>Ga0105103_10000006_pt1 | contig 90745 bp, 84 predicted proteins | sample PPLLaktember2015_2_FD_79107 | JGI IMG/M metagenome (GOLD analysis project Ga0105103, IMG submission 79107) | Freshwater sediment microbial communities from Prairie Pothole Lake near Jamestown, North Dakota, USA - PPLs Lake P7 Core (6) Depth... | ecosystem: Environmental > Aquatic > Freshwater >...
ATTCGTGCGTCGGCAGCCGCGTCGGCGCCATCGAGTGGTTGATCCACTCGTAGCCGTGGGCATGCACGTCCAGCTGCGTGCCGAAGGGCCGCTTGTCCGGATCACCCTTGGCGCGCTGGTAGACCAGTGAGCGCTGCTGGCGCGAAAAGGGCGCGGCCTCGTGGTCGGGCTCGATGAAGTACTGGCGGATCTCCGGGCGGATGTACTCCAGCAGGTAGCGGATGTGGCCGGCCACCGGGTAGTTGCGCAGCACCGACCGGCGCGTCTGCAGCCGGTCGCGCAGGCCCAGCAGGCTCAGTGCACCGAACAGCAGCAACGGCACGGCGCCCTGGCCGAGGAACACCCAGGACAGTCCGGACAACAGCGCGCCGGCAGCACACAGCAGCCACGGCGCATAGCGCAGCGGCACATGACGATCGATCCGCTTCAACCAATCGAGCATCACACGGTCTCCTTGCTGTGGCGGCGCGCCGGCACACCAGCGGCTGCCGGTGTCGCCAGGCTATCGAGGAAGGGAAAGCGCCATTTCGCGTTCGACTCGCGTCCGACGATGCGGTCGCGGCAGCCCGGCTGGCTCAGGTCGAGCGTTTCGATCGGCAGCGTGAGCTGCGAGCGCACCGAGTAGAAGACCTTGACGCGTGGCGTCACGGGTGCGCTGGGGTTGTGCTCCACCACCACGGCCAGCCGCTCCGAGCCCAGCCGCACCAGCGAACCCACCGGGTAGATGCCAACGCAGTCGATGAAGGCGCGGAACACGGCCGCGTCGAACTTGCCGGCCCGGGTCCATTCAGCCATCTTGGCGATCGAATCGGCTGGCAGCCAACCCACCTTGTACGGGCGGTTCGAGCTGATGGCGTCGTAGACATCGCACACCGCGCCCATGCGCGCCAGCGGCGAGAACGTCTCGCCGCTCAGGCCTTCGGGGTAGCCCTGTCCGTCGGGCCGCTCATGGTGGTGCAGGCACACGTCCAGCGCCACCGCGCTCGGGCTGCCTGTCTCGAGCAGCATGTCGTGGCCGAGGCGCGGATGCTCCTTGATCAGGATGTACTCGGCCGGCGTCAGCTTGCCGGGCTTGTTCAGCACCTCCAGCGGGATCTTGGCCTTGCCGATGTCGTGCACCAGACCGGCCAGCCCGGCCTCGCGCACCTGCGCCTCGGTCAGGCCCATGCGCCGCGCCAGCACCACCATCAGCGTGCACACCGCCACCGAATGCATGAAGGTGTAGTCGTCGTGGGTCTTCAGCCGCACCAGGCCGAGCATCGCACCGGCATTGCGCTGCATCGACGAGGCAATCTCGTCGACCAACGGCGCACAGCCTTCGACATCGAGGGCCCGGCCCAGCCGCGCCTCTTCGAAGAGCAAGGCAACGCTGTTGCGCGCCTGCGCGCACAGCCGGATGGCGACGGCCGCTTCCTCTTCGAGGCGGGTACGCGGTTGCAACGGGCGGGGCAGAACAGGGTGCGACTGCGGTGCCGGACCGACCGTGGGCGGCGTGACCGGCCCGTCCGGCTCCACGTCGAGCCCGCGCGAGATATCGATCACGCATTCCTTGACGCCGCTGGCGCGCAGTCGGTCCAGGTCGGCCGGGTCACGCAGTTCGAAGCGGGTCATCCAGAACGGGTGTTCCAGCCAGGGCCCGCCGAGGCTGTGCAGGTGCATGCCCAAACGAAGCTGGTCAATGCGGATGGTCTTGTGCATGGATTGCCTGCAGTCCTGCGCGTTGCGGCGGCCTGGGGGTGAGTCGCGCGCGCCGCGGCCCTCAGAATCCCAGGCTGGCCAGCAGTTCGTCGACCTCTCGCTGGGTGCTGACCACGTCGGTAGCGGCGGACCTGCCGATCACCGGGCCGCCGACCGACGCGGCCGGCGGCACCACCTCGGCCGGCGCAGCCTGCATCAGCAACTGCAGCAAGCTGTCTTCCAGGTCGATGACCAGCGACACCACCTTGGCCACCACCTGGCCGGTCAGGTCGTGGAAATCCTGCGCCAGCATGATGTCGGTCAGCTGCCGGTCGATGCGGGTCGCCGCGCATTCGACCGTCCCGGCGAAGGCCAATACCTCCGGTGCCGGCAGCAAGCGCGCCGGATCGGCACCGCAGCGCTGCGCCATCTGCTTAGATGCGGCCCGGATCGCCTGATGCTCCCGCTTGGCTTGCTCCACCGCGGTCAGCACGCGGTCGGCCGATTCGCCGGTCTTGCGCGCGATGTAGCTCAGCCGACTGCGCGCGTCGGGCAGGTCGTGAGCCGACTGTTGCAGCTTCGGCATCACGCCCAGCTGCTGCAGCGTGTCGTGCAGCTGGCGCGTGATCTGCCCGAGCTGCTGATAGACCTCGGGCGCAGAGGCCGCCGGCGCCATCGGCAATTCGTTCATCTTCATGCGGTGACGACCATCTTCTGCAGGATGCGCTGCACCTTCTCCTCCAGCGTGGCCTTGCTGAAGGGTTTGACAATGTAGCCGGCAGCACCGCTTTGCGCGGCGAGCACGATGTCTTCCTTGCGTGCCTCGGCAGTGACCATCAGTACCGGCAGGTGGCGCAGCGCCTCCTCGGCCTTGATGGCCTTGAGCAACTCGAAGCCGCTCATGTTGGGCATGTTGATGTCCGAGACCACGAAGTCGAAGCGCTGCGCCTTCAACATCGCGAGCGCCACGGCGCCGTCCTCGGCCTCGGTGACATTGGTGCAGCCCATTTCCTTGAGCAGGCCGCGCACGATGCGGCGCATCGTGGAAAAGTCGTCAACGACCAGGAACTTCAGCGGGGTGGGGTCGCTCACGGGTTGCTCCAATGTCCGGGACTAGAGGGGCATATCGGACCGGCGGCGCGGAAGTTGAGCCGGGCGTGGCAATGGACTCGAAATCACCCCCACATCGACGCTTTTGTCGCGCCCCAGGCGGCCGATACTGAAGCGACGACCGATGCTGGCCCTGCAGCAGGCTCGACATGGCGCGCCGGCCGGAAGACCCCGAGATGCCCACCAGAACCCACCCCCACGCACGCCGGATGCCGCGCCATGGCTGAACTCAGCGCGATGGCAGTGGCGACCGCCACGTCGGCCGATCCGGTCTGCCGGCTGGCGCGGCTGCGGGCCCAACCGCGCCAGCCGGGAGAGGCCTCGTTCTTCTGGGTGCAGACGCAGCTGCGCAGCGTGGCGGTGAAGGTGCTGCCGGGCGAGTACTTCGTGTCGGGCGAGGACATGCCGATCATGACGACACTGGGATCCTGCATCGCCAGCTGCCTGTGGGACCCGATTGCGCGCGTCGGCGGCATGAACCATTTCGCATTGCCCGACGGTGACAGCGACCACGGCCGCTACGGTAGCTTCGCGATGGCGCGGCTGATCGACGAGCTGCTCAGGCTGGGCGCGACGCGCGACGCGCTGCAGGCCAAGGTCTTCGGCGGCGGCCAGGTGCTTGCCGGCATGGCTGGCCCGAACGTCGGCGAGCGCAACACCCGCTTCGTGCTCGACTACCTGCGCCGGGAGCGAATCCCGGTGGTCGGCAAGGACGTGCTCGACGTCCACTCCCGCAAGGTGTGCTTCCTGCCGTCCAGCGGCAAGGCCATGGTCAAGAAGCTGGCAGCGGCACGGGCCGTGGCCGCGTCGATCGACCCGTTCTGAGCCGACGCGGCAACGAGGCACAGACGATGGCGCCCAAGATCCGAGTAGTGGTGGTGGACGATTCGGCCCTGGTGCGCAGCCTGCTCGGCGAGATCATCAATCGCGAGGCCGACATGGTCTGTGTCGGCGCTGCCGCCGATCCGCTGGCAGCGCGCGAGATGATCCGAGAGCTGAATCCCGACGTGCTCACGCTCGACGTGGAGATGCCGCGCATGGACGGCATCGAATTCCTGTCGCGGCTGATGCGGCTGCGGCCGATGCCCGTGGTGATGGTATCCACGCTGACGGAACGCGGCGCCGACGCAACGCTGCGCGCGCTGGAGCTGGGCGCGGTGGACTTCGTCGCCAAGCCGAAGATCGGCATCAGCCATGGCCTGGCGCTGTTGGCCGCGGACATCACCGCCAAGATCCGCATCGCGGCCGGCAGCCCGCTGAAGCGCGCCGTCGCTCCGGCCGCCGGCTCGGCCGCAGACGCGGGATGGCCCGCGGCGACGCCGCTGGGGCGGCTGTCGACAGAGAAGATCGTGTTCGTCGGCGCCTCCACCGGCGGCACCGAGGCCACCAAGCAGGTGCTGGTGCAACTGCCGGCCGATGCGCCGGCGGTGATGATCACGCAGCACATGCCGCCGGGGTTCACGCGCAGCTACGCGACCCGGCTCGACGGGCTGTGCCGCATGGCGGTCAAGGAGGCCAGCGACGGCGAGCGCGTGCTGCCGGGCCATGCCTACGTCGCGCCGGGCGGCCTGCACCTGAGCGTGGAGCGCTGCGGCGCCCACTACGTGGCACGGGTGCGCGACGGCGAGCCGGTGAACCGGCACAAGCCTTCGGTCGAGGTGCTGTTCGAATCGGCGGCGCGCGTGGTCGGCCCGAATGCACTGGGGTTGATGCTCACCGGCATGGGCGCCGACGGCGCCAGGGCCATGCGCCAGATGCGCGACGCCGGCAGCTGGAACGTGGCACAGGACGAATCCAGCTGCGTGGTCTTCGGCATGCCGCGCGCGGCCGTCGCCGCCGGCGCCGTGCACGAAGTGCTGCCGCTGTCGGCGATCGCCGCGCGGCTGATCGAACGGTTGCGCAGCACGGCCGGCCAATCCGCCTGCCGCGTCTGAAGCCATGCCGACAATGGCGCACGCCCCGGGCACGACCCCGCAGCCCAAGACGGCCTCATGAGCGAGCTCACAGGCGCCAGCGCGGCGGCGGGCATCGACCTGTCGCAGTTCCATCGGGTCTTCTTCGACGAAGCCGGCGAGAACCTGGAGCAGATGGAACAGCTGCTGCTGGACATCGACATCGAGTCGGCCGACGACGAGGCGCTGAATGCCATCTTCCGCTGCGCCCATTCGGTGAAGGGCGGCGCCGCCACCTTCGGCTTTGCCGATGTGGCCGAACTGACCCACCAGGTGGAGACGCTGCTCGACAAGCTGCGCCGCCGTGAGGTGACCCCGTCGGCCACGATGGTCGATCTGCTGCTGCAGGCCGGCGATGCGCTGAAGGCGCAGCTGGCTCGGCACCAAGGTGGCGGCAGCGAGGCGCCGGACACCACCGAACTTCAGACACGCCTGCGCGCGCTGGCCGGCCAAGGCGGCCCCAGACCACCTGCGCCCGTGCCGCCGCAGCCGTCCGCCGAGGCCCTGGAAACCACAGCCGCTGCGGGGCGGCGGTTGCTAGAGCTGACCCTCGGCCCGCTGCAGGACCCCCAGGCCATCCAGGGCGTGGTCGAGCTGTTTGCCGAAATCGCCGAGATGGGCACGATCGAGCCGCTGGACTGCGGTGTGGGCGTCGACGACATGCGCCGCTTCAAGGTGTCCACCGCCTGCAGCGACGCGGAGCTGGTGGACCTGTTCTCCTTCCACGTGGACAGCGCGCTGGTGCGGCTGGCGCCACTCGACCCGGACTGTGGCTTGCGCGGCAGACCGCCAATGACCGCAGCCGCTGCGTCGGCACGCCCCGCACCACGCGCCGCGGCCAGCAGCGTCGACACCGGCACGCTGCGCGTGGCGGTGGACAAGGTCGACCAGCTGATCAACCTGGTCGGCGAACTGGTCATCAACCAGGCCATGCTGTTGCAGAGCAGCGCGTCGCTGGAGCCGGCGGCGCAACTGAAGCTGTCCGCCGCGCTGGCCGACCTGCAGCGCAACACGCGCAACCTGCAGGAATCGGTGATGTCGATCCGCATGATCCCGATGTCCGCCGTGTTCAGCCGCTTCCCGCGCATGCTGCGCGACCTGGCCGGCAAGCTGGGCAAGAAGGTCGAGCTGGTGATGCAGGGTGAGGCCACCGAACTGGACAAGGGCATGATCGAGAAGATCACCGACCCGCTGACCCACCTGGTGCGAAACAGCTGCGATCACGGCATCGAGATGCCGGCCGAGCGGCTGGCGTGCGGAAAGCCAGAGACCGGCACCATCAGGCTGGCGGCATCCCACCAGGGCGGCTCGATCGTCATCGAGGTGCGAGACGACGGCAAGGGCCTGTCGCGCGACAAGCTGCTGGCCAAGGCACGCGAGCGCGGCCTGCATGCGCCCGACAGCCTGAGCGATACCGAGGTCTGGGGCCTGATCTTCGCGCCGGGCTTCTCCACTGCCGAAGCGGTGACCGATGTCTCCGGCCGCGGCGTCGGCATGGATGTGGTCAAGAAGAACATCACCGCCCTCGGCGGCGCCGTCGAGATCGAATCGACCGAAGGCCAGGGCATGAGCGTGCGCGTACGCCTGCCGCTGACGCTGGCCATCATGGACAGCATGTCAGTGCGCGTGGCCGACGAGTGCTACGTGCTACCACTGGCCTCGGTGGTGGAATCCTTCCAGTTCGCGCCTGGCCAGATAAGGACCATCGGCGCTCGCGCGCAGGTGATCCAGGTGCGCGAGGAGTACTTGCCGGTCGTGGACCTGGAGCGCGTCTTCGACGTGCAGCGCGACGGCCGTGAGCGCGACAGCGCGGTGATGGTGGTCATCGAGTCCGACGGTGCGCGCGCCGCCGCCTTGGTCGACGAGTTGCTCGGCCAGCAGCAGGTGGTGGTGAAGAATCTGGAATCGAACTACGGCCCGGTCGACAACATCTCCGGTGCCACGATCCTGGGCGACGGACGCGTGGCTTTGATCCTGGACGTGGGCGCGCTGGTGCGCCGCGCTCGCCATTGACGGCCGGCCGCGCCGCGCGACGCGCGGCGGACGAACTGAGCCATGCCGACTTCGAGCGCGTACGCTCGATGATCCACCGCCATGCCGGCATTGAGCTGAACCCGAGCAAGAAGACCATGGTCCACAGCCGGCTGTCGCGCCGGCTGCGCGTGCTGGGCCAGTCGGACTTCGCCGCTTACCTGGACGCGCTGGAGCGCCACGGCAGCGAGCAGCCCGAATGGCAGGCGTTCGTCAATGCGCTGACCACCAACCTGACCTCGTTCTTCCGCGAGGCGCATCACTTCCCGGTGCTGGCGCAGCACCTGCAGCGTCGCGCCGCGCAGGCGCCGCTGCAGATCTGGTGCTGCGCCGCGTCCACCGGCGAGGAGCCCTACAGCATCGCGATGACCGCGCTCGACGCCTTCGCGCCGCAGGCCATGTCTTCGGTGTCGATCCTGGCCACCGACATCGACACCGCCGTGCTCGAGCGCGCGCGCCAGGGCGTGTACCCGATCGACGCGGTGGCCAGGCTCGACCCAGGTTTGCTGCGCCGCCATGTCCTGCGCGGCAGCGGCGCCAGCGAAGGCCTGGTGCGCATGCGTCCGGAACTGGGCGCGATGATCAGCTTTCGCCAGCTGAACCTGCTGCAGCCGGACTGGCCGTTGCGCCGGCGCTTCGATGCCATCTTCTGCCGCAACGTGATGATCTACTTCGACCGACCGACACAGGCTCGCGTGCTGCAGCGCCTGGCGCGACACCTCAAGCCCGACGGGCTGCTTTTCGCCGGGCATTCGGAGAACTTCGGCCGGGCCGGCGGGCTGTTCGAACCTCGGGGCATGACCGTCTACGGGCTGGCCGAGGTGGCGCGCTGAGCGACCCGGCGGCGTGGCAAATGGCCGGAATGACCGCTTGCCGCGGAGACTGCGGCCAGAGCCAGGCCGGCATGCATCAAGTTGATGCCGGCCCGGCCGATAGCCGACATGAGCCCCGATCGGCAGGGCCGGTGCCACGCTGCCCCGCGGCATGGACTCCGCGCCGTCCGCGTCCCGACCACCAAGGAAGCCCTTCATGGACCTGCAGACCGCCCCGCATGTCGGCACCGCGCCAGCGGCCGCCGCGTCGACATCGATCCGCGAGTTCCTCGCCTTCAAGCTGGGCAACGAGGAGTACGGCATCGACATCCTGCGGGTGCAGGAGATCCGCTCGTACGAGAAGCCCACGCGCATTGCCAACGCGCCCGAGTTCGTCAAGGGCGTGGTCAACCTGCGCGGCGCGATCGTGCCGATCATCGACATGCGGCTGAAACTCAAGCTGGAGCAGGCCCACTACGACCACCTGACGGTCGTCATCGTGCTGAACATCGGCCAGCGGGTCATGGGCATGGTGGTCGATGCCGTGTCCGACGTGATCACGCTGGCAGCCGAACAGCTGCGTCCGGTGCCGGAGTTCAACGCCGGCCTGGCCGGCGAACACCTGCTGGCCATCGGCGCCGTCGACGAGCGCATGTTGATCCTGGTGGACATTGAGAAGCTCATGTCGGGTGCCGAGATCGGCCTGGGTGGACCGACCCTGCAATAGCCCGGCGTCTACGCCGACCGCCCACATCAGGACTTCAGTTGATGAACCTCAGGATTTCAACCCAGCTGAGCCTGTTCGTCGGCGCGGTGTCGGTCATGCTGCTGGGCGTCGGCCTGCTCGGCCTGTACGGAATGAGTCGCTCGAGCGATGCGTTGAGGGCTGTCCACGAGGACCGCGCCTCGCCCATCGAGCAGCTTGCCGACATCAACGCACTGCAACTGGGCAGCCGCCTGGCGCTGTCCCAGGCGCTGCTGCAGGCCCTGCCGGCCGCCGAGGCGGCGGCGCAGATCGAGGCCCACATCGCCCAGGCCAGCGAGCTATGGGCGCTCTACATGGCCACCCCGCCGACGGCACAGGATCTGGGGCTGGCCAAGGCCGTGGCGGATGCCCGCGCCCGCTTCGTGCAGGACGGCCTGATGCCCAGCATGGCTGCGCTGCGAGCCAACAACCTGAAGGAAGCGATGCGGCTGCAGGCCGAAAAGGTGCGGCCGCTGTCGGCGGCGCTCGAGCAATCGCTCGATGGGCTGGGCCGACGGCACCTCGTGGACGCCCGCACGCAGCACGAGGCCGCGATGGCCGATGCGGCAGCGTTGCGCGTCGGGTTGCTGCTCGGCATCGGCCTGGGAATGCTGCTGGCTGCAGGCTTCGGCTACAGGATCAGCGTGTCGGTCGGGCGCCAGCTCGGTGCCGAGCCGGCGCTCGCCGCGGCACTGGTGCAGCGCGTCGCCGCAGGTGAGCTGGACACGCCGATCGCGCTGCGTGACGGCGACCGCTCGAGTTTGATGGCCCAGCTGAAGACGATGCAGTCCAGCCTGAGCGAGGTGGTCGACCGCGTACGGCAGAACGCCGACAGCGTGGCCAGCGCCTCGGCGCTGATTGCCCTGGGCAACAATGACCTGAGCGTCCGCACCGAGCAGCAGGCCAGCGCGCTGCAGCAGACCGCGGCGTCGATGGAGGAGCTCAGCGCCACTGTCAAGCAGAACGCCGACAACGCGCGCCAGGCCAACCAGCTGGCAATGGGCGCATCGACCGTGGCGGTGCATGGTGGCGAAGTCGTGGCCCGCGTGGTCGACACCATGAAGGGCATCAACGATTCGTCCAAGCGCATTGCCGACATCATCAGCGTCATCGACGGCATCGCCTTCCAGACAAACCTCCTGGCGCTGAATGCCGCGGTCGAAGCCGCGCGGGCAGGCGAGCAGGGGCGCGGCTTCGCGGTGGTGGCGGCCGAGGTGCGAAACCTGGCGCAGCGCAGCGCCGAAGCGGCCAAGGAGATCAAGGGCCTGATCACCGCCAGCGTAGAGCGCGTCGAACACGGCACCGCGCTGGTCGACCAAGCCGGCGCCACCATGGGCGAGGTGGTGAACTCGATCCGCCGCGTCACCGACATCATGGGCGAGATCAGCGCCGCGAGTGCCGAACAAAGTGCCGGCGTGGCGCAGGTCGGCGAGGCGCTGAGCCAGATGGACCAGGCGACGCAGCAGAACGCGGCGCTGGTGGAACAAAGTGCGTCCGCCGCCGAAAGCCTGAAGCATCAGGCGCTGTTGCTGGTCCGGGCGGTGACTGTATTCAAGGTCGGCCCCACCGAGACAGCCGTCGCGTTGCAGCCGCCCACCGTGGCGGTCTGCCCGCGGCCCTCCCAGCCGACGCCAGAGCGGCGCGGCCCAGGCCGGGCGAAGAACGTGATGCGGCCGAACTTCGGCGCCAAGTCCCCGCCGGCTGCAGCAGGCGGAGCGGCAGCGGCAGGCACAGGCACCGACGACTGGGAGAGCTTCTGAAACCGGCTCGACCACGCGTCGACCGCTACCGCGTCGGCGCCCGGCCGGCGAGCGCCTCCATCGCTATACTCGTCAACACAGCGCCGATTTGTCCGGATTGCGGGCGCTCTAGAAATGCAGCTAAAGAGGGGCACCCGGTGACCGCCTCGAAGCTTGCGGCACCGGGTTTGGTTTTTTTGGCACATGGCCTCGATCGGACTCGTCACACCACAGTCGATGTTCTTCGCCGACGCGCTGCCGCTGCAAAGCGGCGCCGCCTTGCGCGACTACACGCTGGTCTACGAGACCTACGGCACGCTCAATGCGCAGGCCAGCAACGCGGTACTGGTGTGCCATGCACTCAATGCCAGCCACCATGTGGCCGGTCACCATGCCGGACAGGAGCAGAGCACTGGCTGGTGGGACAACCTGGTCGGCCCGGGCAAGCCTCTGGACACCGACAAGCTGTTCGTCATCGGCGTCAACAACCCTGGCTCGTGCTTCGGCAGCACCGGGCCGATGAGCCCGAACCCCGCCGCGCCCGATCAGCCCTACGGCGCCGACTTTCCGGTGGTAACGGTGGAAGACTGGGTCGACGCGCAGGCGCGCCTTCTTGATCGATTGGGCATCAAGCAGCTGGCCGCGGTGATCGGCGGCAGCCTGGGCGGCATGCAGGCGCTGGCCTGGACGCTGCGCCATCCGGCGCGGGTGCGCCATTGCATCGCCATCGCCACCGCGCCCAACCTGTCGGCGCAGAACATCGCCTTCAACGAGGTGGCGCGCCGCGCCATCGTCACTGACCCCGACTTCCACGGCGGCCACTACCAAAAGCGCGGCGCAGTGCCGCGGCGCGGGCTGCGCGTGGCGCGCATGCTGGGCCACATCACCTACCTGTCCGACGACTCGATGGACGCCAAATTCGGGCGCGCGCTGCGCGGGCCTGAGCCGGCCTACAGCACGCAGGAGATCGAGTTCCAGATCGAAAGCTACCTGCGCCATCAGGCCGACAAGTTCAGCGAGTACTTCGACGCCAACACCTATCTGCTGATCACCCGCGCGCTGGACTACTTCGACCCGGCGCGCGGCGCCGGTGGCGACCTGGCCCGGGCCTTCGCGCCGGCGGGCGACAACCGCTTCCTGCTGGTCAGCTTCACGACCGACTGGCGATTCGCGCCCGAACGCTCGCGCGAGATCGTCAAGGCGCTGGTCGACAACCGCATCGACGTCAGCTACGCCGAGATCGACGCGCCGCACGGCCACGATGCCTTTCTGCTGGACGATCCGCGTTACCACGGCGTACTCAGGGCCTACTTCGAGCGCGTGGCGCTCGAGGCAGGCGCTTCGGGCGTCCATCACGCCCACCCCTCCACGCTCCCCTCCCCTGGCGGGGAGGGGCCTGCCCGACAGACAAAGCCATGAGTGAAAGGGCCGATCTCGAGATCATCGCCAGCCTGGTGCCGCCAGGCTCGCGTGTGCTCGACCTGGGTTGCGGCGGCGGCGAGCTGCTGGCCCACCTGCAGCAGCACCGCGGCTGCAGCGGCTATGGCATCGAGATCGCCGACGCCAACGTGCTGGCCTGCACACAGCGCGGCGTCAATGTCATCCAGCTCAACCTGGAGGACGGGCTGGCGCTGTTCGAGGACGCCAGCTTCGATGTCGTGCTGCAGCTGGAGACGCTGCAGAACCTGCGCCACACCGAGCGCATGCTGCGCGAGACGGCACGCGTCGGGCGCATCGGCATCGTCAGCTTCCCGAACTTCGCACACTGGCCCAACCGCCTGCGCGTGCTGGCCGGGCGAATGCCGGTGACCAAGGCGCTGCCCTACCAGTGGTACGACACGCCCAACATCCGCGTCGGCACACATGCCGATTTCGAGCTGCTGGCGCGCAAGATCGGGCTGCACCTGACCGACAGCTTCGGCCTGCAGCACGGCCGCATCGTGCGCCGCTGGCCGAACCTGCTGGCCAGCGTGGCGGTGTTCCGCTTCGAGCACGGCTGAACCCGACGTCATGCGGTCGTGCGCGCTGGCGTGTCAGCGCCTAAACTGCCCCCCATGCCCGCACTGCCCGAACAGTTGAGCACGCACGACGGCCTGCAGCTGCACCTTCAGCCTTGGCCCTGCAACCAGCCCGCCAAGGGCAGCGTGCTCATCGTGCATGGCCTGGGCGAGCACATCGGACGCTATGCGCATGTGGCGAAGAAGCTCAACACCTGGGGCTGGTCGGTGCTGGGCTATGACCAGCGCGGCCACGGCCGCAGCCTTGGCAAGCGCGGTGCCCTGAACCACGGCGACGACCTGCTGCTGGATCTCGCCCGCGTCATCGACACGCTGCGCTCGACCTGGCCCGGGCCGCTGGTGCTGCTTGGCCACAGAATGGGCGGACTGGTGGCGGCACGCTTCGTCGCCGGCGATGCCGGCGCGGACTGGGTGCGGCCGGTGGACGCCTTGGTGCTGTCGTCGCCGGCGCTGGACCCGGGCATGAACGCAGGGCAGAAGCTGCTGCTGGCCAGCCTGGGCCGGCTGGCGCCCAACCTGGCGGTGGGCAACGGTCTGAAGCCTGAATGGATCTCGCGCGACGCGCAGGTGGTGCGCAACTATGTCGCCGATCCGCTGGTGCACGACCGTGTGACGCCGCGGCTGGCGCGATTCATCGTCGATGGCGGCGAGGTGGTGGCCGACTGCGCCGCGGATTGGCGCGTGCCGACGCTGCTGCTCTATGCCGGCAGCGACCGCTGTGTCGCCCCGGCCGGCAGCGCCGGCTTTGCTGCGTCCGCGCCGCAGGCGCGCGTGGCGGCGCACGAATTCCGCACGCTGTTCCACGAGATCTTCAATGAGCCCGAACAGGACGATGTGCTGGGCGTGCTGCACGACTGGCTCGATACGCTGGAGCTTCCCGCGAAGGAGAGCGACCGATGAACGCACGCGACCCGAACCTGCCGCTGCAGCCCGACGAAGCCACTACGCTGGCCGCCTATGCCGAGCGCCAGTGGGACGAGCAGATCGTTCCGGCCATGACCGACTACATCGGCATCCCGGCCAAGAGCCCGATGTTCGATGCCGACTGGCAGGCCCACGGCTACCTGGAGCGTGTGGTGCGCGACACCGCGTCGTGGATCGAAGGTCGCAAGGTGCCGGGGCTGAAGCTGGAGGTGCTGCGCCACGAGGGGCGCACGCCGCTCATCTTCTTCGACGTGCCGGCCACGCGCGTGAAAGCTGGCCAAGGCGACGGGACGGTGGTCTTCTACGGCCACCTGGACAAGCAGCCCGAGTTCAACGGCTGGCGCCACGACCTGGGGCCGTGGACGCCGAAGTACGAGAACGGCAAGCTCTACGGCCGCGGTGGCGCTGACGACGGTTATGCGGCCTATGCCGCCATCACCGCCATCGAGGCTCTGGATGCGCAGGGCATCGCGCGGCCGCGCTGCGTCGGCCTGATCGAGACCTGCGAGGAAAGCGGCTCGGGCGACCTGCCGGCCTACCTGGACACGCTGCGCGAGCGCCTGGGCCAGGTGGCGCTGGTGGTGTGCCTGGACAGCGGCGCCGGCAGCTACGACCAGCTGTGGCTGACCACGAGCCTGCGTGGCATGGTCAGCGGCGTGCTCAAGGTCGAGGTGCTGGGCGAGGGCATCCACTCGGGCGATGCCAGTGGCGTGGTGCCGTCGAGCTTTCGGATCCTTCGCCACCTGCTCGACCGGCTGGAGGATTCGCGCACCGGCACGCTACTGCCGGAGAGCTTCCACTGCGCGGTGCCGGCGCAGCGCATCGAGCAGGCCCGGGCCACGGCGGCAATCCTGAAGGACGAGGTCTACAAGCGCTTCCCCTGGGCCTGCGGGGCCGACGGCGGCACAGTGCTGCCGACCACCACCGACCCGGTGCAGGTGCTGCTGAACCGCACCTGGCGGCCGACGCTCAGCGTCACCGGCGTCGACGGCTTCCCCGCGCTGGCCGATGCCGGCAACGTGCTGCGCCCTTACACCGCGTTCAAGTTGAGCCTGCGCCTGCCGCCGCTGGTGGACGGGCACGAGGCCGCGGTGCGGCTGAAGACCCTGCTGGAGGACAATGCGCCCTACAACGCCAAGGTCATCTTCCACCCCGACGGCCGCGCCGGCCATCTCGGTGCCACCGGCTGGAACGCGCCGGCGCTGTCGCCATGGCTGGAGCGCGTGCTGAACGCGGCGTCGAACACGCACTTCGGCGCGCCGGTGGGCTACATCGGGCAGGGCGGCACGATCCCGCTGATGCGCATGCTGCAGCAGGGCTTCCCGGCGGCACAGATGATGGTGTGCGGCGTGCTCGGCCCGAAGAGCAACGCCCACGGGCCGAACGAGTTCCTGCATGTGCCCTACGGCAAGAAGCTCACCGCCGCGGTGGCGCAGGTGGTGGCGGCCTGCCCCTGATCAGCGCATCGAGAACGCGCTGCTCTGGCGCATGCCGCTCATCGGCTCGATCAGCGACAGCAGCGGGCGCAGCGGCGCGTAGCGCGTGGCCACCCGGGTGGCATAGGCAAAGAAGCGCGGCAGGTCCTCGGCATAGGCCGGCTTGCCGTCACGGTGCTTTAGACGGCAGAAGATGCCCAGCACCTTCAGATGGCGCTGCAGGCCCATCCATTCCAGCGCGCGCCAGAATTCACCGAAGTCGGCAGCCAGTTCGTCGCCCAGCGGTACGCCGGCGCGCTTGGCCTCGGCCCAGTAGCGCGCCGCCCAGTCGATCTCGCGCTCCTCGTCCCAGGAGATGAAGGCGTCGCGCAGCAGCGAGGCCACGTCATAGCTGATCGGGCCGCGCACCGCGTCCTGGAAGTCAAGGATGCCAGGGTTGGGCTCGGCCACCATCAGGTTGCGCGGCATCCAGTCGCGGTGCACCGCTACCGTCGGCTGCGCCAGGGCGCTGTCGATCAGCAGCCGGCAGATGCTCTGCCAGCGCGCGTGCTCGGCCTCGCCCCATTGCTGGCCGAACTCGCGCTGCACGCACCATTCGGGGAACAGCGCCAGCTCGCGCGCCAACAGCGCCTCGTCGTAAGGCGGCAGCGACGCGGCCGGCACCTTCAGCTGCCACTGCACCAGCGCGGCGATGGCGTCGCGCATCAGTGCATCGGCCTCGGCCGGACTGGCCGCCTGCAGGCGGCCGAGATAGAGCTCGCGGCCCAGGTCGCTGAGCAGCAGGAAGCCCTGCCGCAAATCGCCTTCCAGCACCAGCGGTCCGTTCAGACCGGCATCGTGGATGAACTGCGCCACCTGCACGAAGGGGCGCACGTCCTCCTGCGGTGGTGGCGCGTCCATGATGATCCGGCTGCCCTGCGCCGATTCGATGCGCAGGTAACGCCTGAAGCTGGCATCGGCCGAGGCGGGCGCCAGCGTGTCGGGCCGCAGGCCGTGCCTGCCGCCGATCGACTGCAGCCAGCGCTCGAAGGCCGCCCGGCGCGATGCATCGGGCCAGGCGATCGGCACACGGGCCGGCTCTGTGGGGGTGGTCATGAGTGGCAGGCGCGACGGTCGCGCGCTCGTTGGATAATGAATTCTACAAATCGGCCGTTCGACGCAGCGCCGGCGCGCGCCGCGTCAGCGCTGCACCAGCGACGCAGAAAGTGCCCACCCTCGCGTCCACACTCCTTGCCATGCGCCCGCGCCACGCACTGTCGATGTTGGCCGCCTGCCTGTGCGTCAGCCCGCCGGCCCAGGCCCAGGACAGCGGCCCGACGTTGCAGCCGGTGCCGAGTCTGAAGCCTCGGCCGTCGGGCTCGCTGCCGCGCCAGCAGGGTCCGCTGTACCTGCGCGCCGACCAGCTCAGCGGCCAGCCGGACGGCGAGTTGCGCGCCGAGGGCCGCGTCGAGATGCGCCACGGCGGCGTGGTGCTGCGCGCCGACCAGCTGCGCTACGACCAGGCCGAGGACCTGGCGGTGGCGCAGGGCAAGGTGCGCATCACCTTCGAGGGCTCGTCCTTCAGCGGGCCCGAGGTGCAGCTGAAGGTGCAGCGCATGGAGGGCTTCGTCACCGAACCCGAATACCATTTGGCGATGACCGGCGCCGGCGGCCGGGCCGATCGCATCGACATCCTCGGCCCGGCCACATCGCGCGTCATCAACGGCGACTACACGAGTTGCCGGCGTGACGGTGCGGACAAACCCGACTGGGTGCTCAGCGCACGCCAGCTCGACCTGGACACCGATGCGGGGGTCGGCGTGGCCGAAGGCGCCGTGCTGCGCTTTCTGGACGTGCCGATCCTGTCATTGCCAAGCTTGAGCTTTCCACTCAGCGACCAGCGCAAGTCGGGCTGGCTGCCGCCGAACCTGGATTTCACCTCCGGCAGCGGCATCGAGTTCAGCGCCCCGTACTACTGGAACATCGCGCCCAACCGCGATGCAACGATCTCGCCGGCCATCTCCACACGCCGTGGCTTTGCGGTGGAAGGCGAGTTTCGCTACCTGGAGCCGGGCTTTTCCGGTCGGCTGAATCTGGACCTGCTGCCCTATGACCAGGTCTATGAGAACACACGCTACTGGCTCACTTTCGACCATCTCGGCCGTCTCGGCGACGATACGCGGTATGGCGCACAGGTCGAGCGCGTGTCGGACAACGACTGGTGGAACGACTTCCCGCGTCGCCACACGACCCTGACGCCGCGCCTGCTGCCGTTGTTGGTGCTGGCCGAGAAGGATTTCGGCTCGCCGGCGCTCGGCGCCGAGTTGTATGCGCGCACCCAGCGTTGGCAGGTGCTGCAGGCGCCGAACATCATGGAAGCGCCCTTCGACCGTGCAGCGCAGTTCGGCCTGCGCAGCACCGGCAACCTGCTGGCCGGTACACAGTACGCCTTCGAGACCGAGGCCAACCACTTCGTGCTGCCGGACAACCCCGGCTACAGTAGCGCCAACACCCCGTCCAATGGGTCGCGGCTGCATGCGCAGGGCTGGATCAACCGGCCCTTCCGCCAGCCCGGCTGGTGGGTGACGCCGAGCCTGCTCTTCAACGCGGCCAGCTACTACACCGAAGAGGCCATGCCGGACGGCCGCACCAGCGCATCGCGTGTGATCCCGACTTTCAGCCTGGGTGCCGGCGCGGAATTCGAGCGGCCGACCGAATGGCTCGGCCGCTCGCTGCGCCAGACGCTGGAGCCGCGGCTGCTGTACGTGAACACGCCTTATGTGGACCAGTCGAACTACCCGAACTTCGACTCGGCGGTAAAGGACTACAGCTTCGCATCGATCTTCTCGGAGAACGTCTTCTCCGGCATCGATCGGGTATCGGATACCAATGCGTTGACCGCCGGCGTGACCACTCGGATGCTCGACGCCAGCAGCGGCGTGGAACTGCTGCAACTGGGCATCGTGCAGCGCTACCTGTTCAACGACCAGCAGGTCACCGAAAGCGGCGTGCCCGAGAGTCGCGGATTTTCTGACGTACTGCTGCGCGGCTCGACCCGGGCCCTGCAGCCCTTCAACCTGCAAGGCTACCTGCGCTACAGCCCCAGCGTCGATCGGGTGGTGCGCACGATCCTCGGTGCGCAGTACGCGCCGGGGCCGTTTCGCACGCTGAATCTGGCCTACCGCTATGCGCGCGACATCAGTTCGCAGTACGAGGCCTCTTGGCAGTGGCCGATCTACCAGAGCGGCGGCACGCCACAACGCAAGGAATGGAACGGCAGCGCCAACAGCTGCGGAGGCGCCTGGTACACGGTAGGACGGGTGGTCTACAGCACCACCGACGACCGCGTGACCGATTCGGTCGTCGGCGTCGAATACGACGCCGGTTGCTGGATCGCGCGCGTGGCGGTGAGCCGCTGGTCCACCGGCGTGAGCGAGGCGTCGACCCAGGTGCTGCTGCAGCTGGAGCTGGTTGGCTTGTCGCGGTTGGGCTCCAATGCGATCAACGTCATGAGGGACAATATCCCCGGTTACCAGCTCCTGCGTGACAGACGCAGCGCAACGCCGGCCTCGGCCTTCTATGACTGACCTCTTCCGCCGCCTTCGATTGCTTGGCCTGGCGCTTGCCATCGGCATGTGCGCCGCGCCCGGGTTCGCACAGCTGCAGATCCGCAGCGCGGCCAGCCCGCCACCGCAGGCGGTGATCCGAGGGCCGGCCTTCAGCGGCGACTACATCGTGGCCGTGGTCAACAGCGAGCTGGTGACGGCCGGCGAGGTCGAGCAACGCATCGAGCGCATTCGCGTGGCGACCACGCCGCGCGGCGGCCAGCTTCCGCCGGTCACCGACCAACTGCGCCAGCAGGCCCTGGACTCGTTGATCGACGAGCGCGTGTTGCTGACCTACGCACGCGAAAGCGGCGTGCGTGTCGACGACGCCGAAATCGACCGAGCGGTGCAGACCATCGCGGCGCAGAACAAGATGACCATGGCCCAGTTGCGCGAGCGTGTCGCCGCCGACGGCATCGACTTCGCCCGCTTTCGCACCAACCTGCGCGACCAGATCCTGCTGGAGCGGGTGCGTGAACGCGAGGTCGGGATGCGCACCCGCGTGACCGATGCCGACATCGATAAATACCTCGCGGAGCGCAATTCGGGTGGTGCGCGCGACATCGAGCTGAACATTGCGCAGATCCTGATCCCGGTGCCGGAGGGTGCCAGCGCGGAAACCCTGGCGCAGCGCCAGGCGCGTGCCGAGACCGCGTTGGCGCGGGTGCGCGGCGGCGAGGAGTTTGCCGTCGTGGCACGGGAGTTGTCCGAGGACAGCAACCGCACACGGGGCGGCGAGATCGGGCTGCGGCCGGCTGCGCGCCTGCCCGACCTGTTCGTCGAACAGGTACGCGGGCTGCGGCCCGGCGAAGTGTCGCCAACGGTGCTTCGCTCCGGAGCCGGGTTGCACGTGCTGAAGCTCATCGAACGGCGCGACAGCAGCGGCGTGCGCGTCACGCAGACGCGGGCACGGCATATCCTGCTACGACCGTCGCCGCAACTCAGCGCCGACCTGGCTCGCCAACGCCTGCTGGACATGCGCACGCAGATCGAGCGCGGCAGCAACACCTTCGAGGGCTTGGCGCGGCAGTTCTCCGAGGACGGCTCGGCGGCGCAGGGTGGTGACCTCGGCTGGGTCAACCCGGGGTCCTTCGTGCCCGAGTTCGAGGAAGCCATGAACCGCCTCACGGTCGGTGGCCTGTCGCAGCCGGTGACATCGCGCTTCGGCATCCACTTGATCGAGGTGGTCGACCGGCGCGAGACCACGTTGGATGCCAAGCAGTTGCGCGAGCAGGCGCGCAACGCATTGCGCGAGCAAAAGTTCGAAGAGGCCTATCTGGAATGGACCAAGGAGTTGCGCGCGCGTGCCTACGTCGAGATGCGCGACCCACCGTAGCACGCCGATGAAGCATGTGGCGCGCAAGCGCTTCGGCCAGCACTTCCTGAGCGACGCTTTCGTGCTCGAGGCCATCGTCGACCTGATCGACCCGCAGCCCGGACAGGCGATGGTGGAAATCGGCCCCGGGCTCGGCGCGCTGACCTGGCCCTTGCTGGAGCGTTGCAGGGCGCTGACCGTGATCGAACTCGACCGCGACCTGGCTGCGCGGCTGCGCCAGCGCGGCGGCGGCCTGAGCGTGATCGAAGCCGATGTGCTGACGGTGGACTTCGCGGCGCTGGGGCGCCAACTCGGTCAGCCGCTGCGCCTGGTGGGCAACCTGCCCTACAACATCTCCACGCCGATCCTTTTTCATCTGCTGGACGCGGCCGCGATCGTGGCCGACCAGCACTTCATGTTGCAGAAGGAGGTGGCGCGGCGCATGTCGGCGGCGCCGGGCAGCAAGGACTACGGGCGGCTGTCGGTGATGCTGCAATGGCGCTACCGCATCGACACCGTGCTGGAGGTGCCTCCGCAGGCCTTCGAGCCGCCACCCAAGGTGGATTCGGCGATCGTGCGCATGCGGCCGCTGCCGCAGCCCACGGCCCAGCCGAGATTGCTGGCCGAGCTGGTGACGGTGGCTTTCTCGCAGCGACGCAAACTGCTGCGCCACACCCTCGGGCGCTGGCTCCAGGAGCGCAGCTTCGGCGGCGAATTCGACCTGCAGCGCCGCGCCGAGGAAGTGCCGGTGGCGCAGTACGTGGCGCTGGCTGCAGCCGTGGCTGCGTCCGCCTGACAAGGCTTGCGTTGCGGCGCAGGCCCATGTCGCGCAGCGATGTGAAGACGCAATGCGCCGGGCCGAAGATCGGGTAGGAGGCGAGGTCACCCCCGCCGTCCTCCCACACCACCGTACGTGCGGTTCCGCACTCACCCCGCTGCGCCGCCTCGATCCGCTTCCTGTTCGTCAGGCCAGCACTTTGCCTTCGGCTTCCTTCAGATTCGCAGTCACCCGCGAGACCCTTGCCGTTCGGCTAACGGTTCCCCTTGCCGGGCCCGTAGAGGACCTACACCTCCAAGTCAGTGCGCCCTGCCGGGCGCACCCAAAACACAAACGGCCCTCGCGGGCCGTTTGTGCAGGGCATCACGCTGGCGTCAAGCCGCGGTCAGCCACATGGCGGTGTCGAAGGCGCTGCTCATCAGCGGCATATTCATGCCGAAGTTCGGATTGGTCCCGTTCTTCGGCACAGCCACCTTCGGCGCCGGCTTGTCGGCCACCACCTGGGTCATCTCCGCCCGCTCCCCTGACCCGATTTCCAGGGAGCGGGCTACTGAAAAGAATAGAAACATCGGAAGGGTATTCGTCGTTCCCCCCAGAAGTCGGCCGCGTCGCGGAACACGTCGAGCAACTGCTCGCGTGCCTCGCGGTCGAAACGGGGGTTGTCGGGCAACTGCTCGAGCACGACGACGAAGCCCGGCTGCGAACCCGCCTTGTGCACCAGATCGGTCATGCAGTCATAGAGCGCGTCGAGGTTCTTGCCGAAGTGCGCCGGGAACAGGAAGGACTCGGCGATGCGGTCCAGCACGTCCTGTTTGGTCTGCGCCGACGACAGATTGGCGTACAGGAAATGCTGGCCCACGCCTTCGGCGGCCTGCATCAGATCCTCCACCCTGTAGGCTCGAATCGCCTGCACGATATTGGGACGGACTGTTTGCAACAGCATGGTCACCTACCTCCTTCAAACACAACAACCTCGTACCGGCGCTCACTGCACGATGCGCGCGAAGCTCGCATAGTGATCGCCGGTGTAATAACAGGCATCCGGCATGGTGGGTTGACTGCCACCGCAGACGATTCGGCGGGCACCCCGGTCACGCGCACCGGGCGTCTTCACGGTGTACTCGCGGTAGTAACCGCGCGCATTGGCCGGCAAAAGTCTTTCGCGATTGCCGAACACGCTGCCATCCTTGGCGTACGCAAACGGGCCACCCTTGCGAATCAGCTGATCGGTCTGCCGCGCTTCGACCGGCAATTCGGACAGGGCCACTGACTGAGCCGCAGGGGGTGGTACCGGACTGCGGCCCAATGCCACACTGCCGAAAGCCACCACCCCTGTCACAGCGATTGCAAGCGCCAACTTCTCTATTGATCGCGTTGGAGACGGCAAACGGGACAGGACCACGGGGTAACCCTGAACAAACAAGCGGCAATGCTACCGGAAAGCAGCAAAAAGCTCAAGCACCAGCCTCAAATTGGGGCATGCTCCAGCTTCAGAGAGCGTGCGCACACATTCATTGCGTGCCTCGTCAGAGTCAATCGGGCGAAGAATGACCCGATGCCCGTCTGGCCCAGGCCGTCAGCGTGCCGCGTTGGCGTCGGCGACCGTGAGCGCAGTCATGTTGACGATGCGCCGCACTGTGGCCGATGACGTCAGGATGTGCACCGGACGGGCGGCACCCAGCAGCACCGGACCGATGGCGATGCCGCCGCCAGCGGCTGTCTTCAGCAGGTTGTAGGCAATGTTGGCCGCGTCGATGTTGGGCAGCACCAGCAAATTGGCATCGCCGGCCAGTGTGCTGCGCGGCATGATCTTGTGTCGCGCAGCAGCGTCCAGCGCGACGTCGCCATGCATTTCGCCGTCGACTTCCAGCCAGGCGGCTTGCTGGCGCAGCAATTGCAGGGTGCGACGCATCTTCTGGGCGCTGGGCAGTTCGCTGGTGCCGAAGTTGCTGTGCGACAGCAGTGCGGCCTTCGGCGCGATGCCGAAGCGCAGCATCTCTTCCGCTGCCATGACCGTGATCTCGCACAGTTCCTCGGGGCTGGGATCGGCGTTGACATGGGTGTCGACGAGGAAGACCTGGCGCCCGGGCAGCATCAGCCCGTTCATGCAGGCATACACGCGCACGTCCTGTTGCGTGCTCGGGCTGCCGCCGACGCGCGTGCCGATGACCTGGTCGATATAGTGCAAGTGGTTGGCCGTGGTGCCCCAGGTGCCGCAGAGCATGCCGTCGACATACCCCTTTTCCAGCAGCATCGCGCCGATCAGCGTCAGCCGCCGGCGCATCTCGATCTTGGCCACCTGCACCGTCACGCCCTTGCGCTCGGTCATGCGGTGGTAACTCATAAAGAAGTCGCGGTACCGTTCGTCCTGCTCGACGTTGACCACGTCGTAGTCCACACCCTGCTTCAGGCGCAGGCCGAACTTCTCAATGCGCGCAGCAATCACCGCCGGGCGGCCGATCAGCGTCGGCCGGGCCAAGCCCTCGTCGACCACCACTTGCACCGCACGCAGCACCCGCTCCTCCTCGCCTTCGGCATAGGCCACGCGGCGCGCCTTGGCCTGCTTGGCCTGGGCGAAGATCGGTCGCATCACCTGCCCCGAGGCATAGACAAAGCTCTGCAGCTTCTCCGTATACGCCTCCCAGTCGGCGATCGGCCGGCGAGCGACGCCCGAGGCCTGGGCGGCGTGGGCCACCGCTGGCGCGATCTTGATCATCAGCCGCGGGTCGAAAGGCTTCGGAATCAGGTATTCGGCGCCGAAGGCCAAGGTCTCGCCGGCATAAGCCGCGGCCACCACCTCGCTCTGCTCGGCCTGGGCCAGCTCGGCGATGGCATGCACTGCCGCAATCTCCATCTCGTCGGTGATCGTCGTCGCTCCGCTGTCCAGCGCCCCGCGGAAGATGTACGGAAAGCACAGCACGTTGTTGACCTGGTTCGGGTAGTCGCTGCGCCCGGTGGCGATGATGGCGTCGTCGCGAACGGAACGCACTTGGTCGGGCAGGATCTCCGGCGTCGGGTTGGCCAGCGCAAAGACCACTGGCCGCGACGCCATCGCCGCCACCATCTCCGGCTTGAGCACGCCGCCTGCCGACAGACCCAGGAACACATCCGCACCGGGAATCACCTCGGCCAGCGTGCGCAGCGCGGTGGGCTGAGCGAACTGCGCCTTGTCGTCGTCCATCAGCTCGGTGCGACCCTTCCAGACCACGCCAGCCAGGTCGGTAACCCAGACGTTCTCGCGCCTGAGGCCGAGCTTCAGCAGCAGGCCCAGGCAGGCCAGCGCCGCGGCGCCGGCGCCGCTGGCCACCAGCTTGACCCTGCCAATGTCCTTTCCCACCACCTTCAGTGCGTTCAGCAGCGCCGCGCCGACGACGATGGCGGTGCCGTGCTGGTCGTCGTGGAAGACCGGAATCTTCAGCCTTTCGCGCAGCTTGCGCTCGACGACGAAGCAGTCCGGCGCCTTGATGTCTTCCAGATTGATGCCGCCGAAAGTGGGCTCCAGCGCCGCGATCACCTCGACCAGCCTGTCGACGTTCTTCTCGTTGACCTCGATGTCGAAGACATCGATGTCGGCGAACTTCTTGAACAGCACCGCCTTGCCTTCCATCACCGGCTTGGCGGCCAGCGGGCCGATGTCACCCAGGCCCAGCACGGCAGTGCCGTTGGTGATCACTGCCACCAGGTTGCCGCGCGCGGTATAGCGAAAGGCATTGGCCGGGTCAGTGACGATCTCCTCGCAGGCCGCGGCCACGCCGGGCGAATAGGCCAGCGCCAGGTCGTGCTGGTTGACCATCTGCTTGGTCGCGGCAATGGCCAGCTTGCCTGGAACCGGGTACTCGTGGTACTCGAGAGCGGCCTGGCGCAGTTCGGCGGACTTGTCTTGATTGTTGGGCACGGTGCTGTCTTTCGAAATGCGTTCGGTGTCCGGCGCGGGGGCCAATTCTAGGATTGCGCAGCGGCGTGAGGCCGCAGCGCGCAGTGTGCGCTGCTTCCGCGCCGCGGCCATGCGCGAAACTGCGTACCGCAGCGGCCGGCGTTGCACGCAATACTGCGCTCTGCCTGGGCGGCCAACGCCGGGCGGAGCGCACTCTTGAGCACCACTTCCACCGCCGTGTCGCCTCAGGCCGTGCCGCGCCAGCGCCGCGGCCAGCGCCTGGTGTTGTGGAGCGCCTTGTTCCTGCTGCTGCTGGTGGCGCTGACGCTGCTGGTGGTGCTGACGGCTCGACACGAAGATTCGCGCGTGCAGGATCAGGTGGACGCGCTGGCCGCCGATGCCGCGGCCAAGGTGCGCAGCGATCTGCTGCGCAACCAGCAATCCCTGCAGGCGCTGGCCGGGCATGCGTCGACGCCGGAGCGCTGGCGTGCCGACGCCACCGGACTGCTGCGCCAAAACCCCGAGCTGCTGCGCATCGAACGCCGTGCGCCCGACTGGCTGATCAGCCTGGCTGTGGATTCCCCGCTGGCACCGCCGCTGTTCGCGGTGATCGGCCGTGACGACATCGACATCGACGCCGTCGCGGCCTGCAGCGCGGCGCGGCGTTCTGCTGCGCCGGTGTTCTCTGGCAGCTACTTCGTTCCGCTGGCCGGCGGCGGCGGACTGGAAGTGATCGACCTGTGCCTACCGGTGCTGAACGGCGGCCGCAACGAGGGCTATCAACTGGCCACCCTCTCGCTGCAGGCACTGCTGTCCAGTGCGCTCACCCCCGAGCAGGCCCGTCGGCACGAGGTGTCCTTCATCGAAGGCGACGGCGCGCGGCTGGCCCGCTCCGGACTGCCGCGCGGCATGGGCGTATATCGATCGGACAGGTTGGTCGAGCTGCCGGGCACGCGACTGCGGCTGCGCATCGACAGTGCGGCCGGGCCTCCCGGCCCAATTCCCAACCTGACCACGGCCGCCGTGCTGGGCTTGTCGGTGCTGCTCTTCACTCTGGCGCTTTTGCTGGCCGGCGACGTCGGCCGGCGCGCGCGAGCGGAAAGCCTGCTGGCCGAGGCGCTGGCCTTTCGCAAGGCGATGGAGGATTCGTTGATCACCGGGCTGCGCGCGCGCGACCTGCAGGGCCACATCTCGTACGTCAACCCGGCCTTTTGCGCGATGGTCGGCTTCAGCCCCGAGGAACTGCGCGAAGCCCGGGTGCCGCCGTACTGGCCGCCCGAGCTGGCCGAGACCTACCGGCAGAGGCAGGACATGCGCCTGGCGCCGGGCAACGCCATGCAAAGCCCGTCGCGCGAAGGCGTCGAGACACTGTTCATGCGCAAGAACGGCGAGCGCTTCGCGGTCATGATCTACGAGGCGCCGCTGGTCGACGGCCAGGGGCGGCATACCGGCTGGATGAGCGCGGTGCTCGATGTCAGCGCGCAGCGCCGCATCGAGGACCTGTCGCGTCAGCAGCAGGAGCGGCTGCAGGCCACCGCCCGGCTGGCCACCATCGGCGAGATGGCCTCGCTGCTGAGCCACGAGCTGAACCAGCCGCTGGCCGCCATCGCCAGCTATGCCAGCGGCTCGCTGAACCTGATGGACCAGCCCGATGCCGACACGCCGGCGCTGCTGCGCCAGGCCATGGAGCGCGTGGCCGAACAGGCCGAGCGCGCCGGCCGTGTCATCAAGAGCGTGCACGACTTCGTGCGCCGGCGCGAGCAGTTGCACGAGACGATTGGCGTGGACCTGCTGCTCGACGCCGTGCTGCCGCTGGTGCGCCTACAGGCGCGCAAGAGCGGCACGCAGGTGCAGACCGACGTGCCGCAACCGGCGCCGCGCGTGCTGTGCGACCGCACCATGGTCGAGCAGGTGCTTCTGAACCTGGCGCGCAATGCCATCCAGGCGATGGAGCACGGCAGCGACTCGGCGGCGCGCGTGCTGCGCATCCGCGTGCGCCAGACACACGAGCGCTGGGTCACCTTCTACGTCGCTGACGCAGGGCCGGGCATAGACCGCGAGCTCGGCGCGCAGCTGTTCACGCCCTTCTTCACCACGCGCAGCGACGGCATGGGCCTGGGCCTGAGCCTGTGCCGCACCGTGGTCGAGCAGCACGGCGGCGCGATGGACTTCGACTCGCCGGTGCCGGGCACGCGCACGGGTACAGAATTCAGGTTCACACTGCCGGCAGCGCCGGTGCCCAAGCCCGCAGCCATCGAGTCCGGCGCGCCACAGATACTGAGCACATGAGCGCGACCGGCCGCCCCAAGCGCTCCTACCGTAGCGCCCACGGCACGGAGGTCGCCTGATGAGCCTGAACCTGGACCCGACGCTGGGCCTGCCCGTGGCCTTCCTGGTGGACGACGAGGACGTGGTGCGCGATGCGCTGGCCTGGCTGCTGCGCTCGCGCCGACTGCTGTCCGAAGGCTTCGCCAGCGCCGAGGCCTTCTGGCAGCAACTGCAGGCGCGGCGCGGCGGCGACGCCGCCTGGCCCAGCGCCCCGCTGTGCCTGGTGCTGGACGTGCGCATGCCCGGCACCAGCGGGCTGGAACTGTTCGAGCGGCTGGTTGATGCCGCACTGTTGCCGGTGCTGCCGGTGATCTTCCTCACCGGCCACGGCGACGTGCCCACCGCCGTGGCCGCGGTCAAGCGCGGCGCCTTCGACTTCGTCGAAAAGCCCTTCTCCAATAACACGCTGGTCGACCGCATCGAGCAGGCGCTGGCGCTCAGCGCGGCCGAGTTGTCGCGCCGGCGCGAATTGCGCAGCCGCGCGCGGCGCATGGCCGAGCTCACCGAACGCGAGTCCGAGGTCATGCGCCTGGTGATCGAAGGCTACCCGAACAAGCGCATTGCCAACGCACTGGGCATCAGCGTGCGCACGGTGGAGGTACACCGCGCGCGCGTGTTCGAGAAGATGGATGTCAAGTCGGCGGTGGAACTGGCCAATCGGCTGCGCGACCCGCCGGCCTGACAATCGACCTCATGGGCTTGGGCGAATTCGAACTGATCGAGCGGTTCTTCACGCGGCCGGCGCGGCGTGCCGTGCTTGGCGTCGGCGACGACTGTGCCGTGCTGGCGCCCACGCCGGGCATGCAGCTGTGCGTGTCCACCGACATGCTGGTCGAGGGCCGCCATTTCCTCAGCACCGTGGCGCCGCAGCGGCTGGGCCACAAGGCCCTGGCCGTCAACCTCAGCGACCTGGCCGCCTGCGGTGCCGAACCGCTGGCCTGCACGCTGGCGCTGGCGCTGCCGCGCGCCGACGAGGTCTTCCTGCAGGGCTTTGCCGAAGGCCTGTGGACGCTGGCCGAGCGCCACGGCATCGACCTGGTCGGCGGCGACACCACCGCCGGGCCGCTGAACATCTGCATCACCGTCATCGGCCAGGTGCCGGCGGGCCAGGCGCTGCTGCGCAGCGGCGCGCGCGCCGACGACGAGCTGTGGGTCAGCGGCACGCTGGGCGATGCGCGCGCGGCGCTGGAGGTGTTTCGCGGCACGCTCGAGGTGCCCGGCGACGCCTTCACGACACTGCGCCGCGCGATGGAGCTGCCCGAGCCGCGCGTCGCGCTTGGCCAGCGGCTGCGCGGCTTGGCCAGCAGCGCCATCGACGTCAGCGACGGCCTGCTCGGCGACCTGGGCCATGTGCTGCGCCGCTCGGCCGTCGGCGCCCGCCTCGACGTCGATGCGCTGCCGCGCAGCGCGCAGCTGGCCGCGCTGCCGCCGGCCGTTCAGCGCAAATGCCTGTTGCACGGCGGCGACGACTACGAGTTGCTGTTCACGGCCGCAGCGGCGCGGCACGAGGCGGTGCTCGACGCGGCGCGCGAAGCCGGCGTGCCGGTGCGCTGCATCGGCCGTATCGAACCGGGCGATGAATTGGTGGTGACCGACGGTCGCGGCCAGGCGCTGGCGGTCGAGCACGGCGGCTTCGACCACTTCAAGACGTGACCCTGTCGCTGCGCTTCATGCTGCGCCACCCGGCGCATGCCATCGCGCTGGGCTTCGGCAGCGGCCTGGCGCCGCGCGCGCCGGGCACGGTGGGCACGCTGTGGGCCTGGGCGGTGTTCGTGCTGATCGAACGCGGCTTCGGCCCGCTGCCCTGGGCCGCGCTGCTGGTGGCGGGCCTGCTGCTCGGCGTGTGGGCCTGTACGCTGTGCGCCCGCCACATGGGTGTGGCCGACCCTGGCGCCATCGTCTGGGACGAGATCATCGCCTTCTGGGCGGTGCTGTGGCTGATCGGCCCCGCCGCCTGGTGGGTGCAGCTGCTGGCCTTTGCGCTGTTCCGCTTCTTCGATGCCGCCAAGCCCGGGCCGGTGGGCTGGGCCGACCGGCTGTTCAAGCCCGCGCCTGGCGCCGCGGTAGGCTGGGCGCAGGGCTTCGGTATCCTCTTCGACGACCTGGTGGCTGCCGCGTGTACGCTGCTGGTCATGGCCCTGTTGAGATCGCTGTGGATGTGACTGCCGTCGAAACCGAGGTGCTGGCGCTGGCCAATGCGCTGCGCCGGCGCGGCTGGCACCTGGCCAGCGCCGAAAGCTGCACCGGCGGCCTGATCGCCGCCGCCTGCACCGCGGTGGCCGGCTCCAGCGACTGGTTCGAGCGCGGCTTCGTCACCTACAGCAACGCGGCCAAGAGCGAGATGCTGGGCGTGGACCCGGCGCTTATCGGCGCGCAGGGCGCGGTCAGCGAGGCCGTGGCACGGGCCATGGCCGAAGGCGCGGTGCAGCGCACAGGCGTCGAGCTCGGCGTGGCCGTGACCGGCATTGCCGGGCCCGGCGGCGCCACGCCGGGCAAGCCGGTGGGCACGGTATGGCTGGCACTGGCGTGGCCTGCACCGTCGGGCGGCCTGCAGGTGCAGGCCGAGCGGCTGCAGCTGGGCGGCGACCGCACCGCCGTGCGCGAGCAGGCGGTGCGCCAGGCGCTGCGACGGCTGCTCGAAGCCGCCGCCTGACGCCCCTCAGGCCAGCGCTTCGCTTTCGGCGTCGGCCATCAGTGCGCGCAGCTGCGCGGCGGGCATCGGCCGGCCGTGCAGATACCCCTGCTGCAGCGCGCAACCCAGGCCGAGCAGGTAGTCGCGCTGCTCGGGCGTTTCCACGCCCTCGGCCACGACGGCGATCGACAGCGCCTGCGACAGGCTGACGATGGCCTCGGTGAGCGCGCGGTCGTCGGCGTCGTCCGGCAGGTCCTTGACGAAGCTGCGGTCGATCTTCAGCTTGTCCGGGCGCAGCCGCTTGATGTAAGACAGCGACGAATAGCCGGTGCCGAAGTCGTCGATGGCCAGGGCCACGCCCAGCTCGCGCAGGCTGGCCACGGTGGCCTGCGCGGCCTCGGTGTCGGACATCAGCGTGCTTTCGGTCAGCTCCAGCTCCAGCTCGCCGGGCTGGATGTCGTAGGTCTGCAGGGCAGTTTGGAGCACCTGCGGCAGACGCTGGTCGCGGAACTGCAGTGCCGAGACGTTGACGGCAATGCGCCCGGGGTGCAGCCCCGAGGCCTTCCAAGAGGCCAGCTGCGAGCAGGCGGCATCCAAGGTCCATAGGCCAAGCTCGCGGATCAGGCCGGTTTCCTCGGCCGTCTGGATGAAGGTGCCGGGCATCAGCAGGCCGCGCTGCGGGTGCAGCCATCGCACCAGGGCCTCGCAGCCGACCATTCGGCCGTCGCGCATGTCGAACACCGGCTGGTAGTGCAGCAGCAGCTCGTGGTTGGCAATGGCCTGCAGCAGCTCGCGCTCCAGCTCCAGCCGCGAGCGCAGCGCGACGTCCAGGTCGTGCTCGTAGAAGCAGTAGCGACCCTTGCCCATGTCCTTGCTCTTGTACATGGCCAGGTCGGCGCAGCGCGCCAACGTCTCGAAGTCGTCGCCGTTGGCCGGGTACAGCGCCACGCCGATGCTGGCGCTGACCTGTGCCGTGCTGGCCGCCCGCGGCAGCAGAAGCGGCATCTGGATCGCGCGCAGCAACCGCTCGACGGTGATCGACACCTGATCGATGCTGCCGGCCTGCGTCAGCAGTACCAGGAACTCGTCGCCGCTGACTCGGCAGACGATGTCCGACTCGCGCAGCGTGGCCACCAGGCGCTGGCTGATACCGAGCAGCAATTCGTCGCCGGCGGCATGGCCCATCGAATCGTTGACGGCCTTGAAGCGGTCCAGGTCGATGAACAGCAGCGCACAGCTGTCCTGCTGCCGCCGCGCGGCCGCCGCCTCGTGCTGGAACAGCTCGCGGAACAGCGTGCGGTTGGGCAAGCCGGTGAGATGGTCGTACATGGCCATCTTGCTGAGCTGCTTGTTCTTGGCCTCCAGCTCCTCGAACAGCTCCTGGATGCGCGTGCGCACGGTGTTCAGGTGCTGGCCCAGCTGCCCCAGTTCATCGCGCTGGCGCCAGACCAGCGCCGGCACCGATTCGCGCGCGGCCAGCGTACTGGCCTGCAGCTTCAGGCGGTGGATCGGCCGCAGCAGGCGCAGCGACAGCACGCCCAGCAGCACCATCACACCGACCACCACCTGCGCGGCCACCAGCCACCACATGATGCCCTGGCGCTGCGCGACCATCTGGTCGATCTCGGTGGCGTCGAAGCTCAGGCGCAGGTTGGCCACCAGCTGACCCTCGTGCAGCACCGGCGCGTCTCGCACCACCACCGGCAACCCCGGCGCGCAGCGCTGCGCGGCAATGGACAGCGGACCCTGGGTGGGCTGCAGGTCGCGCACCTCGACGGCGCAGACCGAAGGCTCCTGCAGGATGCGCTGCGCGGCGGCTTTCAGGCCGTCCTCGCTGAGTGTCCAGGCCGGCTCGGTGACCACCGCCGTGGCCAGCACCAGCACCGCGGCGCGGTTGCGCTGCACCAGCGGCTCGTGGGCGGCGCGCGACACGTAGTTGTCCACGCCCAGCACCACCAGCGCCGGCAGCACCATGCCGAGGATGATGGCCGCCAGCACCGTGGCGCGGATCGACAGCGAGGGCCAGTGCAGCTTCATGGGCTGTTGGCGCGTGCCTGCGCGACCAGTGCCTGGTCGATGCGCGCCAGCCAAGCGTCTGGCACTGCCCTGTTGCAATACAGGTGGCGCGTTTCGCCGGCCACAATGTCGGCAAAGGCTACACTGCGCAAGCCGGCTGCGGCCGGTCCGATCTCGTCACGCAGCACCTGGGACTCTTCAGGGGTGACGATGATCCAGCCGGCGCGGCCGGCCGCCACCATGCGCAGCATCTGCAGCGTTTCGGCGCTGGTCTTGAGCGGTGGAGCGGTCTGCGCAGCGATCAGCCGGTCCAGTTGCGGCCCATACGAGTATCCGTCCTTGACCAGCAGCGTCTCGCCGGCCAGCGCCAGTGCCTCGGCACCGCGCATGCCGGAGCGCAGCGGGCTGTCATTGCGCGCCAGCGCGCCAAAGGGCCTGTCGCGGTACAGCGGCTTGCTGAACTTACCGAGCGCCGAACGCTCCGGGTTGCGAAACCAGCCGACACCACAATGCAGGCCGTCGCCTTCCTGGATCAATGCCAGCTGCCGCTGGCTCGGCGTGCGCGACCAGACAAAGGCCACGGCGGCTTGGCTCAAGGCCTGCGCCGCCGGCGTGGCCACCAGGCCGGTGACCGTGCCGTCGTTCTGGGTGACCGAGTACGGCGCGCGCTCCTGGTAGTGCAGCGTCAGGCCTTGTGCCTGGGCGGCGCCGCAAAGGCCCAGCAGTGCCCACCACGCCACGGCGGACGCAAGGAGATAGGCTCGCCCGCGCGAATACTGCATGAATGGGATTTTCGGCTGCGATACGCTCTTGGCGCATGAACATCCTGCTCAGTGGTGAATTCGAAGCGGCGGAACTTCACGTTTGGCAGCAGTCCTTGCGCACCGCGTTGCCAGGTGCACGCTGGCTGGGCCGCGACGAGGCGCTGGCCGTGGCCGACACGGTGCAGGTGGCGGTGGTCGCCAACCCACCGCCTGGCAGTCTGCGTGGGTTGCCGAAGCTGCGCCTGATCCAGTCGCTGTGGGCCGGCGTGGACCGGCTGCTGCTCGACCCGACGCTGCCGCGGGGCGTGCCGATCGCGCGCATGGTCGACCCGGCGATGAACGCGTCGATGGCCGAGACCGCGCTGTGGGCCACGCTGGCGCTGCACCGCGGCTATTTCGACTATGCGCGGGCGCAGCGCCAGGGCCTGTGGCAGCCGCGGCCACAGCGCCGCGCCGACAGCGTGGCCGTGCTGGTGCTGGGCCTGGGACAGATGGGACTGACGGCAGCGCGTCGCATCGCGCAGCAGGGCTACCGCGTCAGCGGCTGGCGCCTGCGGCCGCGCGCGGATCCGAGCGCGTCCGACGGCATCGCCTGCCATTCGGGCGAGGCTGCCTTGCCGGCACTGCTGGCGCGCAGCGACATCGTTCTCAACCTGCTGCCACTGACGCCGGCCACGACCGGATTGCTGGATGCACGCTTCTTCGCCGCCCTGCCGCGTGGCGCCGGTGTCGTCAACCTGGCGCGTGGCGCGCATGTGGTCGATGCCGACCTGCTGGCCGCGCTCGACCGCGGCCACTTGGCGCATGCGGTGCTCGACGTGTTCCACACCGAGCCGTTACCCGCCGGCCACCGCTACTGGGCCCACCCCGCAGTGACGCTGCTGCCGCACGTCGCGGCCCAGACCGATCCGCACAGCGCCGCGCAGGTGGTCGCGGCCAACGTCAACGCGCTGTTCGCTGGCCGGCCGCTGGCCCACCTGGTGCAGATCGAGCGCGGGTACTGATGCGCGGCTACGGATGCGCGGATCAGGCGCGCAGCGCCAAGCGCAGCGGCGCGCGGGCCGGGGCCGGCCGGGCCAGCGGCTGCAGCAGCATCAGCACTAGGTGGCGCAACCCGTCCCACGCGTCGGCTGGCCACTCGGGATGCTTCAGCCCCTTGACCAGGCCGTCGCAGATGCTGGCTGCACGCACCAGTTCGTCCAGCGTCAGCGGCGTCAGCAACGGCAGCGCCCGCTCGAACAGCTTCTCTCGCAGGCCCCACACGCGTGCCTCGCGCAGCGCCAGCGGCAGCGGCTTGCCCTCGCCCATGGCTTCGTGGATGCGCTTGAGCGCGCGGATGTCCTCGGCCAGCGTCCAGTGCACCAGCACTGGCGCCTCGCCCTCGGCACGCAGCCCGTCGAGCATGCGCAGCGCACGTGCTACGCGGCCGGCGAGTACCGCCTCGCCGAGCTTGAAGACGTCGTAGCGGGCCACGTTCAGCACCGCGGCCTCGACCTGCTCGAAGCCCAGTTCGCCGGCCGGGTACAGCAGCGCCAGCTTCTGGATCTCCTGGTGCGCGGCGAGCAGGTTGCCCTCGACACAATCGGCAAAGAAGGCCAGCGTGCGCTGGCCCTCCTCGCCGTCCTTGACGCGCTGCTGCTGGCGCGCCAGCCGCTGCGTGATCCAGGCCGGCAGCGCGGTGCGCGCCACCGGCTCGACGCGAACCGCCAGGCCGGCGCCGTCGAGCGCGGCGAACCAGGCGCTCTTGGTCTGCTGGCCATCGAGCCGCGGCAACTGCAGCAGCGTCAGCACATCCTCGGACAGGTGCTCGACATAGCGCTGCAGCGCCTCGGAGCCTTCCTTGCCCGGCTTGCCCGAGGGGATGCGGATCTCGATCAGCTGGCGCTGCGCGAACAGGCTCATCTCCTGCGACGCGCCGATCAGCCCGCTCCAGTCGAAATGCGCGCCGCTGACGTTGAAGACCTTGCGCTCCTCGAAGCCGGCGGCACGCGCCGCAGCGCGGATCAGGTCGCCAGCCTCCTGCGCCAGCAAAGGCTCGTCGCCGTACACCAGGTACAGCGGCTTCAGGCCCCGCTGCAGCAGCGCCGGCAACTGGTCGGCACGTACCTGCATCGGGTTACAGCCTGATCGCCGACAGCCGCAGCATGACCTGCAGCACGATGTCGGACTGCATTTCGCGGAACAGGTCCTGCTCCTCCTGCTGCTTGCCCAGCGCCGCCGATTCGATGAAGGTCATCTCGCGGATCAGCTCGATCTTCGAATCGGGGATCAGTTCGCGCTCGGCCGGCGTCTGCGCGCGGTAGCGCAGCACCATGCGCAGTTGGATGTCGCGCACCTGGCCCGACGCGGTGAAGGCCACCGCGCGGCGAATGCGCTCGTCACCAAGGGCCTGGAACACCACCTGGGACTGCGCCGGCGATTCTTTCACCGTGATGCTGCGCTCCAGTGTCGTGCGCAACTCCTGGGCCAGCGGGGAGCGCGGCGCGAAGCCGATGAGCGCAATGCTGTCGAACTGCAGTTCAGCGGCGCGCTTGAGCTCGAAGCCGCAGCCGGCCAGCAGCAATGCTGGCGCCGCCAGCAGCAGCCGCCGCCGCCGCGGCGCAAGTTCAGACGACGACATTCACCAGGCGCCCGGGCACGACGATGATCTTCTTCGGCGCGCGGCCTTCGGCAAACTTGGCGAAGTCCGGACTGGCCGTGGCCGCCGCCTCGATCGCGCCGCGGTCGGCCTGGGCAGCCACGCGCACGTTGCCGCGCGTCTTGCCGTTGACCTGCAGCACCAGCTCGACCTCGTCCTGCAGCAGCGCGGCTTCGTCGACCTGCGGCCAGCGTGCGTCGAGCAACTCGCCGAACTCAGGCACGAAATCGAGTTCGCGCCACAGCACCCAGGTGACGTGCGGGCACGCCGGGTGCAGGACACGCAGCAGGATGGACATGCCCTCACGCAGCGCGCGGCCGCTGCCGGCAGCCGCGGCTTCCAGCGCGTTGAGCATCTTCATCGCGCCGCTGACCACGGTGTTGTATTGCATGCGCTCGTAGTCGTAGCTCACCTGGCGCAGCAGCAGGTGCATCTCGCGGCGCAGCGTGCGCGCGGCCACGGCATCACGCGGGTCGGCCGCGGCAACGATCTCGTCGCGGTGCTTCAGCGCCCAGGCCCACAGCCGGCGCAGCACCCGGCTGGCGCCTTCGACGCCGGCATCGTTCCATTCCAGCGTCTGCTCCGGCGGGCTGGCGAACATGGTGAACAGCCGCGCGGTGTCGGCACCGTACCTGTCGATCAGCTCCTGCGGGTCGACGCCGTTGTTCTTGGACTTGGACATCGTGCCTACGCCCTCGTACTCCACGACACTGCCGTCGCTCTTGAGCCGGGCACCGACGATCTTGCCTTCGGCATCGAACTGGTTGTCGACGTCGTGCGGCCAGAAGTATTCGATGCCACCGGCCGCACCGCGCCGGCTGTAGATGTGGTTCAGCACCATGCCCTGCGTCAGCAGCTTGGTGAAGGGCTCGTCGATGCTCACCAGCTTCAGGTCGCGCATCACCTTGGTCCAGAAGCGCGCATACAGCAGGTGCAGGATGGCGTGTTCGATGCCGCCGATGTACTGGTCCATCGGCATCCAGTACTGGGTGCCGGCGCCGACCATCGCATCGTCGAGCTTCGGGTCGCAGTAGCGCATGAAGTACCACGAGCTGTCGACGAAGGTGTCCATGGTGTCGGTCTCGCGCCGCGAAGGCGCACCGCACACCGGGCAGGGCACATTGAGGAAGGACTCGCACTTGTTCAGCGGGTTGCCGCTGCCGTCGGGGATCAGGTCCTCGGGCAGCACCACCGGCAGGTCCTTTTCGGGCACCGGCACCGCGCCGTGCTCGGCACAGTGGATGATCGGGATCGGTGTGCCCCAGTAGCGCTGGCGGCTGACGCCCCAGTCACGCAGACGCCAAGTGGTCTTCTTCTCGCCCAGGCTCCTGGTCGCCAGGTCGACGGCGACGGCGTCGACCGCGGCCTTGAACCCCAGGCCGTCGTAGCGGCCCGAATGGATGCACAGGCCGAGCTGCTTGTCGCCATACCAGTCGGCCCAGGTGGTGCTGCTGAACGCGCGGCCTTCGACATCGATGACCTGCTTGATCTCGATGCCGTACTTGTTGGCGAACTCGAAGTCGCGCTCGTCGTGCGCCGGCACGCCCATCACCGCGCCGTCGCCGTAGCTCATCAGCACGTAGTTGCCCACCCACAGCGGCACTGCCGAGCCGGTCAACGGGTGCGTCACCGTCAGCCCGGTGGGCAGGCCCTCCTTGTCGCGCACCGCCAGTTCGGCCTCGGTGGTGCCGCCCGCGCGACACTTGTCGATGAAGGCGGCCAGCGCGGCATTGCCTTTCGCGGCCTGCGTCGCCAGCGGGTGCTCGGGCGCCACGGCGCAGAAGGTCACGCCCATGATGGTGTCGGCGCGGGTGGTGAAGACGTACATGCGCCCGTCCTGGATCACTTCACCGTCGTCGCCGCGGATGTCGTGCGTGAAGGCGAAGCGCACGCCCTCGCTGCGGCCGATCCAGTTCTCCTGCATCAGCTTGACGCGCTCGGGCCAGCCCGGCAGGTGCTGGTGCACATGCTCGAGCAGTTCCTCGGCGTACTGCGTGATCTTCAGGTAGTAGCCGGGGATCTCGCGCTTCTCGATCACGGCGCCGCTGCGCCAGCCGCGGCCGTCGATGACCTGCTCGTTGGCCAGCACCGTCTGGTCCACCGGGTCCCAGTTGACGACCTGGGTGCGGCGCTCGGCAATGCCGCCTTGCAGCATCTTCAGGAACAGCCACTGGTTCCACTTGTAATAGTCCGGCGCACAGGTGGTGACCTCCCGCCTCCAGTCGATGGCCAGGCCCATGGCCTGCATCTGGCCCTTCATGTGGGCGATGTTGTCGTAGGTCCACTTCGCCGGCGGCACCTTGTTCTTCATTGCCGCGTTCTCGGCCGGCAGGCCGAAGGCATCCCAGCCCATCGGCATCAGGACATTGAAGCCCTGCATGCGCAGCTGGCGCGCCAGCATGTCGTTGATGGTGTAGTTGCGCACATGCCCCATGTGCAGCTTGCCGCTGGGGTAGGGCAGCATCGAGCAGGCGTAGAACTTCTTGCGCGACGCGTCCTCGACGACGCGGTAGGCATCGGCCTCGGCCCAGCGCTTCTGGGCCTCGGCTTCGACCTCGGCAGGGATGTACTTTTCGTTCATCCCACGATTGTAGGAGGCGCTATTTCGCTGGCACGGGGGTGCCGGCCTCGGTGACGAAGCCCACGCGCGACAGGCCGGCGTCCTGCACCAGGCCGATGAGTTCGGCGACGCGCCCATAGGGCACGCGACTGTCGGCACGCAGCTGCACCTCGGTCAGCGGATCGCGGCGCGCGGCATCGCGGGCCCGTAGCAGCAGCTGCTCTGCCGTGACCGCCTCGTCGCCGACGAACATCTGGCCCTGCTCGTTGATCGCCACGGCGATGAACAGCGGCGCGTCGGAGGGGCGCGCGCCCTCGGTCTTGGGCAGGTCCAGCTTCAGACTGGTGGTCATCAGCGGCGCGGTGATCATGAAGATCACCAGCAGCACCAGCATCACGTCGATCAGCGGCGTCATGTTAATGTCGGCCATCGGCCGCGAGCCGGGGTTGCGTTCGAGGCGGCCGAAGGCCATGGCTCAGGATTCGGTACGCTGGTGGTCCAGCACCATCTCGCGCAGGTCGTGCGCGAAACCTTCGAGCTCGGTTTCGCAGGCAGCCACCCACTTGCCGAAGACGTTGTAGGCCAGCACCGCCGGGATGGCCACCGCCAGGCCGGCTGCGGTCATGATCAGCGCCTCGCCCACCGGGCCAGCGACCTTTTCGATGGTGATGCTGCCGGCCGCCGAAATGCTGGCCAGCGCGTGGTAGATGCCCCAGACGGTGCCGAACAAGCCGACGAAGGGCGCGGTGGCGCCGATCGACGCCAGCAGCACCTGGCCGAACTGCAGATGCGCCAGGCCGCGGTGCAGCGCGTCGCGCAGCCGGCGTGTCAGCTGCGAATCGAGCCGGCCCGAGGTCTGCAGCGTGCCGCTGCCCGGGCGCACCGTGGCGGCGTCGAGCAGCGGCAACAACAGCGCCTCGCGGTCGAGCTTGTCGAGCCGGCTGCGTCCCTCGTCCAGGCTGCCGGCGTCCCAGAATGCCGGCACGGCGCGCGCCAGGTCGGCGGCGGCGCGCCGCAGCACCCACGACTTCCAGAAGATCAACACCCAGGCGCTGATCGACATCAGCAGCAGCAGCGCCGCCACCAGCCGACCCACCAGGTCGGCCTGGCCCCAGAAGTCGCCAAGCTCTTGCATCAGATTCCCAGCACGTCGTCCATGCCGTACAAAGCAGGCGGCCGGCCGGCCACGAAGCGCGCCGCGCGCAGGCTGCCCTGCGCATAGCCGACGCGGCTGGAACTCTTGTGGGTGATTTCGATGCGCTCGCCGGTGCCGGCGAAGAGCACGGTGTGGTCACCGACGATGTCGCCGCCGCGGATCACCGAGAAGCCGATGCTCGACGGGTCGCGCTCGCCGGTCACGCCATGGCGGCCCCAGACCGCGCAGTCATCGAGCTGGCGTCCGCTGGCGCGGGCCAGCACCTCGCCCATGGCCAGCGCGGTGCCGCTGGGTGCATCCACCTTGTGGCGGTGGTGGGCCTCGACGATTTCGATGTCGTAGCCCTCGGCCAGCGCGCGCGCCGCCACGTCGAGCAGCTTGAGCACCACGTTCACGCCCAGACTCATGTTCGGCGCCATGACGATGGCGATGTGCCGCGCATGCTCGGCGATCTGCGCCTTCTGTGCATCGCTGAAACCGGTGGTGCCGACGACGGCGCGCACGCCCAGTTCGCGGCAGACGGCGAGGTGGGTCAACGTGCCCTCGGGCCGGGTGAAGTCGATCAGCACGTCACAGCCGGCCAGGCCGGCGCGCAGGTCGGCGCTGATGCGCACGCCGCTGGCGCGGCCCAGCGGCGCCAGCGGGTCGGTGCCCAGAGCCGGGCTGCCGGCCACATCGAGCGCGCCGCCAAGCGCGCAGTCGCTACTTGCGGCCACGGCTTCGACCAGCATGCGGCCCATGCGGCCCGAGGCGCCAGCCACCGCGATCTTCAACGGCGCACTCAAGACGGTTCCAGCGGCGGGTAGTTGCGCGGCGTGACCGGCGTGATCGTGTCGGCTGGCGGCGGCGGCACAGTCCTGGCGGGGATCGGCAGGTTCTTCAGCTGCTCGGGTGTCAGCTCCAGGTCGGCGGCGGCAACCACGCGCCCGCTGCGCGCGATCGATTCGATGAACTCGCGCTCGGTGGGCAGCTCGGGGGCCTCGATGGCCTTGAGCACGTCGCCGTTGAAGACCAGCACCACGTTGCGCCGCTGCACCACCGTGCCGCCCTGGCGCAAGGTGAAGATGTAGTCCCAGCGGTCCGGGTGGAAGGCGTCGGTCAGCAACGGCGAGCCCAGCGCATCGCGCACCTGCAGCCGGCTCATGCCCGGCTTGACGCGCGCCAGTTGTTCCTGCGTGACGACGTTGCCCTGCTGGATGTCGATGCGGTACGGCGAGATGAACCCGAACAGGTCGTCGCCGCTGGCCGGCCACGAACTGCAGCCTGCCAGCGGCAGCGCGATCAGCAGGGCGGCGGCACTGCGCAAAGCAGGGGGTCGTCGCATGGGTTTGGGCTCAGGGTCGATGGTCGCGCCAGCGTCGGCTGGCTATCATCGGTGAATTCTAGCGGGCCGTCGTCCGCTGGGGCGGATGCGATGCCACCCATGACCCACACCGACGAACTGAAGAACAGCGGCCTGAAGGCCACGCTGCCGCGCATCAAGATCCTGGACGTCTTCCAGCGCGCGAACCAGCGTCACATGACGGCCGAGGACGTGTTCAAGGCCTTGCTGGCCGATGGTGCCGATGTCGGCCTGGCCACGGTGTACCGTGTGCTGATGCAGTTCGAGCAGGCCGGGTTGCTGACGCGCAGCAACTTTGAATCGGGCAAGGCGGTGTTCGAGCTCAACCAAGGACAGCACCATGACCACCTGGTGTGCCTGAACTGCGGCCGCGTCGAGGAGTTCTTCGACCCGCAGATCGAGCAGCGGCAGCGGGCCATCGCGCTGGAGCGCGGCTTCGAGCTGCACGAGCATTCGCTGGCGCTGTACGCCGCCTGCACCAAGCTCAATTGCGCGCACCGCGCCAAGTAGAGCCACAGGCCCGCGCCGCGCTGGCACCGACCGAGCTGCCGCAGCGCCGACTTCGGCGGGCACTGGCCATCGCGGCGCTGGCGCTGGTGCCGGCGCAGGCTCGGGCCGAGGCAGTGGTGCCCTTCGAGGACACGATGGTGCAGCGCCTGCTGGCCTGCACCGGCTGCCACGGCAAGGACGGTCGCGCCGCCAGCGACGGCTACCACCCGCGCATCGCCGGCAAGCCAGCCGGCTACCTGTTCCGCCAGCTGCGCGCCTTTCGCGACGGACAGCGCCCCTACGCGCTGATGACGAACCTGCTGGCGCCGCTGGACGATGCCTACCTGCAGCAGATCGCCAACTACTTCGCCACGCTGAAACTGCCCTATGCGGCGCCGCAGCCACCCCGCGCCGATGCGGCCACGCTGCGCCACGGCCAGGCGCTGGTGCAGCAGGGGGATGCCACGCGCCAGATTCCCGCCTGCCAGGCCTGCCACGGCGCGGCGCTCAGCGGCATGGGCGCGGATGTGCCCGGGCTGCTGGGCCTGCCGGTGGACTACTTGAACGCACAGCTCGGCGCCTGGCGCACCGGCGCGCGCCGCGCTGAAACGCCCGACTGCATGGCGCAGATCGCGCAGCGGCTTCAGCCCCAGGACGTGAACGCGCTGGCGCATTGGCTGGCCGCGCAGCCGGTGCCGGCGCAGCTCGCACCCGAAACGCCGCGCCCGGCGCCGATGCGCTGCGGCAGCATGGAAGGCCCGCGATGAAGCGGCTGCTCGCCGGACTGCTGGGGCTGCTGCTGACGCTGGCCGCCTTGGTGTGGTGGCTGAACGCGTGCGGCGATGGTGATCTGGCCGGCGCGGCGCTGGTTGAAACCAGCCCGGCATTGATCAAACGCGGCGCCTATCTGGCGCGCGCCGGCAACTGCCAGGCCTGCCACACGCCGCGCGGCGCCGTGCCGTACTCCGGCGGGCGCGCCATCCCCACGCCTTTCGGCACGGTCTACAGCTCCAACCTGACGCCCGATGCGGCTACCGGCATCGGCGCCTGGACGCCCGCCGAATTCCGCCGCGCACTGCACAACGGCCGCTCGCGCGACGGCCGGCTGCTCTATCCGGCGTTTCCCTACGACAGCTATACGCGCATCAGCGCCGCAGACGCGGACGCGCTCTTTGCCTTCCTGCGCAGCCTGCCGGCGGTAGCCCAGCCGAACCGGCCGCATGCGCTGCGCTTCCCCTACGACACGCAGCTGGCGCTGGCAGTCTGGCGCGCACTGTACTTCCAGCCCGGCCGTTTCGAGCCGCAGGCCGCGCAATCGGCCGACTGGAACCGCGGCGCCTATCTGGTGCAGGGCCTGGGCCATTGCAGCGCCTGCCATGCCAAGCGCAATGCGCTGGGCGCCACCCGCGACCCGATGGCGCTGGCCGGCGGGCTGATCCCGCTGCAAAACTGGCATGCCCCTGGTCTGGCGGGCCAGCCGGCGCAAGCGGTGGCGGCGCTGCTGCAGCGCGGCGTGTCCGCCAGCGCGGCACTGCTCGGGCCGATGGCCGAGGTGGTGCTGCACAGCACCCAGCACCTGACGCCTTCCGACCTGTCGGCGATGGCGGTGCATCTGCAATCGCTGCCGCAGGCCGATGCGCCGCGGGAGCGATCCGGCACGCCGGCGCCGGCGCAGCTGCAGCGCGGTGCCGGCATCTACGAAACACGCTGCGCGAACTGCCATGGCCAGGACGGCCAGGGCCGCCCGCGGGCGTATGTGCCGCTGGCCGGCAACCGCGCGCTGCTGCGCGACCCGCCGGCCAACCTGGTGCAGGTGGTGCTGGGCGGCGCGTTTCCGGCATCCACCGCCGGCAACCCGCGGCCCTTCGGCATGCCGCCCTTCGCCACCGAACTCAGCGACGAGGACGTGGCCGCGGTGCTGAGCTACATCCGCAATGCCTGGGGCCACCGCGCCGCAGCGGTGCAACCGCTCGACGTGCAACGCTGGCGCAGCAGCGTGCGGCCGTGATCTAGAACGGGATGTCGTCGTCCATGTCGTCGAAGCCGGTGCTCGACTTCGCGGCCGGCTTGGTTGCCGGTGCCGATGCGGGGCGCGCCGCCGGGCGCTCACGGCCGAAACTTCCGCCGCCACCAGCTTCGTCGCCGCCGCCCATGCCCTCGCGACTGCCGAGCAACTGCATATCAGTGGCCACGATCTCGGTGGTGTACTTCTCGACACCGTCCTTGTCGGTCCACTTGCGTGTCTTCAGCCGACCTTCGACATAAACCGGGCGGCCCTTCTTCAGAAACTCGCCAGCGATCTCGGCCATGCGATCGAAAAAGACGATGCGGTGCCATTCGGTTTCCTCCTGGCGGTCTCCGCTGGTCTTGTCCTTCCACTGCCGACTGGTCGCCACGGTGATATTGCAGATCGCAGAGCCGCTGGGCATGTAGCGAACCTCGGGATCCTTGCCCAGGTTGCCGACGATGATGACCTTGTTGACCGATGCCATGGCACATGCTCCCTCTTCGATAACGAGCGAAGATTATGAGGCTCGGGGCGACAGCCTGCTACGACGACAATCGGCGTTTCGAAGCCGCCGTCTGCCGTGAGCCTGTCCGCCGAACCGCTGTCCATCCTTCACGAAGTCTTCGGCTACCCGGCCTTCCGCGGCGACCAGGCCGCCATCGTCGAACATGTGGTCGTCGGCGGCGATGCGCTGGTGCTGATGCCCACCGGCGGGGGAAAAAGCCTGTGCTACCAGGTGCCGGCCATCGCCCGGCACCGCTCTGGCCGCGGCGTGACGGTGGTGGTGTCGCCGCTGATCGCACTGATGCACGACCAGGTCAGCGCGCTGGAAGAGCTGGGCGTGCACGCCAGCTTCCTCAACAGCACGCTGGACAGCCAGGACGCCTCGGCCATCGAGCGCGAGCTGCGCTCCGGCCGGCTGGTGCTGCTGTATGCAGCACCGGAGCGCATCCTGACGCCGCGCTTCCTGGCGATGCTGGACTCACTGCACGAGCGGCATCTGCTCAGCCTGTTCGCAATCGACGAGGCACATTGCGTCAGCCAGTGGGGACATGATTTCCGCGAGGAGTACCTGGGCCTGAGTGTGCTGCACGAACGCTTTGCCGACGTGCCGCGCATCGCGCTCACCGCCACCGCCGACGCCCACACACGCGCCGACATCATCGAGCGGCTGCAGTTGCAGGATGCGCGCACCTTCATCAGCAGCTTCGACCGGCCGAACATCCGCTACACCATCGTCGAAAAGGACGAGCCGCGACGCCAGCTGCTGCGCTTCCTGCGCGACGAGCACGACGGCGATGCCGGCATCGTCTATTGCCAGACACGCAAGAAAGTCGAGGAAACCGCCGCCTGGCTGGCCGACGAAGGCCTGGCCGCGCTGCCATACCACGCCGGGCTGGACGCCGCGGTGCGCCGCCGCCACCAGGACCGTTTCCTGCGCGAGGACGGCATCGTGATGGTGGCGACCATCGCCTTCGGCATGGGCATCGACAAGCCGGATGTACGCTTCGTTGCCCACCTCGACCTGCCGAAGAACATCGAGGGCTACTACCAGGAGACTGGCCGCGCCGGCCGCGACGGCGCGCCGGCCAATGCCTGGATGGCCTACGGCCTGGCCGACGTGGTCAACCAGCGGCGCATGATCGACGAGAGCGAGGCCGAAGAAGACTTCAAGCGCCTGCAGCGCGGCAAGCTTGATGCGTTGCTGGCGCTGGCCGAGGCCCACGACTGCCGCCGCGTGCGGCTGCTCGAATACTTCGGCGAGCCGAGCTCGCCCTGCGGCAACTGCGACAACTGCCTGCAGCCGCCCGCCACCTGGGATGCCACCGAGGCCGCGCGCAAGGCGCTGAGCTGCGTCTACCGCTTCCAGCAGCATGGCGGCATGAGCTTCGGCGCGGTGCACCTGATCGATGTGCTGCGTGGCAAGACGACCGACAAGGTGGCGCAGCACCATCACGATCGGCTGTCGACCTTCGGCATCGGTGCCGACGTCAATGAACAGCAATGGCGCTCGGTGCTGCGCCAGCTGATCGCGCTGGGCCACCTGCGCGCCGAGGGCGAGTACAACACGCTGGCATTGACCGAGAGCTCGCGCGAGGTGCTGCGCGGCCAGCTGCTGCTGCTGCTACGCGTGCCGGCGGCGGCGGCGCCGCGCGGTGCGCGCGGCAAGCCCGGCCGCACGCCCGAGGACAAGGCGCCGCCGCTGCCGCTGGATACCGAGGCGCTGGAGCGCTTCGCCGCGCTGAAGGCCTGGCGCGCCGAGGTGGCGCGCCAGCACAACCTGCCGGCTTTCGTGGTCTTCCATGACGCCACGCTGGCGCAGATGGCGCGCGAGTGCCCCGACTCACTGGGTGCGCTGGGCCGCATCAGCGGCGTCGGCGCCAAGAAGCTGCAGGCCTACGGCGAGGAGATCCTGCGCGTGCTGCACACGGCCGGTTGAGCGCCCTGCGACGCCGCGGTCGCCGGCCGATATGATGGTCGGTTGCCCCCGCCCCGCCCCATGCCCACCGCCCTGCCCCTCGACGCACCCGCCATCCGCATTCGCGGCGCGCGCACCCACAACCTGAAGAACATCGACCTGGACATCCCGCGCCAGGCGCTGGTGGTCATCACCGGGCTGTCGGGCTCGGGCAAGTCCAGCCTGGCCTTCGACACGCTGTATGCCGAAGGCCAGCGCCGCTATGTAGAGAGCCTGTCGGCCTATGCGCGGCAGTTCCTGCAGCTGATGGACAAGCCCGACGTCGACGTGATCGAGGGGCTGAGTCCGGCGATCAGCATCGAGCAGAAGGCCACCAGCCACAACCCGCGCTCCACCGTCGGCACCATCACCGAGATCCACGACTACCTGCGCCTGCTCTACGCCCGCGCCGGCACGCCCTTCTGCCCGGACCACGGCCTGGCGCTGCAGGCGCAGAGCGTCAGCCAGATGGTCGATGCCGTGATGGGGCTGCCCGAAGGGACCCGGCTGCTGGTGCTGGCTCCCGTGGCGCGCGACCGCAAGGGCGAGTTCGTCGAGCTGTTCCAGGACATGCAGGCGCAGGGCTACGTGCGCTTTCGCATCGGCTCGAACGGCCAGCCGGGCCAGGTGTTCGAGGCCGGCGAGCTGCCGAAGCTGAAGAAGAACGAGAAGCACGACATCGACGTGGTGGTCGACCGGCTGCGCGTGCAGCCCGGGCTGCAGCAGCGCCTGGCCGAGAGCTTCGAGACGGCGCTGCGCATCGCCGACGGCCGCGCCATCGCGCTGGAGATGGACGGCCCGGAGCACCTGTTTTCCAGCAAGTTCGGCTGCCCGGTGTGCAGCTATTCGCTCAGCGAACTGGAGCCGCGGCTGTTTTCCTTCAATTCCCCCGTCGGCGCCTGCCCCAGCTGCGGCGGCCTGGGTCAGGTGACGGTGTTCGACGCCCAGCGCGTCGTGGCCTTTCCCAGCCTGAGCCTGGCCTCGGGCGCGGTCAAGGGCTGGGATCGGCGCAATGCCTACACCTTCTCGATGCTGGAAAGCGTGGCCCGGCATTACGGCTTCGACATCGACACGCCCTTCGAGGCGCTGCCGGCGAAAGCCCAGCAGATGTTGCTGCACGGCTCCGGCGACGAAAACATTGCCTTCGTCTACGAAGCTCAGGGCGCCAAGGGGCGCGTGCGATCGGTGAAACGTTCGCACCCCTTCGAGGGCATCCTGCCCAACCTGGAGCGGCGCTACCGCGAGACTGATTCGGCCGCGGTGCGCGAGGACCTGGCCCGTTACCAGGCCGCCAAGCCGTGCCCGGACTGCGGCGGATCGCGGCTGCGGCGCGAGGCGCGCAATGTGTTCCTGCAGCAGAGCCAGAACGAGGCTGGCGAGCCGATCTACCGGGTCGAGCACAAGACGCTGGCCGACTGCCTGGCCTACTTCGAAGGCTTGCAGCTGCAGGGCGCCAAGGCCGAGATCGCCGACAAGATCGTGCGCGAGATCCGCTCTCGGCTGAAGTTCCTGAACGACGTGGGCCTGAACTACCTGAGCCTGGACCGCAGTGCCGACACGCTGTCCGGCGGCGAAGCCCAGCGCATCCGGCTGGCCAGCCAGATCGGCAGCGGGCTGACCGGCGTGATGTACGTGCTGGACGAGCCGTCGATCGGGCTGCACCAGCGCGACAACGCGCGCCTGATCGGCACGCTGAAGCGCCTGCGCGACCTGGGCAACAGCGTGCTGGTGGTCGAGCACGACGAGGACATGATCCTGGCCGCCGACCATGTGGTAGACATGGGCCTGGGCGCTGGCGTGCACGGCGGCCGGGTCATTGCACAGGGCACGGCTGCGGACGTCGCCGCGCACGCCGAGTCGCTGACCGGGCAGTACTTGGCGCGCAAGCTGCGCATCGAGCCGCCGCATGCGCGGGCCACGCTGGCCGCCCAGGCCGATGCGCGCGTACTGCGCATCGTCAATGCCCGCGGCAACAATCTGAAGAACGTCAACGCCGAGATTCCTGTCGGGCTGTTCACCTGCGTCACCGGCGTGTCCGGTTCGGGCAAGAGCACGCTGGTCAACGACACGCTGTACGCGGCGGTGGCGCGCAAGCTCTACGGCTCGCACGCCGAGCCGGCGCCGCACGACCAGGTCGAGGGCCTGGACGCCTTCGACAAGGTGATCAACGTCGACCAGAGCCCGATCGGCCGCACGCCGCGCAGCAACCCGGCCACCTACACCGGGCTGTTCACGCCGATGCGCGAGCTGTTCGCTGAGGTACCGGCCGCGCGCGAGCGCGGCTACGGGCCCGGGCGCTTCAGCTTCAACGTGGCGGGTGGGCGCTGCGAGGCCTGCCAGGGCGACGGCGTCATCAAGGTGGAGATGCACTTCCTGCCCGACGTCTACGTGCCCTGCGACACCTGCCACGGCGCTCGATACAACCGCGAGACGCTGGAGATCCTCTACAAGGGCAAGAACATCACCCAGGTGCTGGACATGACGGTGGAGGACGCGCACGGCTACTTCTCGGCCGTACCGGCCATCGCGCGCAAGCTGCAGACGCTGCTCGACGTGGGCCTGGGCTACATCAAGCTGGGGCAGAGCGCGACCACGTTGTCCGGCGGCGAGGCGCAGCGCGTCAAGCTGGCGCTGGAGCTGAGCAAGCGCGACACCGGGCGCACGCTGTACATCCTGGACGAACCGACCACCGGTCTGCATTTCCACGACACCGCGCAGTTGCTGAAGGTGCTGCTGCAGCTGCGCGACGCCGGCAACACCATCGTCGTCATCGAGCACAACCTGGACGTGATCCGCTGCGCCGACTGGCTGCTCGACATGGGCCCGGAAGGCGGTGCCGGCGGCGGCGAGCTGCTGGTGGCCGGTACGCCAGAGCAGGTGGCGGCCGAAGCGCGCAGCCACACCGGGCGGTTCCTGGCCGATCACCTGAAGGCCTGAGCCACAGCGGCGCCGCCCACCGGCACCTACACTGGCCAGCCCCAAGAACAGGAGACGCCATGGCCAGCCCCGTCGACTACTACTTCGCCCCGCAATCGCCGTGGACCTACCTGGGCCACCAGCGCTTGCAGGACATCGCGCGCCGCGCCGGTGCGCCCATCCGTGTGCTGCCGGTGGACCTGGGCAAGATCTTTCCGCGCTCCGGCGGACTGCCGTTGCCGCAGCGCGCGCCGCAGCGCCAGGCCTATCGGCTGGTGGAGCTGAAGCGCTTTGCCGACTGGCTGGGATTGCCCTTGAACCTGCACCCGGCCTACTTTCCGGTGCCCGGCGACGCCGCGGCCCGACTGATCCTGACGGTGGTCGATGGCCAGGGCAGCGATGCGGCGATGCGATTGACCGGCGCGGTGCTCAAGGCCGTGTGGGCCGAGCAGCGTTGCATCAACGATGCCGCCACGCTGGCGCAGCTGCTGGCCGAGTGCGGCCTGCCTGCCGGAGCGCTGGACGAGGCTCAGGCCGATGCAGTGCGGCAGCGCTACGAAGCCGCCACCCAGCAGGCCTTCGATGCCGGCGTGTTCGGCGCCCCCAGCTACGTGGTCGACGGCGAGATCTTCTGGGGCCAGGACCGGCTGGACTTCCTGGAACGCAGGCTGGCCAGGACAGCCCCATAGAAAAGGCGCCCATTCAGGGCGCCTCTTGTCAAAAAGGGCTGCGGCGCGTCGGACGCCGCAGCCCCGTCGGGCCTGCCTGGGCTTACTTCAGGTGGGCGCTGACCAGCTTGGTCATCTCGAACATCGACACCTGGGCCTTCTTGAAGATTTCCTTTAGCTTGGCGTCGGCGTTGATCATCGTCTTCTTGGCCTGGTCCTGCAGGCCGTTCTTCTTGATGTACTCCCAGATCTTCTTGGTGACTTCGGTGCGCGGCATGGCCTTGTCACCGATCACCGCGGCCAGGGCCGCGCTGGGGGTCATCGCCTTCATGAAGGCAGCGCTGGGGGCGCGCTTCTTCGCCGGCGCCTTCTTGGCTGGGGCCTTCTTGGCCGCGGCCTTCTTGGCCGGAGCCTTCTTGGCCGGGGCGGCCTTGGTGGCCGGCTTCTTCGCAGCAGCCTTCTTGGCCGGAGCCTTCTTGGCCGGAGCCTTCTTCGCAGGAGCTTTCTTCGCAGTTGCCATGTGTGATTTCTCCATCTGGTCTAGGGACATCGGACCGGATCCGGTGAGGTCTGATCGACCCTCGTGTTGAACGGATTTCCGGCGCAAACGATGTTAATGCCTACGAGAGAGCCTGAGAAGCAGATTTGCACCAGTAGGTTGTCATTCCCCGACGTTGCCGACGCTCATCGGGACGGCCCCGCTATGCTGCGGGGCATGAAACTGATCATCCGCTGGCTTCTGCTGGCTGCCGCGTTGCTGCTGGTGGCCCACCTCTACAGCGGCGTCAAGGTCGAGAGTTTTGGCGAGGCCATGCTCGCTGCCTTCGTCATCGGCCTGTTCAACACGCTGGTGAGGCCGCTGCTGGTGCTGCTGACCTTGCCGGTCACGCTGCTGACCCTGGGCCTGTTCCTGTTCGTCATCAACGCGCTGATGTTCTGGTGGGCGGCATCGCTGCTCGACGGCTTCAGCGTTACCGGCTTCAGCGCCGCCCTGATCGGATCATTGATCTACAGCCTCTGCGGCATGGTGATTGACGTGGCGATGGAACGCCTCTTTTCGCGGCCAGTCTGATCGATCCGCCCTGCGGCGATCAATTCGAACCTTTGGACCGGCCGGAAAGTGCCTGCTCAAGTTGTTCAAGCCGTTCTGCCTGGGCATCCGAATGGCGACGCCGAAACTCGATAGCCTGACTTCTGTGCTCCATGGATCTCTCGGGCTGGCCTAGCAGATTCATGACTTCAGCGAGTCGAGCATGCATTGACGCAACGTCGGCGGGGTCAGCAGGGTCTCCGACGCGCGCACAGGCTGCGTCTACATCAGCGCAAGCCGCCTTGACTTGCCCAAGTCTTGGCAAGCACCAAGCAGTTTCCGCAAAGAAGCATGCCTCTCTCCGCTCCAGGTTTTCTGTGTTCTGCTTATCCAGGGTCTCTAAGTAGAGAGGCACGGCATCTGCGAATCGACCTAGTGCCATGAAGAGCTGGGCTCGTACCAACGGAATCAACAATCCAAGCGACAAAGTGCCTATGCCCAAGTCATAGTTTTTGGTTGACTCCAATTCCACAAGCGCCCGATTCGCTTTGTCGCGCTGGGGCTCATGAAACGCATTTGCCAGTCGAACTTGGTTTGCTCGCAACGCCGCAACGTCATGCAACATCGCGCTGATCATCGCGTCATCGCCCTCAGCCAAGGCATGTTCGCGCGCCGCCGCGTACCAGGGCTTGGCCAGGTCGAAACGGCCGGAGTAGTGGAACGCATCCGCGATGACCAAGCTGACACGCGCCAGGGCGGCATGGGGCGCCGGTTGGGCCAGCAGCAGCGCCTCCACAGCGTACTGCAGCATCGCCTCCATGCGGTTGGCACTGAACTCGATGTGCGCCAGCCACGCCGCGCACAGAGGCACCAGCACCGGGTGGTTCATCGCGCGGCTCAACGCATGGGCGCGGCGCAACCGGTCCAGCGCCTTCGGCGCCGGGCTGGCTGTAGAAGTGGATCAGCGCCTCGACCTGGCTGATCCAGGCCGTGACCTCGGCATTCGGCCGCGCGCCGAACTCGTCGCGGACGGCCTTGAAAATGGATTCGGCCTCGTCCTACTTGCCCTGCCGGGCTAGGTAGATGCCGGGCTGCGCCGGCAGGCAGGCGGCTTCGACCGGGTCCGCGCCGCCGCGTTGCGCGCGGCCAGCTGGGTCAGCAGGCGCGAGGCCATGGTTCAGTCTCAGCCCGTCAGGATGCGCAGCGCCTCGGCGTAGCGCGCCGCGGTCTCGCGCACCACCGCCTCAGGCAGTGCCGGGGCCGGTGCCTTCTTGTTCCAGGGCTGGCCGTCCACGCGCGCGGCCTCGAGCCAGTCGCGCAGGAACTGCTTGTCGAAGCTGGGCGGATTGATGCCCTCGCGGTAGCCGTCCAGCGGCCAGAAGCGTGACGAGTCGGGCGTCAGCACCTCGTCCATAAGCGTGAGCGTGCCGGCCTCGTCCAGGCCGAACTCGAACTTGGTGTCGGCGATGATGATGCCGCGCTGCAGCGCATACCCGGCCGCCTCGCGGTACAGCTGCAGCGACACCTCGCGCACGCGCGCGGCCAGCTCGGCGCTGACGATCTGCTCCATCTGCGCGAAGGCGATGTTCTCGTCGTGAGCGCCGGCTTCGGCCTTGGTGGCCGGGGTGAAGATCGGCTCGCGCAGGCGCGAGGCGTTGACGAGCCCGCCGGGCAGCGGCAGGCCACACACGGTGCGCGAACGCTGGTACTCGGCCCAGCCCGAGCCGGCCAGGTAGCCGCGCACCACGGCTTCCACCGGCAACGGCTTCAACCGCCTGACCAGCATCGATCGTCCGCTGACCTGCGCTCGTTCGTCCGCGGCGACCACGCTGGTCGGGTCCTCGCCGCTCAGGTGGTTGGGCACCACATGCGCGAGGCGCTCGAACCAGAACAGCGCCATGCGCGTCAGCAGCCGGCCCTTGCCCGGGATGGGCTGGCCCATGACCACGTCGAAGGCGGAGATGCGGTCGCTGGCCACCATCAGCAGCCGGTCGCTGCCCACCGCGTAGTTGTCGCGCACCTTGCCGCGCGCCAGCAACGGCAGCGAATGCAGCCGGCTCTGATACAGCGTGTCGGTTTCGAAGCTGGCGTCGGGCATGGCGTTCAAGGCAATGGCGGCACGGTCCGCCATTGTCGCCTGCGCGCCGCGCCGAAGCGCCCTACTTGCCTCGCAACTCGGCGGTGATCTCGCGCCGCAGCGCTTCCAGCTGGCGCAGCCGAGCGTCGATGACCGAGGCTTCGATGAAGTCGTTGGCCGCGCCGCTGCGCACCAGGGTCTGCGCAGCACGCAGCCGGTCGATGGCGCCGTTGATGTCGCCCAGCGCGGCGCGCGCCTCGGCCTGCGCACGCATGGCGCGTAGCCGCTGGCCGAGCGCTTCCTCGCCCTGCGCCAGCATGCTCCAGGAAAGCGGGTCGCGCGGGTGCATCGACACCCAGTTCTGCAAGGCCTCGTTGCTGCTGCGCAGCGCCACGTAGGCCGGCGCGTCGCAGGCTGGGCCTGACGCAGCGGGCCGCGCACACGCGGCGGCATCGGCGGGCTGCAGGTTCCACAGCGCCAGCGCCGCCTGGCCACGCAGCAGCCGCGTCCAACGCGAGGCGGGTTGCAGCGCCGGGTCGTCCAGCAGCTTCAGTGCGGCGGCCGGGTCGCCGCGCTGCAGCACCACTTGCACCTGCAACTCCTTGAAGGCGCGCCCGGCGCCGGCCGCAACTGCCGGCTTGTCGCGCAGCAGCTCCAGGGCCTTGGCCACGGCGGCATCGGCCGCCTTGGCATCGTCCAGCAGCAAGGTGGCCAACGCGCCGGCGTACAGCGCGCCCAGCCGCTCGTTGAAGGACAGCGGCGCCGCGCCCGGCGCGATGGCGCTGGCCACACGTTGCTGCTGGCGACGCAGGCCTTCGGCTCCGGGGTCCATCAACACGCGCGCCCTGGCGCCCATCAAGACATGCTCGATCGGGTCGGCCGGGGCCGCGGCGCCCGACAAGGCCAGCCGGGCGCGCGCCTCGCTGATGCGTTCCACCGTCAGCGGGTGGCTGCGCAGGTACGGGAAGGCGCCGCTGTCATTGAGGCGGTTGGCGTTTTCGAGCTTCTCGAACATGGCCGCCATGCCGGCGGGCGAAAAGCCGGCGTCGGTGAGCACGCCGAAGCCGACGCGGTCGGCCTCACGCTCCATGTCGCGCGAATAGTTCAGCTGGCTCTGCGCCGCGGCAGCCTGCGAGCCGACTACCGCAGCCTGCACGCCGTCGGAGCTGCCGGCGCGGCTGGCCGCCAGCACGCCCAGGATCAGCCCGGCCAGGCTGAGCAGCGTGGTGCGCTGGCTGTTGACAATGCCGCGCGCGATGTGGCGCTGCGTGACGTGGGTCAGTTCGTGGGCCAGCACCGCAGCCAGCTCGTCGCTGGAACTGGTGACGGCGATCAGGCCCAGGTGCACGCCGACATGGCCGCCGGGCAGCGCAAAGGCATTGACACTGCGGTCGCGCACCAGGAAGACTTCCCAGGCCAGCTGCTGCGCGGTGTCGGCGGTGATCTCGCCGCGCTGGCGCGCCGCCTCGATCAGCGGCCGCCAAACGCGCTGCACGTAGTCGAGCAGCGGCGGGTCGTCGAGATAAGCCGGGTCGCGTCGGATCTCGCGCATGATCTGCTCGCCCAGCGTGCGCTCCGTGCCGACGCTGAACTCCTCGCCCGCTTCTTCGCCCAGTGCGGGCAGGCGCACCTGCGCATGGGCCATCTGCACCGGCGTGCCCACGGCCAGCACACCGGCCAGGAACAGGGCGCGCAGTCGCGCGTAAAGGGGATATCGCTTCAAACGCTTTCCAACTGGGCTTGGGCCGGGGCCGGCCACACCGCCACCGCTATGATGACACCGTCACATTCACCTGTATGGTTTGACGCCGCCCAGCCCATGAGTTCCCCGTTGACGCATTTCGATACCCAGGGCCAGGCGCACATGGTCGACGTTTCGGGCAAGGACGCGACCCACCGCGTGGCACGGGCCAGCGGCGTGATCCGCATGCAGCCGGCAACGCTGGCGCTGATCGAATCGGGCCATGCCAAGAAGGGTGACGTGCTCGGCGTGGCCCGCATTGCGGCGATCCAGGGCGCCAAGCGCACCGCCGACCTGGTGCCGCTGTGCCACCCCTTGCCGATCACCCGCGTGGCGGTCGACTTTGAATTGGATGCCGTCGCCTCGCTGGTGCGCTGTACAGCGCAAGTCGAGACGCTGGGCCGCACGGGCGTCGAGATGGAGGCGCTGACCGCCGTGCAGGTGGGCCTGCTCACCGTGTACGACATGTGCAAGGCGGTGGACCGCGGCATGGTGATGGATGACATCCGGCTGCTGCGCAAGAGCGGCGGCAAGTCGGGCGAATGGGTGGCCGCATCCTAGAATTGCGCCGCCTGCGTCAGCGCAGGTAGTCGCGCCAATACGGCGCTGAGTCCGGCACCTGGCACTGGAACGGCGGCGGTGCACTGCCATCGGGGGCGTCACAGGCGTCGAAAAAGTCATCGGCCTGCGGGTTGTGGAACTCCCGCAGGCGCTGCGCCAGGTGGCGCGCCTTGTCCAGTTCGCCGGCACGCGCCAGCGCCTGGGCCCAGGCGATCATCAGCCGCGTGTCCAGCAGGTAGTGCGGTGCTTCCTTGAACGCTGGGTCGGATGCCGCAACACCGTCGTCGACGGTGACCGCCGCATAGCCGGCATGGTGCGAGAACAGCCAGCTGCGCTGCCCGCTGTCGATGCGCTGCTCGAGGGTGTTGCCGTCGCGCGCCGGCGCGAAGATCAGCGCCACCCGGGTGTAGTCCACCAGCGCCAGCGCACTGCCGATGGCCAGCAGCACGCCGCCGAGGAACAGCGCCCGCGTCGGCGTACCTCTCGGCGCTACCGCGGCAGCCGGCCGGCCCAGCGCATAGCCGAACAGCCAGGCCGTCGGCAGCAGGAAGTAGGCGTACCAAAGCGGGTACTCCAGCTGGCTGTGAAGGGCGATCAGCAACAGCATCATCCAGGCGCTGCGCAACGTAACCGCGGTGGCTTCTCCGGCTTGCCGGGCCAGGCCCCAGGCGCGCCACAGGCCGGCAACCAGCAGGCCCATCACCAGGCCGGCCAGGGGCAGGCCCAACTCGACAGCCAGCTGCAGCGGCAGGTTGTGGGTGTGGTCGAAGAAGGCCACCGGCCGCCCGGGAAAGGGCGTCAGTGTCCAGGCCAGGTTGAACTCGCCGAAGCCGACCCCGGCCCACGGCTGCTGGCGGATCAGCTCCAGCGTATTGGCCCAGATGCCGAAGCGCGAGCCGGACAGGTCGGCCTCAGCCAGCCGCGTCTCGCCGCCGAAAGCATGGCGGCTGGCGTCGGCCCAGGCGCTCAGACCGGCCCAAGCCAGCGCGTAGAGCAGCGGCGACAGCAGCAGCAGCAGCCGGGTCGGTCGCGACAGGCGCCGATCCAACAGGCCCCACAGCGCCAGCAGGCCCACGCCGAGCACGCCGGTGCGCGAGGCCGTCAGCACCACGGAGAAGGTCATCAGCGCGAACAGCGCCCAGCCGAGGCCACGACGCAGGCGGCCCAGCTCGAGCAGCGGGATGACGGCAATGGCCGACCACAACAGCAGGCTGCTCAGGTGGTTGGGCTGGCGCAGGTTGCCCACCGCGCGACCGACCAGACCCGAGCGGGCGACCCATTGGCCGTCGGGCACGTCTGGCGCGAAGACCTGCAGCGCACCGATGACCGCGTTCAGGACGCCGGCCACCACCCAGCCGCTGCAGAACAGCACAAAGATGGGGATGGCCTGCGGGCTGGCACGAGTTGCGGCACCGCTGATCAAGAGCACCGCAGTGGCCAAGAGCAAGCCGACGGCCGACATGGACAGTCCCGCAGGCAATGCGCCAGGCCCCCATGACCACAGCACCGCAGCCAGCAGCACCCCTAGGGCAGCCAGCGGCCATGCCGCGTCGCGGGCCGCGCGCCGAGCCGGCCGAGCCGTGGGCGTCGTGGCCACCGCCGCCACGGCCACGAAGCCGCCCCACAGCGCCAGCGCCAATGCCTGGTTCAGGAAGGTCGGCGAAGGCGAGACGTTGTAGGCCAGCAGCGACGGGCCCGTAGCGGCGGCCAGCGCCATGGCCAGCAACTGCCTTGGTTGTGTCATGGAGTTTCGCAACCCCGCTCAGTGGTGGCTGCGGCCGGCGCGTACCCGCACCGGGCGGCAGGGAAGCGCGGCGATCGTATCAGGGCAAACAAGCTGGGCAGACGGGGGCGGCCGACAAAGCTTTCCGCAGCGGAAACGGTCTCATCGTGGCGCAGCGGCGAGTCGCCGACGATGGCCAGGACGAATCTTCTTGTCCCAATACCGTTGCGGCCCGTTCGAGCGTGCACCTCGGCACGTGCTGAATCGCATTCGCCTGCAGATGCTCGCGATCTGCCGCGACCACTTACAGGAAAGCGGCCTTGCGGCCGTTTTGGTGTTCATGAACGCGAGGAAGGGAGGGGAGCAAGACCCAAGACTTGACCCCTTTGGGCCCTGCTGGAGACGGTGGGCCGGGCGCGCCGGCTTGGCCCCAGCGCGGCGATGATGACCCGGTCGTCGGAAACGCCGGCGCTAGCGACCAGCCAGCATTGCGCTGCAGCCGCAGCGCTCAACACGACGAGCTTGTTGCGCTCATCAGGCCCGAGTGCGCGATCTCGGGAGGGGCAAGAGACAAGTCCTAACCACGATCTGCCTGGGGTATCGACATACTGCTCAATAGGTCTTTGCCCGCGGAAAGCTCACCAGTCTCATCTCCGGATGGTGATCCCCGGCGGCAGCCAGCCAGTCCTGTGCCGCAGCCTCGCAAGTTTCCACACGATGCATGCGGCAAAGTAGGTCCAGCGCCCACTTGGCCTCGTCGGGCCGGCCGTTGATGGCCGAAGCCTGCGCGTAGTGGAGCAGACCGACCGCGCTGGGGTACCGTGTCAGCACCCGGCGCATGTGGCTCAGCTCATCCGACGACATGCCGCGGCGAGGCTCGGTGCGCAAAGACTCCAGCGCCGCCTGTAGCGGCTGCAGAACCCGCATGTCGGGCGAAGGTGGCGGCGACAGGTCTCCGATCCGCGCCATACGCATGCGATAGGCGAAGAGATCCCTTTCAACACGCGTGTAGTCATCGAACATCAGCGTCACGAAGGCAGCCTGCGCCACGAGCACAAGAGTCACAAAAGAACGCGGCAGCCTGTACCACACGAGCACCGGCCTGATTTCATTCAAGGAGCCCATCATCAACGCGGCCGGCAAGAGGAAGAAGGCATACGCGTGCGGCAACTCGAGCATCGCATGCAGCCCGAAGACCCCCAGCGCAAGAAGCAGGAGCAGTTGGGTGGGTGTCGTCGCGCCGCGCAGTTGATACCAGAGCCACGCGCCGAGCCCGCCGGCCAGTGCCAGGCCGAGCGGGAACCCGTTCCACAGCATCAGGTCGAGGACCAGGTTGTGCGCATGCGCCACGGAGACACGCAGCTCCGGATACGCCGAAGCCAGCAGCACGTGCGCTTGCACGCTCTGGTTCCAGCCGTAACCCCACCAGGGGCTTAGTCCGATACCGTCCATGGCAAGCCTCCAGATGGCTGGCCGCTTGCCCACTGCCACCTGGTCGCCCAGAGAAGCGGACAGGTCGCCCCACAGCGCCTGTGCGGCCGGCTCCCTGGCCAACACCAGAAACACGAACCAAAGCGCCAGCCCTGCAAAGACCTTGGCCTGCGGCCCTGTGTTCAGCACTCGCCGGCCGAGGACCGCCGCGGATGCGAGCAGCGCAACCGCCAGCCAGCCGGTGCGCGATTGGGTCAACACCACCCCCAGCAGCAGAAAGGCGGCACCGAATACCGCCGCCGCGGCACCCAGGCGCTGCCGCTGGTATCCCCACCACAGCGCAACAACTCCCCAGACGAGCAGCGTCGACAGGTTGTTCGGCTGTCCCACGTTGGCAGCAGGCCGTCCGCCCGGCACCTGCGGGGCAACCATCAGCCCCAGGAAGTCGAGCCCTAGCCATTGATACAGCGCCATGCCCGCGGACAGGATCGCGGCCATGGCAAGGCCCGTGAACATCGCATCCAGGGCGCGCAGCGGCGCCAGCTCTTGCGCACGCCGCGCGGCGGCCACGGTCATCGCCATGCCCGACAGGTACAAGACGATCAGCCAAGCCTCTTTGGGGAACACGAAGAGGCCGGCCCAGGCCTGGAGAATTGGCACGCATGCCACGAGCAGGAAGCCCGTTACCAGGAGGTCGAAGGGCCAGCGGCCCCGGTGTGCGAAGAATACCCAGGCCGCCAGCCACAGCAGGACGGCGGCCGCCAGCAGCTCACCGTAGAAGGTCGTCCATGGCTCCGCATGCGTCGGCAGCAGCCAGGGCAGCGCGGCAGCTACGCCGCCGAGCGCCCAGCCGATCCCCGTGGATTCGTTCGTACCGACTGCCTGATCCGACGAGGTGGGAACTACTGGGAAAGAGTTCATGGAAACCCGATTCGGCCCGAAACGACGAAGCGGCCCCGGGGCCGCTTCGTCTTCAAGAACAGTCGAGATCCTGTTGGATCAGCGGCACTCGGCAGGCAGGAACTTGGCCGTAATCGTCGAAGTACAGGCCCACTGCAGTTGGCCGGAGCCCTTGTCCGTCGGAGTCAGAATGACGTTGCCGGCTGCATTCGGTACTGTGGAAGCGACCGTCACGACGCCCGTAGCGTCAGTGATCGTAACGCCGCTGACAAACTTCGTCGCACCAGGGAACGTATAGCCGCTATTGGCCGAAGTAACGCTAGCGAGCCCACCCAGTGACGAACTGGTCTCGGACACCGCGAGCTTGGCCGGCGAGGCCATCACGACGACTTCACTCACCTTGGCCCGGGTGGTGTAGTCCTGGTACGCCGGCAGCGCCACCGCGGCCAAAATGCCGATGATCGCCACGACGATCATCAGTTCGATCAGGGTAAAGCCTTTTTGGATACGCTTCATCGATTTCATGGGTTAACTCCTTGCGGGTTGGGTCGAGGGACAGGCCTACCAATGCAGGGCCCATGCCAGCCTGTTTCGCCAGAAAAGCGCCCCTGGAACCGGGCATTTCTCACAGTGGCCGACGCAGACTGTCAGATCGGTAACCGGCTCGCCTGACGCTCTGCGCCCTTCCTGACAGGAATCGTCACAGCATCGGGCACGACTCATCCACGTACCGCAAGCCAACTCTTCGTCGATTGCAGGCGCGACTCGCCGCGCTGGGCTTGGGGCGCGTATCGAGATCAACGCGCTGCCGGCGCTCGCGCGGCAAGCCTCGCGGCTGCCGAAGGCGCGCCGCGAGTTTCGCGACGTCGGGCCGCTGCTGCGCGTCAAGCCCGGCTCGGGGCCGGTGACACCAGAACGGGTCAACCCGCTGCGCGACGAGTTGCCGTGACGACTCTCCTGCTCGATGCGAACGTACTGATCGTGTTGCTCGATCCGGTCCATGTTCAACAGGACGCGGCCCATGAGTGGTTTGCGCAGCGTGGCCAGAAGCCATGGGAGACCTGTCCGCCGACCGAGAACGGAGGGCTGCGAATCGTCGGGCACAGTCGGTACCCCAATTCGCCCGGCTCACCGGCTGCTATGGCGGAGTCGATGGCCGCGCTGCGGCCCCGCCCGGACAGGCCTTCTGGCCCGACGACATCAGCCTACTTGATACCGAGTGCATGGACGCCACGCGGTTGTTGTGCTCGGCCCAGGTGACGGATTCCTACCTGTTGGCGCTGGCTCGCGCGCATCGCGGCCAATTGGCCAGCTTCGACCGCCGCTTGCTCACCGCCGCCGTGCCGGAGGGTTCAGCCCATTTTCATCTGATCGATTGAGCGAGATGGGCAAGGCTCCAGACAGCGCTGCGCTTCAGTAGCGACGCGCCAGGGGATTGGGCCTGTAGCAGCGCCTTCGGCGAAGCAGCTCGACACTGAGCCGCTGATGCGCCTACCCCGCATCTTGTGATTCCACGGGGCAACCGGTACTTCGCGGAACGCTCGGCTCAGGGCATCTCGATGCGTGGATCGCCCGGTCGCATCAGCGACTGAAAGTCGCGCTGGTCGAGTGTGATGAAGACCTCTGCGCCGGCCTTTCTTGCTGCCGCCGGTGCAGCCAGTCGTAGATGGCGCCGCCACGCACACCACGGGGCTCACGATTGGCCGGGACGGCCAGCCTGTCCTCGCCCGTCAGGGTCTGGGCCTACACCTACGACAATGCGCTTTGCTCGATCAGCCTCGTGGCGGTGGCTGCGCTCAAGTGCCGGTCCTGCCGGCCACCGGCGAGGATTGAAAATCTCTCGACGAGTGCGTGCACGTAGACCTTGTGGGCGCCGGCCGAAACGATGCGGTCGCAAGCCGCATGATGGGCCTCGTCCGGATCCAGCGAGCCCAGGATCACCGAGGTGTCGAAAAGCCGCTCACCGGCGGCCGCCGCGCCTGGACCGGGCATCACGCTCGGCGCGCGTGGCCGCCGCCGCGTCGAAGGCCTTGCCCGTGGCGCGCAGCACCGTGCGCCGGCCGGCCGTCACCAGCAGTTCGGCCTCGGCCTGCGGCTCGGGCGCCAGTTCGATCCTTTGCGCCACCTCCTCGAGCTTCAGGCGGGCGCCCGGTGCGAGATTCAGGCGCCGTCGCACTGCGATGGGCAGGACGATGCGGCCGGCTTGGTCCTTGGTCATGCGCTTATTCACGGCAAGCTCAATGGAAGAAGAATTGGCATTCCATCTTCCATAAGTGGCCTACGGCGGGTTGAGGCAGTCCCCGCGTTAGACCTTCAACCCACTTGCATCAGCTGCCCCGCGGCCAGCTGCCGGATGCGATGCGGTGTGTCCAGGCGGCCGATCTCGGCCATCACCGCGTCCAGTTCGCCGGGCTTGATGTGGGTGATGAAGATGTCCGCCGGCTGGTCGAGTTGTGCCAGCTCCTTGCCAAGCAGGGCCGGGCTGAGATGGCGGCTGATCCGCGCGAGTTCGATGTCCTCGTCGCCGAAGGCGGTCTCGATGACCAGCGTGGCCACGCGCATTTGCGCCAGCCTCTCCCACAGGGCCGGATTGGGCCCCGTATCGCCGCTGAACACCCAGGCCGGTTGCGGCGCCGGCGCACTGCGCCGAACGGCAAAGCCGACCGCGGGCACGGTGTGATGGGCTGGCAGCACTTCGATCTGCCGTGAGCCGAATTCCAGCACCTGGCCCACCGTGATCGGCACGAAGCGCAACACCGGGTTGTGCGCGTCGGGCAGGCGCGAGAAGTCGGGCCAGATCACGCCGTTGAAGACATGGGTACGCAAGGCCTGCAACGTCGCGGGCAGGGCATGCACGTCGATCGGCGCTCGGCCCTGCGCGACGCGGCGCCGCACCACGCTGTCGGCCAGCAGGCCGACGGCCAGCACATGGTCCAGGTGCGAATGGCTGAGGAAGATCTGGTCGATGCGCGCCAGTTCGTCGAGCGTCAAGTCGCCTACCCCGGTACCGGCATCGACGAGGATGTCATCGTCCAGCAAGAAGGACGTGGTTCGATTGCCGGCAGCGATGGAGCCCGAACAACCCAGGACGCGGATTTGCATGAATTTGGCTGGCTATCCGGCGACGCACGGTCGCCTCGGCGTACACAGATCTTGGCAGGTCAGTCGGGACCCGACCTGCATCGTTATTGCCGCTGCAGCCCTAGGCCGATATGTACCAATGGTGACCCGGCCTGAAGCGCGACGCAAGCACTTAGTGGCACCAGCGCGGGGGGTTCGCGCGCAAGCGCCGTGCAACAGTGAGGTTGTGCGTGAACTTCGCCACGGGCCCGATGGGGCGACTGCGCCGGGTGGCTAGGCTTGGATGAACTGCATCTGCGTGCCGGCGAGCTCGATCACGTCGCCGTTGTGCAGCGCCACCGATTCACCGGCCAGCGGCATGCCGTTGACCACCGGCCGGGCGCTGCCTTCGACGTGGGCGAACACGTAGCCCGAGGGCCGCCGCGTGATCGACGCCACCTGCACGCCGGGCTTGCCCACCGTGGTGACCACCTTGGTCAAGGTGACTTCACGACCCGATGCGGCGCCGCTGAGCACCTTGATCGATGCGGGGTTGCCCGACGTCGGGCCCAGCCCACCGAAGCCGGAGTTGGGCGGCAAAGTCGAACTGAACGCTGGCGGCTGGGCCCCGGAGCCGGGCCGCATGATCACCGTCTTTTCGTAGTCGGTGTTGTCGTCGGTCAGGTACTTGATCTTGTACTTGCCGATCTCGACGGTGTCGTTGTGGGCCAGCAGCTGCTTCTTGATGGCCTTGCCGTTGATGTAGGTGCCGTTGGTGCTGTTCAGGTCTTCGATGAAGACATCGTTGCCCACCATCTGCAAGACAGCATGCTCACCGCTGACGGCCAGGTTGTCGATGACCATGTCGTTGTACGGCCGTCGACCCAAGGTGGTCTTGTCCTTGGTGATCTGGACTTCCTTGATGACCACACCGTCGAGCGAAACGACCAGCTTGCCCATGCCTGCCCTCTTATCTGCCAGTGTGCCGGCCGCCTAGCGGCGGAAGGGCCACCAGGAACGTATTACCGAAGACGCGCCACCGGACGCGCGCACCAGAATCACCGAGATATTATCCTTTCCCCCTGCATCATTGGCCGCCTCGATCAGCGCCGTGCCTGCCGCGGCCAACGAATCGTGCATCTGCAACACTTGGGCGATGCTGGCATCGTCGAGCATGTCCGACAGGCCGTCGGAGCACATCAGGAACAGGTCGCCCGGCTGCACCTCGTGAAGGTGGGTTTCCAGCAGCACGGTGTCTTCGACGCCAACGGCGCGCGTCACCAGGTTCTTGTTGGCCGAGAAGGCCGCCTGCTCCGGCGTGATCAGGCCGGCATCGATCTGCTCCTGAAGCAGCGAATGGTCGCGGGTGATCTGCTGCAACCGGCCGGCGCGCAGCCGGTAGGCGCGCGAATCGCCCACATGCCCGACCAGCAGCCGCAGTTCGCGGAACACGGCCACCACCAGCGTCGTGCCCATGCCGGCGTACTGCGGGTTGGAGTTGGCGGCATTGAAGATGGCGCGGTTGGCGTTGTCCACGCAGATGTCCATCGCGCGGCGCACTTCGGTGTCGGTGGCATTGGCGCTGGCCTCGCGCAACCAGCGGCCCAGCTCGGTGCGGATGAAGGTGGTGGCCATGCTGCTGGCCACCTCGCCGGCGTTGTAGCCCCCCATGCCATCGGCCAGGACCGCCAGCGCCACCGTCTCGTCGAGGCTCACCGAATCTTCGTTGTTGGTTCGCGCACGGCCGGTGTCAAGGGCTTCAAAGAACTCGAAGGTCATGGGCTCGCGCTGGCGGAATTCGCCGGATCGGCAAGGCGAACATTGTGCATGGTAAAGCCCGCTTTCCCGGGCGCGGCAGCGTGCAGCTTCACGCGCCGCGGGACGATTTGGCGCCTTGCCCGGCCGGCGGGGCCGAGGCCGTGCGCCCCGAATTCGCCAGTTCGGCCAGGTCGTCAGCCAGCCGATTGCCGTCCGCATGGCGATGCGCCGGTTGCTTGTGCAGGGCCTGCGCGACGACGGCCGCCAACGCCGGCGACAAGTTAGGGCGCAGCGTGCGCAAGTCCGGCGCCGGTTCGCGCGCCACCGCGCGAAGCAAATCGCCCAAGGACGCATGTTCGTGCGGTAGCCGGCCGCTGAGCAACTGGAACAGCAGCACCCCGAGCGAGTAGAGGTCGCTGCGCGCATCGGCTGCAGCCCCAGCCAGTTGCTCGGGAGCCATGTACAGCGGCGTGCCCAGAACGACTCCAGTGCGCGTACGGCTCATGTCGGCCAGCCCGGCGACGCCGAAGTCGGTGAGCTTGACCCGTCGGGCCGGCAGGTCGAGCATGACGTTGCCGGGCTTGATGTCGCGGTGCACCACGCCGAGGGAATGCGCGTGAGCCAGCGCACGCGCCAATCGCGCCACCATGTCCAGCACCACGGGTTCGGGCAGCAGACGCGACATGTGCGTGTAGCGTCCGAGGTCGCAGCCGCTGAGCAGTTCCATCGCCAGCCAGGCCTTGCCGCCCTGCTCGCCGGCGTCGTACACGGTGACGATGTCCGGATGCGACAGCCGTCTGGCGGCCTGCGCCTCGGCCATGAATCGCTCGCGCGCCTGCGCGTGGTCGGCCTCGGATTGGTCATGCCCGAGGGTCAGCACCTTCAACGCCCGCGGCTTGCGCGTTCGGCTGTCGATGGCCAGGTGGACCTCGCCCATCGAGCCGCGGCCGAGGGGGCGAACCAGTCGATAGGGCCCGAGGGCTAGGTCGTCGCGAAGGGGCATTCCGGGCGCCGCCGGCCTGCACTGCAGGCTGCGGCCAGAGGTGGCGTTGGGTCGGCTGCCGCAGCGCCGGGCACCCGTCAGGCGGCCGGCCGCGGCAGTGGCGCAGACCTTATCACGCAGCCTGACCGACGATGGGCACATCGCCGTTCATAGTTGGCGCCGGCAGCGCCAGCGCGCAGCAGGCTCAGGCGCCGATGGCCTTTTTCAGCAGCTTGCCCATCTCCGACGGGTTGCGCGTGACGATGAAGCCGCATTCCTCCATCACCGCCAGCTTGGCCTCGGCCGTGTCGGCGCCGCCAGAGATCAGGGCGCCGGCATGGCCCATGCGCTTGCCGGCAGGCGCGGTGACGCCGGCGATGAAGCCGACGATCGGCTTCTTCATGTTCGCCTTGCACCAGCGCGCGGCTTCGGCTTCGTCGGGGCCGCCGATTTCGCCGATCATGATCACCGCGTCGGTGTCCGGATCGTCGTTGAACAGGCGCATCACGTCGATGTGCTTCAACCCGTTGATCGGGTCGCCACCGATGCCCACCGCGCTGCTCTGGCCGATGCCGAGTTCGCTGAGCTGGGCTACCGCCTCGTAGGTCAGTGTGCCGGAGCGGCTGACCACACCGACGCGACCTGGTCTGTGGATGTGACCGGGCATGATGCCGATCTTGATCTCGTCGGGCGTGATCGTGCCCGGACAGTTGGGGCCGAGCAGCAGCGTCTTCTTGCCGCCCGCGGCTTCCTTCTTTTTCATGCGATTGCGCACTTCCAGCATGTCGCGGATGGGAATGCCTTCGGTGATGCAGATGGCCAGGTCCAGGTCGGCCTCCACCGCCTCCCAGATGGCGGCGGCCGCACCCGGTGGCGGGACGTAGATCACGCTCACCGTCGCGCCGGTCTGCGCCTTGGCGTCCTTGACGCTGGCGTAGATCGGGATGCCCTCGAAATCCTCGCCGGCCTTCTTCGGATTGACGCCGGCGACGAAGCAGTTCTTGCCGTTGGCGTAGTCGCGGCACATGCGCGTGTGGAACTGTCCGGTCTTGCCGGTGATGCCCTGGGTGATGACGCGGGTGTTCTTGTTGATCAGGATGCTCATGGGTTCCTCACTTCACCGCCGCGACGATCTTGGTGGCCGCCTCGGCCATGGTGTCCGCCGAGATGATCGGCAGGCCGCTGTCCTTGAGCATCTTCTTGCCCAGGTCCTCGTTCGTGCCCTTCATGCGCACGACCAGCGGCACCGACAGGTTGACGGCCTTGCAGGCGGCGATCACACCTTCGGCGATGGTGTCGCACTTCATGATGCCGCCGAAGATGTTGACCAGGATGCCCTTGACGGACTTGTTGGACAGCATGATCTTGAAGGCCTCGGTCACCTTCTCGGCAGTGGCACCGCCGCCGACGTCGAGGAAGTTGGCCGGTTCGCCGCCGAACAGCTTGATGGTGTCCATCGTGGCCATCGCCAGGCCGGCGCCGTTGACCAGGCAGCCGATGTTGCCGTCCAGACTGATGTAGCTGAGGTCGAACTTGCTGGCCTCGATCTCGGCCGGGTCTTCCTCGTCCAGGTCGCGGCAGGCGACGATTTCGGGGTGGCGGTACAGCGCATTGCTGTCGAAGTTGAACTTGGCGTCCAGCGCCTTGATGTGGCCGTTGCCTTCGAGGATCAGCGGGTTGATCTCGGCCAGGCTGGCGTCGGTGTCCATGTAGCAGCGGTACAGTTTCTTCAGCACGTCCACTGCCTGCGCCTGGCTGGCGGCGGGGATGCCGATGCCAGCGGCCAGTTGCTGACCCTGGGCGTCGGTCAGGCCGACCAGCGGGTCAACGAAGACTTTCAGGATCTTCTCCGGCGCGTCGTGGGCCACCGCCTCGATGTCCATGCCGCCTTCGCTGCTGGCCATCATTGCCACGGTCTGCGTGGCGCGGTCGGTGAGCGCGGCGACGTAGTACTCGTGCTTGATGTCGGCGCCTTCCTCAATCAGCAGCCTGCGCACCTTCTGGCCTTCGGGCCCGGTCTGGTGCGTCTTCAGCTGCATGCCCAGGATCTGCCCGGACAGCTGCTTGACCTCGTCGAGCGAGCGCGCCAGCTTGACGCCGCCGCCCTTGCCCCGGCCACCGGCGTGGATCTGCGCCTTCACCACCCAGACCGCGCCGCCCAGCTTCTGCGCCGCTTCAGTCGCCTCGAGCACGGTGAAGGCCGGGTAGCCGCGCGGCACCGGCACGCCGAAGTTGCGAAGGATTTCCTTGCCTTGGTACTCGTGGATCTTCATGGATGGGCTCGCGCTGGGGGTGGCGGGGTCGCTGGCGTTGCGGGGGATGATCGATCACCCGCCTTGCAGCATCCTGAATCTGCAGCACCTGGCGATGGCGTCGTGCCGGCCAGGTCGGGCGTACGACGCGCCGCCGCAGGCGGCTGCCCGTTTGGAGGGCGGGCGCACTTTAGCACGCAGACTGCATGCAACGACCGGCTCAGCCCACGTCGCCGAGCTCGTCGTCCTGTGGCTGCGCGGCAGTGGCGAGCACCCTACGTATCACCTCGCCGGAAAAGCCGCGCGCGGCCAAAAAGCGGGCCTGGCGCGCACGTTCGCGAGGCCCCTGCGCCCCGGCAGCGAATTTGCGTTGCCACAACTGGGCCGCGCGTTGTAGTTCGCTCTCGCGCAGCTGCTGCAGCGGCTGGGCCGGTAGTTTCAGGCCGTGGCGGGCCAGCTCCATCTGGATGCGCCGCGTGCCCAGCGCCGCCGCGCGCACCCGCACGCGGCTTTCGACGAAGCGTTCATCGCTGAGTAGCCCCTGGGCCTGCAGCCGGTCGAGGACCTGATCGACCCGCGCCGCCGCCTCTTCGACATTGACTTCGGGCCCGGGCACGTCTGCACTGCCTGGTACAGGCTGCAAGGCGACGCGCAGCAGCTTGCGCCGCAACTCGGCACGGCTTTGTTCGCGTTGGGCCAGCCAGCCCAGGGCCCGCGCCTGCAGGCTGGGCGGGGGCCGTTTCATGGGGCGCGGCTCAGTCGGCGGACTTGTCCACCGCCACCAGCGGCACCCCCATGGCTTCGCGCACCTTGTTTTCGATCTCCACCGCCAGATCGCGGTTCTCGCGCAGGAACTCGCGCGCGTTGTCCTTGCCCTGGCCAATCTTCTCGCCGTTGTAGGCGTACCAGGAGCCCGACTTGTCGAGGATGCGGGCTTCGACGCCCATGTCGATGATCTCGCCCTCGCGGCTGATGCCCTCGCCGTAGAGGATGTCGAATTCGGCGGTCTTGAACGGCGGTGCGACCTTGTTCTTGACGATCTTCACCTTGGTCTCGCTGCCGATGACCTCGTCGCCCTTCTTGATGCTGCCGGTGCGGCGGATGTCCAGACGCACCGAGGCATAGAACTTCAGCGCATTGCCGCCGGTAGTAGTTTCGGGGTTGCCGAACATCACACCGATCTTCATGCGGATCTGGTTGATGAAGATGACCATGGTGTTGGTCTTGTTGATGGTCGCGGTGAGCTTGCGCAGCGCCTGGCTCATCAGCCGCGCCTGCAGCCCGGGCAGCGAGTCACCCATCTCGCCTTCGAGCTCGGCCTTGGGCGTGAGCGCGGCCACTGAGTCGACGACGATCAGGTCGACCGAGCCGGATCGCACCAGCGCGTCGACGATCTCCAACGCCTGCTCGCCAGTGTCGGGCTGGCTGATCAGCAACTCCTGCAGGTTGACGCCGAGCTTTTGCGCGTACTGGGTGTCGAGCGCATGTTCGGCGTCGATGAAGGCGCACACGCCGGCCAGCTTCTGCATCTCGGCAATGACCTGCAGCGTGAGCGTGGTCTTGCCGGACGATTCCGGGCCGTAGATCTCGACCACGCGTCCGCGCGGCAGGCCACCGACGCCGAGCGCGATGTCCAGGCCCAGCGAGCCGGTGGACACCACCTGGATGTCAGCGATGACTTCGCCGTCGCCCAGGCGCATGATCGAGCCCTTGCCAAACTGCTTTTCGATCTGTGCCAGCGCTGCCTGCAGCGCCTTGGCCTTTTCGGTATTCAATGCCTTCACGGGTGCGTCCATCGAGCTTCTCCTTCGTTGCAGACAATTATGGCTGCAAGCTGGATGTTTGTACAGTGTATTTCTAGGGGCTCGGTGCGCTTGACATTCATCAGTCCGGGCAGCGACAGCGGCTGCCTAGAATCCGCCGCCAGAGCTATCAGGCCGGGCCCCCACAGGAGACAAGAGCATGCGCATACTCATCGCCGAAGACGATCAGGTGCTGGCTGACGGGCTGCTGCGCTCGCTGCGCGCAGCCGGTTATGCCGCCGACCAGGTGAGCAGCGGCTCCGAGGCCGACGCGGCGCTGGCCGATCACGAGTTCGACTGCGTGATCCTGGACCTGGGACTGCCCAAGATGCACGGGCTGGACGTGCTGCGCAAGATGCGCGCCCGCGGCTCGTCGGTGCCGGTGCTGATTCTCACCGCGGCCGACAGCGTGGAACAGCGCGTCAAGGGACTGGACCTGGGCGCCGACGACTACATGGCCAAGCCGTTCTCGCTGCAGGAGCTGGAGGCACGCGTGCGCGCGCTGACCCGGCGCGGGCTGGGCAGTGCGGCGACGATCATCAAGCACGGGCCGCTGAGCTTCGATGCCACCGGCCGCGTGGCTTACATCAACGACCAGATGATCGAGCTTTCGGCCCGCGAGCTGTCGCTGCTGGAGGTGCTGCTGCAGCGCGCCGGCCGCCTGGTCAGCAAGGACCAGCTGGTCGAACGGCTTTGCGAATGGGGCGAAGAGGTCAGCAACAACGCCATCGAGGTCTACATCCACCGGCTGCGCAAGAAGATCGAGCAGGGGCCGATCCGCATCGCCACCGTTCGCGGGCTGGGCTATTGCCTGGAGAAGATCGCCGCTTGAGCCTGCATCCGCGGCGGCGCAGCGGCATGGCGCCGGTATGACCACGCCCCAGCAGCAGCATTCGCTGTTCGGCGAGATCCTCGACTGGATGCTCGCGCCGCTGCTGTTGCTGTGGCCGATGAGCATCTTCCTGACGTACCTGGTGGCGCAGAACATCGCCGACCGGCCCTACGACCGCGACCTGGGCGTGGTGGTGCGCGCCATCGCGCAGCAGGCCAGCGTCGACCCTGCCGGCGGCAAGGGGCTGCCCAAGGTCAGCCTGCGTATGCCCGCGATGGCCACGGAGCTGCTGCGCGCCGACGATGCCGACAGCGTGTACTTCCAGGTGCTGGGCGCGCGCGGCGAGTTCGTGGCCGGCGACGAGGGCCTGCCGGTGCCTGACGAGGCGGCCAGCAGGATCGGCGAACTGCAGTTCCGCGACGAAACCATGCGCGACGACGCGGTGCGCGTGGCCTACATGTGGGTGGCGCTTCCCGGTGCCGCCGAAGGCACGGCCATGTTGGTGCAGGTGGCCGAGACACTGGAAAAGCGCTCGCGCCTTGCCAACGAGATCATCAAGGGCGTGATCCTGCCGCAGTTCATCATCCTGCCCCTGGCGGTGGTGCTGGTGTGGTTTGCGTTGTCGCGCGGCATCAAGCCGCTGAGCCGGCTGCAGCAGCGCATCCGCAAGCGCGAAAGCTCCGACCTGAGCCCGATCGACGAGCGTGACGTTCCTGACGAAGTGGCGCCGCTGGTGCGCGCCATCAATGAGCTGCTCGGCCGGCTGGACCAGTCGATCCGCACGCAGAAGCAGTTCCTGGCCGATGCCGCGCACCAGCTGAAGACGCCGCTGGCCGGACTGCGCATGCAGGCCGAACTGGCCGGGCGCGAGATCGATGCCGGCGCCACCGATGCCAGCTCATTGAAGAAATCGCTGCAGCAGATCGCCTTTTCGAGCCAGCGCGCAGCACACATGGTGAACCAACTGCTGGCCATGGCCCGCGCCGAAGACCGCGAGCAGGCGCTGCGCAAACAGGACATCAACCTGGGCAGCATCGTCATGGAGGCGGTTCGCGACTTCGTGCCCAAGGCCATGGAAAAGCGCATCGACCTGGGCTACGAAGGCCCGGACGGCGATGCCGGTGTACGCCTGCACGGCCAGCCGGTGCTGGTGCGGGAGATGGTGCGCAACCTGGTCGACAACGCGCTGCAGTACACCCCCGCCGGCGGCACGGTGACGGCACGCGTGGTCGCCGACCCCTTCGGCCAAGTGGTGGTACTTCAGGTCGAGGACAACGGCCCGGGCATTGCCGAGGCCGAGCGCGAACTGGTGTTCCAGCCCTTTTACCGCCCGGCCGACACGGTGATCGACGGCAGCGGCCTGGGCCTGGCCATCGTGCGCGAGGTGGCCGACCAGCATGGCGCCGAGATCTCGGTGGCCGACGCGCTGGCGCGCGCGTTGGCCGCGGCCAGCGGCACCGGGCCGGGCACACTGATCACGGTGCGCTTTCCTGTGCGGCGCCGCCCGGTGCGGCCGGGCTGAGCCCGCCTTCGGCCAGCCAGCGCCACAGTGCCGAGTCGTCCTGACCGGCCAGGCCGTCGCCGCAGGCCTGCGCAAAGAACGCCGCCGCCACCTGGCCGAGCCGCGGCTGCAGCCCGGCAGCGCAGGCCATGCCCAGGGCCAGGCCCGAATCCTTGGCCAGCAGCGCCATGTGGGCATGCACGGCCCGGTCCGCGGCCAGCGCGCGGCGCAGCCGATCGCTGCCGATCCAGCTCTGCCCACTCGAAGCCTCGATCACCGCCAGCGTGACCGCCGGGTCCAATCCGAGACGCTGTGCCAGCGCCAGCGCCTCGGCCGCGCCGGCCAGGTTGATGGCCGCCAACAGGTTGTTGACCAGCTTGGTGCGCGCGCCATCCCCTGGCCGGGTGCCGATGCGGAACAGCCGGCTCGACAGCTCGCGCAGCAGCGGCTGCCAGCGCTCGAAGACGGCGTCCTTGCAGGCCACCATCAGGCTCATCGTGCCGTCGCGGGCGCGAGCCGGGCCACCCGACATCGGCGCATCGATGCAGTCGATGCCGCGCTCGGCCAGTCGAGCAGCGCAGTCTTCCACCGTCTGAGGCGCCAGCGTCGGGCACAGCAGCACGGTCGAACCCGGCCTCAGGCCGTGGACCGCGCCGCACTCGCCGAACAGCACCTGTTCGGTCTGAAGCGCGTCGACCACGGCGATGATCAGCAGGTCGCGGCCCTGGGCCGCAGCCGCCGCGTCAGCGCTGACCATGGCGCCTTGAGCCCGTGCGGCGTGTTCACGCTCGGCCACCAGGTCGCGCACGCCCACCGCATGTCCGCAGTCGCGCAGGCGCAGCGCCATGCCCAGGCCCATGTTGCCGACGCCGACGATTCCGACGCAGGCCATGTCAGGGACGGGGCTGCCGAATGAGCCACCGAAACCACGCAGCGACCCCCGCGGCCCGGCCAAGCCCGTTTCGCGGGGGGTGCCCCCTGGGGGTAGCGGCGTGAGCTGCTTCGGGGGCCTTCACGACTGCATCAGCCGCCGGCTCTTGGCCACCGACATCAGGATGCCCAGGCCCAGGCCGAGCGTGACCATCGCCGTGCCGCCGTAGCTGATGAAGGGCAACGGCACGCCGACCACCGGCAGGATGCCGCTGACCATGCCCATATTGACGAAGGCATAGGTGAAGAAGCTCAGCGTGATCGAGCCGGCCAGCAGCCGGGTGAACACGGTCGGGCCTTCGGAGGCGATCCACAGCCCGCGGAACAGCAAGAAGGTAAAGGCAACCAGCAGCGTCAGCACGCCGGCCAAGCCGAACTCCTCGGCGAAGGCCGCGAAGATGAAGTCGGTGGTGCGCTCGGGGATGAACTCCAGGTGCGTCTGCGTGCCCTGCATGAAGCCCTTGCCGCTAAGACCACCGGAGCCGATGGCGATCATGCCCTGGATGATGTGGAAGCCCTTGCCCAACGGGTCCTTCGTGGGGTCGAGCAGCGTACAGACGCGGTGCCGCTGGTACTCCTTGAGCACGGGCCACTGCACGCCGTCGGCGCAGATGGCATCGGCGCTGACGACGATGGCCGCGATGGCCGCGGCGCCCAGCGCCAGCACGGGCACGATCAGCTTCCACGACAGCCCGGCGAAGAAGATCACGTACAGCCCGGCGGCCAGCACCAGCAGCGAGGTGCCCAGGTCCGGCTGCTTCATGACCAGCCCCACCGGCACCAGCAGCAGGACAGCCGCAAACAGGAAGTCGGTCACGCGCAGCTGGCCCTCGCGGCGCTGGAACCACCAGGCCAGCATCAGCGGCATGGCGATCTTCATGATCTCGCTGGGCTGGATCACCATGCCGATGTTCAGCCAGCGGGTCGCGCCCTTCTTGGTGATGCCGAGGCCCGGTATGGCGGTGGCGATCAGCAAGGCCAGGCCCAGCAGGTACAGCGGCACGGCCAGGCTTTGCAGCCGCTGCGGCGGCACCTGCGAGACGAGCAGCAGCACGCCCAGCGCCAGCAGCATGTTGCGCCCATGGTCGACGAAGCGCGTGCCGTGGTCGAAGCCGGCGGAGTACATCGTCACCAGGCCCAGTGCCGCCAGGCAGCCGATGGCCAGCGCCAGCCACAGGTCGTAGCCGGTGAACAAAGGCTTCAGCCGCTGCCACGGCGACGGGCGCTGCAGGACGGCACTCATGGCGGCGCGGCCCGCAGCGCCGTCGGTACCGTGGCCAAGCGCAGCGGCTCGGCCGTGCCCAGGCCCGCCGCAGCCGCCGAGGCTGCAGCAGCCGGGCTGGGCGCCGGGGCGGCCTGCCCTGGCAGCGGCACGTCGGCGACGCGCCGCGGCGAGCCCACGGGCGCGGCCGACTGCCCCTTGCGCGTCAAGGCGATGTCTTCCTCGCTCGGATACTGGTCGAGCAGCAGGAAGTCGAACACGCGGCGGGCGATCGGCGCCGCCGCGGCCGCACCGAAGCCGGCGTTCTCGACGATCACCGCCACCGCCACAGTGGGCGAAGGCAGCGGCGCCGCGGCGATGTACAGCGAGTGGTCGCGTTTGTGCTCTTCCAGCTTCGACGCGTCGTACTTCTGGTTGGCCTTGACGCCCACTGCCTGGGCGGTGCCGGTCTTGCCGCCGCTCTTGTAGGTCGCGCCGGCGAAGACACGCGTGGAGGTGCCTTCCTGCGTCACGCCGTGCAGCGCGCGCAGGATCAGCTCGACGTGCTCGGCCTGGAAGGGCAGCGGCTCAAGCGCCTCGTTGGCAACGCGCCGCTTCTCGCGCGTGTCGACATCCTCGATCTCGCGCACCAGCCGCGGCTTGAAGCGCTGGCCGCCCGACACCAGGGTGGCCGTGGCACTGGCCAGCTGCACCGGCGTGAAGGCGTTGTAGCCCTGGCCGATGCCCAGCGAGATGGTTTCGCCGGCGTACCAGCGCTGCTGTTCGGGGCGCTTGTAGTAGCGCCGCTTCCACTCGGTGGACGGCAGCACGCCGGCAACTTCGCCCTCGACATCGATCTCGGTCTTGCGGCCGAAGCCGAGCGGCGACATCTGCTCGTACATCAGGTCCACGCCCAACTCGTTGGCCAGCGAGTAGTAGTAGACGTTGCTCGACTTGACGATGGAGCGGTACATGTCCACCGGCCCCAGACCCTTGTCGCCGTGGCTGCGGAACACATGGTTACCGAAAGCGAAGCTGGCGTTGTCCTGGATGATGGTGCCCGGCGCGCGCTTGCCGGTGTTCAGCGCCGCCATCGCCATGAAGGGCTTGTAGGTCGAACCCGGCGGGTAGGTGCCGCGCAGGGCGCGGTTGAGCAGGGGCTTGTCGATTGACTCGTTCAGCTCGCGCCAGCTGTCCACGTCGATGCCGTCGACAAAGAGGTTCGGGTCGAAGGTGGGCTTGCTGACGAAAGCCAGCACCTCGCCATTGCGCGGGTCGATGGCCACGAGGGCGCCGCGCCGGTCACCGAACAGCTCCTCCACCAGTGCCTGCAGCCGGATGTCGATCGAAAGCACCAGCGTGTTGCCCGGCGTGGGCGCGTGGCTGGACAGGCGGCGCAACGCGCGGCCGCCCGCGCTGGTCTCGACGCGCTCGAAGCCGGTCTGGCCATGCAGCTCGGCCTCGTAGCTCTGCTCCAGGCCGAGCTTGCCGATGTATTCGGTGCCCTTGTAGTTGGCCAGTTGCTCGTCCGGCCAGTCTTCCATCAGCTTCTTCTCGGCCTGGTTGATGCGGCCGATGTAACCCAGCAGGTGGCTGCCGGTCTCGCCCAGCGGATAGTTGCGGAACAGCCGCGCCTTGACGTCCACGCCCGGGTAGCGGAAGCGCTGTGCCATGAAGCGTGCCACTTCCTCGTCGCTGAGCTTGGTGCGGATCGGCAGCGAATCGAAGCTCTTGCCTTCTTCCAGCAGCCGCTTGAAGCGGCGCTTGTCGCGCGCGGCAATCTCGACCACTCCAGACAGGCTCTCGATCGTCGCGTCCAGGTCCTGGACCTTGGACGGCGTGATCTCCAGCGTGTAGGCCGAGTAATTGGTGGCCAGCACCTCGCCGTTGCGGTCGAGGATGCGGCCGCGGTTGGGCACGATCGGCAGCACCGCGGTGCGGTTGGTCTCGGCCTGGGCGGACAGGTCCTCGTAGCGAACCACCTGCAGGTAGGACAGCCGCGCGCCGAGCAAGGCGAAGGCCAGCAGCACGAAGGCCCCGGCCACGATGAGGCGCAGCCGGAAGCGGTCCAGCTCATTCTCGAGGTTCTTCAACTCGGCCATTACAGGGGACGATTCTGGTCCGGGTCAGGCGGGCGGCGCTGCGGCGCCAGCAGCATTGCGGTAATTACTGGCCAGAGCAAGGCTTCGAGCAGCGGTGCGAACAGCAGCTCCCAGCCCGGGAACATGCCGCCGGCCAGCATGCGCACGATCAGCGACACCAGGTGCGCGGCCAGGAACAACGGCAGCACCTGCACCGCCTGCTCGGCCAGGCTGAACCACAGCAGCCGACGGTGCGCGCTGATCGCGCCGAAGCTGAGCAGCGTGTAGGACAAGGCATGCTGGCCGAGCAGCGCACCTTCGTGCACGTCCATCAGCAGGCCAAAGACGAAGGCCACGCCCACGCCGACGCGGCGCGGCTGGTGCACGTTCCAGAACACGAGCACCAGTGCCAGCATGTCCGGTTGCGCGGGGTGCCGGCCCAGGGGCAGCAGGTTGATACCCAGCGCCAGCAGCAGCGTCAGCGCGATGAAGAACGGGTTGACCGGCAGCAGCAGCTGGTCGGACCCGCGCGGCATGATCATTTGGCACCCTCCCGAAGTGGCTGCCCTTGCGCGGTCATCGCCGTCCCGCCTTGGCTGGCTTGTCGGGCTTGTCGGGCTTGTCGGCCTCCACCGCCGGGGCCTCGCGCGGTGGCAGCTGCAACGCCAACGGCTCCAGCACCAGCACGTGGCGCACGCCGTCGGCCGAGGCACTGGGCTCCAGCAGGATGCGGGCGAAGCCGGATTCGGCACGCCGCTCCACTGCCATCACCCGCGCCACGGAGAGGCCCGCTGGGTAGACCCCGTCCACGCCGCTGGTCTTCAGCTCGTCGCCCACCTGCACATCGGCATTGGCCGCCATGAATCGCAGCTCCATCACGTCGCCGCCGGCGCCGCCGAAGGCGGCGCTGCGCGCCAGCGTGCGCGAGTTGAGGACCGGGATGGCGGCGTCCTTGTCGATCAGCAGCGTGACCTGCGCGCTCAGCGGGAAGACCCGCGTCACCTGGCCGAGCACGCCATCCGGACCGACCACGGGCGCCCCAAGCACCACACCCTGGGTCGCGCCGCGGTCGATGAACAGCTTGCGCGAGAACGGATCGGCGGCCTCGTACAGCACCTCGGCGGCGATGCTGCGGACCTGCAGCATCGGCCGCAGTTCCAGCAATGCGCGAAGGCGTTCGTTCTCGCGTTCCAGGCGCTCGGCCCGGGCCGCCTTTTCGGCCTGCTGCGCCAGTTGCACCTGTGCGGACTTCTCGCTGGTCAGTGCAGCGCTCAGGCCGCGCAGGTAGTCGGCCCCGCCGTGCCAGAGCTGCACCGGCACGTTGAGCACGCGCTGCACCGGCAGCAGCACGGTGGCAACCGCGGCGCGCAGCGGCCTGGCGAACTCGAAGCGCGTGTCAGCCACCATCAGGAACAACGCCAGCGCCGAAAAAAAGGCCAGCTTCGTCAGCGCCGAGGGGCCCTGGCGGAAGAACGGGGGTGGCGTGCGGTCGAAAGTGCCCAGCGACATGGCGGCCGCGCGTGGAGCGACGGGAGTGGGTCAGGCCCTCACTCGGAAGTGAAGATGCCGCCCAGACGGTCCATGCGCTCCAGCGCCATGCCGCAGCCGCGCACCACGCAGGTCAGCGGGTCTTCGGCCACCAGCACCGGCAGGCCAGTCTCTTCGGCAAGCAGGCGGTCCAGGTCGCGCAGCAGCGCACCGCCGCCGGTGAGCATCATGCCGCGCTCGGCGATGTCGGCACCGAGTTCCGGCGGAGTCTGCTCCAGCGCATTCTTCACCGCCGAGACCATCTGGTTCAGCGGGTCCGTCAGCGCCTCGAGGATCTCGTTGCTGCTGATGGTGAAGCTGCGCGGCACGCCCTCGCTAAGGTTGCGGCCCTTGACCTCGATCTCGCGCACCTCGGAGCCAGGGAAGGCCGAACCGATCTGCTTCTTGATCAGCTCGGCGGTGGGCTCGCCGATCAGCATGCCGTAGTTGCGGCGGATGTAGTTGATGATCGACTCGTCGAACTTGTCGCCACCGACGCGGATGCTGCCCTTGTAGACCATGCCGCCGAGCGAGATCACGCCGACCTCGGTGGTGCCACCGCCGATGTCCACAACCATCGAGCCCGAGGCCTCGGACACCGGCAGTCCGGCGCCGATGGCCGCGGCCATCGGCTCTTCGATCAGGTAGACGTCGGACGCACCAGCACCTAGCGCTGATTCGCGGATGGCGCGGCGCTCCACCTGGGTGGAACCGCAGGGCACGCAGATGATGATGCGCGGGCTGGGCCGCATCATCGAGCGCGGGTGCACCATCTTGATGAACTGCTTGAGCATCTGCTCGGTGACGGTGAAGTCGGCGATCACGCCGTCCTTCATCGGGCGGATGGCTTCGATGTTGCCCGGCACCTTGCCGAGCATGGCCTTGGCTTCGCTGCCGACGGCCTGGATGGTCTTCTTGCCATGCGGGCCGCCTTCGTGGCGGATGGCCACGACCGAAGGCTCGTCGAGCACGATGCCCTTGTCACGCACATAGATCAGCGTGTTGGCGGTGCCCAGGTCGATGGCAAGGTCAGTGGAAAAGTAGCGGCGCAGGGAAGCGAACATGGTCTGAAGGGGCGATAGGCCAGGGCGTCGGCGTCAGCGCGTTCGATCCGCTGGCGGCGGAATCGGTGTCGGGCCCAGGGGATGCATCGAGGTCGAGGGCAGCGGCTGAAAGGGGTTCGGCGACGAGGGTGCAGCAAAGGCCTGCACCAGGCATTCATTCTGGCCACGTACCGCCGGGCGGACTGGGATTCTTCTGGCCCGGCCTCGTGCTGCACCGCAGCCGAACACCGCTCCAGGGCGCTTGGGGATAACCAGAGATAATACCTCATCGACCCTGGTTTCCCAGTCAGGAAACCGAGCATTTGGGCGCCATTCCGGCGCCCGCGTGGGGTTGTGTTCATTGACTTTTCCATGTTGCTGACCCCCGAGGATGTGAGCCGCATCGCCATGCTGGCGAGGTTGGAGTTGTCGACCGCCGAACGTGCCCTGATGCTGAGCCAACTGAACGGCTTTTTCGGCATCGTCGAGCAGATGAGCGCAGTCGACACCAGCGGCGTCGAGCCCCTGTACACACCGTTGTCTGCGGTGCAGCCGGTGGCGCTGCGTTTGCGCGAGGACTTGGTCACCGAAGCCGACCAGCGCGCGCTCAACCAGTCCAGCGCCCCGCTGGTCGAGGACGGCCTGTACCTGGTGCCGAAGGTCGTCGAATGAGCGGCGCGCTTCATGACATGGGCGTGGCGCAGCTTGGCCGCGAACTCGCCGCAGGCCGCGTTTCGAGCCTGGAGCTGACGCAACATCTGCTCACGCGGGTTGCGGCTTTCGAACATCTGGGGGCCTTCCTGGCGCGCGACGTCGAGCTCAGCCTGGCACAGGCTCGGCAGGCCGATGCGCGCCGCGCGCGCGGCCAGGCTGCAGCGCTGACCGGCGTGCCCATTGCCCACAAGGACATCTTCGTCACCCGCGCGCTGCCATCCACCGCCGGCTCGAAGATGCTGGCTGGCTATGCCAGCCCCTTCGACGCCACCGTGGTGGCGCGTCTGTCCGATGCCGGCATGGTGACGCTGGGCAAACTCAACTGCGACGAATTCGCGATGGGATCGGCCAATCAGAACTCGGCCTTCGGCGCGGTGAAGAACCCCTGGGACATGCAGCGCGTGCCTGGCGGCTCGTCCGGCGGCTCGGCCGCGGCGGTGGCGGCGCGGCTGGTGCCGGCAGCCACCGGCACGGACACCGGCGGGTCGATCCGCCAGCCGGCCAGCTTTTCCGGCGTGAGCGGCATCAAGCCGACCTACGGCGTGTGCTCGCGCTACGGCATGGTGGCCTTCGCCTCCAGCCTGGACCAGGCCGGCCCGCTGGCGCGCAGCGCCGAGGATTGCGCCCTGCTGCTGTCGGCGATGAGCGGATTCGACGAGCGCGACTCGACCAGTGCCGAACGTCCACCGCAGGACTTCCACGCGCAGATGCTGTCGCTGCGCGAGGGCGCCAGCGCCGCGCGCCCGCTGCAGGGCCTGCGCATCGGTCTGCCGCGCGAGTTCTTCCCGGCCGCGCTGGCCGCCGACGTCCATGGCGCGGTGCGCGCCGCGCTGGCCGAATTCGAGAAGCTCGGCGCCACGCTGGTGGGGGTGAGCCTGCCGCGTACCGAACTGTCGATCCCGGTCTATTACATCATCGCGCCGGCCGAGGCCAGCTCGAACCTTTCGCGCTTCGACGGTGTCAAGTTCGGCCATCGCGCCAAGGACTACAGCGACCTGCGCACGATGTACGAACGCAGCCGCGCCGAAGGCTTCGGGCCCGAGGTCAAGCGCCGCATCATGATCGGCACCTACGTGCTCAGCCATGGCTACTACGACGCCTATTATCTGCAGGCGCAGAAGCTGCGTCGCATGATCGCGGACGACTTCCAGGCCTGCTTCAAGGACTGCGACCTGATCGCCGGCACGGTGGCGCCCACGGTGGCCTGGAAGCTGGGCGAGCAGGACGACGACCCCGTCAAGGCCTACCTGGCCGACATCTTCACGCTGCCCGCCAGCCTGGCCGGGTTGCCGGGAATGAGCGTGCCGGCGGGTTTCGGCGAAGGCGGTATGCCGGTGGGCCTGCAGCTGATCGGCAACTACTTCCAGGAAGGCCGGCTGCTGCATGCCGCGCATGCCTTCCAGCAGGCCACCGACTTCCACACCCGCGCCCCGGCTGGCGCCAGCGCATCATGAAAGCGCCGGCACTGATCCGTGGCTTCGAGGTCGTGATCGGTCTGGAGACCCATGCCCAGCTGTCGACGCGCAGCAAGATCTTCAGCGGCGCGTCGACGCAGTTCGGCGCCGCGCCGAACACCCAGGCCTGCGCGGTGGACCTGGCGCTGCCGGGCACGTTGCCGGTGCTGAACCGCGGCGCGGTCGAGCGCGCCATCCGCTTCGGCCTTGCGGTGCAAGCCAAGGTGGCGCCGTTGTCGATCTTCGCGCGCAAGAACTACTTCTATCCCGACCTGCCCAAGGGCTACCAGATCAGCCAGTACGAGATCCCGGTGGTGCAAGGCGGCCATGTGGACATCCGTGTCGGCGAGCAGACCAAGCGCGTGCGCTTGACGCGCGCGCACCTGGAAGAAGACGCCGGCAAGTCGCTGCACGAGGACTATGCCGGCTGCACCGGCATCGACCTGAACCGCGCCGGCACGCCACTGCTGGAAATCGTCACCGAGCCCGACATGCGCAGCAGTGCCGAGGCGGTCGAATACGCCAAGGCGCTGCACGCGCTGGTGGTGTGGCTGGGCGTGTGCGACGGCAACATGCAGGAGGGCAGCTTCCGCTGCGACGCCAACGTCTCGGTGCGCCGGCCTGGCGCCGGCCTGGGCACGCGGCGCGAGGTGAAGAACCTCAACTCCTTCCGCTTCCTGCAGCAGGCCATCGACTTCGAAGTGCAGTGGCAGATCGACCGCATCGAGGATGGCCTGCCCATCGAGCAGGCCACGGTGCTGTTCGACCCGGACACTGGCGAGACGCGGGCGATGCGCAGCAAGGAAGACGCGCACGACTACCGCTACTTCCCCGACCCCGACCTGCCGCCGCTGCTGATCGCGCCGGAGTGGGTGGACCAGGTCAAGCGCGACATGCCCGAGTTGCCCGAGGCCATGGCGCAGCGCTTCCAGCGTGACGACGGCCTGGCTGCGGCCGACGCTGCGCTGATGACACAGAGCCTGGCCTTCGCGCGCTTTTACGAAGCCACGCGCGATGCCTGCGCGCAGCCCAAGCTGGCCGCCAACTGGATGATGGGCGAGGTCTCGCGCCGGCTCAATGCCGAAGCGCGCAGCATCGACGCCAGCCCGCTGGACGCGCCGACACTGGCACAACTGATTCGCCGCGTGGCTGACGGCACCGTGTCCAACAACGGCGCGCGCCAGGTGTTCGACGCGCTGTGGTTGGGCGAGGGCCGGGACGTCGATGCACTGATCGACGCCAAGGGCCTGAAGCAGATGAGCGATGCCACAGCGCTGGAAGCGATCGTCGACGAGGTGATCGCCGCCAATGCCAGGTCGGTGGACGAATACCGCGCCGGCAAGGACAAGGCCTTCAATGCCTTGGTCGGGCAGGTGATGAAGGCCAGCAAGGGCAAGGCCAATCCGGCCCAGGCCCATGAGCTGCTGAAGCGCAAGCTCGGCTGAGGCCGAGTCGAGCCGGTCTCAGCGCAGCGTCGACGGCTTCAGGTTCGACGCACTCGAGGCTACCGGCGACGGCACGCGCTGTGCCGCGATCGGCCCCATCGAGCCAGGCACTGCGCCGGCCCACAGCAGCTTCAGCCGCGCCAGCTCAGCGTCGTACAGCCGATTGACACGTTCCAGCTCGGCCTGCTGGCTGATCGCCGCCTCGCGCTGCGCCGAGGTGGCGGCGTCGTTGGCGTCGAGCTGGCCGCGCAGCTTCGGTGGTAGTGCCTTGCCGGTATAGAACTCGGCTTCGGCCAGAAGTGGCTTGCGTTCGGTCTCCAGGTCGCGCAGCCGCTGTTCGCTGGTCTTGATGGCCGCGCGAATCGTGTCCAGTGCCGCCTCGCGCGCCTTGCGGTGCGGGGCTTCGTTGGGGTAGCGGGCCAGCAGATTGCGATCGCGGCGCACGGCGTCGGCTTGCGCGGCGCGCGCTTCGGCCTGCTTGCGTTCGGCGGCCTCCTTCTCAGCCCGCTCCTCCACCGTCAGGATCGGCGGGAACATCATCTTCAGCGAGCCGTCCTTGTTGAGCACACGCTGCTCCTTGGCGGTGCAGCTGGCGATCGGCCGGTCCGCCGTGATCTTGCGGCCTTGGTCGTCGATGCAGGTGTAGATGCCGGCAGAGCTGGCAGGCGTAGGGTTGCCTTGCGCACACAGCCACGGCGCGGCGCTGGTCAATACCAGCAGCAGCGTCAGGGGCAGGGGCCGGCAGGCCTTCAACCGCATTCAGACTCCATATCGATCCCGATAGCGTTGCACCGGTTGCGCGAAGACCTGCAGGGCAGGGTCTTCCGTGAACTTGAGATACTGCAACAAGTCGTTCAGTGTCGCAATTGCCGCCACATTCAGCTGCAATGTTCTCGTGACGTACTGCACCGCCGACCACTCCACATCCCTATCGCCCTCGGTGGCGCGTTCTTGACGGTCCAGAGCGATCAATACGCCACAAGGACGCGCGCCTGCGGCCTGCAGCAACCGCACCGACTCGCGCACCGAGGTGCCTGCCGAGATGACATCGTCGACGATCAGCACCCGGCCGCCCACCGGCGCGCCGACCAGCACGCCGCCCTCACCGTGATCCTTGGCCTCCTTGCGGTTGTAGGCGAAAGGCACGTTGCGGCCGAGGCGGGCCAGTTCCACCGCCACCGCCGAGGCCAGCGTGATGCCCTTGTAGGCCGGGCCGAAAAGCATGTCGAAGGCCAGGCCCGAGTCAAGCAGCCGACGTGCATAGAATTCCCCCAGGCGGCCGAGTTTTTCGCCGTCATTGAACAGGCCGGCATTGAAGAAGTACGGCGACAGCCGCCCGGCCTTGGTCTTGAACTCCCCGAAACGCAGCACCCCGCAGCGCACCGCGAAATGCACGAAGTCCTGGGCCAGGGCTTCCGAAGGCGGCGGCATGCTCATGAAAGGTCCTTCGTGTTCCGCCTCGTCTCACTGAACCTGAACGGCATACGTTCGGCCGCCAGCAAGGGCTTCGTCGAATGGGCGCAGGGGGTGGACGCAGATTGTATGGGGGTGCAGGAAGTGCGCGCTCAGCAGCCGGACGTGGCCGGCAAGTTCGACCGCGTAGGCCGGCTGGCAGGTCATTTCCACTTCGCCGAACGCAAGGGCTACGCCGGTGTCGGCCTCTATACACGCAAGGAACCCAGCGATGTGAGCGCCGGCTTCGGGAACAAGGAATTCGACGCTGAAGGGCGCTGGCTGGAAGCCCGCTACGACACGCCGAAGCGCCGTCTGAGCATCATCAGCTGCTACTTCCCCAGCGGCTCCAGCGGCGAGGAGCGGCAGGCGGCGAAGTTCCGCTTCCTGGTCCGCCTGTACCCGCACCTGATGAAGCTGAAGGCCGAGCGCGAATTCATCCTGGTGGGCGACGTGAACATCGCGCACCAGGAAATCGACCTGAAGAACTGGAAGAGCAACCAGAAGAACAGCGGCTTCCTGCCCGAGGAGCGCGCCTGGATGACCCAACTGCTGACGCAGGGCGGCCTGGTCGACGTGTTCCGCACGCTGAACCCCAGGCCCGAGCAATACACCTGGTGGAGCAACCGCGGCCAGGCCTGGGCGAAGAACGTGGGCTGGCGCCTGGATTACCACCTGGCCACGCCGGGCATTGCCGCCAAGGCAAAGCGCGAGCGGATCTACCTGGAGCAGCGTTTCTCCGACCACGCGCCGGTGATCATCGACTACGACTTCAAGCTGTAGCCGGCACGGCATCGAGCAGGTGGGGCTTATGGTTGCAAATACGAATCGTTCTCATATACTGTCCCGGCCCCCTTCCTCCAGGAGCCGCCGAAATGCCAGCACCCGTTCACGAACTGCCCTCGTCATTGCCCGCGCACGCCCGCCTGGAGCCGATCATCGGCGGCACGCTCGCCCTGCTGACGCACTATGCGCGCACGCCCAACCTGGCGGCCGCCAACAAGATCGCGCGCAACCTGGCGCTGATCGCCAGACATCCGGACGCGTCGGCTGCGCTGCAGACGGTGTGCACGCGGCTGTTCACCGACTGGCTGGGGCCGCTGGAAGTGCAGGATGCGCCCCTGGGCGGCGAGTGGCGCGACGTCTGGCCGATGCCGCCGCTGGCGCAGTAGGCCGATGCGGCGCGCAGGGCTGAGCATGCCGCGCTTTGCCGCCAATCTGTCCTTGCTGTATGGCGAGCATGCCTTCGTCGACCGCTTCGCGGCGGCTGCCCGCGACGGTTTCCGGGCAGTGGAGTTCGCCTTCGGCTATGAGTTCGCTCCTCGCGAGATCGCCGCCCGACTGACGGACCAGGGCCTGCAACAGGTGCTGATCAATGCGCCGCCGGGCGATCTGGCAGCCGGCGAGCGCGGCCTGGCCGGCCTGCCCGGGCGCGAGGCCGACTTTCGCCGCGCGCTGCTGGACCAGGCGCTGCCCTATGCCCAGGCGCTGTCGTGCCCGCGCATCCACCTGATGGCCGGCGTGCTGCCAGCCGGCGCCGATCGGGCGGCGCACCGCGCCGCCTTCGTTGCCAACCTGGCCTGGGCGGCGCCACTGGCGGCGTCGGCCGGCATCGAGTTGCTGATCGAGCCGATCAACCCGCGCGACGTTCCCGGCTACCTGCTCAACCGGCAGGCCGAGGCCCATGCCATCGTCGCCGAGGTCGGCGCGGGGAACCTGAAGGTGCAGATGGACCTGTACCACTGCCAGATCGTCGAGGGCGACGTGGCGATGAAGCTGCGCCAGTACCTGCCCACGGGCCGTGTCGGCCACCTGCAGATTGCCGGCGTGCCCGAGCGCCAGGAGCCGGACACCGGCGAGCTGCACCACCCCTACCTGTTCGCGCTGATCGACGAATTGGGCTACAACGGCCACATCGGCTGCGAATACCGACCGGCGGCCGGCACCTCGGCCGGGCTGGGCTGGATGGCCCCCTACAGGACCTCAACAGGAGACAAGGCATGAAATTGCTCATCACCGGTGGCGGCGGCTTCGTCGGCGCCCGCTTGGCGCGCACGCTGCTGGAGCGCGGCACGCTCGCCGGACGCACCATCACCGGCGTGGTACTGGCCGACCAGATCGCGCCACCGTCCGACCTGCTGGCCGACAGCCGCGTCAGCGCGCGCGTCGGTCCACTGCTCGGCCAGTGCGCGGCACTGGCCGACGAGGCCTTCGACGGCGTCTTCCACCTGGCCTCGGCCGTGTCCGGCGAATGCGAGGCCGATTTCGACCTGGGCATGCGCTCCAACCTGGACAGCACGCGCGCTTTGCTCGACGCCTTGCGCACGCGCCAGCAGCGCCACGGTGCGATGACGCGGCTGGTGTTCTCCAGCTCGGTGGCGGTGTTCGGACCGGACGCGTCGGTGCCGATGCCGCCGGTGGTGGCCGACGACACGCTGCCGGCGCCGCAGACCAGCTACGGCATGCAGAAGCTGGTGTGCGAGCACCTGATCGCCGACTACACGCGAAAGGGCTTCGTCGATGGCCGCGCCGCGCGGCTGATGACGGTAACGGTGCGCCCAGGCCGGCCCAACGGCGCGGCCTCGTCTTTCTTCAGCGGCATCATCCGCGAACCGCTGGCGGGCGTGGAGTCGATCTGCCCGGTCAGCGCCGACGTGCGCCATCCGGTATCGTCACCGTCCAGCGCGGTGGCTGGGCTGATCGCGGTGTACGAGGCCAGCCGCGAAGCCCTCGGCGGCCGTCTGGCGCTGAATCTGCCGGCGCTGAATGTCAGCGTCGGCGAGATGCTCGACGCGCTGGAGCAGGTGGCCGGCCCGGCGGTTCGCGCACGCGTGCGCTTCGAGCGTGACGAGCGCATCGCCGGCATCGTCGCCAACTGGCCCACCGGTGCCACCGCCGCCCGCGCTGCCAGCCTGGGCCTGAAGCCCGACCTGCGCTTCACCGACATCGTGCGCCAGTACATAGTCGACTGCCGCCAGCGGACCGATGCCGCCACCACCTTGAAGGGCCTGAACTGATGAACCAGATCGATCTGCAGGGCCGCGTTGCGGTCATCACCGGCGGCGCGCAGGGCATCGGCTATGCCGCCGCCGAGCGCATGCTGAAGTCCGGCGCCAGCGTGGCGCTTTGGGACATCGATGCCGTCAGGCTGGCCGAGGCCGAGAAGACGCTGGCCGTGCTGGGCAACGTGAGTTGCGCGACCGTGGAGCTGACCGATGAAGCCTCGGTGGCCCAGGCCACGACCGCGACACTGGCGCGACAAGGGCGCATCGACATCCTGGTCAACAACGCCGGCATCACCGGCGGCAACGGCACTACCTGGGAACTGGACCCGGCCATCTGGCGCCGCGTGGTCGAGGTCAACCTGGTCGGCCCGTACCTCACCAGCCGCGCCATCGTGCCGCACATGATCCAGCGCGGCTACGGCCGCATCGTCAACATCGCCTCGGTGGCGGGCAAGGAAGGCAACCCCAACGCCTCGCACTACAGTGCGTCGAAGGCGGCGCTGATCGCGCTGACCAAGTCGCTGGCCAAGGAACTGGCCACGAAGGGCGTGATGGTCAATGCCATCACGCCTGCGGCGGCGAAGACGGCAATGTTCGCGACCATGGCGCAGTCGCACATCGACTTCATGCTGTCGAAGATCCCGATGGGCCGCTTCCTCGAGGTGGGCGAGGCCGCGGCGATGATCGCCTGGTTGTCCTCGGAAGACTGCTCCTTCAGCACCGGCGCGGTGTTCGACCTGTCGGGCGGGCGCGCGACTTACTGACCCACCCCCGTAGCGCCTGCGGCGCTCCCCCAAAGGGGGCACCGCTGGCGGCCTGCCAAAGCCGGTTCCGCGGCGCTCGCTGGACCCGCCCTTTCCTCTGCGCCTTGGTGCCGGCACGGCCAAGGGCCTGAAGCGCGTGGGGCCAATTCGCGAAACTAAACAATCGTTTGATTGGATTGATACAGTTCGGGGCATGAGCCATGTCCCGACTGCCGGCGCCGTGCCGGCCCCTGAAATCTCGCGCGCGCCGCGGCACGACGGGGAGGCCTCGCGCGCCCGGCTGCTGCGCAGCGGGCTGCAGCTGTTCGCGCAGCAGGGCTTCGCCAAGACCTCGACCCGCGAGCTGGCAGAGCACGCCGGCGTCAACGTCGCCTCGATCAGCTACTACTTCGGCGACAAGGCCGGGCTGTACCGGGCGGTGTTCTTCGAGCCCACCGGCTCGCCGCAGGACGACATCGCCCGCTACAACAAGCCCGAGCTCAGCCTGGCACAGGCGCTGGCCGGTCTGTATGCCGGTTTCCTGGAGCCGCTGAAGCAGGGCGACACCGCGCGGCTGTGCATGAAGCTGCACTTCCGCGAGATGCTCGAACCCACCGGGCTGTGGGAGGAGGAGATCGCCCACAGCATCAAGCCGATGCACGACACACTGCTGGCCGTGCTGTGCCGCCACTTTGGCGTGGCCGATCCCGACGACGAGCTGCAGCGCCTGGCGGTGTGCATTTCCGGCCTGGGCGTGCACCTGCATGTCGGCCACGACGTCATCCGCCAGGTCGCGCCGCAGCTCGAGGAGGGCACGGATGCGCTCGACCGTTGGTCCGACCGGCTGGTGATGTACGCGCTGGCCATGGTCGATGCCGAACGGCGCCGCCGAGAAGCCGCAGGGGGTGCCGAATGACCCGTGCGCCCCATTCCCTGGGCCTGGCCGTGGCGGCCAGCCTGCTGCTCGGCGCCTGCTCGGCCTTCGCGCCGCCGGTGGCCATGCCGGAGAAGTCCCCGCCGCCCCTGGACGCCCCGCCGGCCTGGCTGGCGCCGCCGCCGCCAGCCGTCGCCCAGGCCGCGCTGCGCGACTGGTGGGCGCAGTTCAACGACCCGGTATTGCTGGAGATGATCGACGCTGCGCAGGCGGCCAGTCCGACCGTGGCCGCGGCGGCGTCGCGCATCGAGCAGGCGCGCGCCAGCAGCGTGGCTGCCGGCGCGTTGCTGCTGCCGGCAGTCAATGCCAATGCCTCGGGCACCGCCGGCCGCACCGATCTGGCCACGCCACGGCTGGGTCTTGCCTCGGTCAACCTGCAGGCCAGCTGGGAGCTGGACCTGTTCGGCGCCAACCAGGCCGGGCGCGATGCCGCAGTGGCCCGACTGCAGGGCGCGCAGGCCAGCCTGCAGGACGCGCGCATCGCCGTCGCCGCCGAGGTCGGTGCCAGCTACAACGCGCTGCGCGCCTGCGAGGCACTGATCGTGCAGACCGAGGCCGACGTGCGCTCGCGCGCCGAGACCGCGCGTGTCACCGAGTTGGCTGCCAAGGCCGGGCTGTTTGCGCCAGCCAGCGCTGCGTTGGCACGCGCCAGTGCCGCGCAGGGGCGCAGCCTGCTCGCCGGCCAGCAGGCCCAGTGCGACCTGCGGCTCAAGGCGCTGGTGGCGCTGACTGCGCTGGACGAGACGCAACTGCGCCGCCAACTGGCACCGCGCCAGGCCGTGCTGCCGGTGCCGGCGGGCATCGCGGTGCAGACCGTGCCGGCATCGGCGCTGATGCAGCGCCCCGACCTGCTTGCCGCCGAACGCCAGATCGTCGCCGCGGCCGAAGACACCGCGCAGAGCCAGGCGCTGCGCTACCCGCGCGTCGGCATCGCCGGCTCGGTGGGCCCGGCCTGGCTGCGCATCGACAACATGACGACCACCGGCACCCTGTGGACCATCGGACCGGTGCAGGTGTCGCTGCCGATCTTCGACGGCGGCACGCGTGTGGCCAACGTGGTGGCGGCGCGGGCACGCTACGACGAGGCCGTGTCCGTGTACCGCGGCCTGATCCGCAGCGCGGTGCGCGAGGTCGAGAGTGCGCTGATCACGCTGGACAGCAGCGCGCGCCGCGTGCAGGACACACGCATCTCGGTCGAAGGCTTCGAGGCCTCGCTGAAGGCCGCCGACGCGCGCTTCCGCGGCGGCCTGGGCAGCCTGTTCGACCTGGAGGATGCGCGCCGCAGCGCGCTGGTGGCCAACAGCGCGCTGATCGAACTGCAAAGCGAGCAGGTGGCCGCCTGGATCAACCTGTACCGCGCGCTGGGCGGCGGCTGGCGCCCCGAGACGGACGCCACCACCGCGGCCGCCGCACCGAAATGAATCCGATGAAGACCATGAGCCTGCGAAAAAACACCCTGTGGCTGGTGCTGGCCGCTGCCACGCTGCTGGGCGCTAGCGTCGTCGCGGTGCGTGCCGCGGACGACAAGAAGGCCGTGCCGGGCGCGTCTGCCACGCCGGCGCGCCCGGCGCTGAGCATCACCACCGCCCAGCCACAGCGCAGCGCGCTGCCGCTGCGGATCGCCGCCAACGGCAACATCGCGGCCTGGCAGGAGGCGATCATCGGCACCGAGGCCAACGGCCTGCGCCTGGCCGAGGTGCGCGTCAACGTCGGCGACGCGGTCAAACGCGGCCAGGTGCTGGCCACCTTTGCGCCGGACATGATGCAGGCCGACGTGGCTCAGATCCGCGCCGTGGTGGCCGAGGCCGAGGCCGCGCTGGCCGAAGCCAGTGCCAATGCCGCACGCGCCCGCGAGCTGCAGAGCAGCGGCGCACTCAGCGAGCAGCAGATCAACCAGTTCATGACCGCCGAACGCACCGCGCAGGCGCGGCTGGATGCGCAGCGCGCGCAGGCCAATGTACAGGCGCTGCGGCTGCGCCAGACGCAGGTGCTGGCGCCCGACGACGGTGTGATCTCGGCGCGCAGCGCCACGGTGGGCGCGGTGCTGCCCGCCGGGCAGGAGCTGTTCCGCATGATCCGCCAGGGCCGCCTGGAGTGGCGCGCCGAGGTGGCCGCCGCCGAGTTGGCGCGCGTCAAGTCCGGGATGAGTGTCAGCGTCACGCCTTCCGGCGGCGAAGCCATCGCCGGCAAGGTGCGCATGGTCGCACCGACGGTGGACCCGTTGACGCGCAACGGCATCGTCTTCGTCGATCTGGCGCCATCGCGCGACGCACGCGCTGGCATGTTCGCACGCGGCGAGTTCGACATCGGCAGGGGCCAGGGCCTGACGCTGCCGCAAAGCGCGGTGCTGCTGCGCGATGGCTTCAGCTACGTGCTGCGCGTCGGGCCGGATTCGAAGGTCAGCGAGACCAAGGTCACGGTGGGACAGCGCGTCGGCGACCGCATCGAGATCACGGGCGGGCTGGACGCCAATGCCCGTGTTGTCGCCTCGGGCGGGGGCTTCCTCAGCGACGGCGACACGGTGCGCGTGGTCGACGCCGCGGCGCCGGGTGGGCAGGCCGCGGCCAGGTCGGCCGCGGCGACAAAGTAGGGGCGGGCGATGAACGTTTCCGCCTGGTCGATCCGCAACCCCACGCCGTCGATCCTGCTGTTCCTGATGCTCACGCTGGTGGGCCTGCTGGGCTTCAACGCGATGAAGGTCCAGAACTTCCCGGACATCGAGTTGCCGACGATCACGGTCACCGCCTCGCTGCCCGGGGCCTCGCCGGCGCAGATGGAGACCGAGGTCGCGCGCAAGCTCGAAAACTCGATTGCCACGCTGCAGAACGTCAAGCACATCTACACCAAGGTGCAGGACGGCATGGCGACCATCACCGTGGAGTTCCGGCTCGAGAAGTCGGTGCAGGACGCGCTGGACGACGTGCGCGACGCGGTCTCGCGGGTGCGTTCGGACTTGCCTGGCGACCTGCGCGACCCGCAGGTCGCCAAGGTGGAGCTGTCGGGTCTGCCAATCCTGACCTACACCGTGGCCTCCAGCAAGATGGACGAAGAGGCCCTGAGCTGGTTCGTCGACAACACGGCCACCAAGGCCATGCTCGGCGTGCGCGGCGTCGGCGCCGTGGCGCGCGTCGGCGGCGTCACGCGCCAGGTGCTGGTCGAGCTCGACCCGGTGCATTTGCAGGCGCTCAATGCCACCGCCGCCGACATCTCGCGCCAGCTGCGCCAGGTGCAACAGGAGGCCTCGGGCGGCCGCACCGACCTGGGCGGGGCCGAACAGTCGGTGCGTACCATCGCCACGGTGCAGTCGGCCGAGGAGCTGGGCCGCATGGAAATCGTGCTGTCCGACGGCCGCCGCATCCGCCTGGACCAGGTGGCCGATGTGCAGGACACGGTCGGCGAGAAGCGCTCAGCCGCCTTGCTCGACGGCAAACCGGTGGTCGGTTTCGAGATCACGCGCAGCCGCGGTGCCGGTGAGGTGGACGTGGCCGCAGGGGTGCGCGCCGAGCTGGCGAAGCTGCGCGCCGCGCATCCGGACATCACCGTCACCGAGGCCTTCAATTTCGTCGACCCGGTGCAGGAGGGCTACGACGGCTCGATGCTGCTGATGTACGAGGGCGCGCTGCTGGCGGTGCTGGTGGTGTGGTTGTTCCTGCGCGACTGGCGCGCCACCTTCGTCGCCGCCACCGCGCTGCCGCTGTCGGTGATCCCGACCTTCGGCGCGATGTACCTGATGGGCTTCACCATCAACGTGGTCACGCTGCTGTCGCTGTCGCTGGTGGTCGGCATCCTGGTGGACGACGCCATCGTCGAGATCGAGAACATCATGCGCCACCTGCGCATGGGCAAGACGCCCTACCAGGCGGCCATGGAAGCGGCCGACGAGATTGGCCTGGCGGTGATCGCCACCACCTTCACGCTGATCGCGGTGTTCCTGCCCACCGCGTTCATGAGCGGTGTACCGGGCAAGTTCTTCGTGCAGTTCGGCTGGACCGCGGCGATCGCGGTGTTCTTCTCGCTGGTGGTGGCGCGCATGCTGACGCCGATGATGTCGGCCTACATCCTGCACCGGCCGAAGAAAGCACACCACGAGCCGGGCTGGCTGGCCACCTACATGGGCTGGGCGCGCTGGTGCCTGAAGCATCGCATCAAGACCACGCTGGCGGCCATCGTCTTCCTGGTCGGCTCGGTCATGCTGGTGCCGCTGCTGCCCACCGGCTTCATTCCGCCGGACGACCTGTCGCAGACACAGGTGACGATCTCGCTGCCGCCGGGCAGCACCTTTGCACAGACCTTCGCCGCGGCCGAGAAGGCCCGGGAGCTGGTGCAGAAGAACCCGCACGTCAAGCTGGTCTATACCGCCATTGGCGGCGGCAGCGCCGGCGGCGACCCCTTTGCCCCACAGGGCGCGGCCGAAGTGCGCAAGGCCACGTTGACCATCAACATGACGCCGCGCCAGCAGCGCGGGGGCTTGAGCAAACAGGCCATCGAGTCGCAACTGCGCGTGGCCCTGGAACAGCTGCCCGGCGCGCGCGTGAAGGTCGGCTTCGGTGGCTCGTCGGAAAAGTACGTCCTCGTGCTGGCCGGCGAGGACGGCCG
>Ga0105103_10000007_pt1 | contig 89418 bp, 95 predicted proteins | sample PPLLaktember2015_2_FD_79107 | JGI IMG/M metagenome (GOLD analysis project Ga0105103, IMG submission 79107) | Freshwater sediment microbial communities from Prairie Pothole Lake near Jamestown, North Dakota, USA - PPLs Lake P7 Core (6) Depth... | ecosystem: Environmental > Aquatic > Freshwater >...
CAGAGGTCAGGGTGGTCTTCCCGTGATCTATGTGTCCTATGGTTCCTATGTTGACATGGGGTTTCTTCCGTTCAAACTTCTTCTTAGCCATATAGAACCTCCGATATAAATTTTATGGAGCCCACGACCGGAATTGAACCGGTGACCACTTCCTTACCAAGGAAGTGCTCTGCCGACTGAGCTACGCGGGCCTATGGAGCGGGAAACGGGATTCGAACCCGCGACCCTCAGCTTGGAAGGCTGATGCTCTAGCCAACTGAGCTATTCCCGCCTTCTTGTTTCAGTTCCGAGTTTTTGGTTCGGTGTTCGGAGTAAACCCTTCAACCAACTCTTTTTCAACTCCGAACTCATAACTCCGAACTCATAACAAAATATGGTGGAGAGGGGAGGGATCGAACCTCCGAAGGACTTCGCCAACAGATTTACAGTCTGCCCCCTTTGGCCGCTCGGGAACCTCTCCGTGAGCTGGTGATGGGACTCGAACCCGCAACCTGCTGATTACAAATCAGCTGCTCTGCCGATTGAGCTACACCAGCCGAATTTAACATTATAGTACAAAGTGCTTGCGAAAAGCAATAATTGTTACAACTTTTTTGTGTGTATGTCAATATTATTCTATGTTTTTTAAGTATGTTCTGCTTACCACCAAACTAACACCCTAAATGCCTTACCTTTTTGTCTTTTTTCATTCACGACTTACTACTTTTAAACCGCAACTCGAAACGACAATCATGAGCACCTGGCGTCGACAGCCTCGTCGGCACGCGCAACAAGTCCTTATTGGTGGAGGCGGCGGGAATCGAACCCGCGTCCAAAGAAGAAGAATAACAGAAAGCCTACATGCTTAGTCAGTATTTTGATCTCAGACTCATGGTCACCCACTGACAGGCTACCATCAGTCCCAGCCTACAAAAATTCGCCCTTCCGTATAGGCGTCCGGAAGGACTATCCCGCTTCTATGACGCCATGTTGGACTCAGAGCGGACAGAGAGTCCAGATGACGTGGCTGCTCTAGGCAGCCAGTGCGTACTCGTGAGAGTCTGCAGTTATGTTTAGTTCCACTTGTTTACGGGTAAGTAGTAACCCCGGCATGCCTCTCTGACCCTTAACTTCCCTGTCGAAACCTGTCGCCCCCCTTTCATCGTATTCTTGCCTCGCGCTCTACAACGCGTTTTTCATCTTTTTTCTTGATAGACTCTCTTTTATCGTAGAGCGTCTTGCCTTTGGCAAGGGCAAGTTCCATCTTTGCCTTGTTTCGTTTATTGAAATAAAGGGACAGAGGTACAAGGGTAAAACCTCGCTCCTTCACTTTTCCCATAAGTTTGTCAATTTCCCGTTTATGCAAGAGAAGCTTCCGGGTCCTCTTTGGTTCATGGTTGTATATATTGCCGCATGAGTAAGGACTTATATGGGCATTTACCAGAAAGATTTCTCCGTCTTTAAGCTTCGCATAGCTCTCCTTCAAGTTTGCCTTCCCCTCCCGGAGTGATTTTACTTCTGTACCAGTAAGGGATATGCCTACCTCAAACTTCTCCTCAATATGAAAATCGTGATAAGCCTTTTTGTTTGTACAAATAGTCTTCATGACTGATATAATATAGCACATTTCATGCCAATTTTAAATGGGCTTATCGCTGGGCTGTAGCAAATTCTTTTGTCTGTTCAGTAAGTCAACTCCGAGCTAATCTCTCCCGCGTGACAAAGCCCTCCTCCGTTGGGCAGGCCGAACTCCGAACACTTCTTATGCTTCTATGATAGGCAACTCTATGATGAATTTCGTACCCCGTGGATCGTTGTCTTCAACGTGAATCTTGCCATGATGTTCCAGTATGATGGAGTGAACTATAGCAAGACCGAGCCCCATCCCGTTGGTGTCCTTGGTAAAATATGGATCAAAAATCTTACTTTTCTCTTCATCTGGGATACCCTTGCCGGTATCAGAAACTTCTATGATACCAATACCTTTAACGCTATCATACTGCGTTGTAATGCTAATCACCCCTTGTTGGTCTTGAATGGCTTTAACCGAATTTGTGATCAGGTTAATAATAGCCCTCTTGAGGCCATCTCTGTCCACAAGGAATGGAGGTATTACATTTTTTTCAAACTTAAGTGAAATATTCTGGTAAAGATGTTTATATAAGAGAACTGTTTCATCAACGATGCTGTTTAAGTCTTCCATGGTCTTGGTCTGGGAGATGTGGGTCAGCTTGGTAAGCTCGTTAACGATTCCTTTTATGTCATCAACAGATTGTATTATTACAGAGGTGGTGCTATCAAGAACCTCCCTTTCCTGGTCATGTACGTTTGGGAGCAACCTTCGCCGTATTCTCTCTGCCGACAACATAATTGGCGTTAAAGGATTTTTGATTTCATGGGTCAATTTTTTAGCAATTTCTCTCCATGTTGCCAATCTCTCTGCCCGTACGATATGGGTAATATCGTCGAATGCAATAACAAAACCTTCAGTTTTACTGGCCTGATCCTTTAAGGTTGTAAGAGATGCTCGGATATATGTCACATCATTCTTTAAGTTTAGTCTCATCTCGCGCGTTACGCTGCCATGATCGGCTTCTCTGGCCTCTTTTAAGAAGAATTTCATATGTTTTTTAAAGTCATCGCCAAGAATATCCTTTAAGGATGCCCCGGTCCATGGCTCCTTTTCAATACCAAGAATATTTCGGGCAGCTTTATTCAGGAACTGGATGGTACCAATTTTGTCAGTGGAGATAATGCCTGTAGCGACATTATCAAGGACAATCTCCATGTAACGCCTTCTCTCTTCAATCTCATCCTTGGCAATTTTGAGATCTTTTGCCATGGTGTTAAAAGCCATTACAAGGGTTCCGATCTCATCCTGTCCTTTATCCTCAAGATTGATTAAATCAAATGTACCCTTTGCTATTGTGGATACGCCTTCTCTTACTTTCTCAATGGGGTTTACAATCTCCGTTGCCATTTTGATGCCTACCCACACGGAGAAAAATACGGTCATTAATGTAATGAGGGTCAGGGGGATATAGAAGCTCCATTTCAATATCTTTTTGAAGGGTCTTGATTTCTGCAATTCCCTACTGGCAATAGCAATTTCCTTCATGCTTTTGGTCCCTGCGATTTCAATTTCCTCACCAATAAGGAGCATGGCCTTGAATTCTCCAGTTTCATTGGTAATCTGTAACCCAGATAGTATAAGCTCACCTTTTTTGAGAGGTTCAATTACTCGGATTTTATTATCTTTTGGTGGCGACTGAGCCAGATTGGTAAATTTCTTTTCAACCTCTGGCGTAAGCTTCCTACTGCTCTGGAGGAGTTGCCCAGAAGGGCTGTATATACACAGGTATTCCGGAATACTGGAAGATGTATTTCTTTTTACATAGCTTGCTAGGCCCTTTGAATCATCCAACAATTTTTTCCTCTTGATCTCGTCAGCAATAATAGCACCCATTCTTTCATGTCGTTGGAAAAGGTCCTCATAATAAAACCGAGAGAACTCCAGGGCATCATCAAGGGTATCCTCTATTTTTTGGCCAAACCATTTATCCATGCTTATCTGAAAAAACCCACCCGACAGAATATAAAGGGTAAAAGAGGGTATTATTGAAATGAGAACAAGGGTGATTGTTAGCTTCGTCTTCAGCCTTGCTCCCCAGATACCCCTTTTTTGCTCAATATATGTCTTGACAAGAGCCCTTGAGACTAAAAACAAAAGGAGAAGGATCAAAAGGAGGTTGATATTTAATATTACGATAATGAGCTTGTTTTCGCCGATGGGAAGAAATTTTGTAAAAAAAGGTAGATGGGTTTCGAGATAAACAAGGATTCCTAATATCAGCAGGATAAAACCAGAAAAAATGAGTTCCGTTTTGAATTTCTTCATTATGCAGGCAAAAAGCACATAGTCTCAGGCTTCAAAAGTATTATAATTTGCAGTAATCTATCGGCTATGGGCTGCTGGCTAAAGTATACCCTATCCTTTGAGAGAAACAAAGTTTATCTGCCTTTTTCTCGTATCGCCCCGCCTGAAGGAATAAAAAAGGTTGTCATTGCAGTGGGTACACATGTCTAGATTGTATACCTCTTTAATACCACTTTTCTGGAGCATCCAGGCATTTGCCCGCTTCAGGTCAAGAAAAAGAGAATTTCTTCCCTTGAGGAAGACATATTCTGGAAAACCACCCCTTTTGAAGGCAGAGTAAACGTCCTCTTTAACCTCGTAGCAACAGGGTCCTATCGATGGGCCAAGGAGCGCCATCATATTTTTTTTTCTGCCTCCAAGTTCCACCATGGAAAAGACTGCTTTTTTGACAATTTTTTTCACGGTACCTCGCCATCCTGCATGGACAATAGATACCATGGGATGAACTGCATCAAACAGAATAATTGGGAGACAATCAGCCGTTTTTATGATACCAGCAACATTTTTCTCAAGGATTATTAGCCCATCTCCTGATTGTGGCACTTGACCGCTGTTGATGACATGGATATCGTTACCATGTTCCTGGTTCATGATTACAAAATTTTTTAATGAAAATGCACCAAGGAAATCCTGTTTTGTTTTTTCATGCAAAAGATTCGATGGAGAACCTCCCGTACAAAAACCATGGAGAATCCCCTTTTCTTCAAGTTCTGGCACCCGAAAGAACTGCCAATCAGCATTTTTTGTCATCTCAAACTTCATAGATTAAGACCTTCTTTTCACTTTTTACTTCTTTTCCCTCTTTTTAGGCCTGTTTCGCCTTTCTCACCTACCTGGCGCTCCGTTTCTTTATGTCCTTCAATGAAATTCACCATATCTTTAGGAACTGGAGCTTCAATCACCGTGAGCAACCCCTTCATCGGGTGCCGAAAGGAGATAATGTGTGCATGGAGCAGAGGTCTATCAGTTAAACGCTTTGTTTTTTTCCCATAAGCTTCATCACCCACCACTGGATGGCCAATATGAGCAAAGTGAACGCGAATCTGGTGAGTTCTCCCTGTTCTCGGATACGCTTCAATGTATGTATAGCCATCGAGCCTTTCCAGAACTTTGTACGTTGTTTCTGATGCACGGCCTCCCCTCTCGACAACAGCCATCTTTTTTCTGTTCATTGGGTGCCTTCCAATACTTTCCTCAATAATCCCTTCACTTTTTCGTACAATACCTTCCACGATTGCCCGATATGTTTTGCGAACGTTTCGTTCTTTAAAATAACCAGATAGCACTTCCTGCGTTTTAGGATCCTTTGCAATTAGAATTACTCCTGTTGTTCCTTTGTCAAGTCTATGGACAATACCTGGCCGCACGCTTTTCCCTGCCAGTTCAAAGTTCGGAGTTCGCAGTTCGAAGGCTTCATTACTGCCTATCTCCCAATGCCCATTGCCTGTTTTTTGTAAATATCCGAGTATGGCATTCACAAGCGTTCCTTCGCGATGGCCGCAAGACGGGTGTACGACCATCCCTTTCGGTTTGTTCACGGCTAGGATATACTCATCTTCATAAAGGATATCGAGAGAAATTTCCTCTGGTGTGAGCAATATGGGTTTTTCTTCGGGAATCTCTCCTTCAATGACCAGGCCTTTTCTCACCCTGAAAGAAGGTTTCGGGATTCTCCCTTCGATTCTGACGTGTCCTTCTTCAAAAATCTCTTTAACTTTACTTCTGGTTATGGAAAGTTTTTCTGTGAGGAATATATCAAGGCGCTTTCCCTGCTCATCAGACAGGAGGTGGAATCTATTCTCCATCCCCAAGTACGGTTTCTATACCTGAAATCAAGGGATCTCTATCGTCTTTGAGCAAGGTTCTCATGTCAAGGAGATACATATCCTTCTCAATCCTCCCAATAATAGGAACTGTGAGGCCCCGAAGCTTTGTTTCAAATTTCTCAAGAGACATCAGGTGGGGCTTTAAACCAATCCCATACGAGGGTATTACCACGTCAGGAAGGGTACCACCGCCGACCTCGGATTCTAATGGCACAACAGTAACAGAAACATTTTTGCATCGCGACCGCAAAATTTTTGCCATCTTTTGAGCCTCTTTCTTCAGAACAACATCGCTTGAATGTATCATTCGTAATGTTGGAATCTCCCGGGTTGCAGTTTCCTTGTCTAGATAGAGAAGGAGTGTACTTTCAAGACCTGCTAGGGTAAGCTTGTCTGGCCGTAATGCACGGGCAAGTGGGTTCTTTTTCATCATGTCAATGTATGTTTTCTTTCCAAGTATTATGCCAGCCTGGGGAGCGCCAGGGAGCTTATCCCCACTAAACGATATTATGTCAAGCCCCTTTGCCAATTCTGCAGAAATACATGGCTCATCTGAAAGTACCTTTTTGGACATTGGATATATCAGACCACTTCCTGCGTCGTAATACGTCGGAATACCAAATTGTCTTCCGAGGGTTATAAGTTCCTCTGTCGTCGTTACATGGATGAAACCCTTGATTCTAAAATTACTTGTATGGGCTTTCATCAAAAGTCCTGAATTCTCCTGTATGGCCTTTTCGTAATCTTCCTTATAGGTCCTATTTGTTGTTCCCACTTCCCGGAGCATTGCACCACTCTTTTTCATTACATCAGGTACTCTGAAAGAACCTCCAATCTCTACAAGTTCTCCCCTGGACACAATAACCTCTTTTCCTTCGGCGAGTGTATTCAGGATCAGAATGACAGCGGCTGCATTGTTGTTGACTACCAGAGCACTTTCGGCACCGGTAAGCTTCGTAAGGATTGCTGTCGAGTGACCGTATCTGTCGCCCCTCATCCCCTGCTGTAAGTCGTATTCGAGATTTGTATAATAAGAGGCTGCGTTTTTGACTGCTTCAATCGCAGTCTCTGCAAGGAGCGATCTACCAAAATTTGTATGAATGATCACCCCTGTCCCGTTAATAACTCTTTTCAGGCGAGGACTTATCCATGCAATGAGTTTTTCTTTGGTAGAAAGGATTATCTCTCGGACAGGAGGTATCGAATCTGTTTCACCTGCCTTGATCGACCTCCTCAGGATATCCAGGCATTCCCGGAGAGCATCCTTGGCAAGACCTTCAGGATAATCTGCAATAAGTTTTTTCCAGTCATGATTTTTTAAGATTTCATCTACTTTCGGGATATTTCTGAGCAGTTCTTTGTAGGACATGTATCTATTTTCTAACACACAAAAGTGACAGAATCAATGTATTTGACGAGAAAAATTGTAGTTGACATCAGAGAAAGCCTTTGATACTATTGGTTTTATTGATTCAGGGCATACCGGGGGGGTAGTATGAGCAAATCAATTCTTTTCATTACTGTGGCAATTGTCGTCAGTTTATCAGTTACCACTGCCATTCATGCGGTTAAGGGAAACAGCAAAATCAACGATTGTCTAAAGTCTAAAAACTGTAAATTTATTGTTACTGGCGCAGCAACAGAGGATCCACGAATGAGCTTTCTCGTCCAGGAAAAAATCTGGAAAACCTTTACAGTCCTTGATAAAAATGACTTGAAACGTATATTGAAGACCAAAATTTCAGTTGCCAATGAGAAACCAGACAAACATGTTCACGTCTCCAAGAAAGCACCGTCATATGACAGGCTCAGGAAGAATATTGAAAATATGCGGTCATATTCGGTATTCCTCTCCTACGGGAAGGATACCAGAGGAAACTTGCAACTCGACGAAGAAATTCTGGTTAATTATTAAAACGACAAGTTTAAAGAGTAAGTCTTGACGTGTTATCCGGTCTCCGTCAGGACAGATCATTAGCGCGTAATCGTTATCATCCAAATACATAAGCAGGATTAAATGATTAGGAGGGTAAGGGTCATCTGGCCAATTCTTTGGCGAGAGGGAGCGGTTCTCCAAGTTCTGCTGGTGGAGGGGGCGACATGAGTCACAGAAATATAAGGTTAATTTTTCCCTAAACTAGCCGATTATAGTATTGACTATAAGAGTTTCACTCAGGAGTAACGTATGAATATCAAAAATACAGATCATGCGAAATATAGTCTTAACGGGAAACGGGCAAAGAAGATCGTTCGTATACTCATAGGAAGTAAGTTTTACTTTGATTTAAGTCTTGCTGAAAGATACGATCTCATTTGCCACATTTTAAGAAGATTTCCATTTTCTCTCTAAAATTTGTTTTCTACAAAGTTTGTAGCTTCCCTGCTTCTTCTGTAGCAACCCACGTCAAGTATCCAACCCCTTCCCTTTGCAACTGCCAATAATTTTTCTGAATTAAACTATAACACGCTAAAAATATTTCATTTTTTTGTTAGATCTCTCATCAATTTTTGAAAACAGGAACCTAACTTAAGGTGGTATAGAAATTGCTATTTAGGCCCCCATGACAGAACGTAACAAAGTTAAAAAAATAATCCGCATACTGATTGGAAGCAGGTTTTACTTCGATCTCTCCCTTCAGGAAAGATATGATCTTATAAGGTATATACTCAGAAAATTCCCCTTTTCCATATAAGGCATTGCGGGGCCTCTCAGTAGATCATATCCGATATTCCTTGTAAGTGTGTGTAACCTTTGCCTTTCCATATCGGAGGAACGCACTCGCTACTTACCTGGGGTATATTTTCAACGTCTTGATTTTTTTACCATCCCATTTTACATTCTTTGGACTAGAGATGGATAGACATTATGCTTATTGAAAAATTTATCACTTATATTGCCCGAGAAAAGAATGCAAGCTATTTACAATTTTCTGCTCCGGAAATACCCACAATACCAGAAAGAAAAAGTGATTCACACATCTTGCTTTATATACATGTTCCATTTTGCGAGGAACTTTGTCCCTATTGCTCCTTTAACCGGGTAGTTTTTAGAGACGATCTCGCCCGACCGTATTTTGATGCTCTACGAAGGGAAATCAAAATGTACCGGGACTTAGGGTATGCCTTTAACGGTCTATATGTGGGTGGCGGAACACCTACGGTTCTCATAGATGAACTATCAGAAACTATCGATCTCATCAGGCAAACCTTCCCCGTTCGCGAAGTTTCTGTGGAGACGAATCCGAATCACCTGACTGAAACAAATCTCCGTATCCTAAGAGAATCCGGCGTGAATCGTCTTTCTGTAGGAGTTCAGACCTTTGATAACGACCTCCTGAAATCGATCGAGCGCTATCATAAGTATGGAAGCGGAGAGGAGATTGTCGATCGTATTCGTGCTACCCAGGGAATTTTCCAAACCCTCAATATCGATATGATCTTCAATTTTCCCATACAAACGATGTCAATCCTTGAAAATGATCTTTCTACCCTTGTTGACCTTCAAGTAGACCAGATCACATATTATCCACTCATGGTATCAACGTCAACTGAGGCTGCCATGAAACGAAAACTTGGAGTGGTAGATTACAACAGGGGGCGGTCTTTCTATGAGAAAATTATTGGCATGCTTTTACCTCATTACCGTCCCAGTACTGCATGGTGTTTTTCCAGGACTCAAGCCCCAATTGATGAATATGTGGTAAACTACGAGGAATACGCTGGTCTTGGAAGCGGTTCCATTGGTTATCTCGCAGGAAGCGCTTACTCAAACACATTCGATATCCGGGCATATGTTGCAAAAATCAACCAGGGGATTATGCCAATTGCAGGGAAGAAGGATTTCTCCATTAAGGAAAGACTGCGTTATGATTTTCTCATGAAACTATTTGGTATGAAACTTGACCTCGATGATCTTACAACCAGGTATGGTTTTTCAATCTACAAATATCTATGGCCAGAAATAGCCTTTTTCAGACTTGTTGGCGGTCTCAAGAAACACGGAAACATGCTCACCCTAACTGAAAAAGGTCAGTACTACTGGGTCCTTATGATGCGCGAGTTTTTCATCGGTGTTAATAACTTCAGGGACTTCTGCAGATCAGAGCTTCAAGGCAAAAACTGAAATCACTTGACTTCACAGCGATTTTTTACTATGCTTTATGACTTTTTTGGAGGTGAGCGAAATGGGACTGGGACTTCTCGGAAAAAAACTCGGCATGACACAGATTTTTGATGATCACGGAAATGCCGTGCCGGTTACTGTAATAAAAACTGGACCTTGCAAGGTTGTTCAAAAAAAGACTTCAGGCAAAGAAGGGTATGACGCACTCCAGCTTGGCTTTGATGAAGTACAAAAGGTTGCACGTGTCAATAAGCCTTTGACTGGACACTTCAAGAAAGGATCTATAGCCCCTGTGAAATTTCTCAGGGAGTTTCGCGTAACCCCTGAAGATGTAAATGGAACTGAGATAGGGACTGAGGTTACTGTTGAGATTTTTGAACCTGGTGAGTTCGTTGATGTTACAGGTACATCGAAAGGAAAGGGATTTGCCGGTGTAGTAAAGAAGTATGGCTTCAAGGGCCAACCTGCTTCTCGTGGTACCCACGAGTATTTCAGACATGGCGGCTCCATAGGTCAGAACATGACGCCTGGCAGAACATATAAAGGAACAAAAATGCCTGGCCATATGGGCAACAGGAGGGTCACTGTCCAAAGCCTCAAGATTGTGGATGTAAGAGGAGATACAAATATCCTTCTTGTTGAGGGAGCTATCCCCGGTCCGACAAACGGATACGTAATCGTTCAAAAGGCCGTCAAGAAATCATAACAGTACTGCGCTTATAAAGCGCAAGGGTTCTTTATTTTTTCCACTTCAGATGTGTGGGATTTTTTTTCACTTTGGACTTCAAACGAAAAATGAGAAGATTGACATTCAAAACCCCAACACATAGACTATCATCATGTTTACTCTTTGCATAAAAGACTCTTTTTCTGCAGCCCACAAGCTTGAAGACTATCACGGACAGTGTGAGGAACTCCATGGGCATAATTTTATTGTCGAGGCCCTCTTTGATGGTGAGAAACTGAGCACGAGCGGTATGGTGATCGATTTCAAGATCCTTAAAAACTATCTCAAAGATGTTCTTAAAAGTTTGGATCATACATACATCAATGACATTCCTTTTTTCAAACAAAAGGCGAGTTCTTCAGAATATATTGCCATGTACATCTATGGTGAGCTAGGAAAAATGACGGACAACGGGCCGGTGCGATTGACTGAAGTAAAGGTCTGGGAGTCCGAAAAAGCGTGGGCATCCTATCATGAATAATTCGGAAATTAAATATATCAGAATTCAAGAGGTCGAGGGGTTATGGGCAAAAAAATTAAACAACCCTGAACTGATATGGATATATTTAGCGAACACAGTTCGCGAGAAGGAGAGGCTTAGCGAGCCGGGGAACCCACCCAGTGAGTGGGTCGCGCTGAGGGGGCGACGTGAGCCCCAATAAGAGAAATGCTTGATGTCCAAAATATGATCGACGACCGGATGATCGAGATAGACAAGGTCGGGGTCAAGAATATAAAATATCCCATCATTGTTCTGGATAAGGCAAACGGCATCCAGCACACCATTGCTACCATCGATATGTATGTCAACCTGCCTCACCACTATAAGGGCACCCACATGAGCCGTTTTGTTGAAATCCTGCATACCAACAAGAGCATGATTAATATGAAGGATTTTCCAAATATTTTGCGGGAGATGAAACATCGGCTGAATGCTGAAGCTGCGCATCTTAGTATTCATTTCCCTTACTTCATCAAGAAAGAAGCGCCCGTTTCCCGAACTGAGAGCTTTATGGAGTATGTGTGTGGTCTGTCCGGTTCCATGGACGCCTCAAACAAGATGAAAGAATTCATCGTCTCGGTAGCTGTTCCAATCAATACTCTTTGCCCTTGTTCAAAAGAGATTAGTGAATTTGGAGCACACAACCAGCGGGGCATAACGAAGGTAAGCGTGCGCTTCAAGAAGTTTTTCTGGATAGAGGATCTTATTACTATCGTGGAAAAATGTGCAAGCAGCGACATTTATTCCATTCTGAAACGTGAAGATGAGAAATTTGTTACTGAACGGGCGTTCGAAAATCCAAAGTTTGTCGAGGATGTTGTACGCGATATTGCCGAAACCCTATCAAAAGACCTTAATATCACGTGGTTTATGATCGAAGCAGAGAACTTTGAAAGTATACACAACCATAGCGCGTATGCCTTTCTTGAACGAGATAACAGCTTGAAAGAATCTACTATAATTTGAGCGATGAGAAATGAGCAGCGAAAAGTGGAAAAAAATCCATATCATTGAGAGTATTTTTGAAATGGATATGATTAAGGACACTCTCGAAAAAGAAGATCTTGAATATAACATTAAAGAGCACAAAGACACTGCCTATGATGGGCTTTTTGTTTTACAAAAGGGTTATGCAAGTCTATTCGTGAGGGAAAAAGACGAAGAACTTGCCAAGTCTATTGTCAAAAATATTCGTTCCATTCCTTATGTGGTATTTTCAAAAGATTGATCTAGCACAATCTATCATGCCTTTAAAATTTGTTGCCTTTGTAGGGGCAGGAGGGAAGACAAGCCTCATTGAATATTTGGCATCCAGCCTTATAGACAGAGGCAAAACCGTCGCCATTACAACAACAACAAAAATATATGTTCGAGAACCATATCAGGTATTAAGTGAAAAAAGGGTTCTACGGAACAATACACCTCTGAACAGATTTGGAAACACCCTTGAGGACGGTAAACTGACAGCGTTAGATACTGAAGATATTCAGCGTATTGGTGACTTGTACGACATTATCCTCATTGAGGCAGACGGCGCCAAGCACAAACCGCTCAAATTCCCTGCCTCCTACGAACCTGCCATTCCGGCTATAGCTGAAAAAATTTTTGTTGTGAGTGGCCTCGATGCCCTTTTTCACAAGGTTGGCGATGTGGTCTTTCGCTGGGAGCTGTTCTACAATGCAACAGGAATTAATGATAGAGACATCGTATCAACAGATGTTTTTTTACGTTTCTTCTCGCCATATGTCCTTCTCAAAGGAATTGATACACGGAAGTGTTCGATAATATTAAATAAATATGATTCTTTGGAGCAAAAAAGTTGTGGAAATATAATTGCCCGCGAGCTGACGAAGAATATTAAAGGATTGGAGGTCATCATCTCAAGTATCAAGCATCATATCTTTTACAAGGTTACCCATTGAATCACTTGCAAACAAATGGCCTTCGATTTTATAATAAGGACACATGAAATTTGAAGAAGGACTAAAGAAACTCGAGGAAATTGTCAATACCCTTGGCGATGGGGAGATTCCTCTTGATGAAGCTTTAAGTCTTTTCAAAGAAGGGCTTTCCCTTACCAAGGAGCTTTCTAATAGACTTTCAGAAATTGAAAGGAAAGTCGAAATATTGATTAAAAAGGAAGATGGGTCATACGAAAAAACAAAATTTCCTCAGGAAGAAGCTTAGTGGATCTCAACAAGTACCTGCTTGACAAGAAGATAGTTGTAGAAAACACCCTGAAAGATATTGCATTATCCTTTCACAATTGTCCCGCTCCGTTGAGGGATGCCATGGAATACATGCTTTTCTCCAACGGAAAGAGGATAAGACCGATTCTTGCGATCACCACATGTGAGGCCATGGGAAAAAGCTGTGATGATATCTTGCCTTTTGCATGCGCCATCGAAATGATCCACTCCTACTCCCTGATTCATGATGACTTGCCAAGCATCGATAACGATGACATACGAAGGGGAAAACCCACGTGCCATAAGGTTTTTGGTGAGGCTACAGCCCTTTTGGCTGGTGACGGACTCCTCACAGAGGCCTTCCGTGTAATGTCCGACAATCGCTATACAGACAGGGCCAATCCACGGATCACAAAACAACTCGTTTTCGAAATATCGTCAGCAGCCGGGGCCATGGGGATGGTTGGCGGCCAAGTCATGGATGTTCTCTCTGAAGGAAAAGAAGGAACGAAGGACATCCTGCATTACATTCATACCCACAAGACAACGGCACTCCTCAGGGCATCCGTCCGAATTGGAGCAATTTTTGGCGGTGCAAAGGTTCGGGAACTCAAAAAGCTTACCCAATATGGGGAATCTATTGGTCTCGCCTTTCAGATAAAGGATGATCTATTAGACACAGAAGGCGATGAGACGATGGTGGGAAAACGTTTAAAAAAAGACAGCACAAAACAGACCTACGTGAAGCATTACGGTCCAATTGCTTCCAAGATCAAGCTCGAACAGCTTGTTGAAGAGGCTGTGCAGGCAATCCAGTTTTTAGAAGGGAATTCAATCATTCTCGCAGAGATTGCACGATTTATTGGCAACAGGGTTGCCTAATGTTCCTGGAAAAAATAAATACTTTAAAAGACTTAAGAAGCATGACCGTCTGTGAGCTTAGCCAACTCGCAGATGAGATTCGTCCATATATCACAGATGTAGTATCCAAGACTGGAGGCCACCTTTCTTCTAACCTCGGGGTTGTCGAACTGACCATCGCCCTCCACTATGTTTTTAATACGCCAGAAGATAAGATTGTCTGGGATGTTGGACATCAGTGCTATACCCATAAAATTCTGACCGAGAGAAGGGAAAAATTTGAAACCCTCAGGCAGGATGGGGGTATCAGTGGTTTTCCTTCCCGGAAGGAAAGTCCTTACGATGTATTCGATACAGGCCATGCAAGCAACTCCATATCCATTGCCGTAGGGTTGGCAGAGGCTAAGAAAAAATCACACAACACCAACAAGATTATTGCCGTCATTGGCGATGGTTCACTTACGGGTGGCATGGCCTTTGAAGCCCTGAATCACGCTGGCCATTTAAAGAGTGGGATTATCGTCGTTCTTAATGATAATGAGATGTCCATCTCCAAGAACATTGGCGCCCTCTCATCGCACCTCAATAAGGTTATGACCGGTGAATTTGTGAGTAACATACGGGAGGAGATTAAAGGAAGAATCAAAAACCTCCCTGGTTTTGGTGACAAGGTCTATAAAGTTGCACGACACGTGGAAGAAGCCATCAAGGGACTCATCACACCGGGTATGCTTTTTGAAGCACTTGGGTTTACCTATGTTGGGCCTGTGGATGGTCACAACCTGAACCATCTTTTAGACAATTTAAGAAACATCAAAAGATTGAAAGGTCCTGTCTTGATCCATGTCATCACAAAAAAAGGAAGAGGATATAATCACGCGGAAGATGATCCGGCAAGATTTCATGGCATCTCCACCTTTGAAGTAACGACGGGGGAATGCAAAGGCACGGGCGCATGCACGTATACTGATGTCTTTGGCGACACGATCGTAGAGCTTGCCCAGAATGATGAGAAAATCATAGCGATTACTGCTGCCATGGGCCTTGGTACGGGCCTTGATCGGTTCTCGAATTTGTTTCCAGAAAGATTCTACGACATCGGGATCGCCGAACAGCACGGAGTAACCTTTGCTGCCGCTTTTGCACTTGGCGGCTACCGCCCCTTTGTCGCCATCTACTCAACCTTCCTTCAGAGGGCATACGATCAGATTATTCTCGATGTTTGTCTTCAGAACCTTCCTGTGGTCTTTGCTGTTGACAGAAGCGGTATTGTGGGACAGGATGGCCCCACACATCACGGCGCCTTTGACATCACCTATTTCAGACACATGCCCAACATCATTGTCATGAGTCCAAAGGATGAGAATGAATTGAGGCATATGCTGTATTCTGCATACCTTTACGAAAAACCGGCAGTTGTCCGATACCCTCGAGGAGAGGCTCGAGGAGTTGTCATGGATGAGACATTCAAAGAGATTCCTCTTGGTACATGGGAACGTCTAAAAGATGGAAAAGACATTGCCATTGTTGCGTGCGGAAACACTGTCTATCCTGCACTTTCCGCAGCCTTAAAGTTAGAGGTTGAAGGCATTCGTTGCTGCGTTGTGAACGGCAGGTTTATAAAACCTATGGACAGGGAGATGTTGCTATCCTTGGCGAGTGAAGTTCCGCGCATACTCACGATAGAAGAAAATGTTCTCATTGGCGGTTTTGGGAGTGGCGTGATGGAGATTTTTTCGGAAGAAGGCATTACCATCCCCGTTAAAAGGCTTGGTATACCTGATACTTTTCTCTCTCACGGCTCCCAGAGCAACTTAAGAAAATCAATAGGGATAGACGAAGAAGGTATCAAACAATTCATACAACATTGGTTAAAGACCGCCTAGACGTGATCCTCGCAAAAAAAGGTCTTGCCTCTTCACGGGAAAAGGCAAAAGCGCTTATCATGGCCGGCCAGATATACGTCAACAAAGAGCGGGTATCGAAACCGGATAAGCTCGTTCCCGAGGAAGCCTGGATTGAAGTAAGAGGAAATTCTATCCCGTATGTGAGCTATGGCGGAATAAAGCTACAACACGCACTCAAGGTCTTCGGGATTGACGCGATAGATAAAAAGGCACTTGATATAGGATCTTCAACGGGCGGGTTTGTCGACTGTCTTTTACAGCATGGGGCTTCTCGGGTATATGCAATTGATGTGGGAACCTATCAATTGCATGAGCGGTTACGCAATGATGGGCGAGTCTTCTTACGAGAGAATGTGAATGCACGTTATATGACCTTTGAAGATATTGGCGTGAAATTTGAAATTATCACCATTGATGTATCCTTCATATCGCTTAAAAAAATTTTACCGGTTGTTATACCCTTTATGAATAAAGGGACCTCCATCATCTCCCTGGTGAAACCGCAATTCGAAGTTGGGAGATACAATGTGGGAAAAGGTGGCATCGTTAAGGACGAGCAAGAAATTAATAGGATTATCGATGAAATCAAGAACTTCGGGACAACTATTGGCTTAATACCGAAAGGCGAGGCAGAGGCGCCAAGAGAAAAGGAAAAAAAGAATCGGGAATACTTTTTGTTATGGGAACTCCAGTCGACGCAAAACCAGTAAGATTCTTCGTGAGCTTTATCTACCAGGAAATCATGCAGATGCCTGAAATTGAGAATAAACTTGTCTCCTTTCTCGGGGAAATCTTATTAAGGACAGATCCTGTACCCTTCTTGCACACCACCTACTATGAGAAAGAAATGGGCTCTGGCCTCTTACGATATTTCCTTCTGTTTAAACCCTTGCGAGCCAGAGAAGAACTTCCATCCGTAAAATTGATGACCAATGAAATTGAGGCGAATACATCCGAGAGGGGCAAGAGGACTATCAATATTGATCCTGGGTATATTACCTTGGAGCAGGTTATCCTGGCGACAACAAAGGGATTCACCCACCGCATATACCTCAGTAAGGGAATCTTTGCTGATCTCACCCTGATTTATACCAATGGAACCTTTGGATCTCTTCCGTGGACGTATCCGGACTATGGCGGCGCTGAAATGATATCCATGTTAAACTCCTGGAGGGAAGAATATAAAGCAGATCTAAGAGGTGGATTTTTGCATGAAAATTCATCTCATGTGAAATAAGGAGAAAGGTGTTGCTATGCCAAAAAGCATGACAGGTTTTGCAAAGGTAGAGATTGAGTGTACTGAAGGAAAACTTTATGGTGAGGCAAGGGCCTTAAATAACCGCTACCTCGAAATTAGCATTAAGCTTCCGAAGATTGACTACACGAGCGAACAGAAGCTGAGGGATTTGGTCAAGACATATGCGAAGAGGGGTAAGGTAGATATTACAATAAAATGGGATAAACCTTTTAATAATGCCGGTACTCCCAAGATTAATGAAACCGTCGCAAAGCAGTACATTGTGCTTATTGAAACCTTAAAGCAGGATTATGGTCTCAAGGGTGATCTTACCATAGAAAACATATTGGCATTCAAAGACATAATAGCGTATGAGGAAAATAACAACCTTACCGAGGATGTGCTCTTCATTCCCTTTGAAAATCTTTTAAAAAGACTTGACGAGGAAAGATCAAGAGAAGGCGCAATGATAAGCGATGACCTCCTCAAGAGACTGGATGAAATCACTTCCAATATACATGAGATTGAAGTAAGGCGGCCTCTTACCATCAAGGCCCATGAAGAAAAACTGCGGGAAAAGATGCTTGAGATTACTCAATGCTCTTCCATTGATGAAGTAAGGGTTCTTCAGGAGCTTGCCATATATATTGAAAAGCTTGACATAACCGAAGAAATCGTAAGACTAAAAGGTCATCTTGCAAACTTCAGGGAAACCCTATATTCATTGGACTCCATGGGTAGAAAGCTAGATTTTATCATCCAGGAGATGGTGAGAGAAACAAACACAATTGGAAGTAAATCAAATGACCTCTTTATCAATGAACTGGTTATTAAAATAAAGGTTGAGATTGAAAAAATGAGGGAACAGGTACAGAATGTGGAGTAAAGGCAAGCGAGAGGCGATAGGTTGGAGGCTATAGGGGAGGAAATCAAGAAAGGGCATCTATTTGTCGTGTCAGGACCTTCAGGGGTTGGAAAGACTACCCTTATTGAAAGGTTTCTGCGAGACGATTCCTCAAGCAGGTTCTCAGTGTCTTATACAACAAGGCAGCGAAGGGCAAACGAGGTGAATGGGAGAGATTATTTTTTCGTTGACACAGAGACCTTTGAACAGATGATAGAAGAGGGTCACTTTCTCGAATGGGAAAGGGTTCATGGCCAACTCTACGGTACACCACAAAAAGAGGTTCTTGATGCGCTTCAAGAAGGCATTGACCTCTTTCTCGATATCGACGTCAATGGCGCACTCAGAGTCAAAAAGCGTTTTGAGAATGCGTGCCTTATCTTTGTAGAACCTCTTTCGCAGGCCGATCTGATGAAACGGCTTGCGCTAAGAGGAGAAAGAGAGGTCTCCCTGAGGATGACAAGGGTTAGTCAAGAGATGGAAAGAAAATATCTCTTCCAATATTGTATAATTAATGATAAACTTGAGGAAGCTTATCGTGATTTAATTAAAATCATTGAGGATGTGAGGAGGAAAGATAATGGCAAGGATTACTGTTGAAGATTGTATGGACAAAGTTGAAAATCGTTTTGAGCTCGTCCATCTTGCCGCAAAGAGATCGAAGCAGTTGATAAAAGGGACAAAACCTCTCACAAAATCCTCGAACAAGGAAATCGTTACTGCATTGCGAGAGATTGCTGACAAGCTTGTGTATTTTGAAAAGAAAGAGATTCTGGATAAAAAGGAGACGCCATACCAACTATCCAGCTTCACACCATAACAAACCTATTTATCATTCTTTCCAGCATGAAACGAACGATAGATCAATTATTCGTGCACCGGTAAGGGGTCGGATTTAAGGAGTTTAATGCAGCCTGATATTCATCTGCCATCGCTAACCATAAAAGGGAAGACCATCAGGATACCCATTATCCAGGGAGGTATGGGCGTCGGTGTTTCTCTCCACCCCTTGGCGAGCGCAGTCGCAAAAGAGGGAGGAGTCGGCATTGTGTCAAGCGCCGCCCTTGACAGACTTGTCTCTAAAAGAACCGGTAAGAAATTGAAGACCTACGAAGCAGTCTACGAAGAAATCTCCCTTACAAAGGCGAACGGTGGCTATGCGGGAATCAATATTATGGTTGCTTTGGTCAGGGACTATGATGACTCAGTGCGGGGGGCCATTGATGCGAAAGCCGACATTGTCATCTCAGGGGGCGGTCTGCCAATGAATCTGCCTTCCATCCATCCACCGGATGACACAGCCCTTGTGCCAATAGTCTCGTCTCCGAGGGCTCTTGAGCTGATATGCAAGAAATGGGAACGGTGGAGTTATAGGCCAGATGCCGTGGTACTGGAAGGTCCATTAGCAGGTGGACACCTTGGTTTCAGATTTGATGAACTGGATCTCGAATCAAACAAATTGGAGAACCTGCTGCCCCAGGTGAAGGATATTGCCATAAAATATGGTGATTTCCCTGTTATTGCTGCGGGTGGAATTTTTGACCTTACTGATATTCTCCGGTTTCTTGCCCTGGGTGCAGATGGTGTACAGATGGGAACGCGGTTTCTTGCAACAGAGGAGTGTAGTGCAACCCCAGCTTATAAGAAAGCTGTTTTGAGTGCCGGCAAGGATGACATCCTTGTGGCTGAAAAACCGGGGTCGCCATGTGGACTACCTTTCCGAGTCATAAAGCAATCCCCCATGTTTGTTTCGGCCCTTCAAGGCAGGAGAGAACCAAAGTGTGACAAGGGATATGTTCTTCTCAAAGACAGGGATGGTGTGTTTAACCGCTGCTCCGCAAAGACAGGCACCCAGGAGAGCTTCTGTATATGCAATGGTCTTCTGAGCTCGGCAGGATATAATCCCGACGAGGAAGAACCCCTTTACACGGTAGGCACCAATGCATGGAGGCTCGATAAGATTGTAAAGGTCAAGACCCTGATGGACGAACTCACGGGCCAGACCTCATCTGCTGTAGTAAATCACTAAAAACTCTTCGAAATTCTTCCCTAAAATTACCAGTGCCGGAATGCTACTTCGTTCCTGATTATTCTTCCACCCCAGATTTTCCATTAGGATGTCCATCGGTGTCGGGCAATTCCCAGCAAACACGCTCATGCGCTGCAGCGGGGACCTTCGCTCGTGTTCAGCTGCGGCCCATATTTCAGGGGCTTGCGTCGTCCCCTCTACCGGCAAAGCCGTCAGAGTCTCCCCTTCTCGCCCACTGTGTGGGCTGGTTTCTGAGTTTTTACTTACGCAAAAGACCAAGCTTCCTCGCTTCACGACGGTTTGCTTAGGAAAAACCGACACCATGCTCACCCCCCTCCCCCTAAAAAACTCTGAATAATAATTTTCTTTTTTGATCTAAGTCAAACACATAAACCTCCTGAGTGTTTATATTGCTTCTATGATTCAGAATAAAACCAAATAAGGAGGAAAATATGTTTTGTTATCAGTGTGAGCAAACGGCAAAAGGTGAAGGATGTAATAAGTCTGGTGTGTGCGGGAAGCAACCTGATGTAGCAGCATTGCAGGATTTACTGGTTCATACCCTTGCAGAGCTTTCCCATTGCGCAGTAGAGGGACGAAAGGTTGGCGTTGTAGATCAGGGCATAAATGTCTTTACTGTTGAAGCACTGTTTTCTACCCTGACAAACGTGGATTTCGACCCGGAACGATTCGTCGAGCTTATTAACAAATGTGTGACTTTACGAGATACCTTGAAAGATAAGGTAGTAGCAGCTGGCGGCAAGGTTGCCTTCCCCGGGGGCACTGCACTGACACCTGAGAAGAATCTGGAAGGCTTGGTAAAACAGGGGGGAGCCGTATCACTGGATGCAAAGCAGGGTGAGGATCCCGACATTCGCTCTTTAAAACACACCCTGCTCTTCGGCTTAAAAGGCGTTGCAGCGTATGCTGACCATGCCCAAATACTTGGTCAGCAAGATCAAAAGGTCTACGATTATATCTATGACGCCCTGGATGCCCTATTAACTGCAAACATGCCCCTCGGTGACTGGCTTGCATTAGTTCTCAAGTGCGGCGAGATAAACCTGAGGACTATGGAATTGCTGGATGCAGCAAACACCGGGGCCTATGGTCATCCGGTCCCCACATCAGTTCCCCTTGGTGCTAAAAAAGGTAAAGCAATCCTTGTCTCAGGACATGACCTGAAAGACCTCGATGAATTATTAAAACAAACTGAAGGCAAGGGCATTAGCGTTTACACCCACGGCGAGATGTTACCATCCCATGGATATCCGGGCCTCAAAAAGTATTCCCATTTTTATGGCCACTATGGAACTGCCTGGCAGAATCAGCACAAGGAATTTGCCGCATTTCCTGGAGCAATTCTTATGACCACAAATTGCATACAAAAACCACAGGATAATTATAAGGATAACATATTTACTGCCGGTCTTGTGGGATGGCCAGGTGTGCGACATATCACGGGCAGAGATTTTTCTCCTGTCATTAACCAAGCCCTTGCCCTTCCGGGATTTTCCTCAGATTCAAACGGCAAATCGGTCATGGTTGGGTTTGCCAGAGAGGCTGTTATGAGTGTTGCGGGGAAAGTAATTGATGCGGTAAAAGCCGGTCAGATAAAACACTTTTTCCTCGTAGCCGGATGCGACGGTGCCAAACCTGGGCGTAACTATTATACTGAATTTGTTGAGAAGCTTCCAAAAGATACGGTTGTTCTCACCTTGGCATGCGGTAAGTTCCGCTTCTTTGATAAGGACCTTGGCGATATCGGTGGTATTCCAAGACTGCTGGATATAGGCCAGTGTAATGATGCATACTCGGCAATCCAGATAGCAGTTGCCCTATCAAAAGCTTTCAATGTAGGAGTCAACAAATTACCCCTCTCCATGATTCTATCCTGGTATGAACAGAAGGCTGTGGCAATTCTGTTGACCCTGCTCTATCTTGGCATTAAGAATATGAGGCTTGGCCCATCACTGCCGGCATTTATTACACCGAACGTCCTCAAAGTACTAGTTGATAATTACGGTATTAAACCCATAACCACACCGGACGAGGATATTAAGGCAATATTGGGCTGATAGCTGACAGCTCATAGCTGAGCCAATAGCCCTTGGCGGATTGATTTTTATTTTGCCATAGGCTATTGGCTAGAGGCTACCAGCTTATGAGGTGAAAAGGAGAATACATGAAATTAAAGAGGAAGATCATTGAGATAGATGAAGATAAATGTAATGGTTGTGGACAGTGCGTTGATGCATGCGCAGAGGGTGCAATACAGCTTGTCAATGGCAAGGCAAAGCTCGTGGCTGATAATTACTGCGATGGCCTCGCTGCATGTGTGGGTGAATGCCCAATGGATGCCCTGAAAATTGTTGAGCGGGAAGCAGACGCCTTTGATGCAGAGGCTGCCGAGCACTATGTTCAGCAACTCAAAGCTCAACGTTCAACGGGCGAAACCCTCCCATGCGGCTGCCTTTCCTCTAAATTAGAAACGTTTGGTTCCTCATGCGAGGCTGCAAATCAACCTGTTTCCCAGACAGGTTCTGACTCAGCCCTTACCCACTGGCCTGTCCAGATCAGGCTTGTGCCGCCTTTTGCTCCTTTTCTTCAGAAGGCCCATCTCCTCGTTGCTTCTGATTGCACTCCCATAGCCTATCCTGACTTTCATAAGGATTTTCTCACAGGACGGACTGTTCTGGTTGGATGCCCTAAATTTGATGATACAGAAGCATATGTAAATAAGTTTGCTGAAATATTTAGAGTAGCAGATATTCAGAGCGTCACCGTTTTGATCATGGAGGTTCCCTGCTGTTCAAAGATGCCTATGATCGTGGAGGAAGGCATGGCTCTGGCCGGTAAGAGTGTCCCAACTGAAATTGTAGTGGTCAGCGGCCGGGGTAAAATCATCCGGAGAAACAAACTGGCGGCATGAATGAGGAATAAGAGTTAATGGGTAAATGGGGAACAAAGCCAAAAACGGCTAATTCCCCTTATAAGTTCTTATGTTCTTAGCATCTCAGGTTTTTTGATCTACATTTAGCGCTTCAGCTACAAACCTTTTCGGCGTCATCAAATTGAGATCCAAGGTCATACCTTGAAGATGTCCCTGCAGAGCCGTCTTCTGCTCGTTGAAGCCATGAATTAAAAAGTGATTGATGGTGACGTAATAATTGATGTTGTGCCTAATACAGTGCAAAAGATGGCTAATACCACTTAAAGCCTTATTATGACTATATTTCTGAAGAACCATATTGATAACAAAATTAATGTGACTATCCGGCACAGGGAGTTTTCCGCAGCTTTTTTTTGTGAGCCCCGCCGCCCTGTTCAATAATCCAAAGAGATAGCGATTGCGGTCTCCTTCCGTCCCGTGAAAGATGGGCTCAATTCCATGTTTTGTTAGGACCGACTCAAGGATTTGCCAGTTCAGTTGGTAATCTGTTCGCTTTAGGTCCCTCCAGAGTGCATCGGTGTACCAATTGCCCAGGTCGGCAAGACATTGTCGCAGCAAATTACGATCATCTTCAGTGGTTTGGCAGCTATCAGGCTCGACGGGGTTGAGTTTCAGAATTCTTGCAATCTCATCATGTGTTGGATATCCCTCAAAGTCTCCTGTCGGAAGGCGGAGCAACTCTAATTCCTCAAAATGGGTGAGTATTTGCTTATACTGCTGAATATTGCTCTTTTCAACCTTGTTCCAAGCCTCAAACTCATTGATAGCTTCTATGGCCCTCAACGTATCGGTGATGCAACACCCCTGCCCGTTGAACCAGAGAATGATATCCATTTCTGTCTCTTTTCCATGGGTTACAAGCCTTATCTTTTCCTCCCTGAATTTTCTCCAGATCGTCTTGGATGCATTCCAATCATCAAAGGCCGAATCGGAATCGTGAACGTGCTTGGGCAGTAGACTTAGGACTGTATTGTCAACATAGACGACAGAGCTTTTCTTATTGGTCACAATATGTCTCCGAACCCCGACTCCAAACTTTTTTTCCTCGGGCCCCTCGGACCCTCGATCAACATAAGCTATCGTGCACCAATCATGAGATTCATGAGGTAATTGATAATTGATAGAACGATGGAAAACAGGACTGCAATCCAGAAACCGCTAACCTGAAAACCCTTTACTATCGATGAGGCAAGAAGGATGATAATCCCGTTGATTACAAACGTGAAAAGCCCCAAGGTGAGAATATTGATGGGAAGTGTTATAAGGATAAGAAATGGTCTTAGGAGCATATTAACTATGCCGAGGAACAGTGCAACCCACAATGCAGAAAAGAAACTGCGTACCGTTACCCCTGGCATCACATAGGCGGCAATCATTACAGAAGCGGTCATTATTAACCACTTTATAATCAGCAGCATCCGCTTCCTCCCTGTTGGGTGAAATAAACCATCTCATATTCCTTAAACGTTTGATGTAATGACCGAATTTTGAAAGAATTGGAAAAATCTATTATGAGAAAATATTTGTCTACTTTTTTACTCGCGATAAAACTTTTCACTTGGCATCAATCTCAGGTGGAGCGTGTCTGTTGCGTCAAGCAAACCCTGTAAGGCCCTATTCAGAGTAAACGTCCTCTCTTCTATGGTTTGCAATGCCTGGGAAAGTCTACTGAAATTTGCTTTCATCTGTTCGGCATATTCCCGAATCTTCCGTTCGTTTGTCCTTGCAACCTCAATAATGTCTTTAAGGAGTTCACGCTCCTCGAGGGTTACATTCTTCGCTTTTAGAAGATCATCGACCGTCTTAATTTCGTCCATCATAGCTCTCTCCACACAGATTCGTATTATCAATGTAACACTAATATTGTACCCTTCTTCTTGAATTCTTGCAAGCCTAATTTTTGGGGCTCACGTCGCCCCTCAATCCCGCCAAGCGGGACCGAGCCTCCCCCTCTTGCCCAAGAACGGGCTGGTTAATCCTCTATCCCTATAATCCTTTAATCCTGCTCTCGGCCTCCTTTCATCATCAGGTTGAATTGGAAAGAGTTTCGTTATATTCTTATAGCATTCAACATGAAGCTACAAAATCACTGTTATGGGTGCCTCAGGGGCCTCGTTGAAAAGGCTGTCGCTTTGTCTCATGGTGATGGCGATATACTTTTCCAAGCTTATTCAATGATGGACAATCTATGGAATTCAGGCCGGACTCCACCTGAAATAGCAAATAAACTTCATCGATTTATTCGGGATAAAACAGGCGTCTACGACCCCTATAGATTAATTAAAGCAAAGGAAATAGAAGAAGCACGAAAAGCGATAGATAGGTTGCATACAGCCTTTCCTGAAACCTTAGAGGGCTCAATCAAATACTCTTCTCTGGGTAATTCAATGGATTTTTTTTGTCACGATGGGTTCACTATTGAAGGCTTTGATTTCTCGGGCGATATGGATAAAATTACAAAGGAGATTTATACTAAAGGTGAAGTTGTGCTTATCTTTGCTGACAATGTTGGTGAGTTTTTGTTTGATATAAAGCTCATAGATTTCCTCGAAGATATCGGAAAAACCGTGTATTATGCTGTAAAGGAAAACCCTATACAGAATGATCTTTCAATACCCGATGTTGAACGGTTCGGTTTCAGGAAGGCTTTTCCGAATATTATCTCTACGGGTACCGATGAGGTGGGTATGAGGGAAGAAGGTTTGAGTGGTAAGGTAAAAGAATTGTGGGATGGTGACGGGATCGTCATTGCCAAGGGAATGGGTAACTATGAAACTATATCAGAATTCAATGTCGAGAGATCGGTCATTCATATCATGAAGGTGAAGTGTCCGACAGTGGCCCATGCGGTTGATAAAAATGTTGGGCAATATATCGCTATCATAGGTGGTGGAGAATATGGCAACGAAAAAAGATTATTATGAAATACTTGGGGTAGCAAAGGGGGCATCTGAGGACGATATTAAAAAAGCATACAGGAAACTTGCAAAAAAATATCATCCCGACAAGAACCCTGGGAACAAAGAAGCGGAAGAACAATTCAAGCTTATCAGCGAGGCCTATGCTGTGTTGAGTGATGCCTCGAAGAGGAAGGAATATGACGCGTATGGTATGGGCGGTTTTCGGCAGCGGTATTCCGAAGAAGATATATTCAAGGGAGCCAACTTTGGAGATCTTTTCAGGGATCTTGGATTCGGTGGAGGTGATATTTTCAGCATGATCTTTGGAAGACAAGCTAGCAGAGCTGGTCGACAACGATCTCAGACCTATGATTTCGGGGATTACGTTACACGTGAACAGCAGGCGCCACGGGATCTGAATCTCAATTATGAGCTTGAAATCCCATTTATGGATGCTATCAGGGGTGCCGAAAAGAGGATCTCTTTTGCAACCCATCATGACACAGAAGAAGTGAATGTCAAAATACCCCAAGGCATCTCAACAGGCAAGAAGCTGAGGCTTCAGGGAAAAGGTAACAGGGATCCGAGGACCGGTAGGTTTGGTGACCTTTATATAACAGTGAAGGTCAGTGATCATCCTGTCTTCAAGAGGGTTGGAAACGATATCCATATTACGAAAGAGCTTGGTCTCACAGAAGCACTGTTGGGAACCACTGTGGAGGTATCTACCATCGACGGCCCCAAGGTAGTCAAAATTCCTTCCGGGGCTAAAAAAGTTAGATTAAGAGGTTTAGGGATTTCCGACACAAAGGGCAATAGGGGCGACCAATACGTAGAAACGGAGGTAGAGATACCAAAAAAATTGACCGACAAGCAGAAAATGTTGATTGAGGAGCTGCGAAAAGAGGGATTGTGATGCTTCCACGGCGACACATTCTTGATATCTGGGAGTTTATCAAGGACGAAGAAGATCTGCTATCCATGTCCACTATAACCCTCGCCATTGATGCAATAAAATACCTGGACATGGAGTCTAAAAAAGATCACCTTGTTGAAGCTCTTGAACTCAACGAGTTCATATGTTTCATGTATCCGGCAAAGCGGCCGAAAAACAGGTCTCTCCTTTTTCACGTTGTCTCAGATCTTTTAGGGCTTCTCATGTTCGGTGTGCCAAAAACAAGGAAACACGCTATAGACAGCATTGAGATCGTGAACTATTCCGAAGAAGGCATGGAGGTATACCCCGTTATTGAGGTCTGGAATGATCTCAAAGATAAAGTTTATACCAAAAAACACGGGGCTGCCAGCATCGTAGATGGTTTTGAACGTAAAATCAGGGTTGAAATGGACGTCATGGAACGATACCCCTTTGTGGAGGATGTCTTGTTTGAGTCGCGGGAAGGGATCAAAGAATGGCTTCCTTCTCTTGCTGGATACTATGATAGAAAAGGGAAGACTATCAAAGATGTTTACAAAAAGTGGTGGAATCTTTGGGGATGCAAGAAAGATAAAGAAGAAGTGCTATCGGGGATGATAGAGCGCCTTTCCGCACAGGCATTAAGGGAATATAACACCACCATCGATCAGAGTCGGATGCTCTCGGCGATCCTGCAAGAAAAAAACAAAAATCACAAGGAAAATGAAGAATTTTCAAGATGGTATAAAGAAGGGGTAAATTTATTGTTAAAAATTTAACAACCTCCTGTTGACAACAGAGGTCACTAGTATTATTATACTAATATTAGCAATCTGATAAACTAATTGCCAAAACATTATTAAATGAAAGGAGTGTGATACGATGAAGATTAAACCATTACAAGACAGGATCATCGTCAAAAGGCTTGAGGAGGAGGAAAAAACAAAGGGTGGCATCATTATTCCCGATGCGGCCAAGGAAAAACCTCAGGAAGGCAAAGTTATTGCTGTAGGTGACGGAAAGGTTCTTGACAACGGCCAAAAGTTTGCCTTGACGGTAAAGGTCGGAGACAAGATTCTGTTCGGCAAGTATTCCGGTACGGAAATCAAGATCGACGGCGAAGAACATCTGATAATGAGAGAGGATGACGTCCTCGGTATCGTAGAAGACTAAGAAAGGAGGGCCAAAGGATGGCTAAAGAAATCAAGTATGATCAGGCTGTCAGGGAGTCACTGTTAAAGGGTGTGAATACCCTTGCTGATGCAGTAAGGGTGACTCTCGGACCAAAAGGAAGAAATGTAATCTTGGAGAAGTCTTTCGGTTCGCCCACAGTTACAAAAGATGGCGTAACTGTTGCGAAGGAGATCGAGATCGAGGATAGGTTCGAGAACATGGGTGCCCAGATGGTGAAAGAAGTGGCATCCAAGACAAGCGATGTGGCAGGCGACGGAACAACAACCGCCACAGTTCTTGCCCAGTCAATTTACCGCGAAGGGGCAAAGCTCGTGGCTGCCGGCCATAACCCTATGGAACTAAAAAGGGGCATTGAGAAGGCAGTAGAAGTGGTTGTCGAAGAGCTGAAAAAGCTTTCAAAGCCAACCAAAGACCAGAAAGAGATCGCCCAGGTTGGAACGATTTCAGCCAACAACGATGAGACCATTGGAAATATCATCGCAGAAGCAATGGGTAAAGTCGGCAAAGAGGGCGTTATCACCGTTGAAGAAGCAAAAAGCATGGAGACATCACTTGAGATCGTCGAGGGTATGCAGTTCGATAAGGGATATATCTCTCCCTACTTTGTAACAAACCCTGAAAAGATGGAAGCAGTGATGGATGAACCGTTGATCCTCATTAATGAGAAAAAGATAAGTAGCATGAAGGACCTTCTGCCTGTCCTCGAACAGGTGGCAAAGATGGGAAAACCCCTCTTAATCATCTCCGAGGATGTGGAGGGCGAAGCCCTGGCAACGTTGGTTGTCAACAAATTAAGAGGCACTCTGAAGGTAGCTGCTGTGAAGGCTCCAGGGTTTGGCGATAGAAGAAAAGCCATGCTCGAGGATATCGCCATCCTGACAGGTGGGCAGATGATATCAGAAGAACTCGGTATTAAGCTCGAAACCATTTCCCTCAAGGACTTAGGTTCAGCCAAGAGAATAGTGATTGATAAGGACAACACAACCATCGTGGATGGTGCAGGCGACAAGAAGGACATCGAAGGAAGGGTCAAACAGATACGCGCCCAGATAGATGAGACGACTTCCGACTACGACAGGGAAAAGCTGCAGGAAAGGCTGGCAAAGCTCGTTGGCGGTGTTGCTGTCATCAACGTCGGGGCTGCAACTGAGACCGAGATGAAAGAGAAAAAAGCCCGCGTGGAAGACGCCCTCAACGCAACGAAAGCTGCCGTAGAAGAAGGTATTATACCCGGTGGCGGCGTAGCTTTCCTCAGATGCTTACCGAAACTTGACGCACTCAAGTTGGAGGGGGGAAGAGAATTCGGCGTTAAGATCGTGAAGAAGGCGCTGGAAGATCCGATTCGCTGGATCGCCATGAACGCGGGGCACGATGGCTCAATCATCGTTGAGAAGGTGAAGAACGGAAAAGCAAATTTTGGTTTTGACGCTGCAAAAGAAGTTTTTGTTGACGACATGACCGAAGCTGGTATCATAGACCCTACAAAGGTAGCGAGAACTGCTCTTCAGAATGCTGCCTCTGTTGCGGCAATGATGCTTACAACCGATTGCATGATAGCTGAAAAACCAAAAGAGAAAGGCGCTGGAATGCCCATGATGCCGCCAGGTGGAATGGGTGGAATGGGAGATATGTACTAAAAAGAGGGGACTTCGGTCCCCTCTTTTTTTATTCTTGTTTTACAATCCTTTTTCTGTGTGATATTTAAAAGAGATATTCAACCTTACGCGGTAATTTATTACTTTACCATTCTCAACTGTTACGTCCTGTTTCACAACTTCTGCAACTCTGAGATCTTCGAGTGTTTTTGAAGCAGTTTCTAAGGCTGTTTTTGCTGCATCTTCCCATGATTTTGTGCTTGTTCCGACTAACTCGATGATTTTGTAAACACTACCTGGCATATAAACCCTCCTTATTCGTTTATTTTACACATATATATACGGAAGTTATAGCACAGATACGCAAGTTGTCAAGCTAGTTTTGAAGAATTTCCGGTATCAGTCAGCTTATCCCCTTCCTCTGTTTTGGCTTGTTTACTCAGTCGCGGAATAAACCGGGGGACACGTATCATGTAAGACCTGTATTCGTCGCCAAAGCGTTGCTGGAGTTCATTTTCTTCCAAATTGATAATGATTAAGCTGACAATCAAAAAGTCAATCAGAGCAACAAGGCCAACTGCCTGGATCCCAGATGATAGAAAAATGCCGAGAAAAAACAATGTATGGGATAAATACGTAGGATGCCGGACATGAGAAAAGGGACCGCGAACAGCAAGTGTTGCTTTTACGCCATTGAACACCTGTGGAACCCCCGTAATGACCTTGGCAGTAAGCACCTTCACAGTCCATAATTGGAGAAGTGTGCCAATGCAAGCACAAAAAATTCCTACTGCCCTGATGATTAAAGAAAAATCTATTCGGTATCCCAAGAGAAATGCCCTGTTGATATATATGGGATAGGCAATGAATATCCACAGCACAAACATGATGGGATACATGAGGAAACCAATGTTTTTCACGAGCTTATTTGCCCCATGAACCGGAATCCACCAGAGGGGAATAATAGGCCAAAGCATGAGGACGAGGAGAGCAATGGCATCTAACATGGCTAAATCATAATCCATTGCGTTCTGTTGACTAAGATTAGTTGGCCAGCTTTTGGCACGACACCTCGCCTGCCCTACCCTCCACATACCCGTAAAAGATTGTACATCGGGGAATATCACTGTTGTCTCTGAGCATCTGTGCAATATCCATAAGCCTCGTGTATGTAAAACCTTGATCGATGGTGAGACGAATAAAATCTTTAAGAAAGCCTCCCCATCGTTTTCCTTCAAGTTCGGTATGCACGGTTAGTATATTCAGGCCTTCATTCAGTGAATCAATGAAATGCCGTGCAAGCGAGAGCGGTTCGTTTCCTGCAAGGCCCACAACCTCATCAAGGGTGGGGAGTGTAGTTGGTATCTGGAGAATATTTAGATGACTGTCTCCCATGACCGGAAAGAACGGCGAACTGCCCCGTGTATCGCTGGAATAGAGGAAACCGTGATTTTCAAAAAACCGCAATGCATGGGCGTTGATCATCCAACCGGGAGCAGCAAAAGAATGGGCCTTCTGTCCGAGAAGGTCCTCATACACTCTGCAGGCACGATTCAGTACGGCTGATGTTTTCGTCTTATCCCATTCTTTGATGTGGTCATGCCAGTAAACGTGATCATGGCCATGGATGCCCACTTCATGTCCTTGTGCAACGATCTCATTGAGCGTTAATCTGTTTTTTTTGGCTATTTCGGGCCCAGGGAGCAAGAGACCACGCATGAGCGTCCTGATACCGTAGGTTTCTAAAACCCCTACCCTGTTTGCCTTCCTTAAAAATCCTTTTCTGGTGAAAACTCGCTTGACAGTCCAACCTGTATGATCTTTCCCCATGGGCACAAAAAAACTCGCCTTGATATTGAATTGTCGTAAAAGATCAAGAAGGTTGGGCACCCCATTTTTCATACCCTCATAAGTATCGACATCAATTTTTAATCCAATGATTTTATGAAAACCTTGTTTCATGCATTACGATGTTATCACTTCTTATCCAGTTTTTCTAGTGTTCTGTCCAGTGAATAACTACCATGTGTCATTCCGAGCGAAGCGAAGGTTTGCCCCGAGTAAGCGAGGGAATTAAGCGAGATCACCACGTTCCATCTTGATTGAACTCGCGACGCTTGCACGGATTCCCACGTGCAAGCCCGTGGCGCTCAAATATGTATGCATCGTGTTGATTATATGCGCGTTCACCCACGCTTGAAAGTTTGGTCCTCTGTTTGCTTGCGTCGCTGGGTACCTGAGGTTTTTGCACGGGTGTTGGAATCTATACTGTGAGCAAAGCGAACATGAAGGGGAGGCTCAGTCCCGCTTGGCGGGATGGAGGGGGCGACACAAGCCCCTGCAATAGATAGGCTTCTGTCAGCAGATCTGATGGACTCCACAGGAGAGCACCTGGAAATCCCGGCTCCTATCCCTAAAAACAGTGACCCCTTTAATGCCCAATCTGTATGCTTCGAGGTAAACATTAAGTACCGTTTCAACTGCAGCATCCTGGGGGAGATTAATGGTCTTCGAAACTGCGTTGTCCACATGTTTCTGAAAGGCACTTTGGATTGCAAGATGGTCTGACGGTGCAACCTCGTGAGCCCTTCTAAAAAATTTTATCAGTTGTTCTTGGCCGTTTTCCCTTTCCTGGATTTCCCTGTACAGAGGATCAGTAACATCTACCTTGATATCTCCGAAAAGGATCCGGGAATACCTGATATCATATATGGGCTCGATCCCGCTCGATGTTCCAGCAATCAAACTTAAGGTGCCAGTTGGTGCAATAGTAGTGGTAGTGGCATTTCTCTGGCGCAAACCCCTTGATTCCCATATGCTTCCCCTATAGTTCGGGAACGTGCCTCGCTGTTTTGCCAGGAGATTAGAGGCAACCTTTGATTCTGCTTGGATAAACTCCATAAGCTCCTCAGCGGTTTTCACAGCATCCCGACAGTCATAGGCGATTCCCAGTCGTATGAGCATATAGGCAAAAGCCCATCACGCCTAGACCAATTTTTCTATTCCTCCTGCTAATATCTTCTATTTGCGGCGCGGGATACCTGTTCATATCAATCACATTGTCGAGAAACCTTACACCCAGATGTGTCAGTTCCCGCAGGCGCTTCCAGTCGACTCCTCCGTCTTTGACTAACTTTACGAGGTTAATTGAACCGAGACAGCACGATTCATAGGGAAGGAGCGGTTGCTCTCCGCATGGATTGGTTGCCTCGATGGCACCAATGTGAGGTGTCGGATTCTCTTTATTGATAGTATCAATAAATATCACACCTGGTTCGCCTGAATCCCAGGATGACTGAGCGATCATTCTGAACAATTCCCGGGGATTAACTTTCTTTGCCTTCATTTTTGTCCTAGGATTGATGAGGAAAAACTCATTATCTTTTTCGTATGCTGCCATGAATTCATCTGTTACAGCAACGGAAAGGTTGAAATTAACCATTGCTTCCGGATCATTTTTGATGGCAATGAACTCCTCGATGTCAGGATGGTCTATCCTGAGAATACCCATGTTCGCCCCTCTTCTGGTTCCACCCTGCTTTATAACGTCTGTAGCCATATTAAAAATTTTCATAAAGGACACAGGGCCGCTCGCAACTCCCATTGTTGAAGCAACCACATCATTCTTCGGCCTCAACTTAGAAAAGGAAAATCCAGTCCCTCCCCCAGATTGATGAATCTTTGCGGTCATTTTTACATGATCGAAAATGGAGTCAAGGGAGTCTTCAATGGGAAGAACAAAACAGGCGGCAAGCTGGCCGAGTTCCCTCCCTGCATTCATAAGGGTGGGAGAATTTGGAAGAAACTCAAGGCTGGAAAGCATTTGATAGAAATCATCTTCTATCTGCCTCCGCTCTTTGCCAGTATATATGTCTTCTGCTCTGGCAACAAACCCGGCAACCCTGCGAAACATTTCATCAGGTGTCTCAACAGGAGTGCCATTGGCATCTTTTATGAGATACCGTTTTTGTAAAACCAAGAGGGCATTTTCATCAATCATGCGGGAAAACACCGTATAATATATTTTAGATGAAACACTATAAAAATTCAATTGCTTAACAGCATTCAAAGGCCTTACAATGCTTTTATGGCAAATCCATGGATTCTGTGGGCCCTCCTGTCAGCCTTCACGACTGCATCGAATGATGCTCTCACCAAAAAGGCGCTTGTTACCCATAACGAGTATCTGATTGCCTGGCTTCGACTTCTTTGGGCACTCCCTTTTCTTTTTGTTACATTAGCATTCATCCCGATACCAACGATCGATACTCTCTTTTTCCTCGCATTCTTCATTGCATTACCTCTCGAGGTAACAGCTACAGTTCTCTATGTAAAGGCACTAAAGGTATCCCCCTTGAGCCTCACGGTTCCTTTTCTCTCTCTCACCCCCATCTTCCTCATAGTTGTTCCTTACCTAGTGATTGGTGAAACCATTTCTTTTCCTGGGGTTATGGGAGTTCTCTTGATTGCCATCGGAGGCTATACACTGAATATCAAAGAGATAAAAAAAGGTTTTTTTGCTCCATTCGCGGCCATCAGGAGAGAGCAGGGCTCACTATATATGATCGTGGTGGCCCTCATCTATAGCATTACAGCAACCCTCGGAAAACTGGCGATCCAGCATTCGTCGCCTCTCTTTTTTGGAATCATCTATTACAGTGTCCTTGCTGTCGCTATGGCACCCATTGCCCTTTTCAAGAACCGAGAAGAAATTAAGGTCTGGCCATGTGAAGGCGCGATCAAGGCATCCGTTCTACCAGGCTTCTGTCATGCCACCAGCATTGTTGCCCACATGATCGCCATCAGCCTTACCCAGGTAGCGTATATGATCTCGGTAAAACGCCTGAGCCTTCTCATTGGAGTTCTTTACGGTTTCCTACTTTTCAAGGAGACACACATCAAAGAAAGGTTTGCAGGCACCCTCCTTATGGTTATCGGCTTCGCGCTCATCGCCCTATTTCACTGAAAATAAATACACTTCCTGCTTCTATGTATTGATATAGTTGAGAAAGTTTCTCTAGCTTGTTGCTGCGGGCACCAAACCATCGCAGGCAATTTTGGATACCATGTGCGGTTTGCGGTTGACTTCACACGCCAGATTTGCTAAAAAAAATAATGCATCATTCATTGCAGCTTCCATTGTTGTTAGTATTTTGTTTTTTTTCTCAATTGATGAAATCTCCATGGGGCAAGGAACATGTGTTTTTCTGCCTGACGCCACCATGAAAATATCTTTTCCATAGAGACTGTAACGGCGGTATTCGGATTTTCTTTCTTAGCTATTTCTTCAAAGCACCAATAATCATGAATATCCGATGTCATTAAAGCAGTCTTTGAGCCCGGCATATGCGGCGAATCAATCCTCGCCCAAAAACGTCCTCAAAGGTTAACGCTTATTATGGGTAAATATTCTGCACCATCCGTATTTTGTTGTTGTAGATACGTTTTATAATTCAAAAGGAGTTTACAGAGGTTATGATAAACAATATAAATAACGCTTATCTTTTATCCGAAGGTGGTTTCCAGGAAACAGAAGTCAATCGCCGCCGCACCTTCGGCATCATCAGCCACCCCGATGCAGGCAAAACGACTCTTACTGAAAAACTACTGCTCTTTGGTGGGGCGATCAATATGGCAGGTGAGGTCAAGGCGCGCAAGGGACGCCGGCAAGCCACAAGCGACTGGATGACAATCGAACAAGAGCGAGGCATCTCTGTCACCAGCTCGGTGATGAAGTTCGATTATCGCGGCTATGAAATCAACCTCCTCGACACACCAGGCCACCAGGATTTCTCAGAGGACACTTACCGGGTACTCACCGCAGTTGACAGCGCTGTTATGGTTATCGACAGCGTTAAAGGGGTTGAGACCCAGACCCGTAAACTGATGGAGGTCTGCCGGATGCGAAATACCCCTATCCTGACCTTTATCAATAAGCTCGACCGGGAGGGAATGCCACCGCTGGATACACTGGCCCATATCGAGGACAACCTGCAAATCGAGTGCGCACCGCTATCTTGGCCCATAGGTATGGGAAAGTTTTTTAAAGGAACCTACAATCTGTACCGTAAAGAATTGAATCTCTTCAAGCCCGGTCAGGACCACCTCACCGGTGATATGCTAACCATAAGCGACTTGGCAGACCCTTTGCTCGATGAACTTCTGGGCAAGCAGGCAGATGCATTGCGGGAAGACCTGGAGCTGCTGGAGGGTGCCAGCAACCCCTTTGACTTGGAAGATTATCTCAAGGGGAGCCAGACACCGGTTTTTTTTGGGAGTGCCGTCAATAATTTCGGCGTCAGCGAAATGCTCGACACCTTTGTTAAAATCGCCCCCGGCCCCTTACCACGGCCGACTACCACCCGCATAATCTCACCAATCGAGGAGTCTTTTTCCGGGTTTGTCTTTAAGATTCAAGCTAATATGAATCCGGCCCATCGTGACCGCATCGCTTTTCTTCGGATTTGCTCAGGCCGTTTCCAACGGGGAATGCGCGTGCGCCATCATCGCATCGGCAAAGATATACTTATTTCCAATCCGATCATCTTCATGGCCCAAGACCGGACGCTTGTGGAGGAGGCCTGGCCCGGAGATATCATTGGTATTCTCAACCATGGCACGATTAAGATCGGCGACACCTTTTCCGAAAAGGAGCCACTCAAGTTCACGGGTATTCCGAGCTTCGCTCCCGAGCATTTCCGGCGGGTGCACCTAAAATCGCACTTCAAAAATAAACAGCTTCACAAGGGTCTAACCCAGTTGGCCGAAGAGGGAGCAGTTCAGTTATTTCGTCCCGTACGGGGGGGTGAGTTTGTCCTGGGGGCGGTAGGAGCTTTGCAGTTCGATGTGATCGCAAACCGACTCAAGGTTGAGTATGGCGTCGACGCCCACTATGAAAACCTTGATTACACTATTTCCCGCTGGGTGAGCACCGAGGACAAGAAACATCTGGCGGCCTTTGAGAAGGCGAACAGGTCTAACCTTGCCATGGATGCTGAAGGAAACTTGACATACCTCGCTGCCAGTCAATGGAAACTTGAACGTGTAGCTGAGGAATGGCCCGGGATAGACTTTTTAAAAACCCGTGATCAACAGTAGACTCCTAATTACATCTACATCTACTTTGACCAAGGATTCCCTCGCGTTCTGTTTTACAATCTCGATGCGAAACCCTCGGCAAATGCGCACCATCTCCTTCACCATTGTAAAAACCAGACAGTTGATGTTTCTTTGAGGCTAGCGCTGAGATAGGTGAAGAAGTTCTCATGCCTTTCAGAACCCGCGAAAATACGATCTTTTGATCCCTTTGATGATAAACACAGAGGGCGCCAGTTATATCAATTTGTACTAAGCGGAGCATAGAGCAGTATTGTATAACAATGATTAAATGTTACTATTGTGTCTATATGAACACTGTATACATGGTCTACCCGCTTGATGACAGGATGTAGCATGCGGGCTTAAGGATAATGATAATATGTGCCCTTAAAGATGGTATTTCAGAAGATCTATAAGATCTGTAAATGGGTACTCACCCCAACGATAAGACAACATACTGGGAAGGTGTCAAAAGAAAAATAAAAAGATGTCACAATCGAAAGTCAAAATTCTTGTCAGCAAGGTCATCGTCGAGTATACTACCCTCAACAAAAGCTCAATAAGGGGGATTCATGGTACTGACAACAACGGAACTGGAAAAGTACGCAGATGTTCTGCTCTGGGGGCTGAGCACTGCCCGAAAAACAAAATTCCGCAAAGGAGATATTATCCTCATCCAGTATGAACACTCTGCGCTCCCACTTGCCGAGGTCCTTTTCAAAAAAATAGTTGGCATGGGAATACACCCGGTTCAACGGATGGGTCTCACCTTCGGCATGGAACAGGGTTTCTTTGAAAAAGCAGACGACAAACAGCTTATCTTTATACCACCGGGCGAAAAGGAGCTGTATGGAAACGTGAACGGACGCATATTCCTCCGTGCACCGGAATCTCTCACCCATTTGAAAGATATTGATCCGGCGCGAATCGGTAAAGTTCTCGTCTCACGGAAATCTCTCAAGGATATCCTCGATAAAAGGGAGGAAGGGGGCCTCTACAGCTGGACATTATGTACTTTTCCTACCCATGAGCTAGCCCGACAGGCAAAAACCACCATCAAGCACTATTCAAGCCAGATCATAAAGGCATGCTACCTCGATAAAGAAGACCCGGTTCAGGAGTGGCAGGCAATCCTCAAAAACGTGCACGGTATAAAAAGATGGTTGAACAGTCTCAAGATCAAAACCCTTCACATACAGTCGAATAATATTGATTTAACCATCACACCCGGAGATAAAAGGAAGTGGTCAGGTGTCTCCGGTCACAACATTCCGAGTTTTGAGCTTTTTTTCTCTCCAGATTGGCGTGGAACTGAAGGAACCTACTATGCAAATCTTCCCTCTTTTCGAAGCGGCAACTACGTTAAGGGAGTACGTCTTACCTTTAAAAAGGGGGTTGTCATCAAGATTGAGGCAGAAGAGGGGCAGAAATTCACTGCCAAACAGCTTGCCATGGATAAGGGTGCGTCCCGGGTTGGAGAGTTTTCATTAACTGACAAGCGGTTTTCCAGGATTGACCGGTTTATGGCCGATACTCTTTTTGATGAGAATTTTGGCGGTACCCACGGAAACTCCCATATCGCTGTGGGATCTTCATATACCGATTCTTATACAGGCAATCAGGCTGATATGACGAAAGAATTGAAAGAGAGGCTCGGTTTTAATGATTCAGCCCTCCACTGGGACCTAGTAAACACTGAACCAAAACAGATAATGGCCAATCTTACCTCAGGTAAAAAGCTTGTCGTTTACGAAGACGGGCAATTTAGAGTTTAACCCGGATTTTCCATTAGAATAAGTATCTGCGTCGGGCTATGCTATTGCCGGGGCTTGTGTCGCCCCCTCCATCCCGCCAAGCGGGACTGGGCTTCTCCTTCGTGTTTGCTGAGCTCACAGCATGGTTTCCTTACAAACACGCTCATTCTGCCCAGCTACGACCTTCATTCGCGCTCAGCTTCGGAACTTTTGCTTATGCAAAATACAAGGCTTCCTTGCCTTCGACGATTTGCCTAAGAATTACCCGACGTCATTCTCTCATGACTCATCTGGAATTAGATGATTTTTTCAAGCCGTGGATACCGTTTTCCACCGGAATGACAGGGAAGTGTATCCCAACCTTTTTCTCAAAGGTTCTTGCTCCTTGCCTATTGATTATTACCTCTGACTTCTTGCCTCTCGTTTGCCTCTATCCCTTTGAATACCGAATATGCCTCCATAAAGCAGGGAAAACCGTGTGTGGGAATCAACAGGAGTAAGGCATGTATGATTTCGGCATCAGTCAGTCCGGCTTCCTTAGCTTTTGCAATATGAGTCTCCAGTGCAATCCTGTGATTGCTTACTCCTGAGATTACGATCTTGAGTAACCACCGCGTCTTCTCTGGCAGGGGGCCCGAATGTTCATGGATCAATTTTCCCAGTGCCTCATGGGCGCTATAGACGTCAGGATAAGATTCTTTAAACTCACTGAAGATTCTATGAATGTCATCCATCTGAAACACCTCCATGCTATTATTTTGACTTTAATGCAAACACTGTTCAGAATGTAGGAAGATAAAAATCACTTGTCAAGTTCTTGTGGTATTTCGCTTATATTTCGAGAACATAGCTGCTTTTAAGGACTATTGGAGAGGATATTGAGTTAGTAATCTCAGTAAGCGAGGATGAGTTGACCATTTTGGCAGATGTAGTGCAGATAAAGCAGGTTTTGATGAATCTCGCCATTATTGCACGGGATGCCATGCCTGATGGAGGAACCCTAATCATTGCCATAGAAGTGGTCTCCATAGATCCAGCATTTGTGAGAAAACATAATTTCGGCAAACCGGGTCACTATGTTCTTATTTCAATCATTGATACCGGCATTGCTATGGATGAGAACACAAAAGAAAGAATATTTGAGCCCTTCTTTACAACGAAGAAAGTTGGCAAAGGCACTGGGCTCGGACTGTCTATGGTTTATGGAATTATCAATCAGCACAATGGCTTCCTCAGGGTATTCAGTGAACTTCACAAAGGGACAACATTCGAAATATATCTCCCCCTCATCAAGACCAGGCAGCCCAAGAGCGTAAAAAAGAGGATATACCTTTTCTTGCCGGTTCTGGTGTAATACTGATGGCTGAAGACGATACTACAGTGCGTCAATTGACCAAATAAATCCTTGAGGATGTTTGATACACTGTTGTTGAAGCCTTTGATGGTGAGGATGTAATTACTAAATTCAATGATAACAATGAAAAGATTGATCTGCTCCTCCTGGATACTGTCATGCGGAAAAAAGATGGAAAAGAGGCGTATGAAGCGATCTCCTGCATTCGGCCCGGTGCAAAGCACTGTTCATGAGTGGATACTCTGAGGATATTATCCATAAAAGAGGGATTCTCCAGGATGGGTTAAACTTTATTGCAAAGCCTGTCGCACCCAATACACTACTCAAAAAGATCAGGGAAGCGCTCGACCAGAAACCGGAGTAGGAAGAATTCAGCTCATAGCTGTAAGTTTATTGCAATCAAAGAACATGACGTGTAACCAAAGGATTAAGGTGTAAGGGGTAAGTTTTATAATCCATACCCCCTAAATCCTTACCCCTGATTTGTTCTTCTTTACCTGCTTTTCCTGCCGTCTCGCTTAACCCGCCTTTTTATTTAATATTGACACACCAAAAAAACTTCTGATAGGATTGACAACTGTAATTGAGAGGGAGAAAAAACAATGAATGGTGCTGAAGTGCTTTTACGAACTGCGGCGAACGCAGGTATTGAAGTATGCTTTGCCAATGCAGGCACAACTGAACTCCCGCTTGTTGCCGCCTTTGATGCTGTGTCTGACATACATCCTGTTTTGGCGCTTTTCGAGGGTGTTTGTACTGGAGGAGCAGACGGATATGGACGTGTAAAAGAGATGCCTGCCATGACCCTTCTTCATCTTGGCCCTGGCTTTGCAAATGGTATTGCCAATCTCCACAATGCACGACGTGCACACACACCTTTGATCAATGTCATTGGTCAGCATACAACATGGCACATCAATGCTGATGCCCCTCTCACCATGGATGTTGAGTCCCTTGCAAAAACCGTATCTGCCTGGACCAGAATCAACACTTCTGCCGAGTGCCTCTCAAGCGATTTTGCTGATGCATTTTCTGCGTCTATGTCAGGAAAGATAGCAACCCTTATCGTGCCGAACGATCATCTTTGGGCTGAGATAGAAGGCATTATACGAACACCTGCCCTTCTCAAGTTCGATCCCCTTGATTTGCCTCAAATTGAAGCTGCAGCAGATTTGTTGAGGGCAGGGAAAAAGACAGCACTTATGTTGGGCGGCAAAACCCTTCGAGGGGAGGGCCTTACGATTGCAGGGCATATTCAATCAATCACGGGGTGTGCCATCCTGACAGAGACATTTCCGGGATATGTGGAGAGAGGCGTAGGGCTTCCTGATGTAATCAGGGTTCCATATTTCCCTGAACCTGCACAGGCACTTTTATCGCACTATGAAGCAATAATTTTTGCCGATGTCAAAGAACCAGTCACCTTCTTCGGTTATCCAGGGATAGAAAGCTACTTGCTTACAAAAGACCAGAAAAAACTCTCTATCTCTTCTGGAACGCAAAATATTGTTGAAGCCCTCGGATGCCTGGAAGATTTACTGAAAACAACCATACCGGCCAAAAACCGGGGCCATAATTCTTCGCAACGCCTAAAACCTCAACTTCCCCGAGGAAAGTTAACTGCAGAGAAGGCCTGCCATATGCTTGCCGCCCTTCAGCCTGAAGGAGCAATAATCATTGATGAGGGAATTACCTCATCAATTCCTTACTATCCTCTCACCGCAGGGTCGCCTCCCCACACTGTGCTCACTATTGCAGGTGGTTCTATCGGTTATGGCATGCCATGCGCTGTAGGTGCTGCAATAGCATCTCCCGATAGACCGATCATCAACATTCAGGCAGATGGCAGCGCCATGTATACTATACAGGCCTTGTGGACAGAGGCTCGGGAAGGATTGAACGTCAAAACCCTCATCTGTTCCAATAGAGGATATAACATTCTCAGGGTAGAGTTAGAGCGAGCCGGAATTACCAATCCTGGTCATAAGGCGTTAACTCTCGCTGTTATAGACCAACCAAAGCTCAATTGGGTAAGTATATCTTCCGGTATGGGAGTACCCGCAAAGTCAGTCAGTACAGCGGGAAGCCTCAAAAAGGAACTGGAGAAAATACTCTCAGAACCTGGTCCCTCCCTTATAGAAATGGTTCTATAGATATTTACCTTAGGGACCATGAGAAATAAATTAGCTCGCACAAAGGGTGAGAGATGGAGGCTCAATCCCGCTTGGCGGGACGGAGAGGGCGACGCAAGCCCCAATAATAAAGGCAGCATTAATGGATTAAGAGGTAAGGGATAAACTAACCCATTTTTGGGTGAGAGGGGGAGGCTCAGCAGGCTTAGCTTGCCGAGGGGGCGACGCAAGCCCCAGTTAAATAGTATGGATTTCAAACATCAACTCAATGAATGGCCACCTTTTACAGAACTCCTGCTTCTGGGTCTTCAATGGTTTGCTATATCAATTCCTGGGATAATTATCGTGGGAAAAGTGGTCAGTATTCTCCACAACGACGCAATTGCAAGTCAGACCATCTATCTGCAAAAGATGTCCTTCTTGGTTTCCATTGCCCTCTTTGCCCAGATCATGTGGGGTCATCAACTTCCACTTATCCTCGGCCCCTCTACCGTTCTTTTGATAGGTGTTATTGCAAGCAGTAGCTTTGATTCAAGCGTTATTTATTCATCGATCATGATAGGTGGGGCAACGCTTGCCATACTGAGTATTTCCGGTATCTTTGGCTATGTCCAGAGATTATTCACTCCCCGAGTAGTTGCCGTAGTTCTCATTCTGATTGCCTTTACCCTTCTGCCAACTATTATAGATTTAATAACAACATCATACCAAACAGTACCAAACATCACTAATCTTTTTTTTGCCATCATGTTGACTGTCTGTATGTTTCTATCCTATCGCCTCGTTGGGTCACTCTGGAGATCAACTATGATTCTCTGGGCGATGATTGTTGGTAGCATTGCGTATTACTTTATCTTTCACCAGGCTTTGAGCTTTGGCGCACTACTCGATGAGAGATTTACAGGGCTATTCTTTGACAATCTCACAACAAAATGGTCATTGGAACCTGGCGTTCTTCTCTCCTTCCTGTTTTGCTTTTTTGCTCTTTCAATTAATGATCTAGGCTCGATTCAGTCAATGAAGGAGATAATTAATCCCTCTGATATGCCGCGCCGTATAAACCACGGGATTACCTTCACTGGCTTAGCAAACATCCTTGCTGGTTTTCTCGGCATTGTGGGCCCTGTAAATTTTTCATTGAGCCCCGGGGTGATTACTGCGACCCGAAGTGCATCCCGTTTTACCCTAATCCCTGCTTCTATTTTACTATGCCTCCTCTCTTTTTCGCCGCTCCTGATGAACTTTTTGGGAAACATTCCGCCTGCTGTTATTGGCAGTAGTCTGATCTACATTCTGTATTTTCAGGTTGCCGTTGGTAAAAACATTGTCTTTCATTCAAAGGATGATTTTTCTCCTGAAAGCACCTTTGTCATCGGAATTCCTGTTCTTGTGGGTACAATTATAGCCTTCCTGCCTGGGTCATCCTTTCATCTATTGCCTAATGCCCTACGACCCATCATTGGCAATGGTTTTGTCATGGGTGTATTGTCAGCCCTTATCCTGGAACACCTCATCTTCAAAAAGAACCGTACCCAAAAATAGGAAGATAGTAAAAAAGTCTGGTCATAAACGTAGTTCAACTGTGACCAGAATCACTGAAACAATCCAAATCTTAATCGATAATCAAAGAATAGCATTCATTATTTGTTGGGAGGTTTTCAATGTTGCCATCTAGGTTATTTCGATACAGCTTACTTGCTGTCATTGCTTTGCTCTTGTCTGTATCACCTGGTAACACATACAACAAGGCAACTGTTGTCCAAGTTGTGGATGGTGATACACTCAGGATTGAGATGGACGGACAAGAGCAGGCCGTAAGGCTTATTGGGATTGATACACCGGAAAGCAAAATTAATAAGAAAGCAAAGAAAGACTCAATAAAAACGAATTATGATGTTGAGACTATTACGGCTATGGGAAAAGAAGCTGCAAGGTACGTAAGGACTCTGGTGAGAAAAGGTGACACAGTAGGATTAGAATTCGATGTTCAGAAAAGAGATAAGTACAATAGACTGCTCGTATATGCTTATCTTTCAGACGGAAAAATGCTGAATGAAGAGATTGTCAAGGCTGGGTATGCAAATATTATGACCTATCCTCCGAATGTGAGATACCAGGATCGATTTGTCAGGGCATACAGAGAAGCACGGGAGACCAAGCGAGGTCTTTACCGCGATTTATGACCAGTTTTCCGTCTGTGGCTGGGGCAACTGGTAGGACATGAGAAGCTGTATGTATTTGTTGAAACCATCCTTGCCACTTTTTTCCAGTCTTTCAATCTCAGGTACAATCTGTTTCATCAGTCCCTCGTTATGGACGGCATCTATCGGATACTGCATATACGTTGAGCGGCGTAAGAGAGAATAGGCCTTTTTCTGCATTTCTGTCAGTGCAAGGTACCTGTCAAGTTCTTCAAGCATCCAGTCTTTCTTTACATCTAAATAACCGTCAACCTGCATGAGAAGATTGAGGCTAAAGTCTGCGCAAGAAAAATAACTGTGTATCTTATCAAAACACGACACAAGAAGCCGAATCTCTTCTACAATCTCTACGTCAGTCATCGGCACGAATATTCCTTCTTCAACCATTTTTCGCATGGGGGATGAAGGATGCATGGCAAAGGTGCGAACCCTTATAAAGTCCGGCTCCACTGCATTCAAAAGTCTTGCTGTCTCCCGGGCATGCTCCTCGCTCAAGCTCTTTCCGCCAATTCCCGGCATGATGTATTCCGAGAGAGAGATACCAGCGTCCACGACCCTTCTACCACCTTCTACGATGTCAGTTTGCGTTATGCCCTTTTTTATCATCTTAAGTACCTTTTCCGAGCCACTCTCCATGCCAACGTGAATCCGTGTAAGTCCAGCTTCTTTAAGTTCTTTCAACTCCTCAACCGTCTTACGTTTCAGTGTTTTTGCCCGGGCATACGACGTAACCCGCTTGATGTCAGGAAATTTTTGCTTGAGATACCGAAGTATTTCAAGCAAATCAGGGGTTGACAGAAGCAGGCTGTCAGCATCCTGTAAAAAAACTGACTGTACAAAAGTATGGTTTCCGTATTCACCGGCCATCTGGTCAATATCCTTCTTTACCTCTTCCACAGTGCGCTTCGAGAATTTCACACCCTTATAAGCCGGACAAAAAACACACTGGTTCCATGGACAGTTCCTCGTAACCCGAACAAGAAGGCTGCTTGCCTCGCTTGGGGGCCTTATTACACCTTGTTCGTACATTTATTTCTCCTTTGAATAAAAGACTTTCAAAGAAAATATAATTCGTCCCTTACTACTTGGCAAGACAAAGTGCTGAAACATTATGAATGAAGTGTTTCATACGTTAGGAATGTTTCAGCAACAGCCTGGAAAAAGCCCTGTTGTTTAGGAAATTGCAATAAACACGTTCCGGTAATTGACACATACTTCACTTTGACGTACATTTTCACCAGAAAAAATGCAGGCATGAAAACTCTCCGTCAAGTAAAAAGGCTGTTAATTGCAGTGATCGGTTTCACCATGATCGCTGTGGGGCTTGCGATGGTTGTCTTGCCAGGGCCAGCATTTATCTTCATACCAGCCGGGCTTGCAATTCTTGCTACTGAATTTATGTGGGCCAAAAAATTACTTCAGAAGGTAAAGGAAAAGTTAAGGAAAAACAATAAGAGTAAAGAAAAACCTCCTAAAAATGAGTAATACTGATAGAGCCTACTGGGCAACACTTAGTCGGTTGGACCATCCTGTCGCAGACTTAATCTTGTTGAGTTCATCTGCATACACTTTTTTCGGTTTAAAGGATTCAAGCTCTTTCTCTTCGAAATCCGCATAGGTAACAATAATGACAATGTCTCCTTTTTTTGCCTTATGAGCGGCTGCGCCATTGATACAAATAACCCCTGAGTCCCGCTCGCCTTTTATGGCATATGTATGAAAACGCTCTCCACTCGTAACATTATATATGTCTACTTGCTCATAAGGAATGATATCTGCCATTTCCATCAGTTTTTCATCGATGGTGATACTTCCCTCGTAATGAAGGTTGCTATCTGTCACCGTGGCTCTGTGAATCTTTGATTTCATCATCCTTCTATGCATTTTTTTCCTCCATTAAAACCTTATTATCTATAAGTCTGGTCTTACCAACATGGCATGCAATGGCAACGAGAACCTTATCTTTTATCTGCTTCACATCTTCGAGTGTATCAGGATCGGTTATACTAACATATTCAATGTCAACCCCTTCTTTAGATTTTAGAACACGTTCTACCTCTCGCTGGATCAAAGCGGCTTCTCTGGTCCCATTCCGGAAGAGTCTTTCAGCTTCGGCAAGGCTTGCTGAGATCAACAACGCCCGTGAACGTTCGTCAGGGCTCAGGTAGGTGTTTCGAGAGCTCATGGCAAGACCATCCTGCTCCCGAACGGTGGGAAATCCAATAATCTCTATGTCCATATTAAGATCCTGAACCATTCGCTCAATTACCTTCAGCTGTTGGTAATCTTTTTGTCCAAAAACAGCGAAATGGGGCTTTACAATATTGAAAAGCTTTGCAACAACTGTTGCAACACCAACGAAATGGCCTGTCCTGGATTTGCCGCACAAATGATTCTGCAAGTCTCTTACTTGAACATAGGTAGAATATCCTTTGGGATATATCTCTTTGCTGTCAGGGAAAAAGATGATATCCGTTTTCTCCTGTTCCAGTAAAATTGAATCCCTGTCAAAGTCTCGAGGGTATTTTGCAAGATCCTCATTTGGTCCAAACTGTGTGGGATTGATAAATATGCTAACGACTACGATGTCTCCAAGCTCGCGGGCTTTCTTCACAAGGGCAAGGTGCCCTTCGTGGAGATATCCCATGGTCGGGACAAACCCAATCTTCTTGTCCTTTCTCAGTTCATTTGATACAGCCTGCATTTCTTTGACGGTTGTAATTGTTTTCATTGTTAGTGGAAAGAGTGGGAATCGTCAGGGTAGGTCCCACCCCTCACCTCCTCTATGTAGTTTTTGATAGCAGAGTCCATCTGTTCGCGCATGTTAAGATACTTTTTGACGAACTTTGGCCTGAAACCACCAAATAGGCCAAGAAGGTCATGGATGACAAGCACCTGGCCATCACAATCTGGCCCAGCACCTATTCCGATTGTGGGAATTGTGAGCATTTCGGTTATCTCTTTTGCAAGTTTTCTTGGAACACATTCAAGCACAACAGAGAAGGCGCCTGCTTCTTCTACCGCCTTTGCGTCACTGATGAGGCCCTCTGCTTCTTCGCCTTTGCCCTGTACCTTATAACCACCCATCCTGTTTACCGACTGGGGCGTTAAGCCGATGTGACCCATAACTGGTATTTCGATATCTACGAGGGCCTTGATGACCTCCTTCATCCTCACCCCGCCTTCCAATTTAACAGCATCAGCGCCGCTTTCCTTAATCATCCTTCCGGCATTTCTCTTCGCCTGCTCAATGCTTTCGTGGTAAGACATAAATGGCATGTCAATGACGATAAGTGCCTTCTGCGCTCCTCTGGTCACGGCTTTGGTGTGGTGGATCATCTCTTCAACAGTAACCGGGATAGTGCTGGGGTAACCGAGCATTACATTTCCAACAGAATCTCCAACCAGTATGCTGTCAATACCAGCCTGGTCTACAATGCTCGCAAAAGCATAATCATAGGAGGTGAGCATGGTCAGCTTTTCCTTGCCTTTCCTCTCCCTGAATATTGGTACCGTTACTTTTTCCAATCCCAACCTCCAATAAAAAAGCCTTCAGAACCGTGTTCAGAAGGCTTAATACTCTCTTTGTCCCTCCGTCTCGGTCCAAAATTTGGATCCAAGCGAATTATGTACGCGAAAAGTATAAGGTCAGTTGTTGATATATGTCAACAATTTTTTTTATTGCAATAAATCAATAGGTTAGAAATCATAAACCGCACGCCTTGCATACTGTGCGTACTGTGTTACCCTAAATATAGTTTTCTAGAAGAAGCGACAATGTTTTTTCCACGCCTCCAGGCTCTTTTTCCTCTATCTCCTTGATTGTCTTCTTGATACGGAGATAGGTGAGCTCATCCTGTAAGTCGTTGGTACTCCTGTACATTCCTGCCCTTCTGCCAAATCTGTAGACAAGCCTTTGTTCTTCATTCAGCGAAAAATAATCATCAATAACAGACAGAATGCGTTCTTTATCCTCTGGAAGCTTGCCATCCACATCTTCAAGGAGGTTCAGGATATGGTCGCTCTTTATGGTGCTTGTTATGCCTTCGAGCCTCTCTATGAGGTACTTTTCCTCGATGAGTATCTCTTCTTCGTGGAGGATAACAAAATCCCCGCTTTCTACCTTCTGATAAAGAGGTATGTCCCGCAAAACTTTCAAGGTCCTGAAGCGTATGAAATCGGGATTAATCCTGTTTAATGCATCGGCAGTTTCTGTGGCATGTTCCTTCCACCACTTCTTGCCCCCAAGCCCAAGGACCACGTATTCAGAAAGCTCAATACTTGATTCTTTCACCTTTCGACCACATTCAATGTGTTCCTCTTTCGTTACACCTTTGTTCATGTATTTGAGGAGAAAATCGCTACCCGACTCAAGACCGATGTGGAGCCTTGTTAATCCTGCCTCTCGCATCCTGATAAGGTCATTGACGGTAAGTCTCTTTGCAATCGTGCGGGAACGGGCATACGAAGTCACCCTGTCAATGGAAGGAAATTGTTTTTTGAGATATGTGAGGGCATTAATAAAATCTGCGGGCTTCATAGCGAGAGAATTTGCATCCTGTATAAAGACGTTCTTCCCCCCAAAATAGAGCCAGATCGCAATACTCTTGAAGTATTCGTTGTATGCGGGCGTTGAAAAGATGAGATCAATCAGGTTGTCGTTGATTACTCCACCGAAACCTTTTTCCCATGACAAGGTAACGATGTCGTCCCGTATTGTCCGGATAATATCAATATCCTCTTTAATTTCCTCAACAGTTCGCTTTTCAAATCTTTTACCCTTGTAGCTCCTGCAAAAAGCACACTTACCCCATGGACAATTCCGTGTAAACCTCACGAGGAGGCTATACGCTTCGTTTGGTGGTCTGATGGGTCCTATTTCGTACCGCATGGGTACTATGGTTTTATTCGGCTTTGTCCAGGTGAATCGGGAAGGTCGGTGTTGACATTTTGGACATTACTTTCTTTCGTTTCTTGCCCTGAGTCGTTCTCTTTCTCTTCCTGATAGAATCAGTCTTTTTTGTATTCGAGGCCATGTGTATCTCCTTTTTATTATAATACCACATAAGACCTATAATGTTCAACACTGACAGACAATGGACAATTAGGAAACCTGGGGATGGGGTTTCAGACAGTAAAAAGTGAAAAGTTAGAAGCAGGAAGCTCTAATCTGCTTAATCAAACGATCACGTGTTAGGTGTTACCGGCTGCTTGATTTTTGTTGAAATATTTGAAATCATATGATAATTAATAGAGGCAGTCAAATTTACACGCCTTTTCAATTAACAACACGGTGCAGAATCTTCTGTCTGTTGTTAAGATGCGAAAAGCGGAAGAATAACCAGGAGGAATGAATGTCTAATCTCACCATCAAACAACTCTTAGAGGCCGGCGTACATTTCGGGCACCAGACAAAAAGGTGGAATCCAAAAATGAAGCCTTATATCTTTGGAGCTAGAAATGGCATCTACATCATTGATCTTCAGAAAACACTGAAGATGTTCAAAGAGGCTTATAATTTTGTTAAAGATGTGGCAGCCCGCAACGAGTATATTCTCTTTGTAGGGACCAAGAAGCAAGCCCAAGAAGCAATCCAGGAAGAAGCAAAACGAGCCGGTTCCTTTTATGTGAATATGCGATGGCTTGGTGGGACCATGACGAACTTTCAGACTATTGAAAAGAGCATTGACAGGCTCAGAAAGTATGAAGAACTGAAAGAAAGTGACATCTTCAAGGCCTTGCCCAAGAAAGAAGCTCTCGGCATCGACAAGGAAATTGTGAAGCTTGAACGAAACATTGGTGGCATCAAAGGGATGGATCGCCTTCCAGGAGCCATTTATGTTGTTGATCCTAAGAAGGAATACATTGCAGTCAGTGAAGCAAAAAAACTGGGTATCCCTACCGTTGGTATAGTGGATACAAACTGTGACCCTGATGATATCGACTTTGTGATCCCCGGCAATGATGATGCTATAAGGGCAATAAAGCTGATCACTATGAAGATTGCCGATGCCGCCATGGAAGGAAGAGCACTCTACGTTGAGGAATTTCAGGGCAAGGAAGAACCGACTGATGATCTGAAGCCTTTCGTTGACGAAAGCGTGCTTGAAGAACGTTATGATGAATATTATGAGGGAAGTGAATAGGGAGGATATGCAACATGGAAATAAGCGCTGAACTTGTCAAGAAACTCAGAGAAAAAACGGGCGTTGGCCTAATGGATTGCAAAGAAGCCCTGAAGCAGGCAGCCGGTGACATGGAAAAAGCAATTGAGTACCTCCGGGAAAAAGGACTTGCAAAACTTCAAAAAAGGATGGGGAAGGTTGCATCGGAGGGTGTTATTGCTTCCTATATCCACACTGGCGGAAAAGTTGGCACCATGGTGGAGGTCAATTGCGAAACTGATTTTGTTGCCAATACAAAGGAGTTTCAGGAATTCGCAAAGGACATCGCCATGCAGGTAACGGCCTCCAATCCCCTTTATGTAAAAAGGGAGGATGTACCTGAAGAGGCAAAAGAAAAGGAGAAAAATATATACATGAAACAGGCTATCGAGTCAGGGAAACCAGAGAAAATTATCGACAAGATTGCTGAGGGTAAGATGGAGAAGTTCTATCAGGAGGTATGTCTCATTGAACAACCCTTCATCAAGAACCAGGATATTACCGTAAAGGAACTCCTAGAAGAGCTCATCGTTAAGATGGGGGAAAAGATACTTGTGAACCGTTTTGTGAGGTTTCAACTTGGAGAAACCGTAGAAGAGTAGCATGCCATTCAAGAGAATTCTTTTAAAATTAAGCGGCGAAGCGCTCATGGGAAACGAGGGCTATGGTATCGACCCTGCTTTTGTTGAAGACGTATGCCGACAGATTAAAGGAGTAAAAAACCTCGGTGTGGAAATTGGTATCGTTGTTGGTGGTGGTAATATCTTTCGAGGTATGAAGGCTGAAAAACAAGGCATGGAAAGAGCCACTGCAGACTACATGGGCATGATCGCTACCCTTATGAATGCCTTAACACTCCAGGAAAGGCTTGAAAAAATAGGAATACCGGTTTGCATCCAGTCGGCAATCAAAATTGAAAAGGTTGCGGAACCATATGATCGCAGAAAAGCCATCCAAAATCTCGTTGATGGAGAGGTGGTAATTTTCGCATGCGGCACTGGAAATCCTTATTTTACCACCGATACTGCAGCTGCACTCAGGGCAGTTGAAATCAACGCAGAAGCCCTCTTAAAGGCCACGAAAGTTGATGGCGTCTATGACCGTGACCCGGTAACCAATAAAGATGCCATTTTCTTTTCAAGTATTAAATACATGGATGTAATTAATAAAAACCTTGGAGTCATGGACTTAACAGCCATCACACTCTGCATGGAAAACAACCTTCCCATCATCGTATTTAATTTACGGGGAAAAGATAACATGAAAAAAGTAGTCCAGGGAAAACGTGTCGGGACAACAGTGAGGAGCTAAATTATGAAAAATGAAATCATTGACGAACTTGAGGATAAATTAAATAAATCGTTGGGATCGTTAAAAAAAGACTTTTCAAAATTAAGAACTGGCGTGGCATCAGTTTCCCTTATCGAAGATATTAAGGTGGTTTATTATAATCAGCCTACTCCATTAAATCAGGTCGCTACTATAGCTGTCCCTGACAGCCGGACAATTACGATTCAACCTTGGGACAGCTCTGTAGTGGGGGAGATAGAGAAAGCAATCCAGAAATCTGATTTGGGTGTTAATCCTGTATCTGATGGCAAAACTATTCGCCTCTCATTTCCAAAATTAACCGAGGAGAGAAGAAAAGAGTTGACAAAACTCGGCGGTAAAATGCTCGAAAACACTAAGGTCTCCATGCGGAATGTAAGAAGGGAGATGAACGAAAAGCTTAAGAAGATGGAGAAAGATAAACTCCTCTCCAAGGATGATGCCTTTAAACAACAGGAGGATGTCCAGAAACTCACTGATAAATTCATTGAAATGGCAGACAAGGCTTATTCAGAAAAGGAGAGGGAGATCCTCGAAATATAGCCTACATTATGCGTCCCTTTGACAATGAGAAACTTCCCCGTCATGTGGCAATTATCATGGATGGAAACGGGAGGTGGGCACAAGCCAGGAATCTCCCGAGAGTTGAAGGGCATATCATCGGTATTGAATCTGTTCGTGATGTAGTAAGCGCAACACGGGAGCTCGGAATACCGTATCTCACGTTGTATGCCTTTTCCAAGGAAAACTGGGTACGGCCCAGAGATGAGGTTCGGAAACTTATGGAGCTTCTCGGAATTTACCTCGACAAAGAACTTTCTCTTATGCTCGAAAAAGATATACGTTTCAATATGATTGGGGAAATGAAAGACTTCCCCAAAAAACTCCAAGAAAAAATGCACTCAGTTATGAGAAAAACAGCAAGGCATAAGGGCCTGACTCTCAACCTTGCACTAAGCTACAGTGGTAGGCAGGAAATCCTGCATGCCATTACCTCACTGCTTGAAGATGTCAAAAAAGGGTCCGTCAAGAAGATCAATGAGCACGTCTTCAAAAAATACCTTTACACTGGCACAACGCCAGATCCTGATTTCCTTATACGGACCAGCGGAGAAATGCGCCTAAGCAATTTCCTACTCTGGCAGATGGCTTACACGGAGATTTTTGTTACAAAAGTGTTTTGGCCAGACTTTCGAAGAAAACACTACATTTCGGCTTTAAGAGAATTTTGCAAGCGAGAACGGCGTTTTGGCCGGATCGAGGATATTGATTGAGCGATACTAAACAAAGGGTGTTAACTGCTCTCTGCCTTGCACCTATCATTATTGTACTCTTTTACTTTCTGCCTGTTAAATGGTTTTTTGTTTTTCTTGCGCTTGTAGCCTTTCTCTCCATTTATGAACTCATTACTATGTCAGGCATAGCCGAGCGTTATCTTGTTCTCTTACTGTCCATTCTTGGTTTTGTGCCACTTTACACCCAGTCAATACACATTTTTCTCATGTGGCTGCTTTTCTCTCCGGTTATTTTTCTCATCACTCAATTCCTGCAAAGAGAAAGCATCAAAAAAGATAATGTGAACCGCGATATAATGCGCGGCGTCTCTATTATGCTCCTCGCTGAAATCTTTATTGTGCTCCCCCTCTTTTATCTCTATCTTTTAAAAGATGTGAATGCCATTCTCCCTCTCATTCTGATCCTTGCCCTTTGGGCAAGCGACATTACTGCATATTTTCTCGGCAAGACTTTTGGGAAGAAGCTTCTTGTCCCACGCATCAGCCCAAAGAAAACATACCTAGGGTTGTTGGGGGCGGTAATAGGTCCAATGATCGTGATGGCATTATCAGGCAGGTTCATGGGAACTGGTATTATTGAGTCAATAATCATAGGGTGTCTAATTGGGTTACTAGGGCAAATAGGGGACATATTCGAATCTGCAGGCAAGAGGGTATGCGACGTGAAAGACTCCTCTTCCCTCCTGCCAGGCCATGGGGGCATACTCGACCGCATTGACAGCCTGATTTTTACGGCACCTTTTCTCTATCACTACTTTACCGGAATCAAATTTCTTACAGGTATAAGGGTATGAAAAAGAAAGTCATCATCCTCGGTTCCACCGGCTCTATAGGGCGGGCAACCCTTGACGTAATAAATGAACAGAGCAACTCTTTTGAAGTATTAGGGCTTGCATGTAAGGACAACATTCAGCTCCTGAACGAACAGATCAAAAAATTCAAACCTGCTTATGTGAGTTTTTATGACAATCATTTAATATCACAGGTCAAATTTCCAAAGAAGCGTCTTCTCCCAGGGATGCAGGGTATCAAGGATTTGGTTGGAATGGACGCCGATATTGTTATGAATGCCATGCCAGGCAGTATTGGCCTTGAGCCCAGCATTGAGGCTCTAAAAAAAGACAAAATACTTGCCCTTGCCAACAAAGAGAGTATGGTTATGGCTGGAAGGCTTGTGAGGAAGATCCTTCAGCAGGGAAATGGTTCGCTAATACCCGTAGATAGTGAACACTCCGCTTTGTATCAAATCATGAAAACCTCGAATCAGGATGATCTGAAAAGACTTATAATAACTGCCTCAGGTGGTCCCTTCAGAGATTACAAAAAGACAAAGCTAAAAGTCGTGAAGCCCCAGGATGCCCTCAATCATCCCACATGGAAGATGGGGGCTAAGATAACCCTTGATTCGGCAACCCTTATGAATAAAGGTCTCGAGGTGATCGAGGCACGGTGGCTATTCGATATTGATCCAGCTCAGATACAGGTTTTGATTCATCCCGAAAGCATCATCCACGGCATCGTGGAGTATGTTGATAACTCATTTATCGCTTACCTTGCATATCCTGATATGAGAATTCCCATCTCGTACGCTTTGAATGAAGAAAAAAGACGGCCCCTGTCCTTTGGCGCCCTCAATACCGATGAAATGTTCAAACTGACCTTCTATCCGCCGGATATCGATCGTTTTCCGTCACTGAAAATAGCCCTTGATGCGCTTGCTATTGGCGATAGCACTGTGATTGCCATGAATGCAGCGAATGAAGTAGCTGCCCGTGCCTTTATCGACGGAAAAATAAAGTTTACGGAAATTCCCGTTTTGATCGAAAAAACACTTGATCAGCACCAGGGTTCAGCGATTATTGAAGATATGGGGACGATTTTAGAAATCCACCAGTGGGCTACACAGTTTACAGAGGAGAAAATACGGAAGAAATATGAATAGTCTTGCATTTAATGTAATACCAGGGATAATTGCTCTTGGCTTTTTAATTTTTGTCCATGAGCTCGGCCATTTTCTCATGGCCAAGCTGTCAGACGTAAAGGTTATTACCTTTTCTCTTGGTTTCGGAAAAAAGCTCTGGAAGCGCACATGGGGCGAGACAGAATACGCTCTTTCTGTGTTTCCTTTAGGCGGTTATGTAAAATTGCTGGGAGAAGGAACCGAAGAAGAAATACCTGCGGAAGAGGCTCACAGATCGTATTCAAACAAACCGACATTCGTTAAAATTCTCATTGTTTTCTTTGGACCGTTCTTCAACATACTGTGTGCAGGGCTCATTTTCTTTGTTATGTTGTCCGCCGGTGCCATGCTTCCCGCATCTCCATCAGGGCCATCTGCAAAGGTCTCTGGCGTGGTTAAAGATTTCCCTGCTGCTGAAGCCGGTATTCTTCCCGGCGATATCATCACTGCTGTCAACGGACAAAAGGTCGCATATTTTGCTGAGGTTCAACAATTCATGACAAAGGGCGTTGACAAGCCTCTCCGCATTGAAGTGAAGAGACAGGGGCAGCTGCTTGAATTCTCTGTAACTCCCAAGGAGATTGAAACAACAAATTCCGCGGGCGATATTGTACGGAGAAAAGTAATAGGAATCGAGGCGGAAAAGTCGGCTGGTGTCCAGGCAAGTAACATCTTTGAGGCAATCCTTCTAACCCCTGCCTACACATATGGTGTTGGAGAAGATACGGTAATTGCACTCTGGAAGATCATTACGGGAAAAATGTCAAGAAAGAATGTTGGTGGACCTCTATCAATATTTCAGGCTGCAGGGATAACAGCCAAACAAGGAACAGGATCTTTTGCATTTTTCGTGGCATATATAAGCTTAAGTCTTGCTATAATCAACCTCCTACCAATCCCAATTCTTGACGGCGGGCATATCATTGTTAGCCTCATTGAAGTCGTGATTCGTCGAAAGATTCCAGAAAAATGGGTTGAAAACGCACAAAAGGTCGGCCTTGTACTTCTCATCGCAATCATGGTTTTTGCCTTTTACAATGACTTTGACAGGTTCTTTGGCCTGAGCAAATTCTTCAATGCACAATAGGCTTGTTCTCGCACTTGACAACTCGCTGGACTTTTTAAATATTGCCCTCGCCCACGAGGGAACTCTCTTGGAGGAGAAACACGTTAAACCCCATAAACCCCCATCGCAGAGCATCCCTGGTGAAATTATTCAGATACTCGCAGATCACGACTACCACATTGAAGATCTATCCCTCATCATCGTTACTCTTGGCCCAGGCTCATTTACCGGAATTCGCGTGGGACTTGCTTTCGGCAAAGGACTTGCGTCCGGGAGAAACATTCCCCTTATTGGTGTGCCTACCCTTGATGTACTCGTTTCACCATTGACGTTCCTTGAGGGTCACTACCTCTGCCCTCTTCTCGATGCCAAAAAGGGGGAGGTCTTTACCTCTCTTTATCATGTCTCTAATGGAAGCATCGAGCGCAACTCAGATTATCAGGCGCTGAAACCTGCAGAAGTGGCTCATTCGCTGAAGACACCATGTCTTTGTTTCGGAACAGGCGTTAGAATCTGCCAAAATTTTCTCTCATCTGTTCATGATGTGCTTCTCGTGAAGGATGACTTTTCAAGAATTTCAGGCGAAGCCCTTATCAAAGTTGGATTGGAGAGAGCCTCACAGGAAAAGCTTCATGATCTCAAGCCCATCTATGGCCGCAGATCAGAAGCGGAGATTAAATTTGGTGTGAAAGTAATCTAAAATCATCTCATTGTTTATAGCTGATTGCTCATAGCAAATCAAAACCTAAAGACTGGAGAATCTTTTGCTTCGGAGACTTTGTACGATAATATGAAGGGCGCCAATGATTCAAGCTCGACTTTTCATATGTATTTTAATTATCCTGTATGGAACGGCAACCATCTCCTTTGTAGGATGCACACAACAAGAATCTGCAAAGCTCACTATTTCGGTTGAAGGCAGGGAGTTGTCTGATGCTCAAATTTATATAGACGAGAAATATTTTGGAAGTCTAACACAAACGGTCATACTGCCTGATGGAAAAGTTTACATAGATGGCAAGCTTGCAGCGAAATTGCATCGTCAAGTCAACAACCATGCGCCGGATACTTACACAGGATGCTCTGGCCCCATCCTTCTCGCTTCGGGCAAACATACTATTACTCTTCAGAAGGGCGAGGTCCAGCCCCTCAAGATTTTGGTAAATATTCCATACGGTTATCACCTGCTAACTATATTACCAGAAAAAAATCTGGTAAAATGGAATAACACATCCTTACAAATTGGACCAGAAAAGACTGTAACGATAGCATCTGAGAATATCAAATAGCAGCTGTGAAGTTCCTGCACGCCTACTCCCCCTCCTCGGTCATTGCTCAAGAGCAATGTATTAACCATTCTTATGAAAAATCCTTATATTTGAGGCTGGACTATTGTATAATAATTGCTGGAGACCATGATGAAAATAGCAGAAAATGTAACACAACTTGTTGGAAATACTCCTTTGGTAAAGATCAATAAACTAACCAAAGGACTTGGAGCAACAATTGTGGCAAAACTCGAGTACTTTAATCCCTGCGGGAGTGTGAAGGACAGGATTGGCGTGAGCATGATCGAGCACGCAGAAAAAAATGGAATCATAGATAAAGATTCAATCCTCGTTGAGCCAACGAGTGGCAATACAGGGATTGCCCTCGCCTTCGTTTGTGCCGTAAAAGGCTACAAGCTTATTCTGACCATGCCTGAGACTATGAGCGCAGAGCGAAAGGGCATGCTTCGAGCCTTTGGAGCTGAGCTTGTTCTCACACCGGGCTCGCAGGGGATGAAGGGCGCCATTGACAAAGCTGATGAGATCATCGAAAAAAATCCAAAGGCCATCATGCTGCAGCAATTTAAGAATGACGCAAACCCGGAAATCCACCGAAAGAAAACTGCCGAGGAGATATGGCGAGATACTGATGGACAAGTCGATGCCATTATTGCCGGCGTTGGTACGGGTGGCACAATAACGGGAATCAGTGAGGTTCTCAAGGCGAGGAAGCCATCTTTTCAGGCAATTGCCGTGGAGCCTGAAGCCTCGCCGGTACTTTCAGGAGGTCAACCAGGAGCTCATAAGATTCAGGGCATTGGCGCTGGTTTTGTGCCTGATGTGTTGAACACAAAGATTATTGATAGGATTGTTAAGGTTAGCAACGATGATGCCTTCAGAATAGCACGAAGGATGGTTCAGGAAGAAGGTATCTTCTGCGGAATATCCTCTGGTGCTGCAATATGGGCAGCTCTGGAGATAGCAGGAGAGTCTGAATTCAAAAACAAAATGATTGTCGTAATTGTTCCCAGCCTTGGCGACAGGTATCTTTCGACCGAGCTTTTTCTACCCTATATGAAAGATTGAAAAAACTTCGACAAAGACGATATTAAGTAGAAGGAGGCATTTTTTGAAAACAATTGACGAAATTAATGAAAAGATAAAAAAAGGCAAGGTGGTGGTAGTCACCGCCGAGGAGATGATAGAGATAACAAAAGACAAAGGGACAAAGAAGGCATCAGAATATGTAGATGTTGTTACCACGGGCACCTTTGGCCCAATGTGCAGCAGCGGCATGTTTATCAATGTTGGTCATTCAAAACCTCGGATCAAGATTGGCGGCGGAAAATGTTATCTGAATGATGTTCCGGCTTACTGCGGCATTGCGGCAGTCGATCTATACATAGGCGCTACAGCATCGCCTGATGATGACCCAAGAAACACCGTGTATCCAGGTGCCTTTAAATACGGTGGCGGCCATGTGATTGAGGACTTTATAAGCGGCAAGAATATCAACCTCGTAGCAACAGCATATGGAACAGATTGTTATCCGAGAAAAAAGATTGAAACATTTATTAATAAAACGAACGTGAATGAGGCATACCTTTATAATCCGAGAAATGATTATCAGAACTATAATGTTGCCGTTAACGCTACCGACAGGGTGATACACACCTATATGGGCGTCCTCAAGCCTCATTTGAACAGCGCTAATTACTGCAGCGCAGGACAGCTCTCGCCACTTTTGAATGACCCTAAATACAGAACTATTGGGATAGGGACTCGTTTGTTCTTGGGTGGTGGTATTGGATATGTTGCCTGGTATGGCACTCAGCATAACCCAGACGTACCGAGAAGTCCCGAAGGGATTCCACGGGCTGGGGCGGGCACCCTTGCTGTCATAGGCGATGCAAAACAAATGAGCGGAGAGTTTATAAAAGGTGCCAGCTTCATTGGCTACGGGGCAACAATGTTTGTAGGAATCGGAATACCAATCCCGATTATTGACGAAGAGATGGCCTACTTAACGGCGAGAAGCGATGAAGACTTCTATGCCCAGGTTGTTGACTACGGAAACGATTATCCCAACAGGGAACCGAGAAGCCTTGGCGAAGTCAACTATGCACAATTAAAATCGGGAAGCATTACGTTAAATGGCAAGGAGATTCCTACCTTTCCCATATCGAGTTACTCTAAGGCTATTACCATCGCTACAACACTCAAGGAGTGGATAACCTCAGCGAGGTTCCTTCTCACCAATCCTGTAGAGCCTCTACCGGGCGTCGATGCAGGCATTAAGATGAATACCCTTGAGGAACGTATACTGGACAACATTTGATCAGTATATGGGTAGATTGGGACCATCATCTTATACCCTTATGTCCAGGCTATTTATATGAGAAAAAAGGCTATTTCACTTATTTCAGGCGGACTTGACAGCGCTGTTGCTACCAGACTGATCCTTGACCAGGGGGTTGAGGTAGTAGGACTAAACTTCACGTCCCCCTTCTCAAGTAAGAGGGAGCGATCAGAAGGACTTCAGGCAATTAAAACAACCCAAGAGCTTGGAATCCGCCTTATTCTGAAAGAAAAAGGGCCTGAGTATATCGATGTCATCAGGAACCCAAAACATGGGTACGGAAAAAACATGAATCCCTGTATCGATTGCAGGATATTCATGCTTCGCAAAACAAAAGAAGTAATGGCTGAAGAGGGTGCCAGCTTTGTCATTACCGGTGAGGTTCTTGGCCAGAGGCCCATGTCACAGCGAAGGCCTACCATAGATCTGATCGAAAAGGAGAGTGGTCTTGAATCACTCATCCTTCGGCCTTTGTCTGCAAAACACTTTGCCCCATCAAAGCCAGAAGTCGAGGGCATAATAGACCGTGAACTGCTTTTGGATATTGCCGGCAGAGGAAGAACGGCTCAGTTCAGACTTGTCAAAAAATACAAACTTACTGCGTTTGGGGACCCAGGCGGCGGTTGTTTGCTATGTGATGCTATGTATTCAATGAGGTTACGGGATCTTTTTACCTATGACAAGGATTTTACAATGCTTGATATCGATTTGCTCAACACAGGCAGGCACTTCCGAATAAATCAGGATACAAAACTAATCTTAGGAAGGAATAAAGAGGAGAACGAGCGGTTGCATTCATTGTGGGTTCTCCCGTATACACTCGTTAACCCCATAGGTTTTACAGGGCCACTCGGCATTATGAAAGGCGAACTCAAAAAAGATGTTATTGCAATTATTGCCAATATTATCTCTCATTACGGGAAAAACAAAGCGCCAGTGATTACAATAGAGACAAATAACAGTTCAATTTACCGTCACGAGGTAAAGCGAACTGATCAAGTTTCTGAACAATACATACTATGGGAGGCACAATGAGGCTTTTCAATGATTTTTATGTTTATCCATGGACCTCATACCAGGAAAACAACTGCAACACAATTTTCATTGATGGGCCAGTTCCAACATTGATTGATCCTGGCCACTCACATCTTTTCAACAATGTAGTAGAAGGCATGGCTCGAGATGGCAAATCAGCTGACACCATTAAACTAATCGTATGCACCCATGGTCATCCTGACCACATTGAAGCAATAGACCATTTTGACAATAATGTTCTCAGGGTAATCAGCAGGGAAGAGCAAAGGTACCTCGAAGAAGAAGGAAAAGAACTTTTTCTCATGTCAGGGTGTCAGGCACCAAAAAAGCCTTTTCAAATTTTTCTCAAGGATGGGACGTTAACCCTGGGGGGCAAGGTCTTTCAGGTCATACCAACTCCTGGCCACTCCCCCGGATCAGTCTGTCTTTACTGGGAGAAGGAAAAGCTCCTTATCTCGGGAGACACGGTCTTTTACATGGGAGTCGGGAGAACAGATCTACCGGGGGGCGACATGGAAGCACTGGGACAGAGCATAAGGGAACTATCTAAGCTTGATATAGAATACCTTATCCCCGGCCATGGTGAGATGGTCAAGGGAGTGAAGTCAATAAATCGAAACTTCGAGCTAATTCTTGGCGAATTCTTTTAAAATATTGTGTCCGCCCATCAAGCACTATCCACTATCTTTTGATACGTGCATTTTTGGCTGATTCATGCTATAGTAATCTTAATAAATGTTTTATAAAAAATATCTTGTCTGCCATTCTGATACTATGGTAGACATCAACAATATATCGAATGCTCATCAACAATTTTTTTGCGGGCAGAGAATCCATTGTATCATTTTTGTACAGTCCACATGCGAAGTCTCTTAATGCTGGAAGGCGAGGAGGTAACAACGTGAAAATTCCCGATGAGTATATATGTAATCTCTGCGGCTATGTCTTCCTTGACGGAGAAGTACCGGAGAATTTCTGCCCAAACTGCGGAAGCAGTATGGTTGCGAAAGAAATGACGTATGATGAGTACCTGGATGAAGAGGCTTTTGTCAGTATGAAGATTATGAACCTCACGCAATGACAACCAAATTTTTCATGCTTTCAGTTTCTTGCGTGCAGCTTCTCGCTTTTCATTTTTAACATCTCGCCGTACTGTTGCATCATAATGCTACCCTCGGCAAATTCACGATAACACTTGTGCCCTTACCTGGTAAGGGTTTAATTTCAAGTCGTCCGAGGTTTTTTCTCACAACAACCTGTGCAATGGGAAGCCCGAAGCCGGTTCCCTTGAGTTTCGTTGAAAAAAATGGAGAAAACAGTTGGTCAACCTTCTCTTTGGGAGGTTCTCCTGTATTGAAAATCTCAATCCTAACATAGTAGGGAGAATCGAGGTCAAGCCCTGATGTTATTGTAATCATTGGATTATCTCTGCCGGCAGCCTCCATGCTGTTTTGAATGAGATAATAAAAAAGATGGGTGAATTCCTGTCTATCACCCTTCAGCAAGGTAGCATCTTGATGAAGAGAGATATCGATCAGTACACCGTCGTTTGTTCCTTCCTCTTTTAGCCTATGGAGGACCTCATGAATTATTTCTCCCAAATCTACGCTTCCGGTGTTCGGCTCAGCCTGGAAAAGATCCATGTAGACCTTGATATCCTTCACCATCCCTTCGAGCCTCTGGTTTTCCTCCATAAGCATTTTGTATACCTTGTACTCCTTACTTTCCGCACTCACTTTATCCTGAAGTCTCTTTATGTTCCACCCGATAATCATGGCAGGATTTCTCACCCTATCTGCCATTTCGCGCATTACCTCGATATCGCAGCTGGTAGTATTTTCAATGTAGGCGCTGGTCTCAACGAGGACACAGAGGTCAAGGAGTTTATCTATTATGGAAAGAACAGAGCCTCTTTTTTCAAGGGGAACCTCCCTGAGCACAATACCATGGCAGAACTGGCGGATAACAGCGAAGCCAAGGTTTGAGAACCTTTGATCAAGACCTACCTCAACATGTCGAACACCAATCTTCCAGAGCCAACTAAGAAATGTATCATCAAATTCAGCCGAAAAGAAGGACTCAAACCAGAACGACCACGTTCTTTTTAAAACGCCCGGGGTTTTTTCCCCCTCCAGAATGGTTCTTGTGGCCGGTATCCCCCAAAAAACATTGTAGAAATAATCACTGAATTCTTCCTTTCTTTCAAGGAACAGATGGCGGAATAGAGCTAGCGCCGATAAATCAGGTGCCTCAATTCCAATTTTTTCTCGGAATATATAGAGTTTGTGAAGAGGAATCATATTTTCAGGCATGAAGGCATTCCTAATGGTTAAATTGATGTATAAAGTTATCACAAGGTTTTCTACAGGTCAAACAATTAGGAGTGGGGCACTTATACCTTTTTCTGAAGTTTTTACAAAAAATGCACTATAATAACGGCGTGATCAGAAACAGTGTCATAGCCCATGAGAATGTCGGCTCTTCTGCGAGGAATAGCTTTGATGCTAACTTGACTATATTTATGATTCAGGATGTGCTTTTTAGGAAATACGAAATAGAGGAGCTTTGACCAATGCTTCTTATCCATCCTCCTGTTGTAAAACCTTCGGAACCGCCTGCTGGTATTGCCAAACTTTCTGGTGCCTTGTTAACTCATGGAATAAAACACAACGTCCTTGATTTAAATCTAGAATGCCTTCTCGCCATTCTTTCCAGCCAAACAACAATATCAGACACATGGACTGTGAGGTCAAAGCGCAATCTGACAAGAAATATTGACTTGTTAAGGTCATGGAGGGGTTACGCATCTATGGACCGCTACAGGAGGGCGGTGACAGACCTGCACCGTCTCTTCCAGGTATATGAAGCCTCTCAGGTTAAACGGTTGTCTTTTTCTGATTACCAGCACATCAATCTCTCTCCTCTTCGGAGCAGTGACCTTCTTAAAGCAGCAGAGGATTATGAACAAAACCTTTTCTACACTTATTTCAGCGACCGATTGAAGGTTGTTCTGGAAAGAACCGGAGCACGTTTCGTTGGCTTCTCTCTCAATTACCTGAGCCAAGCATTATGCACCTTTGCAATGATCGGGTTTATCAAAAAAACAATGCCAGGCATAAAAGTTGTGCTTGGTGGTAGTCTTGTAACCTCATGGATGAGAGTCAACACATGGAAAAACCAATTTCAAGGAGTTGTTGACTATGCAGTTTCCGGTCCAGGAGAACACCCACTCCTTTCGATCCTTGGTTTTTCCGCTCAAAAGGACCCGCACTATAGCCCTTCCTTTCATAGTATCCCTCTCCATGAATACCTTGCTCCTGGACCTATCCTTTCCTACGGCTCTTCTATCGGATGCTATTGGCGTCAATGTTCTTTTTGCCCTGAAAACGCTGAAGGTAGTACCTATTTCCAAATCTCTAAAAATACCGTCACAAAAGAGCTTTACACGTTGTCTTCAGAGGTAAGACCCATACTTATCCACCTGGTGGACAACGCCATTAGTCCATCAGTCATGGAGGGACTTTGTTTCAACCCACCAGGTGTTTCCTGGTATGGCTTTGCGCGACTCACCAACCATCTTACAAATGTAGATTTCTGTCATGCCCTCAAACATTCGGGATGTGTGATGCTTAAGTTGGGTCTGGAATCGGGTAGCCAGGCAGTTCTTGATGCCATGCAGAAAGGGAACAATCTTGCCTGGTCATCAGCAGCACTGAAATCATTGAAAATGGCTGGTATTGCAACATATGTTTACCTCTTGTTTGGCACTCCCTGGGAGACCGAGACTGAGGCGCAGGAAACACTTGATTTTGTGGCAAAACATAGTCCCTATATAGATTTTCTCAACATTGCCGTCTTTAATCTCCCCGCCACAAGCCCGGATGCATGTCAGCTTCGCACCAAGGGCTTCTATGATGGAGATTTATCCTTATACACAGATTTTTTTCATCCTCATGGATGGGATAGAAGGCATGTGAAAAAGTTCCTGGATAAACAGCTCAGAAGGCACTCAGCAATTCAGCCTATTTTGAGGCGTCACCCTCTTGGTTTTGGCTCCAACCATGCCCCTCTTTTTGTCATGCAAAATGAGGGAAAATGCCTGCAAAAAAGCCGTTAAGTAAATACTGCTTTCTTCGATAATAATTTAGAGGAACCAAATTATGGTTGGAGATTTACTATCGATAACACACAAACAATTATGGGTTATTAAAACAGTGGCTGTACCCGAAAAAGAAGTCTGGTTGAATACTCAAAAAACGGCTTTAGAATTAATAAACTTTTCATGAGGAGATAGCTATGCCTAGCTACTTCATTGGCGAATTATCAGAAACAAGATTGTTTGACCTCGTCAAACCTCTGCTGGACGGGAAAAAATCTGGCATGATCTCGATAAAGGGGAGAGAGTATGGCGAGATCCACATCGAAGCTGGTCAGATCATCCACGCCTGGACTAATTACAACACAGGTGAAGAAGCAATCCTAGCCATCATGGAGTGGCGGGTCGGCCGAGTATCCTTCGACTGGGAAGTGACTACTGAAGAGAGGACGGTGAGCGATTCAACAGAGCAACTACTTACAAGTTGGACGAATAGAGAAGATGAGTGGAAGAAAATCCGAGAGTCCGTACCATCTCCGGGTGTGACGTTTCGTATCGCCATGCAAGGTGGAGCAGGGGATAGAAGCATCCCTGGGGACCAGTGGAAAGTTTTGGCACTGTGCAACGGATCAAAGCGTGTTTCTGATATCGCTGCGTCACTTCAATGGGATATATTCAAGACATCTAAGACCATCTTCCAAATGGTTCAGAAAGGTCTTCTGGAGCGAGCAGGAGAAGTGCTCGAGGAACAAAAACCTTTGCAGAAAAGATCTGTCAATGGAGACTTCTTCCCCTTTGTGGAAAATGCATTGAAGAAGCTCATGGGCCCCATTGCTCCTATTATTATCGATGATATTGTTGCAGAAACCGGTGAGTCAAAAGAATCTTTTCCCCAGGAAATGGTTGATAAATTATTAGAGTCGATTATTGCTGAGATTCCTGATATGGCAAAGAGGGCGGAGTTTACCAAGGTGGTGCATAATGCCCTCGCCAACGAAAATAAGGCAAAACTATAAGCAGGAGGGTTTACATGGCAAACGATAAAAAAGGCGGAATGGGTTTATTACCGAGGCTTATTATAGGAATCTTTATACCAATCCTGCTAGCCTTCTTAATTATCGGTAGTATTCTTTTTCTCAGCGTGAATTTTGGCCCCTTTCAGTTCAAAAGCATTCGAGACATTGGTTTTGGGAGCCTATCAGAGCTCAGCACTGCAGCCGTGAAAGAGTCTACAACCTCTTTAAACAAGTTGGGTGAAAGAATTATTCAGGAAAAGGCCCAGGATGTTGCAAAACAAATTGAGATTTTTGTGAAATCTCAACCAAATGCCTCATTGGCTGCCCTTTCTAAAAACCCAAGGCTTAAGGAAATCGCTGTCCAAAAAGTTGGTGAAACAGGATATACTGCTGTTCATGACAATCGTGGCATTAATTATTTTCATGTAAATCCCCAGATTGTTGGGACTGACCTTCATCAGCTTGCCACAAAACTTCCCGAATTCGTCAAGATTCTTGATGCAGGCCTCGCAGGTCCCGCCTCAGGTTATTACGACTGGAAAGATGCCGATGGGTCAATTCGTCCGAAGTTTATGGTGAATATTCCTGTTCGGGGAACAAATCTCATTGTAGCTGCAACAACATACATCGACGAATTCTCAAAACCAGCTAAAAATATCGTTGTCAAAATGACACAAATTGAAAAGGCTTATTCTGCACAATACATCAATAAATTCACAGTCTTTTATATTATCGTTCTCATAGACCTTCTTATTCTGCTTATTGTTATTTATCTCTATTCTTATTCAGTAATCCGACCTATTCGTTACTTATCAGATGTTGCTGACAAGATTAGCATGGGTGATTTAAAAACCACTATCAAAGTTAAGGCAAAGGGAGAGGTTGCGGTGCTGGCAGAGTCTATTGAAAGGATGCAGACAAGCGTAAAGGCAGCAATTGATCGTCTGCAAAAAAGAAAGGAAAATGGCAAACCCCCAACCGGTAATAACTGAGAGGCCATGACAAGAATTAATTCAGAGGAAATCACATGATATACCCAAAAGGAGATGTTGTTCATCAAAACCTGTCAACAGAATATACTGATGTATCAGACCTGTTAGCAACCCTTACGTCGAATGGATTTACAGGCGTTGTAGAGGTTGTGCTTCCCAAGGAAATTGGTGCCTTCTTCATTACGAAAGGGAAGGTTCTTGGCGCAATTGTGGAATCTGAACCCGGTCAATTAATTACCTTTGGCCAAGAGGTCATCAAAGAACTCCTTAACCTGGTAAGTAAAGAAGTTGGTACCTTGAATATTTATAAATTGTCACCTACTCAGGTTGATGCAATCGTTAGCAGATTTTCTTCTGAAATAGTTTTTAAAGGATTAACAACCGACTTCGTTAAGTTAGATAAATTCATCCAGAAATTAGGCGTAGAACACCATACCGGCTACATAGAGGTATTTACAAAAAAGAACCAAACCATGGGAACCCTCTTTTTGAAAGAGGGAGCACTAATAGATCTTCATCTCCCGTCTGACTTTGAAAAACCTTCTTTGTCTGAACCAAAGGCTATCCCAACTTTCCTGGATGACGTAATCCGACAAGGGGCAGTTTTTGATGTTTACAGGAGCATTATCTCAAATATTCCCTCCGAACTTTATGGAGGTGAAACAGTGATTGAGCAAACCGTAGAAGATAAGGATGAGTGTGTAAATAAAATCGAAGAAGAAACCAGTCAAGAGCCAATCGAATCAGAGGAGATTAAGGGAAGCATTAAAGAAAGTAATGAGGGACATGAAGAATTCAATGCAAATGGCCACAAACATGCTTTAAGCATGTTACAGGAAATCATTGCGAAAATAGAAAAATTCGTTGACGGTTTCTCCCAGGAAGGAATTTTCCTGAGAGCCTTTAAGCGGGCTCTCATCGAGAAATCGGATCAATATCCTTTTCTTGACCCCTTTACAGATCAATTTGACTACCGACAGGGAGGGCTTGCCCTTGATGAAGACGTTGAGCTTGAAAATTTTGCAGCGGGCATTGCAGATTGTTTCAACTTGACCCTTTCTCATCTCAAGAAAGAATTCCCAAAAAATATGAACCTTTCACTAACTTTAAAAACAGAACTCGAATCTAAATTCAAACTTTATCAGGATGCGATGAAGCAATCCGGAGTGCAGTCTGTTCCTCCAATGTTTTTTAAATAATTATGGTGTCTGATGTTATTGCATATCATGACGCCAAATTTTTCAAATAACGATAGAACGATCACAAAAAGAATAGAGCATTTTTTGTTTTCTTGGGCACAGTATGTTTCCTTGCCAAGAATATGTTTTTGAATGATTGTAAATCTTAGGGTTGGTATTACGCATAATGCAATGGCTTAAAACGGACAAAAGAAAATCAGCAAAAGCATGGTTCATCAAGGGTTGTTGGTATGACAGCGATCCAACACAGGTTGAGAACGCGATTGCTGCATACAGGGAAAGCATAAAAATTGACAATACTTACACTGATGCTTATGTGAACCTGGGTTTTATATATCTTCGCAAAGAAGAATACGAAGAGGCCTTACTATGCTTTCAGCGAGTAGCGGAAATAGAAACAACTAAGCCAGAGGCATACAACAACCTTGGTTATGTCTATGAAAAAATGGAAAGATTCGGCAGCGCTAAAAAGATGTATGAGCATACCCTTGAGTTTGATCCTCATGACGTAGAAGCAATGATCAATATCGCCCATATTGATGACCTTGAAGGCAATTACCATAGCGCTGTCCTCCAATACAAAAAGGCGATCGAAATAGCCCCGCATGAAGTGGCGCCTCATTTCTGTTTAGCCGTTCTTTATGACCAGCATGATATGTTTGATGAGGCGATAGAGGAGTATCAAGCAACGCTCGAGATTAACCCTTACCATCTAAAAGCGCTTTTTAATCTGGGAAATCTTTTTGCCCAGGAAGGCCAATACAAAGAAGCGATTATGTGTTATAAGCGGGCCCTGGCATTGAATGCTGATGATATTTCAGCATGGAACAACCTTGGTGCCATCTACGAAGATATGAATGAGTTCGCACGGGCAGAATCAATATATAAACGTGCACAATCCCTTAATCCGTACAAAGCTGAGACAAATTTTAATCTTGCCAGGATACAGCTCTTGCAACACCAGAAAGACCTCACCGAAGATATGAGACAGGATATAATCCGCAGGCTTAACTTTGTCCTCTCTGTTAATCCTCACAACAAGGGGGCAGAAAGGTTGCTTGCAGGGCTCATGAAGTAAAAAACCAGCCTTAAGCCGCTCCTAGTGTCATGTCCCTAACGCTTCTGTACATGGTCATTGCGAGGAGCTTAAGCGACGCGGCAACCTCCCTGAGTTCCCTCGTTTTACTCGGGACAAGCCTTCGCTTGGCTCGGAATGACAAATGCTAGGTTATTTACGGGACAGGACACTAGAACATCATTTGTTTTTTTTCTTTGACATACAACATGAAAAGCTGATATTGAAGATGAAGCTTTTTAGCCCTGAATGAATGCTTTTTCAGGTTCTTGTTTCAGCTTCAGAAGGATACATTCCCGGATGTCGCTCCAGATTGTAACTGGATCCATATCAACTGATCCCGTTAATTGTGGATGTTTCTGCATTGTCTGAGCCGCAAGAACTCCCGCTAGCTTTGAACGGTGCTCTTCTGTGAATGATTGGGCCTGTTCCATAATATGGGGAGGAATATTGACGTTAATCCCATACTTGCCAATACTCACCTCTTCTCCCTCTTCTTTGCTTTCAAATGGTGTTGCTTCAGCGGGAGGAGGTATAGGCGGTTCCGGCTGCACAAATTGCTCCTTCATTATGACTACATTTTGCACCACCTCCTGAGGTTGCACTACTTCCTGCTCCTCAATGGTTGTCTCCTCGGGCTCCTCGAAGTGGGCCCCTTCGCTGGACCTCAATCTTGGCTTTCTCTTTGGCATTGCAGGACCGGTCAGTTTCTGGAAACGTTCAGAAATTTGCATAACGATATTTCCATCAATTTCCTGAAGGCTATTCGTCTCTCCTGCCTTCATACTGAGCTTGCAGATCTTGTTGATAAGTCTTGGTACTCCATTTTCTGAATAAATCCAGATCGCGCTGATGGCATCATCAGTAAATATCTTCTTGGTTGCTCCTGCAAGAGCGAGTCGAGTTTCTACATAGGTTTTGACAAGCTCTTCTGACTCTATCCTTTCGATGTTGCAGTACGTCCCGATTCTCTGAAAAAGGTTTGCCCTTCTTGGGTGTTCAAGTCTTCGTGCCAGCTCAATCTGTCCTGCGAGAACAATAGTGAAAAGATTTCGGCTATCGTCCTGCATATTGGTAAGAAGCCTTAAACTCTCAAGGTTCGCGGGCGACATGGCGTTAGCTTCATCAATAAAGATTAAAACCTTTTTCCCTTCATCGGCTGTCTGAAAGAGAAGCTTATTGAAAATCTCCAGAAGGTCGACTTTTCGTTTTTCTTCGCATTGTTGGCCGGTTAGCTGTCCAATAATTTCCCTTAGGAGTTGAATAAAAGGAATATCGGGGTTTGTGATAAAAGCTATTTTATACTTTGCTGGCTCAAGGGAATCAATCACCATCCTGAGCGACATTGTCTTGCCTAGCCCAACATCTCCAACAATAACCGCTATACACTCATTTCCTTCCTCAATGGCAAAAAGTGTTTCGGCGATTGTATTTTCAACAGATGTATGTGATGCTACATACATCGATGGGTCAGGAACATTATCGAAGGGTGGTTTTTTAAGTCCCCAGTAATCAAAATACATGCCTTGCTCCTTTTTTCAACTCACCGGCTATTTGCCAAGTTGTTCTTCCGTGAGAACCTTTCTGGTCTTGTTTGGAACTCGCCCTATAGCTCTTTGTAGCACTTCACTCTGGCTTAAATAATCGAGGATATCTTCCAGTAAGAAACGCCGCAGCCTTCCCATTTTGTAACTTTTGATTTGTTCAGTTTTGATCAGCTTCAAAAGAAAGCTCCTGCTGATCTGCAACATCTGGCATACTCTTTTCGAGTCGAGCATGTCTGCTCTCTTCACATGTTTAAGGTGAAGATTGAAGACAATCTGTCCATCTTCATAGCGTTCGAAGTCTAGGTTAATGTCCCCGAGGATTCGTCCAAGAATATGATTAAGACTACCGTTCGACTGGACCACCTTGCATTGGTCTGGAGTTAATTGAATTCTGATAACGTTATCATCATCTCTCACTGCACCTCTGAATGGAGAAATATGTTGCTTACCATTGCCATCAGGCACAAGAGAATTCAGACTAGTCAATTCATTTATTTTTCCTGTGTCTTTTTCTTCACAGAAGGAATGGTGATCTTGCAATGCAGGGATTTGGATTCTTCTTCTTACAATGCATATTTTTTCCATTAATAGGTCCTCTATGCTTGTATTATCGTCCCTTCCTGTTTTCTCCTTAAATTTTTTTTCTTCATAGTAATTGTCGTCAAAATCAATGTCAAACATAGTCAACCTCTCATGATTTATATAAACTAAGCCCGTGAAGGTCAATGATGTGAATCACACGGGTAGCGAAGCAGAGTTCAAGGGGACAAATGGGAATGGTAGAACGAGGGGCGACAGATTGGACTATCAGTTCATGGCTGTAAGGTCGTGGCAACTGAAGAGAGGCAGAGGCCAAGGGCTCTTCGGATGGAACAAACTCTGAGCACCAGTAAGAACCCGATAGGAAATGGAAGAAGGAAGGTAGAAGAAAAAACCCTAAGCCCTAGTAATTGTCTTGACTTATGGGCGCTCCAAGCTTCATAATTATAACTCAAGTTTGTATATATAAAGGAGAACCCATGAATGAAATAAAGATTATGCCTTGCCTTGATATGAAAAATGGCAAAGTTGTAAAAGGTGTACACTTTGTTGATTTGCGGGAAGCCGGTGATCCTGTTGAAAATGCAGCCTTTTACCAAAAGGAAGGGGCCGACGAGCTTGCAATGCTTGACATTGCAGCAACCCTTGAAAACAGGAAGACAAGGCTTGATTGGGTTAAACAGGTTTCTTCCGTTATTACTATCCCTCTCACTGTTGGAGGGGGCATAAACAGCCTTGAAGATATCCAGCTCGTACTCGAAGCAGGGGCAAAAAAAGTTTCGATGAACAGTGCTGCCGTGAACAACCCCGATCTGGTGAAAGAGGCAGCAAAGCGATTTGGTTCAGAAAGGATTACTATCGCCATCGATGCTCGGAGAAATGCAGCCTTACCTTCAGGCTTTGAGCTTGTTGTATCCGGAGGAACAAAACCAGTAGGGAAGGATGCAATAAAATGGGCAAAGATGTGTCAGGATCTGGGGGCTGGAGTTATTTTGCCAACCAGCATGGATGGCGATGGAACCCTTGCCGGTTATGATCTTGAATTTACCAAAGCCGTTTCAGACGTGGTAACAGTTCCTGTTGTCGCATCAGGCGGCGCCGGAAAGCTTGAACATTTTTACGAAGGGGTTGTAAAGGGGGGGGCGCAGGTCCTGCTTGCTGCATCAGTCTTTCATTTTCGGACTTTCAGCATAAAACAGGTAAAGACATATTTGCATGAAAGAGGTCTGAACGTCGTTGATTAATCATCTCTGGAGAGCAGGTATCGCTGCACCATTAAACTAAATACCATTGTTTTAAGAGACAAAGGTCTTTCTCTGTGCCAACCGTAATATAGTCGTCTATAACGAACGATAATGCAGGGCTTACGGTAAAGGTTTGAAAGATTACCGGGGCAGCATAGACGTCATTACATTGTGTATTCTGCTTCCCCTTTTATAATTTGTTCAGCGATATAGTGATGTGTTTCAGGAGGCACATCACTAATGTGGAAGGCATCGACCCGTTCCTCAATCTCACGATCCGAAACTGTGGAGCGTTCATGCTGTCTGAGGTATTCTATCCATGATTCAACAATAAAAGACTCGATAAAATGGCTTGGGTCAGTAACATCTCTGAAAAGGTTCCATCGAATTGCACCATCACGAAGTCTCAACATTTTGAGGGGACGGACGGTTTCAAGAAAATTGGCTTCTTCCCCTTGATCAATCTTCCTATCAATAACAACAAGAACAGGGCGCTCTTCGTTTGTTATCCCCTTTTCTGCCAGATACGAAGGAAGCTGTTGAACAGGAGTCAAGTCAAGATCTTCACCGGTTGGAAGCTTATATTTCTGGGTAAGGACAATGCCCATTAATAAGAGAACTGCAACTCCAAGAAGGGTGTGTGGAATTCCAATCCAAACGGCAAGGGCACCCCAGAGCATGCTGCCTCCGGCGAAGCCACCGAAAAACACAAGCATGAATACCGACAGTACCCGTCCTCTTACCCAGGAGGGAATCACTGCCTGAACAGCAATACTAAAGACAGAGATAAGGATCAGCCAGGCCATACCTCCTGCCGCCAGAATACCAAGAATGATTATAAAACTACGAACCGTTGCCAGACCGGCAATCGTAAATGCCATAAGGATTGTGGTTCCTGCTACAATGTTGTTGAGAGAAAACCTCGATCTGATTTTCGGCAATAGATAAGCTCCAACGAGGGCGCCGCCCCCAAAGAAACCAAGAAGCATTCCATATCCTACAGCGCTCAATAGAAGATATTCTCTGGCAACGATAGGGAGAAAGGCCCAGAGAGCGCAGGTAAAGACTGAGAAGATGAGGGTGTGGATTAATACTGACTTTACCGGAGGAGCATTGCGGACATAACGCAATCCAGTCCGCATAGCTCCGATGAGGCGCTCTGCAGGCAGGGTGCTCTCCTGCGGAACACGACGCCAACGCTTCAGGACAACAACAACACCGCAGAATGAAATTGCATTGAGAAGAAATGTGAACCCTGGTCCAACGAGAGAAACTACAAATCCACCAAGCGCTGGACCGATTGCGCGGGCTATATTGAAGCATACTGAACCCAATGTCACCGCTGATGCCATTTCCTCTCTCGACACCAGCTCGGGGATGACTGATTGCCATGCAGGACCATTGATCGCCGCTCCAAGGCTTAGCACAAAGACAAAGAACAAAAGCACAATAGGCGATACAGAACCAGCAAGCGTTGCGATTCCTAACCCAAGTGCAGCCATAAGCATCCACACCTGTGTGAAGATCAAAAGTCGTCTCCGATCTACAATATCTGCGAGGGCGCCAGCCGGGAGGGCAACGAGGAAAATCGGCAAAGTGGTGGCCGTTTGTATTAAGGACACAGTGAAGGGTGACATGGTGAGCGATGTCATGAGCCATGCCGTCCCAACTTCATGCATCCATGTCCCGGTCAACGACACGAGATTGGCAATCCAGAGGGCCCGAAAAAATGGCCGGTAGAGCGGACTCCAGGCAGACTCGACAGAATTTGTATGAGATTGCACTACGCTAAATTCTCCTCAATCCAAACACAGTATAACAACCTGTCTGAATCGTTTTCAAGGTCGTATGATTCTTTGTTACCCGCAAATGAGAATGCTTTCTCATGAAAGCTCAGGAAATTTGGGGGAATAAAGGTTAAGGGTTTTACTGATATTTTTTTAGATAATAGGCAAGTGCTTCTTCTATAATGGTATTGAGCGATTTGTCATATTCAATGCCAAGGTGTTTTAACTTCTTTTTTAATGCAGGATCAAGCCTTACTATGGTGGGCTTTTTGATTGCCCCTCCATTGCTCTTTGGAACAGATTCCCTTTTGAAAGTCCCTGCTTTCATACTATCCATGATATCCTAATTAGAATATTTATGCCTATTATCGAAGTATAGTGAAATAAATTTAACTTTGCAATCTTTTTTTCTTGACAATATTATAAATATTAATATTATGATATATTGATATCATATTTATAAATCAATATGGCTGATGTTGATTAGCATGAAATAATTTATTTTCAGAGGAGGTTGCATGAAGGCAAATAGGCAAGCAACTATTCCAATGAGAACTTTTATTCGTTACGAATCAGAAAAATTAGACGCTCACACTCAAATATTCCAAGGGATTAGAACGGGCATTATCATCGCCCTGGTTGTTTTCTGGCTTCCCTTTTCAATAATAGTCTATTTCTGGGGATGGTTGTTCATTCTTGCATACGGGGCATTTCTTTTGGCAATATTTATTATTTTTGGACTTATATCCAGATATTACGGCCTTTTGCAATCCATCGTCCGTTCCAAATCCTCTGCCAAGGCGATCGGATCATGAATTTTGTAAGTCAGAACCGCGAAGAAGCGTTTCGAAGATAACCTTCAGTTCCTCCATCTTGTACGGCTTCAATATGGCTGTTTTAAACCCATACTCTTGATACTCAGACATTATGGGATCACCAGAAAACCCGCTTGATATAATTGCCTTTATATGAGGATCTATCGTAATAAGGAGTTGAATAGCCTCCTTGCCACCCATACCTCCTTGTACTGTTAAATCCAGAATGACTGCATCAAAGGGATCATCTGACTCTTTTGCCGCGCGGTAAAGAGCTATGGCCTCCCTTCCCTCTCGCGCAAATTCCACATCATATCCGATGTGGCTAAGCATCGCCCCGGTAACTTCACGGACAGCCCTTGCATCATCCATGACAAGAATCTTTCCTTTTCTCTCCGTTTCCTCAACGGATACCTCTACAGGCTCTTTACCGGGGATTACTTCTTTGCCAAACGCAGGCAGATAGATATGGAAAGTTGTTCCACCGTCAACGCTTGACTCAACAGCAACGTGGCCATTATGTTTCTTGATGATAGAATAGGCAATTGCCAACCCAAGGCCAACCCCTTTCTGACTGCCAGCCTCTTTTGTCGTAAAGTATGGGTCAAAAATACGCTCAATATGTTCTTGCTTAATTCCTAAGCCCTCATCCTGGAAAGAAATCTTCACATAATCGCCGTCCCTCAAAGGGAGATAATCTTCACGACTAATCCTTACATTCTCAAAAGATATTGTAACAGTACCTCCTTGAGGCATAGCTTCCCTGGCATTCCTGAGGATAATATGTATTACCTGTCTGATTTGTCCCTCATCGATCTCAACAGGGAACAGGTCATCAGACATGATATATTTTCCTTTAATCTTGGTGTTGCTCAGGGTCGAACGAGTTATCTCCATAACGAGGGGCGTAATCATAACGGCACGCTTCGAGAGTTCTCCTCCCTTCGAAAAGGTGATAAGCTGCTGAATAAGGTCTTTTGTCATCATTGAGGCCCGTTCTGCGTCGATCAGCCGTTCAAAGGCTTTATCTTCCTGGGTCAGGCTTGTCTTAGCAAGAGATATGTTGCCTAATATTACAAGGAGGAGGTTATTGAAATCGTGCGCTATGCCTGCAGCCAGCGTCTCTATTGACTCATGGTTTCTCGATACAGGGGCGCGATCCACAGGGAGCTTCTTTTTTGCAACGTCATTGATGATCATTGCCACCATATCATGAATAGGGATGAATCTCAGTTCCTTCTCCAGGGATGAGCCATCCTTTGTTGTGATCTTGCTCTCGATAGGTTGAATAGCCTCCTCAGTAACTTCTTTGGTTGCTGCTGCATGCAGCCAATCCCCGGATACAACGTCTCTCACGGATTTATCAGGATAAGCCTTCTGCCACCAGGCATCCATTGATGGAAGGTCCGCCCGGGAAAATCTAAAGGCCTTCAAAAATCCTTCGCTTACATATTCTACAGCTCCCTTTCTGTCGGATATCATTACAGCGCCGGGCAGTACATCGATAACCTTTTTCAGGAGTATTTCATGTTCTTTCAATATATCTTGTCCCTGTTTCAGTTCCGTTATATCCTGTGCTACGCCGTAAACAAATCTTTTTCCGGAGAGCGTAACAGGAACAAGATTGAGCAACAACGTTCTTGTCTTACCATGAACCTCGTGGTGGGTTTCAAGACTTCTTATCTGGTTCGATGGCGCTTGAGCTTCGAACAATTGGGCAAGCAAATTATCAGGAATAAGCTTACGGGCATCGATACCATGAAGCTCATCGAGGGTGCATTCAAGAAATTCAAGCATTTTTGCATTACAATCGGTGTAGTGAGAAGTCTCATCCACTATAAAGGCAGGGCTAGGGGCCTGCTGAAAGAGCGTCAAGTGCTTTAATTGACTCTCGGCGAGCGCGACTTCAGCTTTTTTCATCTCAGTAATTTTTTGCCTGAGATCTTCATTGGATTTCATCAATTCTTCAGTACGTGCTTCAATCTTTTTCTCGTGATCACCAGAGGATTTTTCGTGCGATTTTTCAGCGCTCCTCCGTGATCGCATGAAGAGGGCAAGGAGAACTCCGATAATGCCGAGACATATTAAAACTGCAGCCGCCGCCCAGACCATCATATTGTTTTTATTGTTTTGCTTGGGCAGCGTTTTCGGTTGGTTAATTATTAAAGCGCCTTCCGGCAGCTCCCCTTGGTTGATGCCAAACTTCACCATTTGATTGTAATCAAACATATACCGGTTTGGACTCTTGTGCTCTATGGGTATCTTTTCAACAGACCCACCCTGCAAAATTCTAAGCCCCATCTGAGCAGCAAGCGCTCCCTGGTGATAACCACTTATCAGCTTACCGCCAATGATTCCATATCCGAGGTAGTTTTCAAGGAGACCATACAAAGGTACGTTGTATCTGGTAAGAATTGGGGTGCTCACCTCAACAGGTACCATAGCTCCACTTTTTTCTTTAAATGACCCCAAGAGGATAACTACAGATTCTTTGCCCTTTTCTTTGATCAATCTGTCAAAATCCGTAAGAATCGGGTCATCAATGATGGAGGCCTTGATGTTTTTTCCTATTGCTGCAACAGCCTCGATGAAAAGCTGTTTTTTTACATCACCAATCGGTGTAACGTTATTAACTGCAATAATTTCTTTTGTATTTGGGTGGAATTTCAGAGCAATTTCCAGGGTCGCCTTTATGTCATACTCTTCCACCACTCCGGTTAAAAGGGGTACTTTCTTCGACTGCATCTCGTTTAGTACATTCACACCGCAGAAAACGATTGGTATCCTGGGGAATAAGGCATCTCTATATCGGAGGGCAAAGTTAAATGCATCGTTATCGGAGACTATAATGAGGTCAATTTTTACCTGAGCGAATTTCGACCTGTAATATAAGAAGAGCCGGTTGAAGTGGTTTTGATCGATCACCCTCTTGGTGTCCATATACTCTACGTGAAGCTCAATATTGCTTTTTCCATCTTCGAGCACTGATTCAATACCGGCCAGCGTATTATCGGTCCAGGGGTAACCCTTGTGGTAAGAATTGATAATGAGCACGTGCTTGTTTTGATCAGCAGTTTGTTGAGGCGGGGCAGCACCGACAAACGTGAAAAAAATAAGGAGGCAAACCACCGCAACAAACAGACAACGTCTTGTTTTCACCTGTTTTCCTCGCTGTTTTTCCACGTCTTCATGGTAAAAAACTCCTTTTTTTACAAAGGCTTTAATGAATTTTCGCACAAAAAAAGCATGTCTTAAGTAATATTATAGTATAAATATCCCGATGTCATACTGAAAAACCACTTGTTTCGACGCTACTAAATTATGTGGTAGAAATCTCATAAATTCTGTTAAGATATCTCTCATCTTTTTGCAATGCTCAATTTGGGGCATGGCCTCCATGAGGTTGAGCAGGTTGCAGCAGATGAATAATCAGCCTTATGTGGGGAGGTTATTATGAAGATTACAAACCTTGAAAACACAGTGAAGACAGAAGTAACCATGGAAGGAGCAAACCAGGTAAAAAAACAGCTACCCATATCAAGTCAGGACGGCTCGCCAATATTCTCCTTTCGGGTATTTACTATTGAACCGACCGGTCACACACCTTACCACACCCATGCCTTTGAACACCTCAACTATATCATTGAGGGTGAAGGGGCAGTTGTAATGGCAACAGGAGAAGAGAGACCGGTTAAGAAAGGTGATTTTGTTCTCATTCTTCCCGGCGAGAAACACCAATATAAAAACAAGTCTGCCTCTGCGCCTTTTGTGATGATTTGTGCAGTACCGAAGGAGTACGAATAGCAAGCAATTTAACGCCCTAGACTGTATCGACCTACCACTCTTTAAACATGAAGAAAACTGCGCCAATGATCATCATAAAGGCAACGACATAGTTCCATCGCAAGCCCTCTCTCAAATAAAACATCGAGAAGACCGCAAACACAATCAGGGTTATCACTTCCTGAATGATCTTCAGTTGCGCTGCGGAAAATTGATAATGTCCTATGCGGTTGGCCGGAACCTGGAAGCAGTATTCTAAGAAGGCTATAGACCAGCTGATGAGGATTACCTTCCACAGGGAAGAATCCTTGTATTTAAGATGGCCATACCACGCAAAAGTCATAAAAACATTCGATATCGTCAAAAGAGCTACCGTCTTCATTTCAACCTCTTTCCCTGAAGTGTCGTGATTTGCTACAGGAAGATTACCCCGTATTGTATATAGTATATTCGTGTATTCTTTACAAGAGATTAAACAAGCTACTCAGAGTGCCTGGCTCACACTCCTAATGGCTTCGGCAAACAGAGCGCCATCCATCGAAACCTCCTGGTAAATAGCCTCCACGGTCGCTGCATCCAGAAGCTCAAAATCTCTTTCCATTGGGGTAACCAGAACGCCGGCCATTTCAACCACTCCCGGGCTGACAACAATCCGTTCATCACCTTCCCTGTAAAAAACATCCGGACGGTGTTTTTGTCTGGGAAATAAGGCAACAAGCCATGATCCTTTGTCGTAGAAACCAGCGACATTCACCATGGGCTCATCATCGGTATTCATGGCATTCTTGAGGGCAGCGAGCACCTTTAAAAAAGTCTGTGTCATTGTTTCACAGTTATCTCCCTTGAGCACTAAAATCTCTCGCCCAAGGTCATTTGCTGCATAAATAGTAACGCCCTTAACCCGGGCGACCAACAAAAGCCTTGTCTCCCCATGGATTTCGCGCTCAATCGGCATATACCCTGTAGGCAAAGCCTGAAAATGGAGATGATCCGGTGCAGAAGCACCGCACCTTGGACCATTATAGAGGGTTATCCATCCATGACCAAGATCTGCCGTGAGGTTGAGGAAGGCGTCAAACCTTTCCGAGATAGCTTGAGGGCGGTGTTCCACATGAGCAATGGTGAAATGAGACGGTAAAACAGGCCTGGGATTACAGAGGATCAAATAATCATTCCGGTAGAAAATCCCCTTTTGTTCGGATGGCAGGTTATCAAGGCACAGGAAACAGGGGCGCTCCCAAATATCCTTCTTCCCTACAGCAGCAGTAGCACTTGTCAGTCTTCCCGGGTTGTAGTAAAGAAGAACGGAAAAACCGTTCAAGAGCAAGCTCCTTGTTCTCACGGTTTTTAAAGCATCATAAGCATCCTTGAGTTCCCGCCACAATTCCTTTTGTTCTTCTAGGAGGACAAGGCAGTGTTCGGAAAGGCTCGCGGAGCTATCACCACCTTCGAATTGAGCAAACGTTTTTTTGATGAGAAGTGCAGGGGGCGGGGGGGCGGGGGGGCGGGGATCCAAGCGTTCACCTTCCAGAAGTCAAACATTTATTTTCTGGAGATTTTATGAGGGCTTTGAGCATCCGTTCAACATCTCTAATCTCATTTAGGAGCTTCTCTGAATCGTTTGAAAAAATGTAATCTAAATCTCTGGACAACATTATCTGGGTTTCAAGCTCACAGTTGGATCCGTAGGCAATATAGAGAGAACGAAGATAATCCGGCGTGGTCTTTCTGCCATATCCTTCTGCTATTTTACTTGGAACTGACGCAGCCGCCCTTCTGATCTGTGAGATAAGTCCATATTGCTCTTCCTTAGGAAATTTCTTCGTTATTTTATATATATTTGCAAACACAGTTGATACCCTTTTTGCCTGAACCCTGTTCTTATTCTCACTTGAACCCTTGACCCTTTATTTGCCTGGTCCATACCTTTATTTTCGCTTGGCCTTTTGCGCCTCTGGCCCCTTTTGTTTCTTTCACTCGAACCCTTGACCCCTCGAATCCCCGAACCCTGTGTATATCTTTTGCCTTGCAAGTATCTCTTTTGTCCGGATAGAGTCCTTGAACGTATTATTCCGGTTTGTCTCCTCAATGGTCAGGGCCGCATCGGTATTTCCCTCCCACCTCCTGGCCAGGTAAAGGTTGTCATAAATCCTACCGATTCTGTACTCACGGCAAATCCTGAGCACTGCAGCGTAATCCTCTCCGTAGCTTACATTGAGAAACCCTGCTTTCCGGATAACGCTTGTGTCAAATGCCCTCGGCGCTCCAAGTCCGTTTATGCGCAAGGCATTGTTGTGACCGTTCTCATCTGTCCATTCTCGGTGATCGATAAGTCCGGGTGGAATCTTCTCCAATTTCGAGTTGACAATAGTATAGGAGCCAATCACCATGGCATATTTTCCATCGCGAAGCGTATCAACAATCCTCCGCACAACCCCCGGACTGCTGTAGAGATCATCCGAGTCGAGCTGGACTGCATACCGGCCGCAGAACTTCGAGTTGATGGCTTCGTTCCAGCACCCGCCAATGCCCAGATTAGTTCTCTCCGGGACGATATGTTTTAGTGAGGGATGTTTGGAAGCAAGATCAAAGAGGATGTCTGATGTTCCATCCATAGAATGATTATCAACAACAATGACATTGAAAGGAAAATCTGCTTCCTGCGAAAGGGCGCTCTCCACTGCATCGGTAATTGTCCCGCTACGGTTTCTGACAGGAATAACAACTGAAGCCTCAACCGGAAAAGATTCCCTTGATTGCTCCGCCTGTTTCAATGCATCGGGAGGTAAATAAGCCCCGATCTTTTTCAGATAGTCAGTGAATACAATTTCCATCTCCTTCTGAACGCCGGCATTCCGTGGATCAACGTAGGCAAAAAGCAGGGTATCACCGGAAAACCCTACCGGCTGGACCAAAGAGTAGAGCGGCTCGGAAAGATGATGAATGGGATAGTCAATGGAGACCTTCAACCGAAGGTCATAGAGGCCGGCATAGTCAACACTCGGTATTGAACCATATTTCTGCAGCGCCCCTCGAACTGCCTCTGCTGAGAAAACCATTACACCCCCGAAGTCAAAATCATCGCGGACGCTCCCCAATTGGTAATCACTGAGTGGATGCAATGCCCTTCCCTGCCCGCCTTCATCGTAAAAATCCGAAAAGACTATAACCGCCTTCGTTGCCCTTGCGGCAACAATCAGCTTCTCTAATGCTCCGGGCTCAATTGTAATCTGCTTTGCCCCTGTTAAAAAAAGGAGGTATCTGGTTCTCGCTTCGTTGATAATCCGTGAGAGTTGTTTCTGCGACTGAAGGGTTCCTCCTGTCAGGATACGACATTTCGGTATTTTGATGTCGATCATCTCCGGGCAGACGATGAGCACTTCCTCAATGAATTCTGACATGGTGAGGGGTAAAAGGGCCTTCTCAAAATGAGGCTCACAATTATACGTCGTGATTACGGTCAGAGGCTTCATTTTGTCAGATATTAGCACATCTGCGAAACAGGCGCACGAAGAAGTTCAGATATGACACAATAAGGGCACTGAACGGGATGCACATGGCTCACAAAGGAATAATCTGCCGGTAATTATTCTTGACAACTTAAACGCTCAGTAATAGAATTTTGTGAAATTTCGGGTCAAAACTTACAGGTTGTTACAAAGTTGGGGGGTCCGATCATGAAAAACGTCCCGTCTTCCACAGACCAATTGTCATCATGATAAAGATCCGTACAGACGCTTCTGGACGGATTACCGTACATTTACGGAAGCGGTCTGAGACTCATGGAATGTTTAAGACTGCGAGTAAAGGATATTGATTTTGGAAACCATCAGTTACTCGTGCGTGATGTCTATCTGCCTTATGCATTGGAAAGAAAGTATCCGAATGCAAGTGCGGAATGGGGCTGGCAGTATGTATTTCCTGCAAGAAGCCTGTCAAAGGACCCCAGAACAGGAGAAATCAGGCGCCACCATGTTCATGAAAACGCCCTTCAGAAAGCCGTGAAAGCCGCCGCCAGGCTAGCTGGCATGGACAAGTCGGTAAGCGTCCATGCCTTCCGCCACTCCTTTGCCACACATCTTTTGGAAGCAAGTTATGATATAAGAACAGTTCAGAAATTACTCGACCATAACGATGTGTCCACAACGATGATTTATACTCACGTGCTGAACAAAGCGGGCTTAAGCGTCAAAAGCCCGTTAGATATGTGAAGATACGAGGCTATTTTGGGAATGGTGTGAATTCTGTAAAACTGGGTTATATGAGGTAATTTACAGATTTTTTCTGTATATTTAATTGTTCACTGAAGGGGAAACGATATGACACGAGTTCGCTCCGTGGGGTCTATAAGAGCTGAGCTGGTCACGAAAGCTAAGGAATCAGCCCTGTGCGCAATCAAGGTTTTCAACGACCCTCTCATCAAATTCAAGTCCGAGGCTTTTGTCGTCCTCATGATGATCTCTTGGACATACCTCCTCCATGCTTACTATCGGTCCAAGGGCGTTGACTACCGCTATTTTAAACAAACGCAAAAGAGGAAGAAATATGACAAAACACGCCATGGCGCCAAGAAGCACTGGGAATTGGAGCGTTGCCTTGGCGATACTTCGTGCCCTATTGATAAAGACACCATCAATAATCTCAAGTTCTTGATTGGTCTGCGTCACGAGATTGAGCATCAGATGACGCGTGCTCTCGACAATTATCTTAGCGGGCGTTATCAAGCTTGCGTCCTCAATTTCAACTACTATCTCAAGAAGCTATTCGGGTCACAGCATGCTCTTGATACTCACCTGACATACTCCATCCAGTTTGTGGAGTTAACCGCCGAACAGCTTCAAGTTGGTGAGACCCTTGACTCACTCCCTCAAAACTTTCGAGCATACATTGCCGCTTTTGACGGGGCTCTTACACACGATGAGTACAATGATCCACGTTATTCTTACCGGCTGCTTTTCAAGAAGAAGCTGGTCAACCGGCCCGGACAAGCCGACAAGGTAGTTGAGTTCATAGACCCCAACTCAGATTTGGCCAAGACCATTGACAAGGAGTACTGGGTCAAGAAAGAGGTGGAGCGTCCTAAGTTCAAGGCAGGGCAAGTTGCCGCCGAAGTTAAGAAGGCTGGCTTCACGAAGTTTCGCATAAACCCAGAGCATGTAGAGCTTTGGAGGTCAGAAGACGCTAAGAACCCGGCAAAAGGATATGGTGCAGACGTGGCCGGAACATGGTATTGGTATGAATCACAGATTAACAGGTGCGTGGAACTGTGTGTGGCTGCAGGAGACAAGTATAGGTAGGGCAGCGAACCAGACGGTGCACTGGATCGTGGAAACGACAGGCTCCCGGTGAGCTCTGCGTTGGGCTTACAGATGATAGAATTTCAATAAAAACACAGGAGGCATTGAATGATGATCACAAAGGTTTTGAAAGAAAGGGTTTCTGGAAGAATCATGGGTTTGGCGATACTCGGCCTTATTTTTCTTGGTCTTGCAATTGCGTCCCCCTCAATGGCGGCCGATGATTTTAAAGTCACCCTGCTTGGCACAGGGATGCCCGTACCTGATCCCAACCGTTTCGGACCCAGTACATTAGTTGAAGTAGGCGGACAGCGGTTACTTTTCGATTTTGGGCGAGGTTGTACTATACGTCTGTGGCAAAAGGGTATTTCTCTGGGCAGCATTGACACACATTTTCTGACACATATGCATTCAGACCATATTAACGGGCTTTGCGACCTGTGGCTGAGCGGATGGATACAAACTCCATTTGGCGGACGCAAGACTCCTTTTGTGATTTACGGCCCTCCGGGAACAGAAAAGATGATGTCTTATCTATGGGAGGCATATTCAGAGGACCGCCGCATCCGACTGGCTGATGAGAAGAATCCAATAGAAGGCCTAATAGTAAAAGCATACGATTATAAACCGGGCGTAGTCTATGAAAAGAATGGTGTTGTTGTGACAGCTTTTGAGGTAGATCACGGCGATCTCGTTAAACCTTGCTACGGTTTCAAAGTCACTTACAAAAACCACTCAGTAGTGTTATCGGGCGATACCCGTTATCATAAAAACGTTGAAAATGCCGCTCGTGGATGTGATCTGCTTATCCATGAAGTGCTGATGGTTCCTCCTGCGCTCCTGGCAAAGTTTCCTGCCTACAAAGCGATAATTGAACATCATATTTTACCGGAAGAGGCCGGGAAGCTGTTTTCTATTAGCAAGCCGAAATTGGCTGTTTACAACCATCTTGTATTGTCAGGTAATCCGAAAGCAGGTGTTCCATTCCCTACACCTAAAGATCTATTGGAGGCAACACGTAAAACCTATGATGGTCCTGTTGTTGTAGGCGAAGACCTAATGATGTTCAAGATAGATGACAACGGTGTTTCGATCATCGAGCCTCCTCGGCGGTAGCCTAAAGGATACTTCTTTGTCATCGAAATGACTGTTGTAGGAGTCGTGGGCGCAGAGACTCCAGGAAGGGCAGAGGGTACGCTCTTGAAATGTTGACATATGACGAAAAGAACCGCCCAACTGGGCGCTGAACCCGATCGTGGCCCTGTCGGGCCACTCCGGGTTAGCTCGGCGTTAACGCCAAAACAATAAGGATATAACAACATGAAACAATGGTATGAAGAACTATTCGAAAACTACGGAATGAAATATGATAACGAGTGTTTCACCCAAGGCACCATTGGTGAATGCGACTTTATCGAAAAAGAAATCAATTACGATAAAAGCTTAAGAATACTGGATATAGGATGCGGAACGGGTAGGCATACAATCGAATTAACCAAAAGAGGCTATACTGTTGTGGGGGTCGATCTTTCAGATTCGCAATTAGAACGAGCAAGACAAAAGGCATCCATAGATAATCTGCACATTCATTTTCAAAAGCATGATGCCAGAAACCTTCCATTCCTCCATGAATTTGACGTGGTCATCATGCTGTGCGAAGGAGGATTCACACTGATGGAAACCGACGAAATGAATTATCAGATTCTCCGGAATGCCGCCAACGCCCTGAAGCTGAAAGGGAAACTGATATTTACTACTCTGAATGCCTTATTCCCTCTGTTCCATTCCGTCAAAGATTTCCTTGATTCAAGCACAAAAGAAGGGAACGCAAAATGCGACAGCATTTCATTCGATTTGATGACTTTCCGGGAACACAACACCGTACATGCCGAAGATGATCTTGGGAATAAAAAAGAACTCCATTGCAATGAAAGGTATTATACGCCATCGGAAATAACCTGGCTGTTAAAGACCCTTGATTTCAATACCATTGATATTTTCGGCGCAAAGCTTGGCGCCTTTAGTCGGGATGACAAATTATCGACTGAAGATTTTGAAATGCTAGTGATTACAGAGAAATGATTGCGAAACGCTAAACTGGCGCTGAAGCGGATCGCCGATAAATCTGGCTCCCGGTGATGCCCGCGTTATGCCTTGAGACAATATTGACTGTTACATATAATGTACGCTATAATGTACATTATTTATGTGAGGTGCTTTATGAAAAGAGTTAGAGTCAATGAAGACATCAGACCAATGTCGGAGTTTCGCACCGGCATAGCCTCTTTCCTTAAGCAGATACACGACACTAAGCGCCCGCTGATTATCACCCAACATGGCAAGGGGGTAGCTGTCCTGCTCGATGCAGGCGAATACGAAGCTATGCAAGAGAGAATCGAATTGCTTCAAGACATACAGACTTCCATTGGCCAGATAGAAGCCGGTCAGGGAATTGACCATGACCATGCGAAGGCCGCCGTATTGAAGCGGATCAGAAAATGAAAATCGTCTGGTCTCCCGTTGCAGTGGATAGAGTCTCGGAGATAGCGGTATACATAGCTCAGGATAATCCGGTTGCCGCAGAAAGTTGGATAGAAACGGTTTTCCAAAAAGTAGAAGAACTTAAAGCATTTCCTGAAAACGGTCGCGTTGTGCCGGAGATCTACAACAAGGCTATACGAGAACTTATATACGGCAACTATCGAATAATCTACCGATTGGAAGAAAAGAAGATCTCCGTACTTATCGTTCGCCACGGGAAACAGATATTACCGGTAGATGAAATCATGACCTAACAAGTCGTTCGAGCCGGTCGCGTACCGCTCCGGCTCAACTCTTTGCCGGGCTGCGAGGAGATATAGAATGAACCTATTAGAGTTTCTTTCAGACAATAAGAAAATAACCCTGCTCGATGGTGCAATGGGAACCCAATTGGCAGAAGCCGGTCTGGAAATGGGCGGCCAAAGCAACATCACCCATCCGGACGCAGTGTTAGCCGTTCACCGACAATATGTTGAGTGCGGCATTGACTTAGTCATCACAAATACACTGACAATGAACCGCATCAACATTGAGTCCCACAATATAGACGTGGACATACGCGAGGTGAATCTGGCTGGGGCTAGGCTGGCTAAGGCTGCGGCTCGTAGGGAGCAATACGTACTGGGCGATATGGGTTCAACCGGCAAAATGCTGAAACCGTATGGGGATCTCTCGGAAGATGACGCTTATGCTGCCTTCAAAGAGCAAGCAACCATCTTGGCGGAAGGTGGTGTGGATGGCTTAATCATTGAAACGATGTTCGACCTGCGGGAAGCTCTTTGTGCCGTGCGCGCTGCAAAGGAGGTTGTTGATCTCCCGGTCATTGCTTCCATAACTTTCAACACCCTTAAGAACGGAGGACGGACCATTATGGGAAACTCTGCGCATGATTGTGTCCAGGCCCTCACCGAAGCAGGTGTATGTGCTGTCGGGGCCAATTGCGGCAGCCTTGATCCCTTCCAAATGGCTGAAATAGTATCGAAGATGCGAGAAGCCACCTCGTTGCCCGTCCTTGCTCAACCCAACGCCGGCAAACCCAGATTAGTTGAGAATAGAACAGTTTTTGATATGTCTCCTTCTGATTTTGCTGCAGGAATCTATGAGTGTATGCAGGCGGGAGCCCGGTTACTCGGGGGGTGTTGCGGAACCTCTCCAGACCACATCAGGGCTATGGTAGCATTGATAAGGAAATAGACAATGCAGCAACGAATTGCATCAAAAGATAGGATTTGTATGGCAAGTCAATTCACCCAATCGCTTGCGCTCCCGATGAACTCGGCTTTGTCTACAACAATGTATCAAGAAACGGAGGAATGAAAGATGATAGTTTCGTTATTGGCTTTTCTGGCAGTATTTACGCTCATTGTACTCGTCCATGAGTTTGGTCATTTTTTGGCTGCCAGGAAGTATGGTGTTAAAGTCTACGAGTTTTCAATAGGCTTCCCCTTCAGCCCAAGGTTGCTCACGCTGTTCCGTTACAAAGAAACGGTGTTCACAGTACGGTTGCTCCCCCTCGGTGGTTTTGTGAGTTTCTCACAGGATGGCGGTGAAGACGACACAGAACTGTTTCGTGTTTCTCACGGGAAGCGAGCGCTTATTCTTTCTGCCGGTTCTCTGTTCAATATACTATTTGCTTTTGTTATCTTCACACCGGTATTTATCGTCGGGAAACACCTTGGCCTCGTTGATGCTCTGTTGCTGAGTGTAAAAACGGTTTGGGAAATACTCTCCGGGACACTCATGTTCATAGGGAATATATTTACCGGGCATGGCACAATGGAAGGAATATCCGGACCTGTAGGAATTGCGGTCATGGCAGGCAAAGCGGCCGGCAAAGGTATTTTGAATCTTTGCTATTTTGCGGGAGTATTGAGTATGAGCCTTGGCATAATGAATCTTCTTCCTCTGCCTGCACTTGACGGGGGACACCTGGCAATGCTTTTCATAGAATCCATCAGACGGAAGCCTATGAGCAGGAAAGCGTATCAGATAGCAACATTTGTCGGCCTCGCATTGTTCCTTGTTCTGACTGTGATAGTAACTTTTATAGACGTTACAAAGCTTATTGCCTGAAAAGCAAGAAGCGACAGATAGCGAATTGGTGTGGGGAATTTTCCGTAAGACAGCCTCTCTCCAACTCTGATATTTGTGTATAGCTTTTTCGTTTTCGGCTGGTCGGCCAGAATCACGTTGAGGTTGGGCGTGAGACCATATAAATGAAGATCAAATCCTTTGAGTTCAATCTAAGAGAGTTTGCCGGCTCCATGGGCGACTTCGGTACACTCTTCCCATTGTCAATCGGTTACATCGCTGTTTGTGGCCTTAATCCGGCGGGCTTTCTCGTGATGATGGGGATAGCCAATATTGTAACTGGCCTTGTATACCGTCTTCCCATGCCTATCGAGCCAATGAAGGTTCTTGCTGTCGTTGCTATTGCTCAACACTGGTCCCCATCGATGGTCTACGCCTCTGGTTTCGGTATGGGCATAATATGGACAGTTTTTGCCGTTATCGGGGTTATGAAATGGATTGCAAAGGTTACTCCCGATCCTGTTATCCGTGGTATCCAGGTCGCATTGGGTGTGATCCTGGCTATCGAAGCAATCAAGATGATATCAACATGGTGGGTGCTCGGTATTGTCTCAATTCTGATAGGGCTGGTACTGGGAAAAAATCGTTATGCTCCCGCCGC
>Ga0105103_10000008_pt1 | contig 88965 bp, 109 predicted proteins | sample PPLLaktember2015_2_FD_79107 | JGI IMG/M metagenome (GOLD analysis project Ga0105103, IMG submission 79107) | Freshwater sediment microbial communities from Prairie Pothole Lake near Jamestown, North Dakota, USA - PPLs Lake P7 Core (6) Depth... | ecosystem: Environmental > Aquatic > Freshwater...
GTCTGCCTCTAAGGTCTATTTCTTGATAGGATAGTATTTCAGATCCAGCATATACTATATTATTATCAAGCATATTAGTATATCCACGATCTGTACCTTTATATATAATACCTCCTAGAGTTATTTTTAGCAGAACTAAAGTACTGATGTTTGAGCTATGATAATGTTTTCTTGCTACTGCAAGTTTTTTTAATATTGTGCATAATTTAAATTGCTTCATTATATAATTATAGTTGAATACATTTACAGATTCACGAGGAGAATTAATTTTACCTAAATCTATTCTACTTCTAACTATATGAGAATAGTACGTATCTTTCTCTTTCCAGCATAATTTATATCCTGTTACAGTTTTTAGTTTTGTTTTCTTGTTTATATCACACATATTTATGACTTCTTAATTAGATCTAATACTGCTTGAGCGCTCTTTTTAGTTCTATAATTAAACCATTTATTAAAAGGATGATTTTCTTGGCCACAACCTGCTTCATCTAAATCATTATAATCCTTTATTTTTAATCTTATTGGACATTTTCCACAGTTTAGTAATGTTTTAGTTCTGGTACTAAAATATAATTTACAATAAGCACAATGATTTGTAAGACTTTTTAATTGTGGGTGTTCACTAAGTAAATCCCAAGGGTCATAGTCACCTCCGCATTTAACTATATATTCCCATTTTAGTATACATAGTTCTTTTGCTTCTTTTTTATTCATATATTATAATTTATTATTTAATTTAAATAAAAACCTTAGTTACTAGTTATACTTTCACTAAGGTTTTTGTCTAATAAATTTTTTAAAAAAAGTACTTTTGGGTTATAGGGGGAGGAATACTCCAACCTTCACACCAATTGTACCAATACCATTGCTGGGTCACAGAATCCCATTTTTTAATCCAACAATCAGGTCCTTCACCTGCTATAATCTTACTTATCTCTTCTTGAGATAAGGGTTTTTTTCTAATATTCATAATTAATAAAGTTATTTTGTAAAATGTATTTTGCAAATATAGTAAAAAATGTAAAACATACATTATAATGTTATTTTAAAGTATTCATGTATTTAAGTACTTCTTGAATATCTTTTTTATCTACTCTAACACACCCTACTTTGATATAATCTTTATTATATTCTATACTATATTCATCAAGATCTGTAACTTCTGGTAAAATATATTTAAATTTAGGATCTAAAGTTATAGAAATAATTTTTACATTACAGCTTTCTATTTCTTCCATTGTACCATTATTAACAGCCCAAGAATATCTATAACCTAATTTATTATTACAGTTTACCCCACTCATTATATTTTGACATAAATAAATAAAAGCTTCTTCTTCATCTTTATATATTCTTCCTGTACATTTTTTACCTCCAATTATTGCAGTAAATTTGCTACCAGTAGGTATATTTTCCCAGTTAGGTATTTTTGTTGTTTTTATTGTAAATAAATCTGTATCTTTCATAGTTATTATTAATTTAATTTCTTTTAAAAGTACAATCAGGCTTACCTATTTTAGTTAATGAATTAGTAGAGATAAAAAGAATATTTTCATCTGGATAAATTCTATTAAATTCTGATTCAAATTCACTTTCAGCTCTCAAATACTCTTCATTTGTCACATAGAAATCCGTAGGCAGTATTTCTATAATATGAGTATTAGTAGTTGACTTTAATTTATAATTAATTGTTATATCTATGTTATTAAAATACTTAATAATATCATTAAACCATTCAAATATAAATTCTTTTGGTGTTATCATTTTTCTAAATCGTAGTTAAAAAGTTTACTTAGTAATTTTGATTTATTGGCTTTATATTCAATAATACCTAAACTACATATAATAATTAAGAATATAAATACTATTGTATTACAAAAAGGAATAATCCAGCTAATATTAAATGTACAACTTTTACTTGATAATATATCATATTTATAAAGTACTCTGTATAACCATCTTATTCCTATAACAGATAGAATGTAAATTATTAAAATTATAATTAGTATTTTCATATTAGTTCATTTTTTCATTAGTTATTAATTCATCACTAGCTTCTTTACCCCATGCAGTTATTATTAAATAGTGCTTTATATATTTGAATATAACTGGTTGCAAAACAATTGGATCTGGAATGGGTTTTTTAATTAATTGATAGCTTTTTATTTCTGTATTCTTTAAATTAAAATATGATGGTGGTGCAACAATTTCTAATGAGCATTTTAAAAACTTATAATCAGAACTTGAATGATTGTTTTCCTTTTCTTTTAAATATTTTTTATACTCTTGTTTAGATATGTATGCAGAATAAGGATCTCTATCATAATTTGCTGATAAGGTACTAATAATTATAAAACATTTATCATTTTCATCAATTTTAAATTCTTCAATTCTTTGTAAATTTTCATCAGGTACTGTATCAATATAATTATTGATTGAACTATAAATTAATTTATATTTATTACATATTTTCTTAACCGAGTCCTCAGTAATAAATTTATATATAGGGTATTTAATAGAGAAATAATTAATTGACTCTATTAAATCTTGTTTTAATTCATTTTCTTTTTTTAGCTCATCTAACCTACTAATTTCTACTTTTGCTTCCTGAACTTCTTTTGTATTAATAAATCCTAATTTTTCTAAACGCTCAGATTTATTAATTAATAATTGTTTATCTGTATCTAAACTATTATATATTTTTGCTTCTTGTAATAGTTTATCTACTTCAGTATAAAATGTTTCATGAATTTCTTCAATGATTTTATTTGTGTCTTTATTAATAACTTTTTTAAATAAATTCATATTATTATGTTTAATTATAGTTTTAATTTCCACCACTCAATTCTTATATGAATAGCAAAATACTTACACTGTATAAAGATAAAATATTCACTAAATGGATTTGGAATCTAAATAATTTATTTATAAAATTTTTCATAAGCCTAACATTATTGTTTTATTAAATTTATTTCTGGTCTTAATGTTGATTCTTTATATACACATTTATTAGTTTGATAAGGATATTCTATACAACCTCTACCACCCATTTCATACCATTTTCTTTTAACTTGTTTGCATTTGCACCATGCACCCAGATTATTAAATTTACAATCAATTTTTATTGTCATGATTAATTATATTAAAATAAGATTAAATTCATTTGTATTTAAACAAAATTTCTATTTTAGTTTTTTATTGGGTAAAATGATGGTGTGTAGATGAGAGGTGAAAAGGGATGTAGGGGTTTATAGCACTCTACACCCTTATGAATCCTCATTTACAGTAATTACCATTAAACTTATGACCTCTTATTACTAATGGTACATTAAGACTACATTTAACCAATTTAGTGCTGTTAGGTATTCTAATTTCCTTAACAACACCATTAATTAGTCTAAGAATAGTTCTCTTAGATAGTCTTCTTTGTTGTCTATTAATACCATCACTTGTAGGATTGAATCCTTTAGGTAATGCTTTAATTTGCTCATGATTTAGTGGTGTGTTCATAATATAATTATTTTAAAGTTAATAGTCAATTAAAAATGTCTAGGTTACTAACCTTTGACCAGGTTACTGTGAGTAGAAGCTTTTTACTACAAGTTTAACACCATGTAGGTTTAACACCAAGGGTTTAAGACTTATAATCCTTCTACATTCCTAGACTATTTACTGAGACTTCCTTTACTCAGTAAACCACAGTGGAAGTATTTTAGAATAGTTAATTTTTATAGTCATATAATTCTTCATATAGCTCTTTAGCCAACTTCTCAAGAACTATTCTTTTATTTTCTCCTTGTAATCCTGTTTTTTCATAGTATAAATTACTAGGTAATCTATAAAAAACAGTAATAATTGGATTATGATCTGGTCCAGTTTTACTAACTACACCATTTTCTAATGCAGCTCCAAATTCTTTTTGAACTGTTTCTGCTAATTTAACTCTATAGTCCATAATATAATTATTTAAGTGAATAATCAAAAAGCAATTCTACCAACAATTACTATAGGTATTAGTATAACTCATTATACCATTCTATAGCTTCTGTTAGTGAATCTGTAAACTTATTAAATAGTAATTTATGTTCTTTAGCATTATTACTTTGAGTTACACAAAATTTAGAACATATTTTATCATTCTCTATTGTAAAATGAATGAATAGTCTTTTTAATTCTTTAACAGAACTTGCTAATATATAAGTATGTTCTATTATATTATTAAGATCTATTACATTTATTGTGTGTTTCATATAGATAAAATTAAGAAAAACTGGAGGATATAAAACAAAACCTAAAACATTATTTAATACTAAAACAGATATATGAAAAAAAAATCTAGTAAATGAGTCACAATTAAAAGAACGAAATATCCTCCAGTATATTTTTAGTTAGATAAATATAAGAATAATGTCCAGCTTATTATTACTAATACAAGATGTATCATGTTGTAAGTTGTATACTTATTACTATAGTATCTATTTATCACATAATTTATACCACTGATTATATAAGTTATTGATAAAGATAAACTAATTGCAAATACAATATAATACCACATATTATTTAGTTTTAAGTTAAATTCAAAGTAACTACAGAGTATTATTAACTCTGTAGTATTAGTTCATTGACTCTAAACTCTCTAAGTTTATAAATAAATCTTCTTTTGACAATGTGTCATTATAGAAGTATATATTTAGAGAGTCAGATCTTTTATTATTAGAGTTAGTTGGCATATTTTCCAACACTCTAATCATTTCTTTTTCAATCTTAATTGTTTGATATTTGTAATATAAATAAGTTACAAATATACCTAATGCAAATGCACCAGAAAAAACAAAGAAGATTATTAATGATAGTTTAAGCATAGTGGTAGATTTAATTAATTAATAAAAACCTAAGAGGACTATTATATCCTCTTAGGAAATGTCTAAATTAATTTTATGTAATACAAAAGTTGAATAGAACTAAATCTATCCAATAAGATTAATAGCTATTACAGCTAAGCTAGCTACAAAAACTATACTATAGAATATTGTAGCAGAAATTTCTAAAGTTTTCATACTAATAAGTTTAAGATTAAATATATAAGATTAAAGAAAATACAAAAGAGAAAGCAGGAAATTAATCCTGCTTAATTAGCTTACTAAGCTTCTGAACCTTCTTTAATAGAAGCTCTAGTTGTACTGGCAACTTCTATTGGTTCAATTTCAAACATATCTGCTGGGCCATATTTATGGCAATACTCTGCAATTTCCAGAGCAGATACTTCAGCAACTTTAGTATAAGTAAACCTTCTTCCATAAGTAGGATCAGCCTCAACTTCTCTTACTTGAAATAAGTAGGACTTACCTACCTGTAGTTGCATATTTTCTGCTATTGTACCAGAAAGTACATTCCTGTTAGGAAATATTCCTGACAATACATTAAGAATTACAGGTTCCTTACCATTTTTGTCTAATGATGCATTAGGACCATTAAACTTACTAGCTACTGCTAAAATTAGTGCGTTAAACATAACTTTAAATTTTAAAAATTAATACATAAATTACACTGGCAATAAGCAAATGGGTACTCCCATCAGCCCAATGCAAACTTTGGTGGGGGTGCTTTAGGGTAGGTACTACTCATACCTGGTAACATAGATAATTTTGATAATTTTATGTTTAGTAATATAAAGTACTATATTTAAATAAATATAATTTAACTAAATATGTGCTATTTATATGTCTTTAGATATAATAAATAAAAAATCCCTGAGTAGTTAGAGTTACATGCAGGGATTTGAGGAATTGCTCATGACTATTAATTGTAATACCATGCAAGCAATTATTGAATTAAAGATATAGCAAAGATAATACTAAAAAAATTAAAAATCAAGTAAAATTAAATAAAAATAATTAAAAATAAATTTGCATAATATATTAATTTTTATTATATTTGCTAAAGAAATTTGTTATATGTCACATCAACTAATAATTGTTATTGTACCCTGGTTATTATTAATTTTAGAAGGACTATCTGAAGGCTTATATGATAAAGATTTTAAAAGTTTATCTAAGAAATTTCAGGCATTACTAATTATTTCATGTTTTATATTTCTTCCACAGTTATCCTGGTGGAAAGAAATGAGTTTATTTTTTGTAGTTTATTTAAGTTATAGAATACCAGTAATAAATCTTACTTATAATAATGTAAGAGAGTTTAATTGGTATTTTTTAGGTACTACTTCTATAACTGATAGAATTGTTAAAGTTATTTCCAGAAGAATTCCTTTATGGTTTATATATACATTTTTATTTATGGTGGGTATATTAGTAACTGCATTAGGATTTTATTATAAATTTGTTTAATATAAAAATTAAAATTATGCATTATTATGAATTAATACAATTTCTAATTAAAGAATCCCTAGAGAGAGGTATAAAACCTACGATTCTTGTACTAGACAAATTAACTAGAAAAGAATTTTTTAAAGATTCCATGATTAATATACAACATTTAGATGGAAGTTTTGTATATTCTTCCAAAGAAATAGAAGATATTTTAGAGAAAAAGGAAATTAAATTAATAACTTTGTCTGGAATTGATTTATCTATAGAACAAAGTGATGAGATAGAATCATTTAATAAAATACATATAGAACTAAAATGAAAAAATTACTAAAAGATTTATTTTTTGATTATTATCTTCCTAAAATAGGTTTAGGATTTTTATTGATTCTTATAGGAGATATTTATTATGATTATATTGTAGGTTTCTGTATATTTATACTAGGGGTACTTATACTAGGAATTACTTTTTTAACTAGTCTATATTTTGCAATAAAAAATCTAAATATAATAAGTAAAATAAAGAGATTTAAGGCAACTCAACTTAGAAAAAGATATGCTAGGGCACATACTACCTTAGATAGTGAGGGGTTTATTAAGATACTTCATTATAAAAATTCGTGTTACTATAAAGATTACTATGTAGAATCTAATATAATTAAAGATGCCTGTAGAACTAGAAAACAATTAGAAAAAGAGTTTTTAAAAGTAAGAACTGAATATATAAATAATTTACTGGAAATAGATGAATTAAAATTAGAAATACTATATCTAAATAAAAAATATGAAAAATAAAGTTATAAAACTTAAAATAAAAAGTCCAATTGGCTGGGTATATTTTAATGATTGGAAAGAATTAAAGTTTATAACTAGTGATTGTATAGGTTATTTTACACGAATAAGAAGATCTTATGAAAGTAAACCTATTACAAAAATTAAATATATGATCCCAGGAAAGAACAAGAATGAATTTACATTAATATTTCAAGAGTCGTGGTTTAATAAAGGAGATATATTAGAAACTCAGGATAAACTCAAATATAAAGTAGTTAAAGTTTATAAATATAATTGGTATAGGAAATTACGTAATTTTTTAGGATTAAGTTTTAAATCATCTAAATGTATTAAAGTAAAAGAGTGTGGAAAATAATATTTTAGATTTTAAAAAGAGATTATTAATTAATGAAGAAATAGAATGTAAAAATAATACTTCTATTAAGTTAGGGCCACTAAAAAGTACAAGATTACAAGAGAATATATCTTATACTTTCCATTTATGCTCTAAGTTTCATAGTGAATATATTTTTGGAGAATCTTTTAGGGATTTAATCACTTTAGATAAGGAGGATATAGAATATTTTAAGAGGAAATATTTACCTAAATTAGAAGAAGAATTAAATAATAAATTAGAAAATATTAAAAAAGAGTATGGAAAATAAATATTATACTCCTAATATAACTGAATTCTATGTAGGATTTGAATGCGAATTCTTTAATAATCAGCAAGATAAGATATGGAAGAAGGAGATATGTGATGAAGATGCTGTTTCAATTGCATATACCACATATGAGCACGGTACTTCTGAATGGGAAGATAATATAACTAAAGTATTTAGAGTTAAATACTTAGATAAAGAAGATATAGAAAGTTTAGGATTTAAACAAATAGAGTATAATAAATCTTTTAGTTCTTCTTGGGCAACACAGTTTGAAAAGAAAGATTACATACTTTATTTAAGTTCAATTCACATAGATTCAAATTCAAAAGCACTCTTAATAGGTATATCTATAAAAGATAAAGTTAGGTGTTTAAATAAAGATATGACTTATAAAGAAGTTTCTATATTTAGAGGATTTATTAAAAATAAATCAGAACTTAAAGTATTATTAAGGCAGTTAAATATACGAGAATGAAATATTTATATTTTAAACATAAATTAACACAAGTAACTGGAGTTATGACAGTAGATCCTAGAGAAGAACTTGAAGTATTAAAGCTCAAGTATAAAAATTACGACGTTAAATTATTAAATTTTTAATGTATGATTAAAGAATTCACATTAGGAGCAGTTAAATGGAAAGTAGAAATAAATAATAAACTTACAGATGAGAATGGGATATATGGTAGATGTATTCCAGATAGTTCTAAAATAATTCTAGCGGATAATTATAGAAGTGTAAAAAGAACTAAAGAGTCTGTAGAAGAAACATTATATCATGAAGTTGTACATGCTATATTAAGTTCTTTAAATTATATAGATTTATATCAGGATGATTTATTTGTACAACAATTAGCAGTATTATTATATCAGTTTGATAAAACTAAGAAATAATGAATATAATACAAATAGTAGATAGTTTTAAACAAAAGCCTTATCTTATAAGAATGGGTAAGTCTAAGATATCTAAAATACTTAATTGTACTGAAGAAGATGTAGTTAAAGCTAGAAAAATTATTAAAAATAAACAAACTAATCGTGCAATAAATATGGTAAAGGCACGATCACCAAAAGCAAAAATATTATTATTTGATTTAGAAACTTCTCCAATAACAGCTTATGTATGGAAGACTATAAAAGAATTTATACAACCAGAACAAATAATAAGAGATTGGACCATATTAACTTATTCAGCTAAATGGTTAAATGAAGATAAAATATTTAGCGGCACTGCAAAAAATGAAAAAGATTTTAATGATTATAACTTAGTTAAAGAAATGTGGTACTTACTAGATGAAGCTGATATAATTATAGCCCATAATTGTAATAGGTTTGATAGAAAAAGAATAAATGCCAGATTTTTATTTCATGGTCTAACTCCACCTAGTCCTTATAAAGTTATAGATACTTTAGAGATTGCTAAGCATAATATAGGAACTACTTATGGTAAATTGGATTTTTTAGCTAAATATATAGGTAATGAAGGTAAGATGGAACATGAAGGTTTCTTATTATGGAGAAAATGTATGGAAGGAGATCTTGTTGCATGGGATACAATGTCAGAATATAATAAAAAAGATGTAATTGAATTAGAAAAATTATATTTAACTCTAAGACCTTGGGATAGTAGACATCCTAACTTAGGAGTATTTAAAGAAGATCCTAATATGTGTTGTACTAAATGTGGTTCTAAAAATTTAGAATATATGAAGGATGTTTATACTAATACACGTGTATATAAATTATATAAATGTAATGATTGTCATGGATGGAGTAGGAGTAGAACTGGACAAAATAAAACTAAAGCATTAATAACACAATAAATTATAAATTATGCAAAACGAAGAATTAAAACAAGAAGATGTAATTAAAGAAGAAGTTAAAATTGAAAAAACTGAAAAAGATAAGAATAATAGAATTAAAGAAGCTAAAATTAAATTAGAACATTATAAAAATTTTCTAAAAACAGAGTTTAATTTTTTAGATTTAGAAAATAAATTTTTAAAAGCTAAGATAGATAATCACTTCTTAACTCAGAAATATAATGAAATATTTAAGCCTAAATCAACTATTGAACCTATAGTTGAAAAGATGGAAGAAGATAAAGAAGAGCCTTCAGTAAAAAATATGAATGGTGAAACTATCTAATTATTAAATGGTTAAATATAAAGTTCTTTGATTTATAAAAATAAATTTGCTTTTTGAGTTATTTTTTATTACTTTTGTTAAGTGATCTTGCTACCCCTCAGATTTTAGAGTAGTAACCTAAAAGGAAAGGGAGAAGTAGATTTGTAAGGATAAGAACTCCAAAAGAGTACACTTCATTGACAAGTAAGATACTATCCTGAGATAATCTATAGTCACAAAAAGTTCTTAAATATAATAGTTAGGTAAATGGGGATTCAAGCTTAAGGGTAAAGGAGCTTCCCTAATTGGACTTCACATCCAATTTTCAGTGATGATAATTTGATTAGTTAATGACTATGAGATAACGTACGGCCTAATTAGAAGTTTTAAGAATGCTTATTAGAACAAGAGTAGTAAAAGTCTCTAGGGGTTTACTTATGTTCTTTTTTTATTAGGTATTAATTAGTTAAGAACCTAATTATTAGAATATAATAGTAAAGTTGCGTTACATATATTCAGATAACAACTATGGCAGAAAATAAAAAATTGAAAACTATTGACATAGTTGCTAAAGATCATAAAGAGGTTTTTGACAACTATGTAAGATTTATTGTAAAACCAATATATAATTTAACTGAGAGAGAAGCTGAAGTGGCTTCTCTTTTATTATACATGTTTAATGTAGAAATTAGTAAAGGTGAAAGTATAAAGGCAGCAATGTTATTTGTATTTCATCCTGATTCTAAATTAAAGATTATAGAAGAATTAAAAATAACAGAATATACTTTAAATAATATTTTTTCTACTTTAAGAAAGAAGAAATTTATAAAAGAAAAAGAAATTGAGAATATTAATTTAATTTATGATCCTTCTAAATACAAAGGAATAACATTATATATAAATGAATAAGACTTTACCTAATAATATATATGTAGAATCTGATCTTGGTACATTTTTAGAAACTTCTATAAATATTCTTTTACAATTAGAAGATAATGAGAATATTAAGACAGACAGTACTATTTATATAGGTAAAGAATATAATATATTAACATTTAATTCTTATGTTGTACAAACTAGTTAAAAGTGAAGTAGATAAAATAGCAAAAGCTAAAAAAATACCTAAGAGCTATTTGATGGATATTTTTGAAACTCCTTTTGAGTTGGCTGCACAAATTATAAAACAAGGTCCAGATGAGAAGGGTAAGTTTAAAAATATAAGAATACCTGGATTTTGTTTATTTTATGTTTCTAAGAGAAAACAAGAAAGTTATTTAAGAAGATTAGAAGAAAAATTACAATATGAGTCTAATAAAAAACTTTAACATACAAGATAATTTTTGGGAATATAATCAACAATTATCTATTATAGGATCCATTAGTGAACTTTATAATAAAGATAAAAGTCCACATAAACAAGATAGTTCTAAGATTATGTGGGCTATAGTAATGTTAATAGATATAAATTCTTCAAATAAATATAGAACTTTATCAGAAGAAGATAGAAAGAAATTAATAATTACAGATTATTTAAAGAATCCTAAATTTAAATGGGAAGATTATAAAGATATAATTAATGATTATAAGAAATTAGCATTATCTCCAGAAGAAAGAAGACTTATGGAACATGATATAAAAATGGAAGAGAGGTCTACATTTATAAAAAATACTAAATATAGCTTAGATACTGCTAATTTATTAGATAATATGGAAAAGAATAGGGTATTATTAGGAAAAATTAGAAAAGAATTAGTAGAATTAGCAACAGAAAAAGATGGAAATTCTATGAGTGTAAGAGGAGATAAAAAATTATCAGCTAGGGAACAAGGTATAATATAATATGAGCTTATTTATAAGAATAAATAATAGAAAAAACTTTTTACTTAAAGAAATTCCTTCTTTACATCCAGATAGTATGGCTTATATAGAATATTGGGGAGAACAAACTAAAAGGTGTATAGAAGGTTTTTGGGGAATAGATGATAATAATATACCTTGTAATATAGGAGAAGTTGGTTGGGATAAAGATATAAATTCTAGTAGTTGGAGATTTATACCACCTGTTCTTTATTTTTATATTAATTTTGGAACTATTTTACATAAACCAGAAGATGCTCCTAAATCTGAGCCACAACAAAAGATGAAACCATTATTAAGAGATTTTGATTGGGAATTTCATTATAATTGGATAGAAGCTAGAGGATTCTCTGGATTTGAAGAAGATGAAGAATATACTTGTTTAGAAGATGTATTAGAATGGAAGTTAGGAAGATTAACTAAGAAAAATATACATAAGTCTGCTTTTAATAAAGATCACAAATTAAAGGAGTATGTACCTACCAGAGAATATATAAGAAGATTGTTTAATAAACCTATGGGTACGCCTATATATCAAAATGAACCTAAGAGCTTCTTTGTATTATCTTCACGTGGTGGTGGTAAGTGCCTAAAAAACAGTGAATTAGTATATTATAAAGATAGGGTTGGAACTATTGGAGAAGTTAAAGCAGGAGATGAAATATATGGATCTGATGGTAAATTAACTGTAGTTACTAATGTATACCCTCAGCCAAAAAAAGTATTATATAAACTACAATTAAGAGATGGTAGAGAAATTATTTGTTGCGAGGAACACATATGGAAAGTTTTTGATAAATCTAATAGAAAGTTTTTAAATTTAAAATTAAAAGATTTTAAAGATTCCTATTATAATATAAGAATAGATTCTAAGCATAGAGAGAAATATAAAGAAGCTAAATATGTAAAGGAATTTAAATATGCTATACCAAATAGTATAGGCGTAGACTTTTCTGAAAAAATACTTCCTATAGACCCATATACTTTAGGTTTATTATTAGGAGATGGGTGTATAACTAATAATTATTATTCTATTAAATTTACTACAGGAGATAGTCAACTAGTAAATTGGTTAAAAAATAAGTATCCTGATAAAATATCTATTTATAATAAAGGAAAAAATTATGAATTAACTTTTAGAGGTTCATTTCTAAATAAAGAATTAACTTGTTTAAACTTATTAGGTACTTACTCTAATACTAAATTTATTCCTAATATATACTTATATAGTAGTAGAGAACAAAGATTAGAGTTATTAAGAGGATTAATGGATACAGATGGATTTGCAGATTCTAGACATACGGAATATTATACAACTTCTAGTAAGTTAGCAGATAATGTAGTATTTTTGTTACAAAGTTTAGGCATACAATGTAAAAAATCTATTAAAGAGAGTAGTTATAAAGATAAGAATAATAATAAAGTAAAATGTAAGGATTGTTATAGAATTAGCCTATACACAGATAAAAAAATATTTAATTTAGATAGAAAACAGTCTAAAGTTCAGAAATTATCTAAGACTTCTAAATCTAAATTAGAAAAATCTTTTATAACTAGTATTGAATATTATGGAGAAGATTATTCTACTTGTATAAAAGTAAGTAATAAGGATCATTTATTCTTAACAACAGGATTTACTATTACACATAATTCTTATGATGGTGCAGCTTGTGATGCACATGAACTCTTATTTGATGGATTGAAAAAGTATATACCAGGAACTATTTCTAAAACTGTTGTTAGTATTGTAGTAGGTGCATCTATTGGAGATAAATCTTCTGAAACTATAGAAAAAATAGTAACAATGTTTGAAAATTTACCTGGTGGTTGGAAAGAAAATACTATAGAGGCTAGACCAAGCCCATTTGCTAAGATAATGGTAGGTTCTACTAAACCTAATAATGGAGATAGTCCTTGGAGAAATGAAATACCTGTTAATGTTGGTGGTATTGATAAAGTTATGGGTTCTGGATGTAAATTAAAACATGTTATTTTTACTAGTAATAATCCTCAAGCTGCTGCTGGAGGTAGAAATACTATTATACATGTAGAAGAAGTTGGTTTATGCCATAATTTATTAGATGTACATGGATCTAATGAAGCAAATCAATTTATAGACCATTATATAGGAAGTTCTTTATATACTGGCACTGGAGGTAATGTTGATAAAATTATGGAATCAGAGAAGATATTTAGAAATCCTAAAGATTATAGAATGCTTGCATTTGATGATATATGGGAGAATATGGGTAGTATAGGATGGTTTGTTCCTGCAACACATACTAATAATAAATTCAAAGATGAGAATGGAAATACTGATGAAGAAGAAGCTATGGCTTTCTATGAGAAAAGAAGAGAAGATAAAAGAAAGTCTGTAGACTCTAAAGCATTAGAATATGAAATGATGAATTATCCTCTTATTCCTTCAGAAATGTTCTTATCTACCAAATCAAATAGATTTCCTTTAAATATACTTAGATTAAGAAAGTCTGAATTAATATCTACCGAATTATCTAAAGGTTTAGGTATGACTGGATTTTTTGAAGAAGAAGAGGGAGAATCTGTATGGAATCCTACTCTAGATGTAGTTCCAATTAGAGAATTTCCATTATCTAGAACTTCTAATAGTACAGGTTGTATTGAAATGTGGGAATTACCTAAGAAAGATAATGATGACGAAATAATTAGAGGAAGATATATTGCAGCTTTAGACCCTGTAGATGATGATGAAGAAAATACTATAGGGACTAAAAGATCTCTACAATCTTTTTGGATATTAGATCTATGGACAGATAGATTAGTTTTAGAATATACTGGTAGAACTGAGTTTGCAGAAGATTTTTATTCACAGTGTTTATTAGCTACTTTATTTTATAAAGCTACAATACTATATGAGAATCAAAAGAAAGGATTCTTTACTTTTATGGATAAAATGAATTATCTTAGTTTATTAGAAGATAATCCAAAACAACTACAAAGTACTGAAGATTTAGGTATAGGTAAAATTAAAAATACTAAAAAGGGAGCTTATTTAACAGGACATTTAAAAAATTGGGGTTTAGAAATGTTAAATGAGTATTTAAGAAAAACTGCATACGGAGAAGAATCTAAGACAAATGCAACTAAATTAAAATCTTTAGGGCTAGTTTTAGAATTATTATCTTATGGACCTAAAGTAAATGTAGATAGAATTTCCTCATTAATAATACTAATGATATATAGGAATTTAAAAGAGAAAGAAGTTTTAGAAAGTAAAACTAGAAAAGTAAAAGCTTATGTAAAAGATCCTTTTATAGAAAGAAATTATGGTAAATTTGAAATATTTGATAAAAAGAATATATGGACAATATGATAAAATCCTTACCTTCACAAAAGAAGTTAAGAAAACAAAGAACAACTCCATGGTGGAAGGAGTCTATAGATGCCTGTATACAACTAGCTATTGATAATTATAGTGCAAATGGAATTAGAGATAATATGATTTCTAATTATTATTTATGGGCTAGCCAATTAGATACGGATGATATAGAAAGAACTTTAAATCCATTTAATATTAGAGGTGCTAATTTTCCAGCTAAACCCCAACATTATCCTATAGGTAACCAGAAATTAGCTACTTTAATAGGAGAAGAAAAAGAAAGAAACTTTTCTATAAGAGCTTTTGTATCAAACCCTGAAGCTGTCTCTGAGAAGGAAAAAAGAATAATGGATGATGTAATAGATAAATTATTAATCTATACTAATCCTAATATTACTAAAGATTTAGACGAAAGAAAACTAAAAGAAGCTTTAGATAAATTATCAAAATGGAAAAATTATGATGCACAAGATATAAGAGAAAAATTTGCCAACTCTATTATACAATATGCAAAAAATATTCATAATATAGATTTTATTAAAAATCAAGGATTTAAAGATTTAGCTTTAAGTGCACATGAAATTTATAATATAGATATAATAGGTAAAAGAATTAAGTTAAGAAAATGTAATCCTTTACATATTTATACTTATGGATTAGGAGAGTCCTATAAAATAGAAGATGCAGATATAATAGTAGAAGATTGTTATATGTCTATAGGATCTGTTATAGATGAATTTTATGAATATTTAACATCAAAAGATACTACAGATTTAGAAGAAGCTGCTGGATATGGTAAATCTCATCCTGAAAATAGTATGTTTACTGGAGAAGTAGGATCTCCTACACTTAGTCTTACTAAATATTTTAGTCCTTTGTCACCTACTAATATAGAAGAGATACCTTTTGATTTAGATAGTTTTCCATCAGAATCCTATGATAGTAAAGGTAATATAAGAGTTACAAGAGTAACTTGGAAATCCAGAAGAAAATTAAAAGTTGCAGAATATAAAAATGAAGATGGGGAGGCTGTAACTAAGATTTGGGATGAAGAATTTATTCCAGACCCTAATTTAATTGGTTTAGAGGTTAAAGAGTATTGGGTAAATGAATGGTTAGAAGCTATTAGATTAGGTGCAGATAAATATATTAGAATGAGAGTTAAGCCTATACAATTTAGATATATGGATAGTTTAATGTTAGGGGGTTCTGGCTATGTAGGAACTATTTTAAGAACTAATAATGGAATTCCTGTATCTTTGATGGATAGATTAAAACCTTTTTCTTATATGTATGATTATATAATGATGAAATTAGAATTATTATTAGCTAGAGCACATGGGCCTGAAACTGAATTAGATTTAGCTAAGATACCTGATGGATATACTATGGATCATATAATGTATTTTTCTCAGGTTATGGGCTATAGACTTTTAGATTCTTTTAAAGAAGGAGAAAAAGGAGCTTCTAAAAATATAATGGCTGGTAATTTTAATACTACTGGCAGAGTACTTAATCCAGACTTTAATTCTTTTGTTAGTATGTATATTAATATACTTACATTATTAGAAAATGAAATGGGAAATGTTACTGGAGTCACTAAACAAAGAGAGGGTAATGTAGGTAATAGAGAAACTATGGGTGGTATTGAAAGAGCAGTTACTCAAAGTACATATAATACAGAGGAATTGTTTATGACTCATGAAGATACTATCAAAAGAGTCTATGATTATTTAGTTATTGCATATAAACAACTCTATATTAATGAGAAGCCTTTACATTTACAATATGCATTAGATGATGGTACTCCTATTAGTGTTATGATAGATGGAGAACAATTTGCTTCTGCTGATTATGATACTATAGTAGGTAAAGATAGAGATGTAGATCAAATTAAACAAATTATGAGAGAATCTGCTTCCAATATGTTACAGAGTAGAATGATTACTTTTTCTCAATTTGTTAAAACTTATAGGGATCCATCTAATGCTTCCACTTTAAGAAAACTTGAACAGTTTGAAGAGGAACTGTTGCAAAAAGAGAAACAGTCTTCTGAAGAACAAAATAAAATTGAGATGGCAAAACTACAAGATAAACTTGCTGATAGAGATATGATAAAATATAAAGTAGATCAAGATAATTTAACTCAATTACAGATTGCAGCAATGTCTAAAGGTAGAGATAAAGAATCTGTTCAAGAGGAGCAATTAAAAAGTGAAAGATTAGAAGCTTTAGAACTTAAAAAAATAGAATCTAAAGAAAGAATGCAAGAAAAAGAAATGAGTTCTAAAGAAAAAATAGAAGATAAAAAGGAAATTAAGAAAAAACAAAGTTCATAATTTCTATATAAAAGTATGATTTTTTTGACTTGTTTTTATATATATAGTATATTTGTTTAACATAAAGAAAATAATTTTATGCCAGACCTTTTAAAGAGTCTTAAATTTGGAGAAATGTTTGAAGTGGCTGATGCAGGAAGTTTTAATGCAACTTCTGTATCAGAAGAGCCTATTATCAATAAAGATAAAGAAACTAAAAAAGAGTCTAAGTTAGAAGTTACTACTGCTGATTTAGAAGATTTAATTAACCCTAATAAAGTTGAAACTGAACAAACTTTAGAAACTAAACAAGAACCTATAACTAGTAAAGAAGAAACTAAAGATAAAAATTTAGGAATATTTCAATTACTTCCAGAAGCATTAAAAGAAGATGGAGTACTTGAATTTTCTGATGAAGAGTTAAAATCTTTACAAGAAAGTTCTAAAGATGAATCTGAGTTATTTTACAATGCTTTTAAAATAGGATTAGAGAGAAAGAAACAAACTGAGTTACAGGAGTATGTAAATTCTCTAGAAGGAGATTATAAAACTTATGCAGAAGCAAGAATTAAAGGTATAGAGCCTGATGAGTTTGTAGGATTAAATAAACTATATACTTATCATAAATCTCTAACACCAGAAGTTTTATCTCAGGATATAGAATTAAGAAAAAGTATTTTAAAAGAATACTATACTCGAACAACTCAAATGTCAGAACAGGCAATTGATAATATAGTAGATACTGAAGTTAAAATAGAAAAGGATAAAATAAATGCTCCTATTTATTTAAGTGACTTAGTAAAGTTAGATGAGTATGGTATGATACAAATGCAGAATGATGCTATATTAAAACAACAGGAAAGAGATAAATCTATTAAAGAAAGACATACTAAACTTAAAAGTACAGTAGAATCTTTAGTAGATAAAGAAATATTACCAGGAATTAAGATTAAAAAAGATGAGTGCCAGAAGCTTTTATCTATGCAAACTGATATAGTAGATAAATCTGAAAGATTAAATGCTATAGGAGTTTATAGAAAAAAGATAGGAGCAGAAACTTTTGATATTGTTCTGGCTAAATTAATAAAAGAAGGTATATTTGAAAATAAGGCTAATAAGAAAATTGAAGATGTTGCTTCTTCTAAAAGTAAGAAAAACTTAATGGAGTTGCTTAATTCTGGAGAATTAAAGTTTAATAATTCTGGAGTTATTCCAAAGAAAACTTCTTCAAGTAGCAATGGTAGTATTTTCAAAATTAATAGAACAGGAAGCTAAACTTTTTAAATAATATAAAACAATGCAAATATCAAGACTGCAAGTGACAGATCCTGCACATTGGGCAGGTTTCACAGACGCTAATCACTTATATACAGTTGCTGGTAAAACTTCTCAACTAGTATCTGATGCTGTTGAACAGTTATATCAAGTAAACTTAGGAAGTGATGATATAGTAGCTTATTTGGACAAATTTCCAGTAAGTTATGTAGAAGATGAAAATGTACCCTATAGGTGGTTAATTCAGGGTTATTCTGAGAGATCTATTCCTCTTATTAAGGCAACTATGGAAGATATGTCTACTGCTCCAAGTGAAGCAGGTAAAGGACTTAGTACTTTCTATATGCACTTTGCTGAAAATTATTTTGGTAAATCTGAACAAATTGTAGGACATAAACCAGATAAGTATGCTCTACTTATTTTAGAAGATCCTATTAATTTGGGTAGTACTTATGCATATAAAGTACAACTAGTAACTGGAGATAGAGATTTATTTATTCCAGCTACAGAATTAACTGCTGGTAAGAAATGGTCATATGACTTTGGTTTAGTAACTAAAACTTTATCTAGAACAGGAAGTATTGTTAGACATTCTAGTCCTTACGCATTAGAAAATGATCTTTCTATGATTAGAAAAGAAGCTATTATTCCAGGTAATTTAATTAACTTTAAAACTGGTGAAAATGGTCCATTAGCATTTAAATTTGTAAATGATGAGGGTAAACCACAAGTATCTTGGATTTCTAAATTAGATTGGGATATGCTTACTCAATTTAGGAGAGATAGATCAAGGTTATATATGTATGGTAAATCTAATAAGAAACCTGATGGAACTTTTGGGAATCTAGGTGATTCTGGTTATGAAATTCAAAGTGGCTTTGGTCTATTAGAACAAGTAAGTTCTTCTAATATATTCTATTATAATTCGTTTACTGCTGATTGGTTAGGAAATATTGGTGGTCAGATGACTTATGGTAAAGTACAAGAGGACTTAAGAAATTTTGTTCTTGTTACTGGAGAAGCTGGTGCTGAATTATTCCATAAAGCAATGGAAGATAAAGCTGCTGGTATTACTTATCTATTTAATGAATCCAGATTAAAAGACCAAAAAGGAAGATTAAGTTTATCTGGTCAATTTGTATCCTATGGTTATATTAATGGTATACAATATACTGTACTAATTGATCCTATGAAAGATGATCCTATTAGAAATAAAGAATATGGTGCTGATGGTAGGTTATTATCTTCTAAAGAATTTGAAATCATAGATTTTGGTACAGCTAATGGTAAGCCAAATATTCAGAAAGTATTACTAAGTGGTAATAGATCTGATATTTATAGGTATATTGATGGATTTAGAAGTCCTTATACTATGTATAACAATACTAATACTCCTACAGTAACTTCTAGTAAAGTTGATGGATATGAACTTCTTAGAGGTCATATAGGTGGAGTTAAAATTAATAACCCAATGAGAGCTGGCAGGTTGCTCCCAAGTGAATATTTAGCATAATAAAATTAGTTTATGAGTGAAAATATTTCTTTAAGAGAAAAATATTTACCAAATAAAAAGGTGATGTTAAAACCATTACCTAAAGGAAACAGTATGATTGGAAATGATTCATCCCACAAAGGTTATTTTATGTGGGATGGCACTTCCGTCAATATTCCTTTACCTAAAGTAAAAGAAACTGGTAGATTAATAGATATTTTTGAGAGCCAAGAGGAAAGAGAATTCTTTGCTAAAGAATTAGGAGTTCCTGTTGAAAGATTAAATGTAAATAATAAACAAAGTATTTTTAATGAAGATGACTTTATAGTCAAAGTTAGGAAAGATGAAAATTTGATGAAAACTGGTATAGTATTAGATTTATCAAATGTTGTAGAAAATATTCATTATAGAATACTTACTAAATGTTCTTCATTAGTATCTCCTTCTTGGAATGAAAGAAATGAAAAACCAGGAGAATATAGATTTGTTCTAGTAGATAAAGATGAAGCAAAAGCAGATGCTTCTGAACTTATGAAAAAGAAAGCTAGGGCTTGGGGAATATTAAATAAATTAAATAAGAGTAAGGAAGATTTATATTCATTCTTATATATTTATAATCTTGAAAATAAAGTAACTGGAATTCTTCCAGAAGATTGTCTTAAAGAAGAATATTTTACAATGTTAGCAGAGATAGTAGAGAAGAGTCCAGATTCAGTTATTAATCTAGATAAAGATGCAGACTTTCAGGAAAAAATTCTAATACAAAGAGCTATTAAAGAAGGTTTTATAGAATATAGTGCTAAACATAATAGTTTTAGTATTTATAGCAAAGATGGAGATTTTAAAGTATTAGGTAATAGTTTAAAGAAAGTAGTTGCTTTTTATAAAGATGATATTAATTCTGAAGAAAGATTACTTTTAGAAGCTAAATTAAAAAATAAATAAATCTAAACAATGACAGCAGAAGAAATGCAATACAGTTGTCAGGTGCAGTTTGATGTTTTAACTAACTATTCTGCACCTGGCATTTCTGCTAAAGAGTGGTCATCACTTCTTACAGAATCTCAGGAAGAAATACTAAGAGAAAAAATAGATTCTATTTTTCCTTCTAGAGAGATTACTATAGAAGAAACTGAAAAAATTGCAAATTATTTTAATTTAATAATAACTTCTTCTTCTGTTTCAAACACTGGAGCTTTAACTCGTATAGTAGTAGATACTGGAAAGTTTATAAAAGAAAGTGGAGTAGCTAATGTAGAAATGACTTTTGGAAATAATATTTTTCATATTTTACATGAAAGATTTACTAGTACTAATAATGGAGAACCTATTGTAACAACTGAGTATAAAGTTACACCTATTCCACATAATTTTATTAAAAATAATTTAGATAATCCTTTTAAAAAGCCAACTGATACTGAAATATGGAGAATAAAATATAATGATTCTGGATCTGCTCCTATAACTAAACATCAGTTAATATTTTCAGATTCACAATCTTCTACTTTATCAACATTATTACTTTATTGTACATATTATGTAAGATATTATAAAGTACCTCCTCCTATAATTATATATGATGATTCTTATGCTGATGAACCAGATACATCAACTATAAGAGGAGTAATTTTAAATACTATAAGCACTAGTAGTAATTGTTTATTAAGTCAAATAATTCATCCAGAAATAGTTACAAATGCAGTTAATAAAGCACTTGCAATCTATAAAGATAGTGCTGGATTACAATCAGAACAGTTAAAGGAAAATTTAAATCAAATACAAGATAAATAATGGCACTAGATAGATTACAAGAGTATTCAGATGATTTATTTCTACATATAAAAAGTGTACAAGACTCTGTTGAAGTTAGATACAAACAGTATAGACACATAAAAGAAGTATTAGATTCTTATGCTAGTGCTATAGAAATATTACAAGCTGCTGGAGAATTAGAGTGGGATACTATTACTATTAATACTATAGAAAATAAAGATGAAACTTATATAGATATAAATGCAGATATACAATGTGATGCTATAGAGTGTACTGGATTAACTAGTACTGGAGATGTAGTAATAAGTGGAGAACATAATCTATCAATTGGAAATATGTTAACTGTAGATGAAGATACTACGCTTAAAGGAGATGTTCAGATATTAAGAACTCTATTAGTAGATGTTATAACTGAAAAAACTAATAATACTGGTACTACTATAGAAGGAGTTTTACTCAAAGATAGTAAAATTTCAGCAGGAACAGCCCCACCTACAACGGGAGATATTAATGCGACTACTTTAGTAGTAAAAACTACTTTAGATGTTCAAAGTGGGGGAAATCTTAAATCTAATAATATTATTCCTAGTAGTGGAACTGTGATAGATGCACAAGCTACTACTGTTACTCTAGGACCATTAGGAACTAAAACAACTATAAATAGTACAGGATTAGCTACAGTTAAAATTTCTACATTAGAATTAGGAGTTTCCACAGAAGGAACTAATGTTAATATAAAAGAAGCTAAAGATAATTTAACTACAGTAGGAATTGCAAGCGCTAATTATACTATATTAGATTCTGATAGAGTATTGGTAGTAAGTGATTCTACTACTTTTGGAAATACAAAACTTATAATAGGAAATCCTTCTGAAGATAAGATTGGAAAGACAACCTGGATACATAACGAATCTGTAAATGATGTTTTATTAACTACTTTGACTTATAATGGTAGTTATACTATTAATAATAAGGTAATTGGAGAAGCTAAAGATGGTGTAATAATACCTGACAGAAGTTATATTAAAGTTATTTGTATTACTAGTACTAGTTATATTGCTCATTTATTGTCTGAGACTAAATTAACTACTTATGAAGACCCTGGTGAGGGTGTTTAAATATAAAATAATTAATTATTTATTAACTTAAAAATTTATAAAAAATGCAAAGTCAAAAACATCTAGTAAGAACTTTTGTAGCAAAAGATACAAATAACCTTACTTATGGAGCACTTATAAATGACTATTCAGATATGGCAGACGGCCAAATTGCAGTCATTGATAATGATAATAAAACAGTTGGTATTAGCGCAGCTACCAACACTATAACTGGAAAAACTGTTGTTAGATTAGTTTGTAGGAGAGGAACAGAATTATTTTATTCTCCTTTTATAACTAAAGCTACAGTTGCAGCTAAAATAGTAGAAACTGCTGCTGCTGTGGAACAGGTAACTTATATTGGTTACAATGGAGCTTCTGGAAGTATTGATACTACTACAAGTAATGAATTTTTCATTAAAGTAATAGATCAAAGCACTATAGATTCTGATAGGATTAATAGATGGACAGCACAATATGTTTCTAAAGCTTCTACTTCTGAAGCAACTATTTCTCAGAATCTTACCTGGAGTTTATTGGAAAATATGAACAAAACTATAGGATCTTATCCTAAAACTATGTTTAAGATTTCTAGAATTAATTCTAATGCTTTAGTATCAGCAAATGATTTTGTTAATGGTATTAAAGTAGTTAATGGTTATAATGTAATTGTTGGTGCAGCTAAAATTACTTTAACTGGTACTTCTGGTACTGCAAATGTTACAGGTATTGGTGGGTTAACTAAGCTTGCTACTTTTGATACAAATTTAACTACAACTGCTACTAATTTTGTAACTGCTCATGCTGCTGCTTATCTTGCCGTAGGAGTTACATTAACTTCTAGTACTACTAGTTTAATATTTACTCCTACTACTGCTTATGATTATTTAGCAGATCCAGTTATTACTAATGCAACAACAGATTTAGCAGGTACAGTATTTACAGCTTTTGAGTATACTACTAATACTGATGCAGTTGTTGGTGATTATATTAGATTAGGCGCAACTACTACTACAGCATGTGCATTAACATCTAGTGTTTATAAAATTACAGCTTTGTCTGGTAATAAAATTACCTTAGATATTCCTATAGTTGAAGCAACAGGTACTTATGCTGCTGGATCTGCTTATCATGAAGTTATTCCTGCTGCAACTGCTGATGCTGCTGATTTTGGTATTAAAATTCAAGGTATTTCTAGATTTACTTATGATACTTATAGACCTGGTTATACCAGATATTATAAAAATAAATTTATTGTAGGTCTTGAAAACTTTACTAATACTGTAGTTACTTATACTACTGCTGGTTATGATGGTATTGGACAATATTATCAAGTAGCAGAAATGGAATGGTTTGATTATGGGCATCAAGGTAAATATCTAAGAGTAGGTAATCCATCTCCAGAATTTTCATTAAATGCAACTTCTGGTAAATCTTATGACTGTATTAGTTTTACTGATGTTATTAAACATACTAGTATAGTATCAGGAGATGCAGATGCACCATTTACAATTCATTTATACTTACCATCAGATTCTACAAATGCTTATGATAATGATAAGACAGTTCAAATGATAGAAGACTGGTTAAGTATAACTCTAAAAGATTATTCCTAATATTTAAATTAATATAAGGCTCTATAAAAGGAGCCTTATACTTTTCTTATAATTTATTTGACAATTAACTTAAATTTTATTATCTTTGTTATATGGCAAAAACTAAATATAAGCCTAAAGGAAAGTTAGGTTTAGGCACAAGATTTAAACAGCTTACTAAAAAAGTAGGTTCTTCTACTTTAGCTGCGTGGATAGGTAGAAAAAAATATGGTAAATCTAAATTTCAAAGTCTAGCAACTAAAGGAAGAAAGGATAAATAATATGTCTGTAACTATACCAGGATTAGCCACTCTAATAGAGTCTTTTAGAATATTTTATGAGAAAAATCCAAAGAAAATGATTGAAAATAGGGAGTACCAAAAAGTACTTCCTTATATGTTATTATTATTAGAACAAATTAAGCCTATCTTAGAAGCTATACAAACAATATTTAATACATTTTTATTTACAGCTTCTTTAGTTGTTGTAGATGGATATATTTATTTTTGTGTTGATTCTAGTTTAAACATTAATTTAGTAGGAACTATTAGAATGGGAGAATCTGATGATGGTTTCTTTGTAATTGATAGGTTAACAATTGCTAGTGATCCTCCTGTATGGGATAATTTATTTAAAAGTTAAAAATATAAGTATGAAAAAAAAGATATTATTATGTTTAATGCTATTAGGTTCTTTATTATGTCATGGTCAATTTGATACTTCTTTTTTTTATAAGAATGTAAAAATACAAAATAAGGACTTAGTAGTTGATACAGTTAAACTTAGATATGGAATATTATTTAGTAATGGAAGTTATCAGAGTATAGCTTTTGCTTCTAGTAATTATTATACAAAGTTACAAATAAATGATACTTTATTAGATTATTTAAGAAGTAATAATGATACAGCTACAAATTTAAGCATATCTGATTCACTTCTTAAATTCAATATGGGTAATAACTCTATATTATTTTTTGATGATACAGGAAATGTATATATAGGTAATTATCCTACAGTTCCAACACCTTCAGGTACCAGGAATGTTTTTATTGGATATCGTACTGGTTGGAAAGTTACAACTGGTTATGGTAATATAGGTATTGGATATCTATCATTAGATTCAGTAACTACTGGCAATAAAATTGTATCAATAGGTGACTACTCAGGAACTAGAATTAAAACAGGTAATTCAAGTTTATTTATTGGATCTTTTTCAGGTCAAAATACACAAACTACATCTGGACAGACTAATACGTTTGTAGGATATGGTTCTGGAACTCAAAATACAACAGGTTATGAAAATGCTTATTATGGTTCATTCTCTGGTAATCAAAATATAACTGGAATAAGAAATACTGCTTTAGGTGAATATAATTATTATGGAGATTCAGCTAATGCAGGTAGTTATAATGTCTATGTGGGTTATGGGGTTGCAAGACAAAATAGAGGGAACTTAAATATAATGCTAGGTGCATATTCTGGTTATGCTAATGTGGCTAATCAATATACAGGAGATACAAATATTTATTTAGGACCATACTCAGGTTATGGATCTTATGGTGATAAAAATATTTATTTAGGCCCATATGCTGGTTATAATCAAACATCAGAAGATAATCTTCTCTTGATTGGCAATCAAAACTATGGATCTAAAGCCAACGAGTATACAAATTCTCTATTATACGGTAATTTTAGTACAAAACGATTATATATAAACAATTGGGTAAGTACTGATACTATAGAAAACACAGACTCATTAACAATAAAGGCAAGTTCAAATGTTTTTAAATTTAAAAATGATGGGTTTCATGTTGGTACTAATGCAGATGGTTCTATATATACAGGTAGTTTAACTTTTGGAAATGGTGCAAATATAGCAGATTCTTATAATACAATACAATTAGAAGATGATACTTTATTAATACGAAATACTGCAAATGATAGCATTACATTAATACCAGGCGATACAGCTAAAATAGTATCAAATCATGATGATATATATATTAAAGAATTAACAACAGATTCAATTCATAATTTTAAAACTGATAGAATAGTTATTCCAGATCAGACATTATATAAAGGAACTCAATATTGGGGTAATAACTTAGGAGGTCGTTATTTAACTACTATAGGTGGTAATAATGTACCAGGGTGGGGAAACATAAGTGTAGGTGATAGTGCTGGAATGAATATTACTAACGGACACTATAATACATTTTTAGGCTTTAAGGCAGGATATGCAGCAACGCAGGCAATGGCAAATACTTGTATAGGTTATAGATCAGGGGAAAAAATAATTGGGAACGATACTATTTTTTATAACAGTGGAGTTGGATATGCCAATACTTTCGTAGGCAGTCAGGCAGGACGTGACTGTGATACAGGAGGTTATAATACAGGTGTTGGTGTTGATGTACTACATAATTTAACCGGAGGCAAAAATAATTGTGCATTTGGGGTGCATGCTGGAAACAATACTACAGTAGGCATGTACAATTGTTATTTTGGATTTAGTTCTGGTTATAATAATACGACAGGGAGTTACAACGTAGCAATAGGATTAAATGCATTAACAGGAGGTGTTACTGTTAGTAATGCCGTAGGTATAGGACTGAATGCAGGAGCAGCTAACTTGGTAGATGGCAATATATTTATTGGTGGGCAGTCAGGTATAGCTAACACAACAGGTGCTGCTAACCAATATTTAGGATATTATGCAGGACGTTATAATCAATCAGGTGAAAATAACACTTTCTTTGGTAATTACGCAGGATATAATATGAATGGTGGTGGATACAATGTATTCATTGGCCACCAAGCCGGATATGGATCAACAGGTATTACTACACGTTATTACAACACAATGATAGGTTGTCAGGTAGCTACTGCCAACCAGGGGAACGCCAATACAATTATAGGATATCAGGCGCAGAAAACAGCCACAAATGCAGGATCATGCACGATGATAGGGTATAAAGCCGGATATTATGAAACTGGTAATTATAAACTATATATAGCTAATTCAGACGATAGAACCCCTTTGATATATGGTGAGTTTGACAATAATAAAATAAATGTTAATGGTTCATTCGCTATCACAACTGAAAGCAATATGGGTTTAACTGATTCATGTGAAAAAACAACATTCAGTTCAGGAAATCCAGTACATACAATGATGGCTACAGACGGAGATGATTGGAGTTATACTATTAATACATCCGATCAGGCATTATTTCAAAATGCTGGTGGAGGGTATGTGTTTGATAATGATTTAAGTTATGAATTGAGACATGCATATATGGATTTTCAAGATAGCTCAGAAGTTGTTAATGTATCTCAAAACGTATATAGTTACATTACAAATGATAATAAAACATTGTTTACAACAATAGAGGCTTCAAATATTACAGAATCTGGTGATACATTGACAATAATAACACCTGGTGATTATATTATAATGTTTTCATTTGAAGTTGAAAACTCATCGGTGGGTGATAGATATAGAATTGGTATTTTTAAAAACAACATAAAAGTTTTTTCTATAGGACAAAAATTCCCATCTGCCTCAGATACTAAAATAATATCAGGGTTTTATTATTTTGAGAATTTAGTAGCTGGGGATGATATTAGTTTTAGAGTTACAAATACAGTAGATAATGATGATCCTACATTTGTTACAGGTACTGTTTATTTTAGAAAAGAACATAATTAATACTCACTAAAAATAAATTATATGGCAAAAATAGGATTTTTTCAAGAAGATGTAGGAATAAATTCTTCAACAAGATTAATTTTTATAATAGGCTCTATTATTAACTTATCTGTTTTAGTAGGAATGGTTTTTAAATTAAAAGTAGATCCCATAGTAGCTGCAACTTTCTTTGGAATGGTTGAAAGTGTATTATGTGGTTTAAAATTAATACAAAATCATCAAGAATTAAAATCAACTAATAAACCTAATAAAGAGGAGGAGGATTAATGTATACTTTTATGTTTATAAGTGGAGGAGATATGTGTACTGAAAATATATTTGCATCTTCAGCTACTGAAGCATGGAAAATATTTGAAGCATCACATCCTGGAATTCATCCTATTAGTGGTCCTAAAAAGGAAACCTAATATGAGAAAATTAATAGATATATCAGTAATAATAAGTATATTTATTTCTATAATTTGGTTATTTTATTTTGAAGATCTTGTTTATCCTAGTAATAGTAAATTTTTATTTATTCAAGATAAAATAAATTTAAACAATAATATAGAAATTGAGTGTAATAATAATATAAGAGTGGTTATGCTATTTTTATATTATTCTAAAGAATACTTACCTTACATATTATTACTGATATTCTATTACAAGTTTACAGAATTTAAATCTTTTTATTTTGGATCTATTATATTTTTTATTTCAATGTTTTTAATTTCTACATTATTGTTAATATTTGAAACTACCAACTATAAAGAATTAATAGGAGATCCTATAATAGGATATGGTTTAATTTTAATATTTATAGTTGCCTTATTTACTAGAAAACATATTATAAAAAATTTATGAAAGAAAAAATTGTAACACCTAATCTATTTTTTAAATGGTTTAAAAATAACTGGAGTACAACAATAATAATAGTAACACTAATAGTAACTGTATATGGATATATTACAAGTACTCAAGTTACTGCATATAATGTAAAAAAGTTACAAGATAAAGAGCTTATAAAGGAAAATATAGAAGATTTAAATGATCTTATTAATGAAAAAAATTCTAGAATAAATAAGTTACAATATAGAAATATATGTAGAGATATAAGTATTTCAAGAAAAAAGAGTAAAGAAACTATTGAAACTTTATTAGAAGAAATACGAAAAGATAGTGAGGAAATTCTTAAACTAGAACAAGAAGTAGAAAGATTGATAGAAGATAAAAAAGAAGAAAAGGACAAATTAAAGGGTATTTATTATAGAACTCTTCCTCTTAATTCTGATGAGGTGTTAGTTAATTTAAATGAATTACAAGAATGAAAAGATACAATTTTGGACTAACTTTATTATTAATAATAATAAGTTTTATATTAGGTTTATATACTAGACCATATATTTTTAAAGAAAAAGTAGTTACTTTAATAGATACTATATTTATTGATACTAGTACTATAATAATTGATACAGTTCCTACATTAATTACTCAAACAGTTATAATACCACAATATGATACTATAATAAAGATAGTTGAAGGAAAGATTAGAATTGATACTTTGGAAGTAGTTCAAGACTATATATTGGCTAGAGAATATGAAACTAAATTAGATACAAATGAAGTATCTTTAGATATAATAAGTATAGTACATTTAAATAAACTAAAAGAACAAAGATTAGCTATAAAAAATAATAGAATTACTTCTATAATCAATAAAACAGAAATTATAGATAATAGTAAAGGTTGGTATATTGGAGGTAATATAACACAATCTATTAAAACTGAGTTTGGTATATCTTCTTTATATAAGACTAAAAAGAATGATATATTTGAGATAGGTGCGCAATTTACTAACCCTAACATAGGATTAAAATTAGGTTATTATAGAAAATTTTAAATATGGAAAATTTTGTAACTTTAAATAAAATTATATATAGAATATGGGAATCCTTAAGAGCTGGTATATATAATGATGATTCTTTAAATGATAGAATCATAGAGAATGATATTGTAAATGCTAGAGGATTATTACTTAGAAATGAATTAAGTAAAAATAGAACTATTGATGTGTCTATAAGACAAAGAATATCTAATATAAAAGTAGAAGAAACATCAAATCCTAATTTATATGGGTATAATAAAATGTATCTTAAAACAAAAACAACTATTCCTAGGACTATAGAAAGATATCATAAACCTACTATAACTAGTATAACTATAGCAAATGATAGTTATAATAATATCCCTTTATTAGATTTTAATATAGTAGATTTAGTAGGAAATGGTAGATTTAATACTAATAAGGAATTTTCATTTTTACATGATGAGTATTTGTTTATACATAATCCAACAAGAAGTACTGCATCTAGTTATATAACATATTATAAAACTACTTATACTTCTCTATCTGCATTGACTGCTGATGAAATTAATTTAGATATAGAGGGAGTATTTCAGAATCCTAAGGATGCAAATGTATTATTAACTAATGATGATGAGTATCCATTATCTACTTGGATGGTAGATGTTATTATTGGAATGATTTTAGATAAATATTTAAAAGTAGATGTGCGTGCTCTCAAAGATACTACTAATGATAATAATCTTAAGTTAGAAGCAACAAATGGATAGTGGATATAAGTACAGAACTCATGTAGGAGCAAAGGATATATATAAATATTATTGTAAGAAGACTGGTAATCCAATGAAACTTACAAGAGGTCAATTCACTAACCTTTTTAAGGAAATAATCAATCATTTTATGGATCTTATGATTCATAAAAATTTCCATTTAAAATTACCTAGAAGACTAGGAACAGTTTGTATTATTGAATATACTATACAACTTAAAGAATATGATGGTAAATTAGTTAAAAGAGGATTAGCTCCAGATTGGTCAAAATGTCATATATTATGGGAAAAACTATATGGAAAAATGTCTTTAAAGGAGTGGGGTAAGATAAATAATAAACCTATAGTTTATTTTAAAACTAAAAGAAGATGTAAATTTCTATGGGATAAAAGAATATGTAATATTTCAAATACTAGAAGATATAGTATACATCATTTAAAACACCATAAACAAGAATTAGTACATAGTATAATTGAAGATGATAATTTAAAATTTAACAATAATAATTAATTATGTTATCAGGAAAATTTGTATCATTAAAAACAATACTTGAAAAAGTATTTAGAGATTATCAGGGTACTATTAATCCTGATGATTTATATGTAGAAGAAGCTTTAGAATGGACAGGAGAAGCTTTAGGGTTATTAGGAATAAATGCAGTTTATGAGGATGTAATAGAAGAAATAGAAGTAGAAGATTATTCTTGTGATATACCTACAGGATTAGTACAAATTAATTTTATTAGATCCGTAGATAGTTATGTTCCTATTTATAAGAGTACAGACTTAATGTATAATTCTGAGAATTCTAAGTTTTTTGGAGATAGTTATACTTATAAAGAAAATAATGGGCACTACTTGTTTAATTTTGAAGAAGACACAGTAGAAATATCTTATAAGAAATATATAACAGACACTTATGGTCCAATGATTCCTGATGATGATACATTTAGATGTTATGTAGCTGAATTTATAGCTTGTAAAGTTGTAAAAAGATTATGGAGAATAGGAAAAATACCTGATAAGATTAGAATAGATTGTGAACAAGAATTATCTTTTTATGCAAAAAGAGCTCATATGAGAGGTATAACACCAGATTTAGCAAGTATGCAAAATTTTGTGAATATGTCTTTAAGACTATTACCAAATATTAATTGTTTTGATACAGCTTTTGGTAGTTTAAGAATGCAAGGACAGAGGCCAACCCCTAATGTAAGATAATATGAAACATAAAATAGGATTTTCCAAAGGATTAAATAAAGATATTTCTCCAGATAAATATGATAGTGAAAATTATTGGGATGCTATGAATATTCAGATTATGTCTGATACAGAGCATGGTGGGTATGCAGTTTCTCAAGAATTAGGTTTAGGAACTTTATTTTTATTTCCTACAGGCCATGAATTGCTAGGATGGACTACAATGAGAAATTATTTAATTTGTTTTACTGGAAAGAAATCTACAGCAGACTATTTATATATATGGCTGCTTGAATTTGAAGGTTCAATAGATAAGATAAAAAAATCTTCTACTCCTGGAGATTACATAACTTATATGGATACTTTAAGTACTTCTTACCATTTAAAGTACTCTGCTGATCTAAATATAAACTTTAGTGATTCTAATGAATTAAAAATAGATTGTCTTGCAAAGTATATAAATTCTACTTACGGTAAAGTATATTGGACAGATTTTAATAACCCCCTAAGATCTATTAATATATTAGATCCATTAGTAGCCTCTACAGATTCAGGATTACTAGATGTTATTCCTGATATAGAATTAACTAATCCTAAGTATAATGTAACTTCTACAACATCTACAGAAGTACTACCTGGAGGTATTATTCCTTCTGGTATGGTTCAATATTGTTATCAACTCTTTAATAGAACTGGTGTTTATTCTGCTATATCTTCAATGACAGCACTGTTACAATTAACTTCTGTAAGTCATGCTGTTGCAGATCCTCATGATTATATAGGAGATAGTTTAAGCACAAGTTCAAATAAAAAAATATCTATAAATATTACTAATACAGATAGTAATTATGAATATATAAGAATAATAGGTATATATTATACAGATAGCACGAATATTCCTTCAGTAAAAGTAGTTAAAGAGGCTATAAATCCAAAGACAGGAACTTTAATTGTAGTAGATAATGGTAGTAATTATTTAGAAACACTTACTATAGAGTCCTTAATAGGATCTAGTAATTTATTTACATGTAAAACTTTAGCAGTTAAAGATAAAAGACTTTGTGCTGGTAATATAGAAGAAACTTTCTTTGAAGTAGATTATGATACTAGAACTTATAGATTTGAATATATAACTCCTTCTCCAAGATTATATGCAAGAATACAAAATGTTGATGGTACGGAAGCAATAACAAGTGATCCTATATTATATTTGGGAGGAGCTTGGAACTATGATAGAGCTTGGTTTGATACTATAATGAACGGAGGAGAATCCATTCCAGAGGAACATGACTGTTTTATTGGTTATAATAGTTTATATGATGCTACAGCAAATAATACTAATAATCCCTTATATTTCTATAAGTGGATGTTATATGATAATGGAGATGGTACTTGGACTAGAAGATTAGGAGGTATGGGAAAAAATATAGACTATTGGTTTACAATAGATCCTATAATAATGTTAGATAATGATGTTAATTCTGAGGAATATTTATCATCAAAAGGAAATTATAACTATGATTCTTGGTATCCTAATGCAAGTAGAGTATCAGATGCTTATGATGATTGGATTAACTATAAATGTTATACTAATTCAGGTTGCTTTAGGGGATATCAAAGAGATGAAATATATAGATTTGGAATAGTTTTTATTAATGGAAAGGGCCAGAGATCCTATGTATCTTGGATTGGAGATATTAAAATGCCCGCTATATGGGAAGAAGATGCAATTGAAACTATTACTGGAATATATACATTTCCTACAGCTATATGGGATAATACTTATTCAGAATTAAAAGGATGTACACTATCAATAAATTTTAAATTATATAATATACCTATAGATCCTATTACTGGTGTAGAATATAGATATCAAATAGTTAGAGTAATTAGAAATCAATCAGATCAATCTATACATTCTCAAGGTGTATGTAGAACTTTACAAGATGTTGGAACTGCAATGACTGAGTGGTATATGGACTTTCCAATAAATGCTACTCCGGCAGGACAAACTTATGCTAAATATTTTACTTCTCCTGAAATATGTTTTTTAGGTAGTAATTTAAATGATCTTACATCTTATTATTTAGATAATCAATACACCTTTTATGAAACTGGAGATACTGTCTATGGAGTAAATAATTTACAAAAAATGGGAGAAGAGACAAGTATATCTTCTCCTATTGAAGCTTATGTATATAAGGGAAGGACTTGGGATAGAATGTATAATACAGTTACTCCTGGATTTGAAAAGCCTTTGACTGAAGCTACTCATAAAGTAGAAACTATATTAGATAGTTTTATAGCAGATCAAGAAGTTGATACTTTAACTGAATCTTTATCAGGACCATCTGGAGGCTATACAATTCTTATGAATATTAATGAGTTTGATCCAACTAATATGTATGGAAAAGTAGCTTTTATAACAACAAATATGTTACAAAGGCATGATGATTCAATTAGTTGTGTATCTAATTTAAAAACTATTAATATAAATCAATATGGTGGGTCTACTTATATAGCAAGACAGAATAATGAATATATAATTTGTACAGGAATACTTAATGGAGAAAACTCCAGAAAACAAGTATTTGGAGGAGATATTTATATATGTTATTTCTCTTGGTTAATGGCTGTAAATAGAGGACTTTTAGGAGCTACTTATGCAAGCAATGTACAAATTGTAGGGTTATATCCTATAGAAACTAGGTATAATTTAGATATGCAGCATGGTGATTTTTGGCCTTATTTAAAAGAAGTATATTTAAGTGGTTATGCTGGTAGTTCTTATGCTCCTACAACTCAAACCAAAGACTATTATTTATATAATTCTGTGTATTCTAGAGAAGAAGATGTTATTAAATATTATGCTAAACCTGTATTATTTGAAGAACAACAACATATAGATACTCAAATTAAAATATCAGATCAAGCAATAGGTTCTGAACTTATAGATAGTTGGTTATCTTTTCAAACAAATAATATTTCAGAAGTAGATACTGAGTATGGAGCAATAAATAAATTATTAACTTGGAAAGATAAATTATATTTTTTTCAAGATATTGGCTTTGGTATTCAAGCATTGAATGAAAGAGCTTTAATGAGAACTGAAACTGGAGAAGAATTAGTTATGGGTTCTGGAAATATAGTAGGAGATTATGGATATATATCTACTAACTATGGAACTAAATTTATGAGATCTGTATTAGGTACAGAATCTTCTATATATTTTATAGATTCCTTATCAAAAGCTTTAGTATCTTATAATATGTCTCAACAAATACCTATTAATAAAATTAAAGGATTAAACAGTTATTTTAATAATTATTTAAATGGGGATATTACTGTAGAAGATTACGGAAATTTAGATATAGATATAAATTCTGGATTTGATAAAGAGAATAATAGAATATATTATACAATAAAAAATTCCTATACTATTACAGTACCTACAACAAGTAATTACTTCTTATTATATACAGGATATGCTTATAAAATGGATCTAATAAAAGAGGGATCTATTTGGTATTATGGTACAACTCCTATAACTATAACATCAATAAATACAAGTTATTCTCCAGTAAGAATATATTTTACTGGAGCAACTATAACTAATGCTTATACTAAACTTACAATACCCTTACAATTTACTATTTCATATAATGAATTATTAAACATATTTGAATCATTTCATGATTATTTACCTGATTTTTATGTAAGTGTACAGGATAAATTATTGCAGCACACTAGAAATGCAGTATCAGGTGGTGCATCTGGAACTAGATTAACTTCTGTACATAATGCAGGATTACCAAATAGAACTTCTTATATAACTATACTTAGTAATCAATATCCAGATTTAATTAAGACTTTTACTAATTTAGAATATGACTTATCTACAAAATATTTAGATAAAGATATATATGATAGTAATCTTTCTTCTATTCAAGTATATAATGATTATCAGAATACTAATGAAATAACTTTAACTAGTAATAATAGTAAAAGAAGAATGAGAACATGGAGATATACAATTCCTAGAAGTATAGCAATGACTACAGGTGATAGAACTGATGCCAGAATAAGAGATTATTATAGTAAGATAAAATTTAAATTCATAACTAATAAAATACAAAAACTTAGAAATGTGATAGTTAAGTTTTTACCATAATATATATATTTAATATTAATATAAAATAAATTTGATTTTACTTAAAATAAGTATTAATTTTGTTAAATAAGGAATTTAAATATGTCTTATAATAATAAAAAAAATAAGAAACTATCTTTTGCTGATTTAGCAAAGAAAATAGATAAAAAGTATTCTAAAGCTTCTAAATATGATAAAGTAGCACAGGAGTCCAAAGAATCAGAATTAGAAACCCTAAGATTACAACAAGAGGGTATTAAAAATAATCTTCCTCAGTATGGTGGAGGTGGTGCATTACAAGGGGGTGTCACTGGATTATCTACAGGTGCTCAAATAGGTACTATGATAATGCCAGGTTGGGGTACTGCTATAGGGGGAGGTTTAGGACTAATTGGTGGTGCTTTAATGGGTAGTAAAGCAGAAGATAAGGCTAAAAAAGAAGAAGAAAAAAGATATCAAGATCAATTAGAAATGCAAAGAATTGCTTTACAGATGCAATCAAAAGCAATGCAACCTATGCAATATGCTAATATGGGAATGTCTAATAAACCAGTAGTTTCTTTTGCTTATGGAGGAGATTTAGCCAAAACAATGCAAACAGGATTAATGCAGTATAATGGACCTTTACATGGTAATAATCCTAATGGTGGTATTCCTATTGATAAAAATGGAGTTCCTACAAATATAAGTAATAATCAACCAATAGCTTCTACTGAAGGTGGAGAACTTGCTTATAAGGGATATATTTATTCTAATAAATTAGGACCAGAAGGAGAAATAATTAATAAAAAAACTATATCAAAAACTACTACTCCTATAGAATCTATACAAAAAGTTCCTTATAAAACTATAGAACAATTACCTTATGAAATAAAAGAAAGAATACAAGGCAGACAACAAACTAATATTAATAAAACTGAATCTACTAAAACTTATTCAGTAAGTCCTAATTTTAGACCAATTACTTCTGAAACATTTAGACAGCATAATAAAAAAAATTCTATATTTTCAGATGATGAGTTAAAAAATATATATAGTAAAGATCCTAAAGAAGCTGCTGAATTAGCAAACAAAAGAATAAAAGAAACTTATGGTACATTAGAAGATAATTATTTACCTTACAAGTTTGAAGCAAAAGATGGTAAGTTAAATATTAGAAATAATAGAGCTATAGTTACATTTAATAAATCTGAATATAGTGAATCTGGAAAGAAGAAACCTAAATCCATAGGAGATACTTATGAATTATATGATTATGATAAACCAGTTAAAGATCAATTGGGAGATATTCAAAAAAGGTTTATATTAACAGGAGAACAACCTAAGATGCAATATGGGGGAGAATTAGGAGATATATCTGGTTTAGGTTCTTTATTAGGAGATACTAGTACTGGATTAGGAAATTTAGGTACAGGACAAATTATGGACACAAGTTCTGAATTAGGTAGTGTGTCAAACTTAAGTTCAATACTAGGAGGAGAATCTGGAGGAGGATTTATGCAAGGATTAGGTAATGTAGGATCTTTTCTTAATAAAAATCAGGGATTATTAAGTGGATTATCTGGGTTAGCTTCTGAAATAGGAGTTAATAAAAGAGATATTAGAAATGCAATTCCAGCACCAGTTAATTATCAAAGAGTTACTCCTTATATGGTTAATTATAATCAAGAAAGACAAGATATAGGTCAAACTTTTGATATTGCTGAGAATCAAGCTAGAAAAAATGCTATAAATTCTTCTAGAACTAGAGGAGAATTAATGACAAGTATGGCTGCTGCAAATGCTGGTTTAGCAAGACAAAGAGGTAGTGCTATAGGACAATCTTATCAGAATGAACAAGTACAAAATGTTAATAGTTTAACTCAAGCTAATAGAGTAAATTCTATGATTCAAATGGAAGAAGCAAATACTAGACAACAAGAACTAGATGCTGCTGAAGCTAAAAAATCACAAGCATATCATAACATATCTCAGTCTTATCAAGGATTTTTAAGAGATCAGTCTGCTGAAAGAAGTCAAGATGAAGCAATGAAATATCTAGGATTAGGTAGTCCTTCTTTAGGACAAATAGAAGTAAGCGGATCTAAATATCCTTCAGTTAATGTAGGAAATGGATTATCTTATGCAAATGTAAATGGAGAAAAGATGTATTTCTATAATAATAATCCTATAACTCAAGAACAATATAAGAGTATATTAATGGGAGGTTCCTAATGCCAAGATATAACTATACACCAAGTAATCTACAACCAGGTTATGTATCTCAATTTGTACCTATAGATTACCAATTTATTACTGGAGAAATTGATAAGAGGCAACAAAGAATAGATACTGCTACTCTTAATAAAGGAAAAGCTGTAGAAGATTTAAATAAAGATTTTGCAGTTACTCCAGAAGATCAGGAATATCTTGATAATATGAGAGAAGGCATAAAAAATGATTTTAAAGATATTATAAATAAATATGATGGGGATTTAAGTACAGCTTCCAATGATTTAGTTACTTATATAGGAAATATGAGGAGTGATCCATTTTGGCAATCAAATGAAATAAATAAGTTAAAATGGGATGAGTATGAAAAGAAAAGAATGGAGTTTGGGGATCAAGCAGTACAATTTATGAAACCATCTTCAGTAACTAAATTTGATGAAAATGGTACTTTTAGGGGTATTAAAACTCCACAAGAATTACAATATGAAATAGAAAAAAAGACAGATTCAGAACAAATAGCTACAGATATATATAAAAATTTGCAAGCAGATAGTAAATTTAAAGGTATAGATTATATAGGGTATTGGGCTAAGTTCAATGATATAAAAGAGATTACAGATCAGAAAATTAAAGATGTAGCACATAACAGTATTAATGCATTTAAGGAAGCAGACCCTCAGTTTCTTAGAAGAATATTATTAAATAATGGTATGTATAATGCATCTGGAATTACTCCAGAACAAGCAGAACAATTACTTAATAAAAAAGCTAGAGAAGAAGGGGTGATATATAATGGTAAATTATATAAAGGAGATAATCAAGTAGATAATATTATTTATAATTTTTTAATTGCATCTAATGCAGATAGACCTTATGAACAAGAGGATTATAAAGTATTAGAAAATCCTTATGCTGTAGAAAAGTTAAGAGCACAATTTACTCCTCAACCTAGGCAGTATCCTGGAGAATCTGGCTATTTACAACAAGTAGACCCAATACAGGAAGTTAAAGATGCTTTAGTAAAGAATAAAGAACTTACTTTAACTGATTTAGGTGCAGTAGGAAGAATAATAGAAAACACTAATATAGAAAAAGACCCTAATGCACAAAATACATGGTTTGAAAGACTTGCGTGGAATTTAGTTCCTTCTAATATTAAAAAAGCTGGAGCAGTTCTTAAAGAAGTTAAAAATAAGCAAGTATCTACTATAATGAATTCTAAAGGAATAACAGGAGATCCTAATGATTATCTTATAAAAAAAGATATAGATGGTAATCCTACTTTAGTAAGAGCAACTCAATTTCAGAAAGTTCCTTATACTGTAACTGGAGGAGAAATGTCTCAGGAAACTCTTAAATTTTTAAAGAATAGATACGCAGGTACTTTGTATAATGCGGGGTTAGTTCTAAGCCAAGATCCTTCTGGTAATTTAGATATAAAATCTAAGGAAGGTAAGCCTCTTAATTTCGATGAGTATACTAAAGTAAATCAGTTTGTTGCAGATAGGATTAATGATAATTATACATTATATAATCCTACTTGGGAAAATCCTATAGTTGTAGATGCAAAAGGAAAAGAATCTACTTATGGACAATCTAGAGAAGATGATTTGGGTCTTACAGAATTTAATAAGAATATTTATGGAGAGAAAGATAAAGATAAAATAATATCTTCAGCTGCAAGTAATTTAAATATAGATTTAGATAATAAAAACTTTTTCTATGTGGGAGGTAACTCAGATTATGAGGGGCAATATTTAGAAAATGCTTCTTTTAGTGATATTATTAAGAATAATAAGTTACCTTTAATAGGATTTAATGTAATTGGTAATTCTAATGATTTACCTGGAGTTGGACCAATGGATATAATTGAAATAAGAATGGGTGCGCCTGGAGGTAAAGAAATTAAAACTATTAAAACTGCCAGACCTAGATCAGATGCTTCTATATTAGATTATTTAGATGCTGGACAAAAACAAATACAGTATGGGTATGAACATAATAATGAAATAGTTATACCACTAGATAAAACTGCTCAAACAGATATTTTAAATTCAAGAGAATTAGGAGAAACTACTGAGTTCGCACAAAATCCTAAAGGAAAGTTTGTTAAAATTGTACCAGTTACTAGAGGTAATAATAGTATTGGATTTGAAGTAATATATCCTAGTACTGGAGGAATAATGAAAAGTATGAATAATCCTACAAATGATCCAAATTTACCTAATTCTGCCTATTATCCTAGTGTAGAAGAAGCTTATAATGGTTTCTATTCTAGTTATATTGATATGTTAAGTAAACCTAAGAAATAATGCCAGATCCAAAACTTGATATAAGAGCTTTAGAAGAATTAAATAACTCAACCCAATCTAATGATATTAGACAAAAAGAGTTTGGAGATGAGGATTTAAAAAAAAAGAATCTTCCTAAATTATCTCAGGAAGATTTTGAATATTTAGCTAATACTCAAACTGAATTAGAGCCTCATAAAGCTATAAGTAGACCTTTCTTAACATCTAAATATGATGAACCCCTTCAACCTGGAGAAAGTATTAAAGATAATAGTTGGATAGAAAAGCATAGAGCTAATAATCAACCTTGGCATCATGAAGCTACAAATGCTATTGCAGGAGGTATTACTAAAGGAGTTTTTGGGGCAATAGAAAATATGGGGTATCTTCTAGATTTTACTACACAATTAGGTTATAATAATATTTTAGATAAAGCAGAGTCTAATGCAGTATCAGATGCATTTAGGCAAGCTAGATTAAAAGTAGATGAAGTATTACCTATATATAAAGATAATCCTGATACATTTTTAGATGGCTGGAGAGCAACATCAGACATACTTCAGAATGTTACTGAGTTTGCTATACCTGGAGGTATTATAGCTAAAGGTATAGGTAAAGGAGTTTCTTTATTAGGAAAATTAGGTAGATATGGTAATTTATTAGCAAATAGTGAAACTGCTACAGAAATATTAAGTACTGTTCCTACAGCATATTTAACTAATAGGATGGAATCTGCTAGAATGGCTGTAGAAGATTTTGAACAAAATATGCAAATGCTAAGTCCCTATATTAAAGCAGGACAAATATCTTCTGAGAAAGCTGCACAAATAGCTCAAGATGAGGCTAATAAGATTTATATGAGAAATCTACCTATGATGTGGACTGATATATTAGCATTAAAAGGTATAATAAAAGGTTCTAAGTTAACTAGGGGTGCATATAATAAAACTCAAAAACAATTAAATAGAAGTCTATTTAATAAAGTTACAGAATTTACAGGACAAAATGCTTTAGAAGGTTTAGAGGAAACTTACCAAGGAATTGCTGAAAGAGAAGCAACTTATAATACTTTAAAGAGAGCAGGAATAGATCCTAAAGGAATATATAATGGAAATTTAGGAGAAAGAATTAGTAATTATTTAGGAGATAAATCTTTACAATACGAAGCTTTATTGGGATTTATGGCTGGAGGTATGCAAAGATTAGGTGCTCAAGTAGTTAGTGGTGGATTTTATAGTAATAAAGATAGAGATAGAGATCAACAATTACAGAATGATAGAGAAGAATTATTAACAAGTACTTCTTCTAATTTACAAGGAATGCTTCAATCTTTTATAAAAAAAGAAACTTCTAAACAAGAAGCTATAAATAAAGGATATTCTCATGAAGCAGAACTGTGGGATGATATAGATTATATAAATAATATAACTGCACATTTATCTTATGGTACAGTAGATAAGCTAGAATCCGTGTTAGATGTTGTAGAACAAGATGGTATTAAATCCTTTGGAGAAGAATCTTCATTAACTCAAGAAGATGAGCCTCAGATTAAAACTGCTGCAAGAGAATTAAAAGATAAATTAAGGTTTGCTGAAAAGAAATGGTTAAAATATAGCAATCTACCTTTTAAATCTAGAGTTAGTACTGTAAATAATGAAATGATATATACTTCTCTGGAAAAAGTTGGAAAAGGATTAGACTCTAAAATATCTGAGATTAAAGATGATATAAGAAAAGTTATTGAATCCTCTAATTTTAAGGAACATTTAGGAAATATAAAATTAGATGAACCTAGAAAAGCTTTCTTAGGTAATAAAGATCTTAATGCACAATATACTAACTTTATTGAGCAGACAAGTAATGATAAAATAACTGAGTTAGAACAATTACAACAGGATAAAGCTGGAATAGAAAATTATAAAAGAAATTTAAGAACTAGTATATCAGAATCTACTACTCCTAAAGCTATAGCAAAAGCTAAAAGAGAGGAAATGAATGATATAGAAAAACAAAAGGAAAAAATAGTTGAAGAAACAAACAATCTTAAAAAAGAAAAAACAAGAGAAAATAGAAGTAAACAAGAGTATGATAATTTATCTTCTAGAGCTCCTAATGCAGATAATATTTCTAAATTAGATAATATTGATAAGGAAATAAAATCTAATAAGTTTCTTAATAGTCGAGATAAAGAGGAATTATTCAAGAATATAAAAGCTCAAAGAGACCATTTAGAAAAGATTAAAACTCAACCTAAAGTAGTTTCTACTGAAGAGGAGGTAACTAAACCTTCGGAATTTACAGAAGGATTTACTACTTTAGAAGATATGGGTATAGAACCTCCAACAGGTACTAACAAAGTTAAAGATATACAAATAGGAAATCATATAGCTAAACTTAATTATGATAATACATATTCTTTCTTTAGAAAATCTAAAGAAGGTAAATTATCATTATTAAATAATCCTACAGTATCTACCATTAAGGAAGCTAAAATAGTATTAAGTGAATTAAATAAAGAATTAGATATAAAAGAATCCAATAATCAGGAAGAATTATCAGAATTATTATCTAAACAGGATAGAAATAGTGATCCTGATACTTATACTTCTGAAAGTAATAAATCTGTTAATTCTAATAACACCCAGTCAGAATTAAATGAAGGTTCTTTAAAACAACCTGGAAGTATTTTTGATACTAATAAAGATGATAAGAACTCTGGTTATTCTTCAATAACTCAAGCTTATAATACTATAGCGTGGTTAGGTAGAAAATATAGACAAGAAACTAGGGATAATAATACAGTTATAATTGATTTAGAAGATGAATTAAATGAATCTTCTTTTAAACTATTAATGGATCCAGATAAATTCCTTCCTGGATCTAAAATTACTCTAGAAGTAGAAGATGATGATTCAGTTCCAATGTATGATTTAAATCTAAGAGATTTTGAATCTATAACTACTTGGGGAGAATATAAGAAATCCTTAATGGAAAATAGAGTATTTGAAGATTTAACTAATGAAGAAAAAGACTTATATATATCTAATATCCCAGTAAGAATTATTGATGAATATAATAATAAATTAGGATATATACATAGAACTGAATGGAGTGATATAGATAGAATTTCAGGAGATGTAGAATTAGATAGAAAAAATAATTTAGAACTAAGAAAATCTGTATATGAAAAGAGTTCATTAAATACAGAAATTACTTATAAATCCTATGGTTCTTTAATGAGTGCAGTGGATAATAAAAAAGATTCTTTAAAGAATAGATTTAAAGATCCTAACTTAGTTATATCTGTATGGAATCATGAAACTCAATCTTTACAATTGAGTAGAGATAAAAAATATAAAGGACATAAAGATGATATTTTAGTAAATACAACTTTAGTGTCTGGTATTCCTTATGTTATAGCAAAAATTCAGAAGAATACTTATATGGGTATACCTGTAACTTCTTCTAAGATAAAAGATTATAACAAAGATTTATCTAATAGCCTATTAAAAGTAGTAGATATATGGACAAAATCAAACAGTAAACAACCTTTAATTCCTATAGAACAATCATTAGTAGATCAAATAATGGATATGACTAATAATGATGTTAGAACTTTTAGAGGATTTAGAGATTTTATAAAAATCTTTTTGAAAGATTATAATACTAAAGGAAAAGATCTAAAATCTTTTGATAGAAATGATTTAAAAGTATCTGATGCTGATGGTATAATTCATTTTACTGGAAACAGTATAGAATTTTTTACAGGTGGCTTAGATAAAGTATTAGAAATAGGGACTAATACTCCTATTAATTCTATAAATAATCTTAAACTTATTTTAAAAAACGTAGTAGATAATGCTTATATTAATGTCAATCTTGATTATATGGAAAATAATAATTTCTATGTTCCGTTTATTCAAGAAAATAAAGTTATAGACTTAAACAATGGTAAATCTTATAAAGATTTTTTAAAAGAAGTTTTGAATACCAATTTATTATCATTTAATATAGGAACTGAAGAGACTCCAAATTTTATATATACTACTCAGCAAGTAATAACTTTTGATTCTAAGTTAAATCCTATATCTACCAGAGAAGAAAACAATACAATTACTACTCCTCAAAGTTTAATAACTAAAAATGTTAATATAGAAAATAAAACTAAAGAAGGATTTAATGAATTCTTTGGTAAATATACTGCAAGTTTAGATGATTTTATAGATGAAATGCCTTTAGTAACTAAAGAAGAAGATATAGAAATAGATGATCCTTACATAATGAAAGGATTTAATTTCTATGAACAATCCTTAATTATTAATTCTAGTCTAGGAACTATATTAGATTTTGTAAAAGCTGCTGATGAACAAAATGCAGGTCTTAAAGTTAATAAAACTTTAGAGTCCTATAAGAAGTCTATAGAAAGTGTTAGAGATGATTATCAAGAGATTGGTAATAAAAAAATGACAGATTTCTATAATAAATGGTTAAACAATTATGATAAATTTTCTAATATTCTTAAACTAAAATTCCAAAGATTAAGGGATGTTCATAATAAAGGTTTAATTGGAGATATAGAAGAAATTCTAAATGAAGACTTTGAAGATACAACTACATTAGAAAAATCTTTTAATGATGACTTTTATTTAACTTTGAATAAAGCAAATAAGACTACAGCAAGATTTAGATATTTCTTAACTGGAATTAAAAGATTAGATAAGAATGGTAATCCTCAATTATATGCACCTGGTTTATATAAGACTGTAAATTTTGATGAGGTATTTTCTACCTTACAAAGATTATTATCTAATATAAGATCAAATTATAATACTATGTATAATGAATTACTTCAGTATAAAAATAGTATTGATTGGATGCCAGATTTCTTAAAAAAGTTAGATAAATCTTCAGAAAGAACTAAGAAAGAATTTGCTGTAACAATGGGATCATCATATATTAATATGAAATTTAGTATGTGGTCTCAGCAAGGTAAAGAAAATTATTTTCAAACCTGGGATGCAAATGCTAATAGTACATCTAAATTTCTACAACAACAATGGAAAGATAATATAGTAGATACTAATTTAATAATATTAGATCCTAAAAGCACAGAGTATAAATTAAATGAAAGTATATCTAATAAGTTATTGGAAGATTTTAATAAGTTTAAAGAATCTTTAGTTACTATAGATAATAAAGATATAATAAACTGGTTATCTAATTTAGGTATTAATGTTTCAGATGGAGTAATAAAGCACATAAGAACTAATAATATAAGAATTCAAACTTCTGAGAGTAATAAAGTAGGAGTTAAATTAAGCTGGGATCAACAATTTGAAACTAGTGGAATATTTGGTAATTTAAATGAGAAACTTAAAACTTTATTAAAGCAACAAAAAGATGGAGAAGAAATAAATTTTACAGATCTATTTAATGGTAGACCTATAAATACTTTTGCTAGAATAATTGCATCTATAGAAGATATTATATCACCTAATTCTTTTGTTATAGCTAATAAAACATACTATCCTTTTAGTTTAACTAAATTCTTAACAGATAGAACTAGAGATATATTAGAAGATAAGATGGTAATAAATGCATTATTAAATAATTCTTATTCTAAAGATTCTTTATTACTTAATAGAATGGTATCTAGAGATAAGGGCGGTAATATAGAATTCTTAGATTCTAGTATTAGAAAAGTATTTGATATACAGTATACTTCTCCAGAAGCTTTAAGAAAGATAAGTGATAAAGAAGGTAGAAAAGATGAAATTAATGAGTTTACTCCACAGGAACTTGAAGCATTTCAAGCTAATCTATTCTTTGATACCAGATCAAAATTAAATAATGGAAAGGATAGAAAAGTAATAATTACATTACCCCCACTATCTGATAAACATAATTTAATGTTATTAGAAACAATTGCATACAGACCTTCATATATTGAATCTAAGGCACAATTATCCAATTCTGATCTCCAAGTATTATATAGCCAGTTAGTGCTCCCAGATTTGAGAAGAATGCTTGTAGAGAAGGAAAATTTGCCAGATATTGATAAATATAAAGAAGGGCAGAATTTATTCTATCTATTCCCTGAACTTAATAAGTTTGATGAATTTTTTGATAATAATGGAAAAATAGTAGATGATATTTTAGACCCAAATAAAGATTATATAAGTAAAATAAAATCAATACTTAATGATTTCTATATTAAGGAAGCTAACACTATTGTAAATAAATGGAAAGAATTTGGCCTTATAACTAAAGATAGTAGATATCTTAATGAACAATATTTTAAAGAAAATTTAGATAACAAAGAATTTGATGAACAAAACTTCTTAGCAGCTTTAGATTATTCAATTAATCATGCAATAATGAAGTCTAATATATATCAGTTATATGTTGGAGATATTGCACAATATTATAAATCTTCTAAATCTAAGAGTAAACTAGATCAAGTAAAAGATACTATAGATAATGTAGGTAAGAGATTAGCAGGTTTAAATGCCACTGGTATTGATTTAACTAATAATGATGAAAATACTTTTGATATATTAATTGCAAAAGATATTAGTACTACTTCTTTTAATATAGAACAACTATCTAATACTTTGTACAATAAGTCTTTTACTAGGCAACAATTATTACAAATGAATAAAAAGACTTTAGAATCTGAATATCCATATTTGTATCCTTATGTATATATTAATTCTACAGATGCTCAAGAATTAACTACTTGGAGAGATCACTTATATATAATGAATCAAAGAGGTTTACTAGATGAAGAAGTTTATAAAGAGATCTATGATAAATTAGAGCAAGGAAAAGAACTAACTTCAGAACAATTAGGTACAGTAATGCAACCTATGAAACCTGTATACTTTGGAGATGTGTATGGAGAGAATCCACAGTTTCTTAGAAAATTATATGTTAAATCTTCTAGTTATCCTTTATTATCTCAACTAACTAAAGGTACTAATTTAGATAATCTTAGAATTAAGTTAGAAGATTATGAAAAAGAAACTAAAAGAAATATTAGAGTTGCTTATGAATCTGCCGTTAAAGTAGGTAGTATAAAAAATAAAGCTACTCTCTTTAATGAAGATGGTATTTTTAATGAGAAGTTAGATATTAATAATCATGTGATTAAGAATGTACCTAGAAGACACTTTAAAATTCAACAAGATATACCTTATAATGAAGCTAAGAAAGAAATATCTATGGGTACTCAAGGATCTAAACTTCTTTTTGATACAGTTAGATTTATAAAAGATAAAGTTTTTAATGGTAAAACTGGAACAGAATTATATTCTAATTATTTACAATTACATAAAGAATTATTAAAAATAGGTCAAAAAGAATTAGAAGATAAATTAAATTATAATTCTTCTACAGGAACTATAAATATTAAGAAATTACAGGAACTACTATTAAATGAAGCTATAGAAAGAGGTTTTTCAATTAATGAAATAAAAGGATTAGGTTTAAAAAATAACAAGTTTGTTATACCTCCTTATTTATCAGGTAATTGGAAAAAATACCAGGCTTTGTTAACTTCTCTGGTTACCAATAAAATTATTAAACAACAATTTCCAGGGATAGCTGTAGTACTAGGATCTGAAACTGGATATAAAATAAAAGAAGGTACTGAAGAAACTATAAATTCTTATAATATAGTCTATACTAATAAGGATATAAAATTCTTAAAACCTATAAGATTAGTAAAGAAAGATATTTATGAAAAAAGTAAAGTAGAAGAAGAACCTTCTAAACAAGATTTAAATAATGGTAATTATATTACTTTAGGTTCTCAAGTTATATTACCTTGGAGATTTAAAGATAATGAAGGTAATCTTATAAATATACAAGATTATTTAAATGAAGATAACACTCTAAATCTAGATAAGATAGACCCTAAATTATTAGAATGGATAGGATTTAGAATTCCTACACAAAAACATTCTTCTATGACTAAGATAGAAGTAGTAGGATTCCTACCTAATCTGTCTGGAGATTTAATCATAGCTTCTCAGGATTTAGTTGCACAAATGGGGTCTGACTTTGATGTTGATAAGTTATATATGTATAGATATAATTATATGGTAGAAGATGGAATACTTAAAGTTGGAGTTAATGATGAAAATGCAAAAAAAATAAATCAAAATAAAATAATAGATATATATCATCAAGTACTTAGTAATAAGGAGATAGTAAAAAAAATGATGAAGCCGTTGGATTATGGTAAGTTAAAGGAATTATCAGATAAATATAAATCTTTTATAAAAGAAGATTCTTATAACCCACTCTCTCCTTTATGGAATATGGATAAATTCTTTCAGGCAAATTCTGGAGGTAAATTAGGAGTAGCTTCATTTGCATTAACTAGTGTATTAAATGCACAGGCCCAAGGATTAAATCTACAATTCTTAAAAGATGATGGAAGTCCTTTTGAAATTAATTTTGGAGATTTTAAGTCTAATGGTACTATTTCAGGAGAACATGTAATAGGAGATAATACTAGATCCATATCTGATGTAATATCTGCATATTTATCTTCTTCTGTAGATAATGAGAAAGAAAGAATACTAGAAAAGCTTAATATAAATAATCATACATTTCCTATTATTAAAGTATTAACTTTGATGGGATTTGATGAAGATGTAGTAATACCTTTTATTAACCAACCTATTATTAAACAATATATAAATGAAGTATTTAAATTAAATTCTAAGTTTTCTCAAGTAAAAGGTAAGATAGGAAAAATTGCTTTTGATAATATTATTAATTCTGATACTTATAAAACAAATACTTCTATAAAAGATTTAGAAGCTATATCAGATATTGGACCTATAGAAATGGTTAAATTTTTAACTATGGAAAATCCTCCTAAAGATATACAAATAGGACTATTAAGGAAATTTAAAAAAATTGAAGTATTAGGAGAAACTTTACAAAGATTAGAAACTACGTTTAATACTGATTCTAAAGGAGTTGGTAAAAATTTTATAGAAGTACAAACTAAATTAGACAATCTACAAAGTTTAGAAGGAGAGTTTTCCAATATTAGTAATATAGGAAATTTACTTAATAATTCTATTTCAGGATTTGCAATTACTGAAGGATTATACAATGTTAATAAATACTTTGGAGCTTTAAATCCTTTTAATAGTAGAAGTTTTAATAAAGTAGAAGAAGACTTTAAGAAAGCTACAAATAATGTTACTTCTCCAAAGATTAAGCAATTACTTTGGAATGGTATGAAAGCTTATCTTTATAATACTACTGGTACAGATCTATATATAAATAATATAGAACAAGAAAGAAAAAGAATCTATTTTGATACTTATAAAAAAGATATAAAAGGGCACTACTCTTTAGCTTCTATAGTTAAAGATATACAAGATAAAAAGATAATAAAAAACTATTTATTAAGTTCATTCCAACCACAAATTGAAAAGAATGGTAATCCTTCTTTATTAAAATTTAATGCAGCACAGGGAGAATTATTTGATGATAGTATTTATTTTCAAGCTTTTTATGACTTATTAAGAAATAAATCTTTAGGGATTTATAATGGTAAAGAATATACTACTTTAGATTTAGCAAATGATTTAGTAAGATATACAATGCTAAATGGTAATTTACAAGAATCTAAAGATTTTGCAAGATATATTCCTGTTGATTATTTAAAGTTAAACAATCAATTCTTAAATTATCTTAATACTATAAACTTAGAAGATGATTCTAAATTTGGTATTATAGAAGGAGGTAAAGATTGGGATATATCTAATTTTACAATTCAATTTATACAACATAATCCTTGGTACATAAACTACGAAGTTACTTCTACAAAAGAGTTATCTAGTATGGATAATAAATCTTTAACTAGTGTTAAGAAGTTTAAGATAGAAAATATAAAAGATCTTCCAGTATTTGTTAAAATTGCAACTACTAATAATACTAAAGGATTTAATATTTATAAATTTAATGGAGAATTTTATGAAAAATTAAATGTTTTGGGTTCTAATTTCTTTACTGAATATAATATGGATAATGATAATATACAATCATCTATATATAGGAATTTTGATCCTTTTATACCTAATAAAACTTTAGTACCTAATTCTCCTATTAATCCTATTAATCCTAAAGTATTAGATAAAAATATAGTTACTGAATTTGGAATTAAGGAAGGTAAAAATATAGAACAAATTATGATTAATATAAGAGATCATACTAGTTCAGATTTTTATAAACACTTAATAGATCATCTACTTAGAAATAAACAGATGATTCAAGATACTATGGTCTTAATAGATTCTAAAGTTATTGAAGCGGCTTCTTATAATTCTAGAGATAATTTATTAACAATTAATCCTACTGCACCAGTAAGGAACTTTGAAGATACTTTGATACATGAACTATTACATGCTTATACTTCTAGATTAATTAGGAATCCTCAAACTCCTGAACAACAACTAATTGTAATGAGATTACAGAATGTACAGGAGTTATTAAAATCTAAAATAAAAGAAGGTTTTAAAGGATTAAATCAACAAGAATTAGAATCTTTTGAAAAGAAACTTAAACAATATAAGATTGATGGTAAAGTTACTTTTACTTCAACCGATTTATCTAAGTATTATGCAACTATTTCTTTACCCGAGCTAATATCTATGACTATAGCAGACCCTATTACTAGAGATTTAATGAAGGATATAGAAATAGAACCAAATACTTCTTTATTACAGAAAATAAAAGAAATACTTATAGATCTTTTAAATACTCTAATTTCTAAACCAGAATTTTTAACTAATACTGCTTTTAGTGAAGTGTTAAGTAATACTTTACTGTTAACTTCTAAAGAATCTAATCTTATTGAAATTGAAGAAGGTATTAATGAAGAGAATAATTTTGTAGATTACCAAGATGATATTATCTTTACAGAAGAAGAATTAAATGAGTATGATAGTATGAATAAATGTAAAAAACTTTAATTATGATATGTCCAAATTTTAATGATAAAAAAGTTAAAGAAGAATTTACTGAATTAGTAAATGTTTTAGGTGAAAAGGTTGCATATCATGTATGGAATTTAAATAATGGATATCATTTAGATAAAGCTTCTAATGGTAAAGATAGTAAATTATTTAATGATCTACTTAAATTATATAAAGATAATAGAAGCTTAGCAATTACAAGTAAAGCAAAATATTATTCAAGTAATATAAATTCTAAAATAAGTAAATCTGATGTAGATGAGAATAATGAACCTATATTAGAAGAGTTAAAAGAAGATAATATAAAAGATTTACTTCCCAAAACTTTAGTAAATGATAAAAAATTTACTATAGTGGAAGATAAAACTTTACTAGAAATTAGATCATTAAAAAGAAAGAGAGCTAAACTTAGAAGAGAAAGTAAAGATATACAAAATAGAGATGATATAAATAAACAGATATTAAAAATAGATCAATTAATAGAAGAAAAAGAAGATGATATTAAGAATATTAGAAGTATGGAAGCTATTAGTGATCTTGAAGATATTAAGAATAGAGATTTTAAGTTAATAGATTCTTACTTAGAACATTCTACTGAATTAGACTTTGATGATCTGGATTATATTAAGAATATAATTAAATTCTGGCAAAAAGCTGGAGATTTTACTAATGGCAGAAATCATATATTCTTTGATGAATATGATTTAAATAAATTAGAATTGGTACACAAATTTCAGTCTTGGAAGAATAATGCAGATTTGTACTATGACAAATTAACAGATATATTAAAAGCTAAAATAGAACTATTTGTTAATAAACAGTTTCCAAATGCCAATTTGACAACTGATGATATATTTAAAATTACTAAAGATATAGGATGGTTTACTGCACAAACTATGGATATTAGTGAAATTAATAATATAATGCTTCAAGCAACCCATCAGGCAGTTAAGATAGAAAATAATAGAGCTTTTAATGAGTTTAAAGAAAGAACTGAAGAGTTAGATAAATTATATGATAAAGCTAAAAAAGCTGGAACTTCTTTATATGGTAATAATTGGAAAGATTTATTTAGACAAGAAGATGAAAATGGTTTTGAAACTGGGGGATTAACTTATAGAATTTCTCAGAAGTTTTGGGATAACAGAATGGAATTTTATAAGAAAACTAGAGGAGTATCTTTTAATAAAGCAGTACAAGCTAAATTAACTTGGAGAAAAAATAATGAAATATTCTTTGACCCTAGAATATTATTTCCAGATCTAGAAATATATAATAAACAATATTCAGAAGAATCTAAGACTAAATTAGAGGATGAATTAAAAGAAGTATTAGGCTCTGATTATGATAAATATTATAATAAAGCTAAAGAAGCCATAGAAACTTTTAAAGAGTATAGAAAAGCTTCATTTGATTATATAGAATCTGTTGGAGAAAATATTGAGAATGCAAAAGAGATATGGAATGCAGAACATTCTCCATATTATTATATGGATAATATAGATGGAGAAAAATATCAAAATAAATATGCTATAAGTGCTGAGGAATTTATAAAAGCTATACCCCAAGATAAAAATGGATATTATGATGAGAAGTATAAAAAGATAGAAAGAAATATAGATATAAAAAACTATCATTCTTTTATATCAGATATTTTAGTTACTTTAAAAAATATAGTACCTCCTGAAGTATCTAAAGATATACATATTAATAGTTTACCTATACTAGATAAAGGTATAACAGAAGAATTTTCTGCAAATGGTATGCAATTAGGTATTAAACCTTTTTGGAATAAATTACAAGATAATTTAGCAAAAGCAACTAGAGAATCTGGATTAGAGGTAGGTTTAAATATTCCTAGAAATGTAGAGGGTGAAGAAATAAAAGAAGTTAAGTTTAATATTCCTATGAATATTAAATCTATAGTTGATAGAAAAATTGAATTAGAAAAAATTAAATGGGAAAATGAGAATGGAGAATTACCTTCAGAAGAGTGGGAATCTTTAAGAAGGAAAGAACTAACAGATCAAATAAGTAAGAGTAAGAGTTGGGATTTACCCGCATTGATAAAATTCTATACTATGGCTGCCGTAACTTATAAACATAAACATTTAGTAGAAGATCCTATTAAAGCTATTAAGAGTATTATAGCTGAAAGTAAAGGAGAAGTTACCAATAGGACAGGTATACCAGTTCAAAGAAGAGATGGTAAAACAATAGATAATAAAGATCTTAAACATCTTAAAGATCAGTTTGATTATTACTTTCAGAATTTCTTAGGTGAACCTGGTAAATCTCCAGAAGGAATTTCTGAGACAAAGAAAGTTTATACTACTGAAGAAAAACAGTTACTTGAAGATTATAATACAGAATTAAAAACTTTAGAAGATAGATACAATAAAGGAGAATTTAATAATAGAGAAGATTTATATGTTGCACATAAGAATATTTTAGAAGAAAGAATAAAACATTTAGGAGGTAAAAGATCCACTGGTAAATATGGTGATATGATTCTTAAGTATTATCAACTTAAAGTTATGGGTTGGAATGTTAAAGCTGGTATTGCTAATATGGGATTTGGATTATTATCTAATTTAGTGCAAGGTGCAGAAGGAAGACTCTATACTAATGGATCTTTATTTAAAGCTTATAATATAGTATTTAAGAATTCTTTATTGGGTAGAATATTACCTAGTGATAGTAAAATGAAGAAAAAAGTTAGAGCTTTAATGGAAAAATTTGATGTATTAAAAGATGCATCACAAGAACTTTTCTTTAGTAGAACTCCTTCTAATGTATCTATTAAACTTAAAAAATTAGCTCCTTATGAAATAACTAAATCTACTGAATATATTAATCAAGCTCCTATAATGATTGCTGTATTGATGGATACTAAAGTAGGAGATAAGTCTTTATGGGATTTATATGATGAAAATGGGAATTTAACTGAAAAAATAGATGAATCTATTATAGACCAGGTTAAAGTTAAAATTGATAAAACTAATAAGATAAATCATGGTAACTATGATAGTTTAGATTCTCCATTAATGGCTAAAAAAACTTGGATAGGTAGAGCAGCATTACAATTTAGAGTATGGGCATTAATGGGCTTTTCTAATAGATTTAGGAAAGAATATCCTGATTATCAATTAGGTATACAAAGAAAAGGTAGATATAGATCTGTTATAGATATATTTGGTAAGACTAGACCAGAACAATATTCTATAAATAGGGCAGGTAAATATAAAAATTTACTAGCAACAATGGATGTACTAAAAGTTAATTTACAGTATCTTATAAAGAAGTTAAGCTTTAACAAAATATACTCTGGGTTAACTTTTGAAGATGAAGGATTTACTGAAGTAGACGCTGCAAACATGAGAGCAAATTTAACTGAACTTATTATCTATGCTTCTATGTATGGGTTTGGCGCATTAATTTCAGCAATTGCTTATGATGATGAAGATAAAGAAGAAATGAATGCTAGAATTGCAATGGCAAACTTTTTAATGAATTCTTTATCTAGAGTTGAATCAGATGTTATGTATTATATATCTCCAGTTCAGATGGAACAATTACAGAAAAATCCTATAGCAGTTGCAGGTCTAGTAGAAGATACTTATAAAATAGTAGAAGGATTCCAAAGGTTAATTAATGGAGAAGATATAATTAAATCTGGCCCAGATAAAGATAGAAGTTTCTTATTAAGAGAAACTTTAGACTGGTTACCTTTAGGATCTCAAGTAAATAGAACAGTAAAATCTATGCAAGAAAGATTCAATCAATAATACAGATAGTAAAAAAAAATAAGTCCTCAATTAAGAGGACTTTTTAGTTATTATTATTTATATTTTCTTAAAATATCTTGAATTGATTTAAGTTTATAAGGTAATTTACTTTGTAAAGTTAATAGATGAAACTGTGCTGACATTGCTAAATAAGTGTCCTTTAATGCTTCATTAATTTCATCTACAAGGGCACTTATTTTTTTAATGTCATCTTGTTTCATAATTAATTTTAATTTTATTTTATTCTACCACATACTCTATGTGCTACATAATACTTAGATTTAAGGTTTATATAGAAAAACCAAATATTTTGATTAGTTATATTACAATTTTTTAAGAACTCATAGATTTCTTTAGTTAAATTTGCTCTTAATAGGTATAACCATTTCCATTCATAACAAATAGATAATTTATCTGCATAACATAATTTAGATGGATTTACTTTATCTTCTATTGAATAATACCTAGAATGATATTTAATAAAATTATACCATTTTTTTCCAAATATACCTATTATTTTAGCACCTAATAAAGGATGTGTTTTTCCTTCCTGCCCATCTATATTAGATTTTCCCCAATAACCTAAATCATGAATAAAAATTGCTATCCATATCCTAGGATCATAAGGAAATCCATATAATTTAATCCAAGCTATTAATACAAATATAGGATGTATAAAAAAACAATGTACACCGAATAGAATTGATTTTGTACCTATTTTCATTATATTTATAAAATTTGTTACTAAATCGGTTTAGTTCTTATTAGTTTAATTGTAAGTACCTAAATGAATACTTTATATTACTTTTATATCTTTTTTAAACATTCCATAGATAATCTATGATAAAAGTTGTTTATTTCTTTTTTATCTAAAGTATTATTTAATAAGTCACTCAATTCATTTGTGATATTCATGGTAAACGCATCAATACTAACAGATTGAGATCCTGAAAGAATATATTCTGATATATCTTTGTTAGATATATTAATCTTAGTTATTTTAAACCCAGCAGGAATGGGCTCAACTTCATTAACTTCTTTTATAAAATTATTTATAGGAGGATCATATTCTCCAGTAATTAAAAAATTACTATCTCCTAGAATAATACTTACTACAACTTCTTTTTGCATAAATTAATTATTATTGTTTTTCTAATATTTTTTGAACTGGTGTAAAATATAACCCAATAACCTTTTTTAATTTTATAAAAGGAAAATTTAAATAAAACTTTTAATGAAGAATATATAAAACCTATTAAGGATAGTATTCCACAAATTATTAATATAGTGACTTTATCCATTTTTAATTAATTAGAGGAGTTATGAAATTATGTAGATCTATATGTTTTTGTATAAACGTAATAGGATGAGTTAATTTTAAAGATTCTGTAATATGATTATACATATCCCACATAGTATATTCTCTATCAGTTATTTTCCTAAAATTAGTTGAATTATATAACTGATCTTTTATACAATTTAATTGAATTGAATTAATAATATTTTCTTCTAGAAACATTCTACCTATTAATTCTGCATTAATTTTAGAATTAATAGCTACATTATCCATTTTATTTTTATCTTGTAGTAATCTTTCAAATGTTTCTTGAATACTTTCAATACCTATTCTTATTTTTTCTTTAGCAATTTCATTAGCATTTCCAGTATGTTTTCTTTTCAGATTAATTTCTCCACAGATCATTCCATTTGTACATGCATATACAACTGCACCAACTGCAAGTCCAAAGCTCATAGATTTATCATAAGAATTTTTAAATCCTAGTCTCATACCAATGTTAGAATTACTTGATTGAATATCAAATAAACCTATAAATTTATCTCCTTCTAAAGTAGATTTATAATTTTCATTTAGAATAATTAAATTATTTTTATGGCATTCTTCTTCAATTAAATTTAGTATAAATTCATTTGGTATAGGAGTATATGTATTTGTTTTCTCTGGTAAAGGTGCATTTAATAAAATATCCCTATCTGGAATTAAATTTAATTTTATCATATTTTCTATAATATTTAAGTTATAAATTAACGATATACTTCAATAATAGCATCTGGATTTTCTTTGCAGGCTTTTAAATATTTCTCAACCCAAGGAATAAAATTATCATAAGTTCCCCACCCATTTGGTGAATTAAATTTTTTGAATCTTTCAGGGTCTTTTATCATTAAAGTTAGGCCAATAGATAATTTTTTAATTATGTCCTTTGCTTTTACTACTCCAACTTCTTCTGGTCTCCATAATATTTCATAAATTCCAGCTTCACTAGCCATTTTATATAAGTTGTGTGTAATATTAGCTTCAAATATAGTTTCTTTTTCAATCTTAAAATCTTCATGACCACACTCAGTACAAATAAAGGTAACTATTTTTCTTTCTTCAACTAGATAAACACTTAAGCTCATATTTATTTATTTTTCTATAATTTCATATTCAAATGATATATCTTCTTCTGTTATATCTACAATAGACTCTTTTATACTTTTTAAATCTTCTTGTTCTATATCTGATAAGCTATAAATCATTTCTTTTCTTTTTAAATCCATAAGTTCCTCTAGTGGAACTAATACATATTTTGTCATATATTTTTAGATTTTTTTAATTTAGTTAATTCTTTAATATGGTATTCTAACCACTTTATTCTAATTTCTTTATTATTTGGATCCCAATAAAAAAGATTATAAGTAGGATCATAAAATATACCTTTCTTTGGCTCATGTAATTCTATGAAGTTATATAAATTTTGTTTTTCATTATAATCAATAATACCTACGAAACATATACCTGAAATATAACAGCATAATCCATTTTTTTCATATGGCATATTTTTTTCATGCTTTAATGCTTTAACTACTATTTTTAATAAAGTTAAAATACTTCTTTTTCTTGCCATCTTTATAATTTTAAATTAAATAGTCTAGTATTTCTACTAGACTATTATTACACAATTTAACAACCTCCGCCACCTTTAGGTTTCTTTGGTTTCTTAGGTTTTTTTGCCATAATTAATATAAATTTAGATGCCAAATATACTAAAGTTTTTTATATTTTTTAAGTAATTTCTTAGCTTTATTTATTACTTCTTGTCTAGGCTCTACTTTATAAATTTCGAACCAATAACCTGATATAAGATATTTAGATTTTAAAGGTTTATAGAAATAAAGCTCAGGAAAACATTTTTTAAATATAGTATTATCATATACATAGACTATACTATTTAATTCAAACATGAGCCAACCACAAATTCCACAAAAATCAGTATGCTCAGTATTAAAATTCTTATCAAAATTCCTATAAATATTAAATCTTACACGAGGTTTTATAATACCTGAAGTAAATTTTAAATAGTACAAACATACTAACTTATTCCAATAGTATTTTAAGTATTTTATCATATCTTATAAATTATAAATATTAATTCTCTTTCTTCTAAAGTATTACAGTTAATCCAGGTATATGGTCCTTCTTGAGTTATATATTTTATATTATCATTAGGTATTATATCTAATCTAATAGTCTTATTACCTAGATCTGCATCTTGTGATTGTAATACATCTAAAAATACTTTAGACCATAAATAACCATAGTTTCCTATATCCCAATTAGGCTCATATTTCTTAGAAGGTATTTTCCAACAAATTTCTTTATTTCTTCTTTGGACAGAACCAAAATTAATAGGTACTTTTAATTGAGTTTCTATGGCTATAGGAAAAGTAGTTACAGAAATATTAGCCCAGTCCTGATTATTAGCCAAGTATTTCTTCATATTTTCTACAACTATTTTCCTAGTCTGGGGGTGCATATTTCCTGAATATAATTGATTTCCATTAATTTTTAAATACTTATTAGGAGCTTTCTTATTATTTGTACAAGCAATATGTGTTGGAAACTCTTTATATATAATTTTATGTAATATTTTCATAATATATTATTTAGACCAACAATTAGATATTTTAACATCTACAACCACTGGAACTTTTTTTAATATTATTTGTCCTGCTTTTATCATAAGTTCTTGTAATTTAGCTTTCCATAGCTCTGCTTCACTTTTTAAGCACTCAGTTTGTAATTCATCATATATCTGAAGAATAATTCCAGCATTCCATTCATTATCATCTATTTCGTCTTGTATATAAATCATTGCTTGCTTAATAATATCTGCATTAGCGCCTTGTATAGGAGAATTCATAGATGCCCTATTTATACTACCTAACCATTTATTTTTAGAAGGTGTATTAGGATTATCTTGAATATAATTCCATTTTGGAAATTGTCTTATTCTTCTAAAAGGTTTAGGAGTTCTAATATAACCATAAGTTTGACCAAATAAACCCCTTTCTTTTAAAAAAGCTTCTACTTTAGGAACTTTAGAAAAGAATTTTTTAATTATCTCTTTTGCTAGATCTACAGATATACTAGCTGTATTGGATAATTTATATTCGGTCATACCATAGCTCAAGCCAAAGTCGATGGTTTTCTGTAAGTATCTATAAGTAATTGAAGGATTATGAGGATAAGGCTCATTAACCCTACTAATATCTATATCAAATGTTTCACTACATAATATACTATGAAGATCTTTTCCTTCTTTAAATGTATTAATCCATAGAGGTTCTTCAGATAATTCAGCTATTATCCTTAGTTCCATATTAGAATAGTCTCCCCCAACAATAACATAATTATCATCCCTTGGTATAAAACAACTTCTAATTATAGTACCTAGCTTACCCTTACGTGGTATCTGATTTAAATTCACCATTTGTTATGATTTATCATTTCATAACGGTGGACTATATCATCTACTAATAATTTAATTTGTAATTTTTTTCTTTCTAAACAAAATTCATCATAATCTTCATATAAATCAATAGAGTGTTTCCAAAAATCTGTTCTTGTACTCATCTCTTTACCTAATTTATTTTTTACAGGGTTTATACTTAGATCATAATTATACCAATATTTAAAGGCATTCTTTAAATCTTCTACTAAATATGATGAATGAGAATACCACCTAATAATAATATTATGCTCCGTATTTCTTATATTACCATCTCCATCTATAAATCCTCTTAAAGCCATTTTAAAACAAGTTTTATTGTAAAATATTGGAAATTTTACATTACTAGTTTTATTTGGAACTCCAACACCTAATGATATTAATAAGTCTACTAAATATTTATTACTTATAGTTAACTTATAAGAGTAATGATTGTCCTTAGTCTTAAATTTATATACAGGAGTTAATTTATCTTTAGAAAAATATTTTGATAACCTTTCTAATATTTTAGGAGAATCAGTTATAGCTAAAGCTACTCTACTATTTTTTAGATCTATGTATCCATCAGATACTATACATCCTATATAATATGCAAATATTGGATTATTTATATCAAATAAATCTTCATTGTAAGTATACTTTATTTTTGATCTAATATTTGTTAATTTATAATCTTTTATTAGTTTTTCTATATACCATAATCCAACATTTTGTTCTTCTGCTATTTCTCTTTGGGACTTTCTATTTAAGACCCACTCATCATGTAAAAATTGTTTAGTTATTTTTATTGTATTCATAGGAATATTTTATAATATTTCCACAAATATAACAAATTTTATGAAACATTCAAGTAAAAATTAAAATTATTTTTTTAGTAGTCGGACGCTTTTTCATTAATTTATTATTAATTACTTCCTGTTATTAAGTAGACTTTACTACTCAGGTAGTCTCTGAACCTTCTAAAAGTGTACTTTTAGCTTGGCTGCTGATTGCCCTTATTATTTGATGGGTTTCCAGCAATTCATCCGATTCATTATAAAAATTACTTTTTATACGCCCAATATATCTTAGGGACACTTACAGAAATCCTACCGGTGCTGAGTATCTGCCATATAGAAGGATGGATTCTCTTGGTAATAGGGTTTATCTCAGATAGTAAGGAGTCTCCAAAACTTGTATATAATTTATGATATTCATTATATTCTAATAACTCTTTTACTATGGGATATTTATTCTGGATCTTCCTAAGAGATTCTGATTTAGTATCTTTTAGTGTCTTATCATATTCTTTTAATATACCTAATTTTTGTTCTGGAGAATCCCAATTTATATTAACATTTACTTCATGGGTATACATATCTTCTGTTAGAACAATAGGAACTTTCTTATTTCTATTCTTCTTCTTTACAGTTATATATTTTATCTTATCTTTTAATATAAAAGAATTTAACTTTCTTTTAGACTCTTCTAAAGTTTTCTTAACTTCTGTAATAACTTCTTTTGTATACTTCTCTTTATCTAATCTTATACCTCTATAAAGCATTTTAGCAAATACTCTGACTACTTTATTTTCTAGAATTTCAACTTCTCCTGTAGAATAGAATCTTTTATTAAATCTAATTAAAGCTTCTTTCTGCTTATTTATTATAGGCTCTAATACTTTAACATCATTTGCAGCATATTCTATTACAGCTTGAGTTAAACCCATATACTGTATATTACCTCTTATAGACTTATCAAGATTAAATTTTAGATACTTTTCTGATAATTTACCTAATGAAAACTTTCTAACTACATATTTCTTAGAATCTTCTATTGTAGATTCTTTTGCTATATCTTTTTCATCTAAATCATTATTATAACCACAATATAAAATATTTTCTTGTAGTTGAGTATCTGATATATTTTTAACATCTGTACTATGATGTAATAGAAACCTTAAGTCAAATTGGGCATTAGCAAATATGAAAGTTTTATTACTTTCTAAAAGATCTTTATATCTTGATATATTAATACTTGATAAATCTATAACAAATTGATTATTCCAATCTCCTAATTGAAGAGTTAACATTTTTTTAGTATAGGGATCAAATCCTTCTGTTTCACTATCTATACCTATAAAAGCATGATTCTTAAAATAATTTATAGAATCTTCTATAGAACAATACTGAATTAAGTCTTCATTATATTTACTTAAACTAGTTTGATTAGTTACTAAATATATCATAATATTTTATTTATCCAATGCATCTTTTCTATATTCTTTTAATATGTTACAAAATTCATCTACTTCTTTAGCACTACAAAACCATAATCTACCCTTATCTCTTTTTTTTAATTGAATATATAGTTGCGTATCATAAGGATCTAGTTCTTGATCTATTACTATTCTAAATTCTTGATTAGAATTATTAGTATATACTTTCTTTTCTTCCATTATTATAAAGTTATATTATTTACTTGATCTTCTAGCTTATCTAATTTTTCTTTTAGACCTTCTACTTCTTTCAGAAATAATTCTGTTTCTGTTTTTATATACTTTGATAAATTATTACTATAAGCTTCTTTATAAATTCTATAGTAAGAACTAAATATATTATGAATATTAATATTAATAAGTTTAGAGGAATTTTCTAAATCTTCTGGATATTCTTCAATATTTATTGTTATATTTGCATATAGATCTTTAAATTTATTTCTTTGATTCAAATCCATATTATCTAAAAAGCTTAAATCTTTCTTTAATTTTTCTATTGCCCTTTCTTCTATTTTTTGTTGTAATATATTCATTATTTTGTTATTAAATAATTATTATTCCAAGTTGATTGTTTTGTATTATAGTTAATCCAACCCCAAGTTTCTTTTGCTATTAGAATATCTTTGTTTGAATAGTTTAAATACCATAAAAGCATTTCATAATATTTATCATTGTCATTATCTGGAGCATTCCAAAATATACAAAATTGCCAATAAAAGAAATATATTTGAAATGATGGTGACCATTCATATCTAGGAGTTCCAAATTTATCTTTCCAACCTAATCCATACCAAGTAATATAAATAGGCCAACCATAACTAATTTGATATCCAAACAATGTAAAAAAGTTACAGCGTATAAACTTAGGCTTAACTTTTCTTATATTTAATATATTTTTATTAAAGCCCCAGGGATAAAAATAAGGAGAACCATAATGTATTTTTCCTAAATAATAAACTTTCTTAGGAGATTTAAATATATTTTTAGTTTCTTTTAATATGTATCTAAGTTTCATTTAACTCTTTTTTAAGTTCTCTTCTAATAGTTAATATTGATTGTTTGGTTATGCTTGGAAAAAGACCTAATATACCCAAGTCATTATATTTAGTACTGACTTCTTCCATACATCTTTTAGTGACTTCTTCTATAACTTCGATTTGTACTAGTTTAATAAATCTAATTACTTGTTCTTTCGTATAGTAGAATTCATAATCATTTGTAATATCTTTTTTAGTGATAGTATCTTCTATTTTAATATACTCTTCTGCTTTTTTCATCTATCAATTTATTTATTTTTATGGTATTGATAAAACATAATATTAGCCATTATATGACCTACATGAGATAATTTAGATTCTTTATCAAATTCTTCTTTATTAATTAATTTAAATAAGTGTCTTGCTAACGATTCCAATGTTTCATTTGAATCTAATCCTTTTTTCCAATTATCTTTACCAGAAGATATTAATTTGTATTTATTAATATCTTCTATTGGTATTTCAGAACCTCTAATTTGATTTCCTTTATCATCTTCATAAATACTATATTTATGTGCACCATATTCTAGAACTTCTACTAGAGGTAATAGTGACTCAAAATCTATTAAACTCCATTTAGGTTTTCCAGAATTATATCTTAATGCTTTTTCTTCTTTATTTTCCATTATATGTCTATAACTTGATTTATTTCTATTTGTTTAGGTACTTCAGTTATTACTGGAAATTTAGGCAAAACTCCAACCTCTCTTATAAAATCTTCGTCACAATCTAATAAACGGAGTAACCTATAATTCTTTTGAAATTCATAAATACCTTGAGAAATACCATATTTATTGATATATTCCGTGGGTATTAATTCTTCAAAAGTATTTCCATATTGAGAATATTTTTCACATATTTTCTTAAAATAAGCCTCACCTTTTCCCTCAATACCTTTTATTCCATCAGGAACATCTCCACAAATCATTGATTTCCAGAAACTTATATAGGCGCCTTCTACACTAGTTTCAATCCACCAACCTTTATTAAAGTCACTATCTGTTAATAATTCTTTAGATTTACTCTTAGATTCTTCTTTAATTTTATAAGAATAGTTAAAGTGTCTGCCTGGCATGTTTTGAAGAATATCCTTATCAGGACTACAAATTATTTTTGTAACTTCTTCTAAACAATCTCCTAATTCTACACAAGTTAATTTATAAAAGATATTTTTATTATCTTTTTCATTAACATAGCCATATATTAAATCTTCATTATACCAATAAGCAACTAAATCATCTGCTTCCACCAAATTCATCCATTGTGCATTCCATTTCTCAATTAGATAAGATTTAAGACACTTTAACCATTTAAGTGGACTCTCATACTTACTTCTATTAGATTTATAATTAGAATCAATCTTATGCCTAAAATATGGAGAATTTGAAATAAACATTATATAATGAGTTGCTTCTGTTTTTTTAAACATGTTTTGAATTCTTTCATCAATACTAAGTAAGGACTCTTCTAGAGAATCCTTACTTGAATGATATACTAACCCATCTGCATCAATCAATAAGAGTTTTTTCATATTCTAAAAATTCTTTAGATAATTGTTCTTGTGTTTCTGATTTATAATCTTCTATTGTAGGATTATGAACTTCTAAAAATTCAGATATTATTAAATGAGGTTCCCACATTAATAATTTAGTTCTACTAGAAATTCCTAAAGAGTTCATTGATCTCTTTAGTCTGGAAAAATATGTAGGATTTATATTAAAAAATATGCTATTTGCTATTACATAAGTAGTATTTACTTTTCTATCTTTATTTTTAATTACTAATAAAGCAATAGGGTCCTCTATAAGAATACCTCCAGTAAATTCATAGTAATTAATACCTCTTCTACTTATTATGTGATTAATAAAATTATTCTGAATATTTAAACAGTTATCTAGTTTAAACATATTCTTAGTATCTCCATATATATTATTCTTTAACTCTTCTATTCTATAATACAACTTATTTTGTAAATTTTTACGTTGAAATATAATAGGACTAAATTCACTTCCTCTTTTTAATATTATTCCCATAATTATTTTATTTCTATATAAAAAGGTTCTCCTACTTCTTTAATACTGAAAGGTATACTACAAATAGGTTCTGAAGAATATTTATTAGTTAAATAATTTGCTACTACTTGAGTTATTCTAGCACCTATTAAGCCTGCAAAAAAAGCTGTTTGCTTAAATGTACAAGGACCTTCATCTACTTCTTTATCATCAAATAAAGTTTTTTCATACTCTTCTTCTTTTCCTGGAGTAACTATATATATTTCATATAAAGTTGCTCTTAGCCTACCATCTATTAACAATTCTCTACTATTTTGAACTTTCCAAGCTTGATATACTAATTTTCTAGTTTCCATATTATCTAAAGCTGTAATAGTTATAGGACTACAGAATTCTGAACTATAAGATTGTTTAAAAGTACGTATATAGCCTAATTCACAATTTGTTTTAATAGATTCTACTTTATATTTTCCAAGTTGATCTTTTTTAAAAAACTGGCTGCCTATATTATGACTTTCAACTATATCTTTGTCTATAATATTATATATAGCTGGAATACTTTTAGTTAAAAAATATAATGCATTACTTCCTATTCCACCACACCCAACTAGTAATATTTCTTCGTTTTGACTCTTTTCAAACCAAGGAGAATCTTTAGTTCTGTTAAAATATTTTATATCCATTTATTCAATGTAAGTTATTAATATATTTTTTATAATTTCAAAGAAATCTTTATTTTCATAAGTATCCTTAAAATCCATTAATCTATTTAAGGCTTTTATACAATTATATCCTAATTTAGTTGGAGAATTATAAATACTTTCATGAATTAATTCTAAATTAATATCCAAACTATTTTCTAAAATATCTAAATCAGCGTCTTTTACAGAACCTAAATATTTAAGAGTTTCTTCTATACTATTGTTAGATTTAGTTACATCTAAATTTAGCCAAGCACTTAAAAAAGAATCTACATTATTGTTAGATATAATTTGATTATTATCCTTTATAGTAGAACTTTTATTAAAGACTTTAGATAAAGAATTTCTGTAAGTACTATTATGATTATAAGGATATTCAAAATCAGAATATGAGCTTATATTAGCAACAGAAAGTTCTTTTTTCTTATCTTCTAAAATTTTAATTCTATTCTTTAACCACTCAGGATTTTCTATATTATTATCTATAATAACCTCTAAATCTCCTATTAATAATATATCTTCTTCTTTAGTATTCTTAAATGGAGTTAATTTACCTAATGTATTTTTAAACCAACATTCTCTAGTTGTTTTAGATTTAGAAGGAACTGCTATTTTTGCACAATATTCATGCGAAAAATTAACTATTAAGGATACATAATAATTATAATTATAAGCATTAGTCTCTAACTCTGATAAATCTGTATTTGAGAAAAATGTGCTCATATTATGATGAGAATGTATTAATCCAGTAGACATGCTAATACCTTCTTTATGTATATCATAAGCATTTATTATTTCTCCATTATATTCAAATTCTGTATAAGCATGTGATCCTATATTCATAGGATATATAAAATCTGCTAGCACTTCTAGATCCTTTAGGTTATCTATATTTCCTTTAGAAATCTTATAGAATAGTATACCAGACCATTCAGTACTTCCTACTTTGTAATGTAAATAATTTATAATTTTTAGTAAATCTTTAGTTATTCTTAAAACACCTATTTTACCAATAGATACTTTTTTAACTTCTTTAATTATATTATTTGATATTGTTTCAGACATTATATAGTTATATTTAATTTTTTATTAATAAGATATTCTTCAAAATTAGACTCTATTTTATCTACTACTTCTCTTAATATAATTCTATGAATTTGTTTAGGATAATTATCTTCTTTCATATTATTAATAATTTTAGAATATATATCTTTTCCATTAAATTCTAAACAAAGTTTAGGATCATCATTAATAAAATTATTATCAACTATAGGAGTATAAGAAATATTATTTTTTTGTATATAACAATTTTCTGGATATTTATTTGTTAATATAGAATCTATTAAATCTATTGATGATTGACTTAACTTTATTGTATAACAATCTTTTACTATTTCAAAAGTATATTTAAAATTATTTATAGTATTAATAATATAATTATAATACATATTATTCAAAAGTTTATTATTCTCATCAGTAGAAAGAATACACTGCGAAAGATTATTAGTTTTTAATAAATTACTAATAAACATATAAGGACTACCTTCAATACTTTCCCAACTTAAATAAGAAGGTATACTTATTAATATAGAAGAAAAATCACTAAGCCCACCTTTATATATTTTATTTATAGATTTCTGTAACTCTGTATTTCCAAAGCACAAACTACTCCATTGTCCTATCTTATTACTACGAGCATGAGAAAATAAATAATTATTTAAATATTCTGCAATAGATACAGTAGTTCTTGTCATATTAATATTTTCTACTAGCCATTTAGAATTTGTATATCTGAAAGTAAATTTAAAATATATATCATACATAGTATGAGATAATTCAATACTATTTGTAATAGTTGTTTCTGGAAAATATAATGTTAAAGTAATAGTACGACTATCATAAATATTTAGCTCATAAGAATCTTTAGAATATAGTTTGCATACTGTAGCTTCTAAATAATGTGCAAATTTTTCATTATTAAATTTATGTATTTTGTTAAATAATAATTCCTTTAAATATATTTTTATATCTTTATAATTTAGAGGTATAAAGGAATCATGAAAATTAAAGTACGACGCCATACAAATATTAGTACTAGTTAAAGTTTTATAGAATATATAATTTTTAAACACATATTCTTTTATTATTATATATGTATTATTAATATCTATAAAATATTTAGCTTGATGAACCGATTTACTTAACTCCTCTTTTAATTCCTTCTCTGATAACTTTAATAATTCTTCTGGTATTTGCATAATTTATTAAATAAAAGAAAGATAGACTATAATACTATAGTCTATCTTATAGTTAATATTATTTTACTCTTCTTGCTAAATCTTCAACTTCAGCTTGTAATTCTTTCTTTGTAGTATAATCAACTAATGTATTTTTTTCTATTGCTTCTGAATTTTTTATTACAACATTATCTGAGTTCTTTGTTATAGTTTTAGTAGCACTTTTCATAGGTTTCTTAGTTATACTATTCCAAAAACCATTTAATTCTTCTGTAGTTGCATGTGTATAATTAAATGGAACATCTCCTCCATTTTCTTTATACTCTTTAATTTTTTCTTTAACTTCTCTATAAGATAAGTCTACTCCAGATTTAGTCTTAATAGGTACTACAAATAACAAACAATCAATAGCAGGTAGTACTGCTTCATCTAATTCATAAGTATCGTGTGTAGCTCTGTCAATTAACTTTACAGAGCCCCAATTAATACCATATGATGATAATTCTGAGCATAGTTCTCCTCTAGTGCGAGCACTAGTCTTTACTGTAATAACATCTTGTTGAGTTAACAACTTTAATTTCACAACACGTGTTGTCATATTATATAATTTAAATTAATATTCTTATCTACCAAATAATTTCAGATTTATTTCTTAACTTTAATTCTTCATTTGCCAATAAAAAACACTTGCTTCCTGTAAATGCTATAGGTGCTTGTTTAAGATTAGCTTGCTGTGTAGGACTTGGATGAGATGTATTAATTATACAATGAGTTCTATTATCTATTATATGTCCTACTTTTTGAGCATCTCTACCGAATAGTAGCCAAATTAGATCTGGTTGCTTATTCAAAACTTTTATTACATATAAAGTAAATAATTCCCAATATTTAGTATGAGATTTTGGTTTACCTTTAATAACAGTTTGAGCTATATTATATAAAAATACTCCTTGTTTTGCCCATCTAGTTAAGTCTAATTCATCTAAAGTAAGAGTATTAGGGTAACATTCTTTAACTTCTTTTAATATATTAACTAAAGATGGGCTAGGATATAAACTGTTTGAATTACTAAAGGCTAATCCATCATAAGTATAAATTCTATTTGGCTCTACTGTAGGATAAGGATCCTGTCCTATTATTACAATTTTAACTTTATTTAAAGGAGTTTCTCTAAAAGCTCTAAATTGGTATTCAGCACCTTTTTCTGGTATTATTTCATTAATAGATCTTTCTTGATTAATTAATTTTATCTGAGTACTAAAATGATCTGATTCTAAAGAATCTTTTAATTCTTCATACCAATCTTCTGAAAAGTATTGTTTATATTTATTCATTTTCTAGTTTACAATAATTATCTAAGTAATCTTTTATAGTATTCCAATTAATACCTAGTTCAGCATCATGTTTATGAATCATTAACTCTAAAGTTTCTTGAAATTTAGATCTATCATATATTTTATTTCCTTCATTTTCATAATCTTCTATTTCTTGAGCTTGTTGTTCAAAATCTCCTATTGACCAACATATAAATCTATATCCTCTCCTATAATCATTAATTAGCTCTACTTCGTAAGGATCAGAAGTTCTAATACAAAAATTACTTATATTATTTTGTTTAGGAAATCTAAATCCTCTTATTAGCATAATAATTAAGAATATAACTGAGAATATCAATAAAATATCTAAAGTACTTATTTTCATATCATTTCTTTCTTTTTATTGTTTGCCAAATGATTATATTATCAGGAAATTCTTGTTTATTTTTGTCAAGATACCTAATATTATCATTAAAATCAATAATCTTGTAGCCAAAAGTCCAAAAAACTGAATAATCATAATCATAATAAACAGTATCTGACATTATTTTACCAGTGTGTTCATCTATATCCTCAATATAATGACTAATAGAATATACTCTTTTTATATTACATACTAACAAATAAACCGAAATAGTGTCAAATTGTTTCTGATTGTAAGAACCACAAGATTTAGTTAATTTACCTCCATAAGACATATTATTAGTGTCTAAAGGAGTAAAACCAATAAAAGTTTTAGCATATCCTTTTTCATTATAATCCACAGCATCTTTGTCAATATGATAAGGTTTTGGTTCGATTCCAAAAAAAATATCTGCGTTGGGTATTGTTTTGTTATGTTCTTTCTCTGAATCAATATTATAATGAATATATCGTTTACCTTTATAAACTGGATGACAATCAGGTTCACCCCACGCAGGATTATATGATACTGAATCTTTATAACTCTGATTAAACGAATTAAGTGAAATCAATACAAAATAGATAATTAATAATTTTTTCATAACTTTTAATCTTTATATAAGTTTAATTGAGATTTTAATTCACTCATTACCATATCTAATAAAGTTCTAAATAATGTAATATCAGAAAATTTTACCGAACCTTTTAAAAATTTATGATATTGTATTGTTACAGCACTAGTATTTCTTTGAATATAATCCCCTATATTTTCTCTAGTATAACCTGCTAATATTGCTAAATATATAAATCCACTATTTAATACATTTTGTACTTTATCATTTCTAACTTTTTCTTTAGATATATTAGTTTTATGAGGCCTATAATCAATTAAATCTTCAAATTTATATCTAGTTACATATAAGGCATTAAAAATTCCTATTGTAATATTAGCTAAGATTTCTATTGATATAGTCTTAAATGGTTTTAACATAAAGAAAGAGTCTTTATATAAAATATTAGCAGATAAAGATTTTTCAGTAAACTCTATATTTATCTTGGGAATTTTAGTATTTATTTCTCTATTTTCATTTATTTCAACATCATACTCGACAACTACTTTAAAACTTAGTTTATTCATATATAGTTTCTTTAGTTAAATCTGGAATTGATAATAATTCTGCATCTTTTTCAATAATGCCACCTAATTTATTAGATAGCTGTTCTCTGTACTTATCATTCTGATATAATATATTTCCAAGAGTACTATTTTTATGTAATCCTCTAAAATTGAGTATTTTATTCTTATACTCTTCAGAAAACTTAGAGTATTTCCCATCTATAAATATATTAAGTATAGATAAATCTGGTATAGAAAAACAATATAAATGTCTATTTCTATCTAGAGTTTCATCATATAAATAATTTTTATGCTTACACAAATAAGAATCTAGTTCTATCCAAGAATCAGTACAATATCTTCTATATAATAGGTATATATTTGATTCAGAATCTAAATTATCTCTACCTTTTTTATCTCTATAAATAAAACTATTCATAAAATATGTATTCCAACTACATAATTGAGAACTAGGAATTAAAGAAGGTAATATAAATTCACTAGTTTTTGTAAGTAATTCTTCAGATAATCTAAATTCTATAGGAGATTCTTGAATAATACTATTTATTAAATATTTAGTTAATCCAAATCCTTTAGTATCTACCCCAGTTAAGCTTTCTTTGTACTTTATATTAATAATATCTTGTAAAGATATTGTATGAAATAATTTCTTCTTATTATAAAATTTTAAATTAGATATACTATTAAATATCTTTTCTTGTTTACACTCTCCTTTATAGCTTAATAAGAGTATTCTTGCATTTATTGCTCTTATAGATATCTTCTCTCTTTGTTCTTCATCTAAAATAATTTGTTCCTGAAAGGATAAATCTTTCATTTCTCTCATACTTCTAATTTAATAATTAAAATGAACATAATAAATTGTTCAATAATTCTTTTGTTTTATACTCTCCATATATTTTCCTATAATCAGAAATATCTGATGTAGTATTATCTGGAGTATGGATATAAGAAATATTATATTTCTCTTTCCATTGCTTTGCATATTCTATACCTGGATTTGGATTCTTATTAAAATCATTATTTGCAAAATATATTTTATGTTTATAATCTGTATTTAGTTTAGTCCAAATATTTGTAGAAAAAATTGTATTTTCAGAATTAGGTGCTATTATGTTTATATACCCTAATTCTTCCATACACATTATATCTTTTAGACTGGTTTGTATAATTAATAATTCACCTGGTTGTATAAAATTCTTATTAAATATCAAGCTTTTATCAGTATTACCAAACCAATATTTATTAGGAGCATAAATTTTAATTGCTTCTATACCCTTTAAATTATTTCCTAGACCTATATAAGCATAAGCTAGGTAATTTCCTATATTTATAGCTTTATCATTAATCCAATAAGTTGTTATAGGAATAACCAATTTTTCTTTTAATTTTTTCTTAGAAATTCCATACTGTTTCCAATAAGATAAATCCTCATTAGAGTAATATATAGAATTTCCTTTTATTTTTGCTTTTATTTTAATTTCAACTTCTATAGGATTATCTTGAATCTTAGGAACATTTTTTATTAAAACTTTATTACAAATAACATCAAATCTAGGTTTAACTAGATTTAGATTAAAAGCTTCATTTACTTCTGCTAAACATCTAATAAAACTATTATTATAACTATAATATTTAGTTCTTTGTAGAAATTGATACCATGTTTCAGGCTTTAATTGATTAGGATCTCCCCAATCTTTCATAAGAAGATCTCCTCTTGTACCATAACATATAGTACAAGAAGGATGATCTTCTTCTTTTCTCATTTTAAATGGTTTATTAATATTTTTATAATCAACTAAGTATGACCAAATTTCTTCTTGTGAAAGCTTCTTATGAATATTATCCAGATTAAGATTTGGTTTTATTTTAATCATACTCAATCTTTTGGGTAGTATTTATTTACTAAAAATATATAAAATCCTTCAAATGTAGGAATAGTATGTTCCCAAATAAACCATCTACCTAAATAAGTTAATCCATTCTGATCTTTAATTGGATAGTTATATTGAGTTACTTCTACTTTTCCTATATAATTATTTTCATCTTTAAACCAATCATATTCAATCAAAACACTATCATTATAACTTTCTACTGAGTAATCTAATATATCTTGTAAAGTTATTACTGGATATCCCTGAACTAACATAGGAATTTTAAATGAAGCATAAGGTTTATTATTAATATCTTTTACTTGCCATATACTATCTTTATTCTGGCTATATAATAACAAAGGAATAAAGAATACTAAAGCTAATAATACTTTTTTCATATAGTTTACTCTTTTAAATTGTATAAATATTCTTCAATATTTTCAGAGTTATTAAATTTAGATTCGTTAATTTGTTCTTTATGTGTATGAGGATTTGTATCTTCTACATCATTAATAGAACAACAATACCCGCATATAAAACATTTGTAATGAGATTTTGGATCAAAAAAATGTCTTAGTTTTCTTTTACATTTTGTTAATATAGAATAACAATTAGGACAATGATTATTAGTGGTTTGCATATTTTTAGTTTTTAAATAAACAGCTCTATCCAATTAAGAACAGAGCTGTTTCCAAATTTCACTTAATGTAGTTAATAATGTAAATTAATATATAAATCTAAATATCATCATCTTCAACTATTTTATTAGCTAAAGATTTAGTATCATCTGGTTTTATATCATACTTTTTATAATCCCATTTAGAGTTCTTATCAAACTTAAAGAATTTCTTAACTCCTTCTTTTACATAATATAAAGTTTGTACATCTTTATCTATTACTAACTCTTCTACTTCTATAATATTTTTAGTTAAGATATACCAATTACTATCTTTTCCTTTATATTCTCCAAAAGATAGAGTATATTTTCCAGGTTCATACTCTTCTGCTTTAAGCTTAACCCAAAAAGAACAATTCTTTACTATTGCTAAATACTTATCTAAATACTCTTTTAAAGTAGGTGCTTCTATTTTATCTACTTTACCTCTAGTATCTGTAATATCTGCAATAATAGCCAGATTTGCTAAAATTCTATCTATATAATTTTGATCTTCTGGATCAAAATATATACCCATTTTAATAAATCCATAAGGTCCTTCTGCTGTTATTTCTGGGTCAGTATTTCTCCATTTAGCCCCTGTAAAGCCACTACCAGAATATTTATCTCCTTCTAAATGAAAAGATAATTGAACTTTAGTATTATCCTTATTATACTTTAAATCATAGCCTTTTATACTAACTTTATTAAAGCCATAATTTAAGTAAGAACTAGTAAATTCCTGTGCTTCTGTGTGTGTTTTTCCTTTAGTTGTAAACGCCATAATAATTTATTGTTTTATATTTATATTCTTTCATTATTCTCTGGAGCTTTATTGGGTGCTGGACTAAGCCCAGTAACTACTATACCTATTGTATATTTCTTAGGTTTTTTAAATTTTAATTCTTCTAATCCCCATAAAAAGTCAATTTCTGCTGGATTAAGTTCCAACTCTTCATTAATTTCTGATCTCTTTTTTCCTTCATTAAGCATATCCAAAATAGTTTGGATATTAATTTCTCTTTTTTCTGACATTATTTTATTATATATTTAGTGTTGTTAATAATTGCGTATATAAAAGTTCTTGTATTTATAGCTTTAAATACATTATCTTTTTCAGCATCAAAGAATTGAAGATATCCTCTTTCATCTTGATTATTTTCATGATATCCTACTATAAGTCTTAATTCTCCAGGAATTATTTTAGTAATAGGATTTTCAATTAAATCTTCTAATAACTTAGGAATATCTGTTACTTTAGCATTGCTAATTTGTTGTATCTTAGTACTCTTTTCTGATTCATAAGCTTTTTTGATTTTATCCTTATCTGCTTTCTTAAAGTATATAGACATTGCAGTTCTAGGATTATTAAGAACTATTTGTATTAATTCTGTTTGATTAACTATAGTTTCAGTAGAATAATCACGAGCAGATTTAACTAGAGCATCAACATAATTTTTAGATAAAGTAGCTTCTTGTGTTGTTCCTAATATATTAACTACTATATCTCCATTATATTTAACTTCTTTAACTAAATAATAACTTGTTTCACTTAAAAAATTTCCTTTTTGCATACTAATTATTTAATTTTTTATAAAATCCTTTACTAACATCTTTTCCATCTAGAACAGATTGAGTATATACTTGTGTAGAATTCAAAGACTTATTAAAAGCTTCTTTAAATCCTTCTCCTGTATTATCTATAGCTAAACAGTTGGATTCTTCTAATTTTAGATCATCAATAATTCTTCTTAAATCATAATTAGTGCCTACAAAAGTTACTGTAAAATTCTTAGATTGAACTTCTTTAATCTTATTTGCACAAATAGATTTATAATGTTCTAGTCTGTTATTATCTCCATCAGTATAAACTTTTAATAAAACTTTATCTGAATCTGATATTCCAGGCTGTACTTTTTCTATAATATCTAAAACTGCTTTATATAAAGGAGTATTATTTCCTCTAGCTCCATAAAAATGCAAATTCTTACTATTAGGATTATTTAATAATGTATGAGTTTTCTTTTTTATTTCCTTATCATACTTATCTTCTTCAATAAATTCTTCAACTGTAACTGTATAATTTACTTCAGTTTGAGTTTTTATCCATTCTAATTCCTTTAATATACCCTTTATAGAATTATCATATTTAGGTCCACTCATAGAATATGTAGCATCTAATAATACTACATTATGTATAGTAGGCTTAATTTTAGATTTTTTAACTTTTTTTACAATTTCCTTTACTATAGTACCTTTTTTTAAATAATTTCTATAATCTTCTACATTTGCAAATCCATTTCTAACAGCAAGTTTTAATTTTCTTTCTTGATTAGATCTCTGTAAATCTTGATATTCTTTTTGATAGTCTCTTATCATTATATATTATTTATATTCCGTTATATTTTCTTATTTCAGTTAGTACTATTTCTAAATTATTTGGTATAAAAGTATCTTTAAATAATTCAGACATTCTAGCATTATACTTCCCATGTTTTCTGGTTACAAATTTGTAACTATCCGATGTAACTACTCCATCATCTTTAACATTAACATGAGTATATAACATAAAATCATAATAAGAATCTAATTTAAATTTTTCTATAATCATTTTACCACCAGGCATAAATATTTTCCAAGAATCTAAATTTTCATCATATTCTGAATGGAATTCTGTAACTACTATAAGATCTTCTCTAAGTTTATCTATTGATTCTATAATTCCATTAAGAACTTCTCCAGCTAATTCCCAAAATCTTTGATAGGCTTCTCCACCAGCTTTTCTTTTAATAAATTCTTTATCTGCAATAACTGAACTAACAAAATGAGTAACATCAGGCAAAATAATAGTTTTAATACTAGGCATAAACTTATCTACAAACAATAAGCAACTTTCAAGTGTTCTCAATTTAGTTAATATGAAATTACCTGTAATAGTTAATTCATTAGGCTCTTTCTTTAATAAAACTGGAATTATATCCGAAATCATTTCTAGATTATTTCTATCTCTCATCTCTTCTAATGACTTAGATTTTTCTGTAGAGACTTGTAATCTTTTTAGAGGTAATCCTTCTGAAGTTGTAATATGCATAGCCTTAGATGAAGGAGCTATAATAAATACTTCTTCTCCTTTTTTTAAAAATTTTCTACTATAAGACTTTCCTGTATTGGGTTCTCCAATTATACCTAGTTTTAATGCCATTTATTATTCTTCTTTTGATAAGTTATTATTTTCCCAAAACTCATTTGTTAATAAGAGATTATCAGAATCTATTGCTTCACATATTTCATTATAAACTTTAAACATCTCATTTTCAATAGATTTTTTGATATCTTTTTTACTAGAATCTGTAGTTACTAATAAAGATTTAGTAATTTTATTATCTGTTATTTTATCATCTCCGCTGCTCCAATCATCTTTAGGTTTTCTACCTGTTAATTGTATACAAATTTCTAATCCTAATTTTTTAATTTTAGGTGCTGTTTCTATAGTCCAATTAGACTCTTTTTTATTTTTAAATAAACTCATATATTAAATCTTAATTTGTTTTAATATTTTTATATAATTAATGTTTGATGCATATCCAATAGAACTTAAAAACTTATAATAATCTGTTAAGTCTTTACCTTTATCTATCCAATACTGTTGATATAATAAATAATCTTCTATTGAATCTTTCCAATGTTTATAAACTGCACATTTAGCACCATGATCTGCTATAATATAACCGGATATTTTATTTGGTCTTTTAGTAGTATAGTGCATACCAAATAAATTATTATGTTTAACACATAACTTACTTTTAAACCATCCAGTCTCCACTATAGCCTGTTTATAAACAATCTTGGAATGTATTATTCCTATTTCTTCTATATAATTTAATATATTTTCAGGAGTTAATTTATCTTCTTTTATTGTTTCAGTTAAACTACTTCTACTTGAAAATACACTAACTGAAGTTAATAGAAATATGAGCACGAGTAATTTCAGTTTTTTCATAATCAATAAATTTTTTGTGATGAGAACCACAAATATAATTAATTTTTGTCTATCTATCAAATTTAATTAATATGTTTTATTTCTAATTTTTAAATAAGCCTCTTCAGTCATATCTTTTAACTCTGGGAGTTCTTGAATATATCCTGATTCTCCATAAATACAGCAACCTAAATCTATAAATCCTTCAGTATCTCTGCTTTCTAATAAGTGAATAAATAGATCATTTTTGTTCATAGATCTTATTTTCCATTTCTTTTCTGAATTACCTAAATAGCTATCTATATGAGGATATATAGAAGGTTTAAATAAAGAATATAATTGATCTACATCTTGAGCAGTATTCCCGCTATCCTTAAAATCTTCCTTAGTAGGTTTTAAATCTTCTCCTGAGAATTTAAGTCTTTCTATTTTAGCAATATCTCTATTAAATTGTTGAGTTATAACTATTAAAGGCTTATAAATATTTCTAATATTGACAAAATATTCAGATAGTTTATCAATATTTTCTTTATTATTAAAGCCTCTTTCTTTAGAAACTAAAGCTATATGATCTACTATAATAATAGTTTTTCTGTTCTTAAATTCTTCCTTTAATTTATAAACAGAAGTTTTTATCTGCTCTTTATTACCTTCTTTTTCTACATAAGCATAACCTTCTTTATATTCACCTATAGAATTAAAATAATTTGTAATATAATTTCTAATACCTGTAGGATTAGTTTTTCTCTCATGGAAATCTATTTTACCTTGTTTTATAAGTAGACCATCTTCATTATAATCTCCAAGCAAAGGAATTATATCTTCTTCTAATACTTTATATACTAAGTTTTCATCTTCTTTAGATAGTGTATGCTTTCCTTTACTCAAAATATAAGCAGGATCCATCTCTTTTTTATATTTTTCTCTAATAAACCAAGAAATCCATTTAGGAACTTTCTTTAATCTACTTATTTCATAGGAGAAATATATCCAATGAATATCTTCTTCTGGGTTTAATAAATAAGGATTTAGAACATATCTAGAATCTATATAAGCAGTTTTACCAGTTTTAGGAGCAGCACCTATACAATGATAGGATTCCATTTGAAGATTAGAAGTAAAATTATCAAGTCTAGAAAACCCAGATTTAATACCTTTATTTGTGCCTAATTTACCTTTTTCTACTACTAATCTAAAATCTTTCATATACTAGTAGAATTTATCTTTTCTTCAAATGAAGAATTAGAATCTAAATGTATATAATCTTTTTGCCACTCCTCTTGTTCTATATAATTAATGATTTGTTTCATATACATTAAATCATTTTTAGAGCATTTTTGGAGTTTAGCTGATAAAATAGAATATATTAAATCATCTTCTTTCTTAGTTTTTACCCTGGCTAAATATTTCTTTCTGGCTGTTTTATACTCATTAGTTAATCTTCCATTAAATTCTTTATTACTAGATCTTAATAATCTTCCAGCAGGATTATTAGGGGAAGGAACTCTATATGGATATGCAGTATAAAATCTGTCAAAATCTATATCAGAATTATTTTCAAATACTTTCTCTCCTTTTTCTCTAACTATTACATCACCATCTTCCTGTTCTACAACATATCCATTATTCTTTAAGTATAATAAAGATCCAGAATAATCAAAAGAATCTATAGATTTAAGACTATTAACAGCTCTTTTATCCTTTAAATGTAAATAATATAATAAAACATAAACTTCTAATTGTAATTCACTTCTTTCAAATTCTTTTAAATCTATCATAATGCTGATTTTATTTTATTCATAAGATCTTTAGGAGAATATTTTCTAGAGGGTGGATGAATTATATAATCTCTTATATAAGATTCTCCATTTCTTACAAAGCATAAAAATACTTTATGTACTCCTATTCTTATTCTATAGGGCTGAAAAGTATTCTTATCCATATAAAACAATTTTCTATTATTATTATTATATATAGCTATTCTTTCATAACCATGTATAATAGAAGATCCTTTATTATTAGGGAGGATATCTTGTTTATATTTATCTAAAATATGTTCTTTTAATGCATCTTCTCCCATTATGAAGTTTTTAATTTATATTCTTGCTTTCTATTCTCTAAATCTAAATTCTCAAACCAACCTGGTAAGTTCTTATTAGGAATATAAGTAGGATTAAGATTAACTTTAATGTTTAATTTTGGTATAGTCTTAATTTTATTCATATTAAATATTTAACTTTTTCTATCAAGTCTCTGAAATTTTCTAGAAATAGATCTCTAAGTTCTTTAGATTGGAAAGATAAACATTTATTTGTTAATGAATAACTCTCTATTTCTATTTCATTTCTAGCTTTATTATAACCAATAATATATGTAAGTTTATTATCTATACTAGGAGTCCAATTATCTCTATAGATATCCCTTAAAAATAGTAGTTGTATAAAAGCCAGTACTTCTTCATATCTTTCTTTAGATATAAGAATATTTTTATTATAAACTTCATCTACTGAACCACTTAAACCTGATATAGAACCAATATAACTATTTGTACTTATATAATAAAGATCTTTAGTATACTCAGTATAAGCTTCTTTCCATGTTTTAGGTAATTTATTATTCTTATCTAGTATTTCTTTATATTTTATACATTTAAAAGTACTATTTTCTTCATCAACTTCATAACCTTCTGGTGGTATGATTTTTAATTCTTTTTCTTGCATATTTATAATTTTAATAAAAATACTCTCTAATTATTAAACTAGAGAGTATTTAAAAATTCATTTATTTTTCCTCTTTTGACAATGAAGACAACTCATCTTCTAAGAATTTAATTAAATTATTAAAGTTATTAAGCTCTTTTTCAGCTTCAGTAAGCTTATTTTTAGCATTAGTTAAATCCTGGATATATTTATTTCTATCTGAAATAGATTTTCCATTATTAACTCTGGCTAAAGATAAAGCTTCTTTTGCTTCAATTACTTTATCCTCTTTTCCTATCAAATCTCCTTTCATAGAAGAAATTTGACTAGTTAAAGCTGAATTAGCTTGTCTCCATACTTTTTGTGCAGTAGCTTCAGCATCATCACCTTTAATAACTGCAATAAACTGTTTTACAAATGAATTCATTACTTTTGCTGTACTCATAATTTAAATTTAAATTGTTATTCAATTAATTTATTATTTATTGTTTTTACTGGAATAGGACTTTCTAATAAGAGTGTAGTATCAGAATAATCTAATAATTTTAATTCTTTGTTTGGTTTAGTTGGTTCGGCAATGTACATATTAGTAAAAATCTCTGGAATTACTCCTGAAGTATCAACTAAAAAAGGTTTACCTAATTCAACCACATCTATACCGTACATATCTGCTACTGCGTTATTTATTCTATTTTCTAAACTTTCTTCTAATACATATTTTCTAAACTGTTCAAAAGTAATTTCTTTAAACTCATAATCAGGCCTATTACTATACACATGACCAGGTTCCTCACCATATTTATGATACATTAGGCTTCTTTCATCTTGATAATATGTTTTATAATACTTACATCCATAATTTTCATCAAACCATTTACCTATGATAAAAGCTTCTTCTTTATCTTTAGGTTTAATACACCATTTTTCTGGTAGAATAAAAGAATCTTTCATTTCTGTTTCTATCATTTTATGATACTCTTCTATAGCTTTACTACAAAATGTACCATTGGTCATGCTCATAACTATTTTATGGTCACATTTAAAATTAATTTTTTTTATAATAGAATCTTCGCAAAATTTACATATTTCTTCATCTTTATTAGAAATATCTTTTGATTTATCTACTTTCTCTAATACAAAATGAGGAAAAGTAAAGTGTTCTAATTCAACACCAATATCAGCTAAATCTTTTTTTACCTCCTGTACTAATCCTATATATAAATCCATTTTAGGGATCCATTCCATCTTCCATCCCCTTTCACCATATTTTGCTTTTCTTAATATTTTAACTTTATCTCCAGGTTTATATCTAACATCTAAAGGATAAGTATCATCTTCTTTTCTATCTTCAGTAACTATTTCTGCCCATTTACCATCTTTATATATGGTAGGATTTGAACACGTACGACTATCACATTTAATTCCATTAGATGAATATACAACAGAATTGTTTGAATCAAAATTCCAAAATACTTCTTTATCTGCTTCAGAGTATGGAATAACTTCTCTTATTATTCCTACTTCCTCCTTGTTAATAGACTTAAACTTAATTCCTATAGTATACTTATCATGAGCATATTTTAATAAAGCTTCTTTAACTTCTTCTTCAGAAGCTTCAATAGAATCATTTCTTATACCTAATTTACTTCCCCATTTTCCTGCCCAAAGACCATATCCATAGTATTCATTTCCATTTCTATAAGTAGAATATATATAACTATTATTTAACTTATTATCCTTGTACCACTTACTAATTTCAAATTTAGTTTCTTTATTTTCTTTCATATAGCCATTTTCTTTACACCAGTCTTCGTAAGACATAATTTCATAGTTATTTTTATTATACCAATCAAAACAATCAAAGGCTTTATCCACTAATGAAATTACTGAATTTTCTTTATATCTATCCCAACGACCTGTTGCCCAATAATATCCTAAATTTTTAGTTACAAAATCCCACTCTTCTTGAGTTTTTACATGAACTGCTTTAAGTTTATTTGTTGTAGTTTCAGAATTTTGTTTAGGTTCATCTTTAGATAATAATTCTTCTGAGAATTCCTTAGCTTCTTTTAAAGTTGCAAACCATTTAATTCCTTCAGTTTTTTCTGTACTTTCGCTAATTGCGAAATTCATAGAATAGTTTTGTTCACATTGTATATAAGGAGTAGTATAAGTATCATTAATAATTATGTAAGGTTTTCCTTTAATTAAGGGTTCTAATCTTGTTAATAATCTGTCTTGTAAAGGAACTATATAACTACCAACACTCCATTTTTCAATAAGCATATTATCTTTTTTAGCTCCTATCTTTAATACTCCATTATCATCAAATAAATCTAAGAGATTTAGTGAAATAAATTTATTCTGTTCTACACAAGTGTTTAACCATTTCTTTTCTTCTAGAGTTGCTAATCTGTCTGGCTTAGAATTATAATCTGCCATAGCTGCTTTTTTTAAAAAAAACTCATGTCCAGGTGATATTGCTATATTATTACATTTATAAGGATTAGGGGATACATAATCAAATATCCATCCATCTCTATAATAAATTTCTCCTATAACTAATTTAATTGAAGTTAGAAATTTATCTGGGTGTCCTTCTGGTAAATACTGCTGTATTTCTGATAAATCTTCTAATAATACCGGCTTCCAATCAAGACCAATCCAATCATGTATTTTAACATAGTATCCGATATATATTCTTTCATCATAATAAAATCTATTATTCCAAGGTTGTGCTGCTGTTGAACATTTACCATAGTAGGAGCCAGCATACTTATACCATCTTCCAGGTATAAACTTATTAAATTGCTTATCATACTCTTCTTTAGTAGATTCTACAAAAGCACCCACTTCATCTCTAAATAAGTCTTCCCATATATAAATATCATCAAATTCACAACAAACAGGTTTATCTTTATCTATATCATATATTTTATCTTTACAATTAAACCCTACACAGGATTCTATACATTTTACGTATTTTTTCATATTTTTATTTAAGATTTAAGAAAGCTCTAATAACTTAATACTAGAGCTTTCATTATTAACCAAAATAATTAAACCGCTATGAAAATCTATTCAGGTTTAATTCTTAATGAGCTATAAATATCTGCATCTAACAGATTATTCATCTTGTTTAAACAACTTAGAGGATTATTATCTTCATACATAACCTCAAATCTATTCTTTTCATTAATTATTGTACTTGAAAAGAAATATTTATCTAAGAATTTATCTTTTATAATATACATATTACGTATACTTTAAGAATTGCAGATCTTCTGGCTTTAGTACAATGCCATATTCTTTCTTAATATCCCTAAAAGCCTTTTGTTTAGATTTTGGATATAATGTATCTTTCTTTTTATTTTTCATCTTAAGAAAGTTTTAGTTATAGTATATCCTTTTTCTGTAAGATCTAAAATGATATTTGATGTATCATCCTTATAGCATTTAAAGCTATGAGTAGTTTTAAAGTCTTTAAGACCTTGTGTATTTTTAACATGTACAATTAATTTTACTCTTTGAATAGAGTCCTCAGAATAAGTAGATAAATATACCTTATCTTCGTAGAAAGAATTTGCTTTAAGAACCTTTAATTCTTTTATTTCTTCTTCAGTTCTTTTTTCTTTCTTTATAAGAACTATATCTCCTTTTTGAGTTAGTTCCTCTGTTCTTAATGGTCCATATTTTCTAACTGTTCCACAAATAGTGTATGTACGAGGTTCCTTAGTATGTTTCCATACATTTTTTATGACCTCATTAATTAGTTCTTGGTGATTTCTGTTATATTCCATTTCTCCGAAAAGTTTAAATGTTTATAAATAAGAAAATTAGCTCCAATCCTAGGATTTGAACCTAGCCTTTTATTATTTTAAGTACCAGTTTAATTCTAAATACTCAGTATATGAACTTGATTGGAGTATAAGTTGTTAAAGATCATCAAATTCTTTTTCTTTAAAATTTTTATGTTCTTCAAATTTGTCTACTACAAAGTTAATAAATTCTATATATTTTGAATTTATATTTTTTATAGAAATATCAGAAAGTAATTCTTTATTTAAAATATTAGCAGGACTTCCTCCTATAGTAATAATTAAATTATTATTAGGATCAGAAGATATTTTAATTTCTTCATTTTCCAATGCAGATATTTTATTTTCTAAATTTTCAATAGAATTTCTTAATTCTAAAGCTCTTATAAATTCTTTTTCTTTCATAACAGTTATATTTAGTTGGTTAGTACAATATTATTTATATCAAAGTTTTTAGTATACGGAAATACAAAGAATAATTTAACACAAGTTATACTAGGATCTATATAAATAGTTGTATCTATACATCCTTTCTTATTTAGTAATTCACATGTACTTAACATAATACCTTTGTTAGATACAAAATGTGTATAAGCTAAACTATTTTGTCCCAAATCATAATTAAAAGATAATCTAAAACTTCCATTATTAATTATGTAGTTACTATTTATACTAATACATTCGTGTTCATGACCACAATAACCATGAATAGAATGAGTAATAGAATTATATATCAAGGTATCTATAACTACTCCACTTGGTAATATATATTGAGTAAATTCTGTTATAGTATCTGTTGTTCCTTCTGGATACTTAATAGTATGTATAGGAGATTTTTCAGGCACTAAATCTTTATTTATATCTTCTTTTTTACAAGAGAATAAAAATAAAGAAAATAAAGTTATTAAAATTATATTTTTCATTGCTTGTTTATTTAATTATTTTTAAAATTTCATACAAACCTTCTTCTAATGCTTCTTCGTAACTATTAAATTTGTATATATTTTGTCCAATTTCAAAACATCCAGACTCATCTACTTGATTTTCTAAATTAACTCCACATTGTTTTGATATATTTACATCATACATATGATAATCATATTTTCCGTGACAATCACAATAAATCGTTAAGAATATATTATGAGCTTCTCTTATCCATTTTTGAAGCAAAGATTGAGTAGGACAATGTAAAATCATTTCTTTACCTTTTCTAGAAGCAATAACTATCTTATCAAATCCTTTTTCTTTTGCTAATTTAGCTGTTTTAAATGAAATTAATGTTTCGTGCATATTTAAATATTTTAATATTCTAAAATAATAGGTTTGTTATTAATGACAATAATATATACTACCATCATAATTAATAGTACAAATTCTACAATAAAAGACACTATAAGTCTAAAATCTAGTGATTTTTGTTTTAAATATATTAAAAAGTCTATAGTTATATTTAGCAAAATTAGAAGACCAGGTATTAATATTAATACTGTCATATTATTTTCCTTTCCAAATTACTATATCTAATACAGATAAAATATCATCTAGAAAAAAAATAAAGCAAACAGGCCCAAGAATACCATATATAGCAAAATTAGCTATTAAACTACCTATTGTTAGTCTTTTAATTTTTATTATATCTAGTATAAATCCACAAATTACTCCTATAGAATACCATATTATCATGTAAATCAATAAGTTATTCATATTTATTTTATTTTAGTTTAATAAAATAGAGACTATTGGAGTCGAACCAATCTTTTATTCTAGTTGAATATTGTGCATCAAACTATTAAGATTTTATCTATATAGTCATTCTACACTATCATCTCTATTTTAGATTATTTTATACTTTTATTTCTTTAATTATCTTAGATTCAGGATTAAGATATACTTGAATAAAATCTTCACAAGCTTTTGCTGAGTGTAACCAGTTACTAACATCTTTCCAATATTTCCACCATAAAAAAGTATGCTGTCTCTGTACTTTATAGGTACTTAGTGTTAAATCAAGTGGCTTATTTGCTATAATTCTAAATTTCATAGGTATTTATTATTAAGTTTATTAAGTTCTTTGTATGCAATTTGAGTAAATGAAGGCTTAGTTGATAGTTAATAAGTGAAATTGGTATCATGTCTTCTAGTGTCTTAAAGTGGTGACAGATGGCATGACTTAGCAATAACTAATTATTTTCATTTCAACACTCATTATCACTACCAATATTCACTTATATTATCAAATAGTTTGTAATCTCCTTTTCGTTTAATAAGCTCGTCTATCAATCTTAATTGATTACAGACTTCTAATTAAACTACAATAATACTCACTCTTCCAACTTAATGAATTTAATCTATCACCAAATTCTTATGTGTATGGTGTGAGTTTTAGGATACTTTCAATTATAGTTAAACTAGTTTGATAATGTTTTTATCCTGTATTTATATTAGTCCATATTTCTACTTTTTCATCCTCAATTATAGAAACATCATTACTACAAAAATATCCAGTAGCTCCATAATGAGCAGTTAAAGTAATATCTAAATCATCTACTAATAGTTTTAATAGATTTACTTTATCTTCAAATGTTAAATTATCAATATTCATATCTCTAATTATTAATTAATAATCACTTAATTTAAATTTTTGTTTCAAGACCTTTTAAGACTAAATAACCTATATTACTAGGCTTATATCTTCTTTCATCTCTTATAAATTCTTTAAATACTACATTAACTAAAGGTTGCCATTGAGAAGACCATACATGCCCATTATTTTGTTCTTTTAAATAATTATATATCTTAATACAATCCTCAGCATCCTTTTTATAATCTGTTTTTAGCTGCTTTTCTAATCTTAAAAGTAGTTTTCCCATAGTTTTTAATTTTTTTAAAAGAAGAGAGGCTCTTAGTTGAGTTTTCTCTCTTCTATTGTATGCAAATTTAAATCAATATTTCCAGGTGTATCAATAATCTGGACTGCACAATTAGTTATAATTCATCTTCTTTATTACTCATAGAGTGTTTTGTTATAACCATATGATCAAATATTTCTATTTGAAAGGCTAAATAATTTCGATTGGATTAAGCCAATTCTACTTCAACTGCAAATTACATAGCTGCCAATACAAACAGATAGAGGTCTAATACTTTCAACAAATGTATTTCTTTTCGAGTTGTTACCTTGTTATAATATATTATTACCATATCAATTAAATACTTCATATTCCTTACTACCAAAGAGTAAGATCCATAATTAATTGACTTAGGCATAAATATGAAAAGAACGATTAATGAAACTAATTTGGCTCTGTTACTACTCAAGTATACTATTGTAGAATTAGTTTATTCGTGTCTCTACCCATCATTAATTGTTCTAATAATTAATCTAAGGTGTATTATTTTACTTATTATTCTAATATAGATTTACTACAAGTTTCTCTCCAGTCAGGCCATGTTTCTCTACATTCTGGTTGATAATTTTCAAGAGTATTACCTCTAAATCCATTATTATATGCATTAGCAACCAATTTATCTGCTTCTGATTTCTTTTGAACATGATAAATTTGCCAAATCATTCCACCCTTATGGTTACGAATCATTAAAGTTTTAGGATACTTATTATTCTTTGTTAGGTCTGTATACATATTTTTATATTTGTAAATAATTAATTTAAGATATATTATGTATCTTTATTTCTTCTTTTGTCATAGGCACTACTAAATATTCAAACTTATTTTTATCTCTAAAGTCTATACATTCTTTATGTGTACCTGTATGCACTATGTTATCTTTAGTAAAATCACTATCTATTACTAAATCTATTACTTTATAGGTTTTCATAGCATTTAAATTTTAATTATTTATTAATCTGAAAAATCTTTTATAATTTCCAAATATTTTAGTTTATTTGATGCTAAAGATTTATAACTCTCACCCCTAAAATTAAATGACCCCTCATAATATTTAGATCCTTTAGGTATTACACATTTTACTAATGTAACTAATTTATCTTTAGCCATATAACAAGCATCTTTTTTATACTTCATTGAGTGTAATCCTTCATTAATAAGGCCTTTAGTAAATAGTAGTTGTATTTTTATAAGTTTGGATCTATAAGTTTTACCTATTTTTATTATCTTATGTCGGTAATAAGTTAAATAAGCTTGATTAACTTTTATTATATACTTATAAACCACTATATCTTTTTTTGCAATTAGGGGTTCTTTTGTTGTCAAATTCTCTAAGCACATATTATTTTAAATTATTTATTAAGTTTTGAATGTAACTTTCCTATAGGTCTGCCTCTAAGGTCTATTTCTTGATAGGATAGTATTTCAGATCCAGCATATACTATATTATTATCAAGCATATTAGTATATCCACGATCTGTACCTTTATATATAATACCTCCTAGAGTTA
>Ga0105103_10000009_pt1 | contig 83951 bp, 134 predicted proteins | sample PPLLaktember2015_2_FD_79107 | JGI IMG/M metagenome (GOLD analysis project Ga0105103, IMG submission 79107) | Freshwater sediment microbial communities from Prairie Pothole Lake near Jamestown, North Dakota, USA - PPLs Lake P7 Core (6) Depth... | ecosystem: Environmental > Aquatic > Freshwater...
CTAGCGATCTCCCTCTGATCTACCTCTACGTTTCGGTTATCTCCTCGTTCAGGGTATTCGTCGTTCATCTCATGAATCGGCCTACCCACAGTGTCATGCGGATAACCGAAGGTGGCCAAGTTCTGGATCGGAGCCTGGTACAGGGTCTGCCCGATACCTTCGGGGAACACAATGCGTCTACCATAGAACGTGTTCTTGATCGTCTCCAACGTGCTCTGAATACTGAAGCTCAGATCATTAGCCAGAGAAGCGGCACCGGCTAAGAAGCTGTTGAGTCCACCACCCGAGGATTTACGCCCCACACCAGTAGCCTGGTCGACTTGAGCACTGCTGGACTCTGCAGCAAGACCTACGTCGAATACACCGAGGGCACCCCCTCGCTGGAAGAACACTGAGCCCACTGTGGACAAAGTAGCGTAGTTGGTGACGAAGAGTTGGAACTGGAAAGGGAGGTGGTGTGGACTCATCGCCTCTTGGGAAACCGATGCTGACACGATGTAGCCCTCGATCACGACATCATCGAAGTAGAGGTACAGGCGGGCGTTGTTCTCCACCAGCTTAGTCCCACGAAGGTAGCGATCGTAGTTCTCCCAGAACTCAGACTTCCAGTTGAAGTCCTTGGTATTCAGAAGGACGCCACCGACCGTGATGAATCGTGGTCGCTCACCGAAGAAGAAGATGTAGTCGTCCCCGAAGGTTTCTACGATCTGCTGCTTCTCCATGCGCTGCTCAGCAACCTGCTGAATGATGAAGTTGGCGTAAAACGACGATGTCCCAATATCATTGGTAACCGTCGGACTACTGCTGTCGAACACTGGGATCGGATTGCCTGAACTGTCCAACACCCGGATGACAGCATAGGTGTCTTCCTTGATCGTGATTCCACGTAGTGGGCGTCTGACATTGATCTGCGGTTGTCTCATTCGGGCCTGATCAAAGGCCGTAGAAAACGGATCGGTTGACACTGAGATATAGACCGCCATGGCAATACCCTATCAGTATGTAGAACCCGTAGCTACGGGACTTCACAACTTGTACAGAGCCAACATGAAACCAAAACATCAAGCCCCAAAGGCCGCAGTTCCAGTGGTTCGTAGAGCCCTGGAGTTCATATTCCGACGTGTCCGTGTCCACACCGTGAGATGCGTACTACGCCCAGAGGACTGCCTGGCACTCAAGGGCCACTTCGGCTTGGCGAAGGTGCTCTTCACTACGAGCCATCAGCCGGTGTGGATACGTATCGGCCCTGAACCCGAAGACTGGGTTGAGTCATATGCCACGCCACGCTTCGAGGTCTACGAGGTCAGGCTACACCCCACCCAGCCGATGGTGCATAAGCTCTCGAACCTCGATCACGAAACAAAGAGGCCAAAAAAGCCTTACCGAGGGATCCCACTATGCTCCCTCCAGGTGTGTAGTCTTGAGGACCCCTCGGGGCGGTTCGATGCAACAACCCTCCTCGATATGCCTCCTCCGGGATGGCCTCCAACGGGTACCCACAAAGACAGTATCCGTGGCCTGTATCGAATGTTTGGGGTCGAGACCCCAGCGCGAATCAGAGCCTGGAAAGAGTTCGGCGAAAGGAAGACGCGCACCGCTGATGAGCGTAGTGCCGATCGGTGCATCGATGCACTGTACAGGCAGGGCTTAGTCGGGAATGCGGAGTGATCAAACCGTAAGGTTGGTCTTGATGATGAAGTCTTTGACCTCGCGTGCCACTGGCATGACGAGGTCTTCCCCAGTGACGTGACGGTGAAGGACCCCATAGATGAGATTCTCGTAGCAGTCCTCGGGACCTACAGAGTCCATGGCCTTCACCGTCACGACTCGGTCTCCGACCAGGAACTTGAGCTTCGCTACTTTCCTCATGAGCTCTCTCCTGGTGGTTGGGTCTGCTGCGGTCCTTGGGCAACTATGGTTTGAATACCACGATCGATGGAGGTGAGTAGCCGATTGCGATCTGCATCCAGGGGGTTGGCTCGTTCCATCTGGGCCCTTCTGGACTTCTCAGCGGCCTCACCGACACCACCTTCGCGAACCATGGTCTGAAGCTTGCGGGCTTCTCCAGCATCGAACCCGCCTGCAGACATCCTGGTGAACTCCTTCACCATGCCTTCAGCTCCGCTGATACCCATACCAGTGAGCTGATCTGTTAGCTGCTGCTGTATGGACTCGGAATCAGCGCCGCCTCTCGACAGCATGTCCATGATTCTGTTCGCTCCGCCCCGGACTCGTACGTCTCGTTTGCCTCGACGGACTGTGAAATCCATCTGTCCGAAGGTTCCTCCGGTGAGGGCACTCATCGCAGTCTCTCGGGCCTGAGCCGTTCCTCGGCGTCCACCACCAGTCACGTCCCGGACGAACTGCCGCTCCGAGGAACCCGAGGCCAAGAAGGCTCTACCCTCATCGGTCTCCCCCATAACACGAGCGATCCTGCGGTACTCCTCAGAGCTCGTATCCAAGCCAGCCAGGTATGTGGTCGATGCGGCACCGGCAGCTTGGGCACCCTCTACATCGAATCCCATCGTAACTTCGGCCTGTCGGCGCAGCATGTTACCGAACTGACCACCTACGGCTTCTCCAAGAGACTGGATGCCAGCACCGCTTCGGGTCATCTCGTTCTGGATCTCTCGTCGACGCCTGTCACTCATTCCGAGAGACGCAAACTCCCGCCCAATACCGCCACGCTGTTCGACGTTGTGCCTCATCTGCATGATCATGGAGGTCAAGGCATTTTTTTGCCCCGGGTCCTTCATGCCACCGGCCTCACGCTCCAGGATACTGAGCTCAGCCCCAAGCCGGTTTCTGTCCCCGGACATCCCCGCCATCCGTCGGGTCGCACTGGTCATCAACTCGCTCTGCGACACCGCAGCCATATCCTCTTCAGAGAACGCCTTGCGCTCACCGGTCCCGGCGAGCATCTGATATGTCAGCCGTTCTTCTCCACTGGCACCTTGCCCACGGAATCCGCCGCTTCGAGTGCTAAGTCGATCTCTCAGCCTGGCTGCAATCACGTCTTCGCTGTACCCAGCGCGGCGTAGAAGAGCGGCTTGTTTCTCTGCCGCGGCGGCCTCGTTGGAGGTACCACCAGGAGCACTTCGGTCGGCTCCACGCCCTCGGAGATCTGCGGCGAGGTGGCCACCACGCCCAATGAAGGATAGGTTGCGATCGTCCTGGTTCTCGAGAAGCGCATTTACGCTGCTGCCACCAAACATCCCGGACATACCCGCAATGATTCCGGGCACGCCCATTGCCAGGGATCCACCGATCCGCATGATGTCTTTGCCGATGGCGCCTATACCCGCCCCACTGAGCAGCCTACTGGGGCCCTCACGTAGGCCTGCCGCACCGATACTGGCACCGGGATTTGCCATGCCGTTTCGGGCCATGAAGGCATCAGCAGCGTTGGCCGTAGTCCCCTGTGCCAAGTACCGGTACATCGCTGCACCGCCCTCGTTCGTGGTGCTGGCCAGCGCCTGGGCCCGAAGGATGTCACGGGTTGTGGCCTCCGAGTTCGCACTAAGCCTCTGCATTGAAGTGCGGTCTGCTACAGAGGTCACCAGACCGGCTCGAGCCATATCTGTCCTGGTCTGTTCCTGCACCGCTTGGGTCTGAGTCATACCCCTGGTCTGCACCCCGCGTAGAGCAAAGATCTGCTCAGGAGTCATGCCGGATTGAAGTATGCCACCGCCGAGATATGCAGCGTTCTGCGCTCCTGGGTCCCGTATTGGACCCATGGAAAGGCGCTCGATGTCTGCAGCCGTGGCCCGACCAGTGACCAAGCGATTGACCGCGGTGCGATCCTGCTGGTTCAGCGAGGACTCCGCTATGCCGAGGATGTCATTCATGGCCTTGGAGGCCAAGGACGAGATGCGGGTCAAAAACCCTCGACCAACCTCACGAACCTTGGTCACCCCAGTGGCATCAGCCATGCCATGTTCCAGGTGGCGCATGAAGGCCTCAACGCTGCGATTCTCCGCGATGTCTGAGGTGACGTTCTGCTGACGCTTGGCCGCTGAACTCGAAAACTGTTGTTCCTCCGCGATGCGGCTCTGGTTCCGCATCAGACTCATCATCATCTCGGCCTGGGGGCGATCCATCTTGAATCTGCGCTGCAGAACAAGGCTGGCGGTGCTGTCGTCTTGGTCCATGACACGATCGCCAACGGCGAGACGCATCATGCCGATCTGTGCGGCAAGTCCGCCCTGCTCCATGACAGCACCACGGAGTCGACCCTCATTGTTCAAGGCCCTGGCCCGACCCATACGACTCACGTTGCCCTGGGCCGCACCACGCACATCACTGGTGCTGATGTCTCCGCTAAGGAACCGCTGGTACATGTCCTGGTCTAGTCCAGTGCCACTGGCGTTCGACATCGCGAAGATTCCGTAGCGCCCCATAGCTCGTTTGCTGAACGCCCCGCTCCTGGCCAATGTGCCGGACGCAAAGGCCTGGATGGCATCAGAACCGGTGAGGCCTCCGGTGGCTTCACTCAGCATCTCTTGGTTGATCGCTCCGCTTTGCACCGCGGCGCCAAGCTGTTGGGCCACACGAACTGCGCCGAACGCGCCTTGTCTCCCAAGACCGCCATACGCCCTGGATATCTGAGAGCCCTGGGCGCTGAGAGCAATGAGCTGTTGGCGGTCCATGCCTGTAACAGCCTCGGCTCCACGGATCTCTGCGGCGAAGTTGGCCTGATGCGAGCTCTGGAAGATACCGGACTGCTGGGCGCCACGGACAAACTGAAGCGCCTCGGTGAGGCTTCCACCGAGCTCGCGCTGCACAGACTTCAAGGTGTCCAACATCTTACGGAACTGCTGGGTGAACTGTTGGACATCGCGTGTTGCAGTGAACTGCCCGGACTCAGCGCCACCAGCGATCAGTTGATTGAGCTCACCTGCCGAGGTGGCGGGGTTTCTCCGAAGCTCGCCTGAGATGGTTGAGCCAATCTGGCCCATCTGGGTCTGGCTGAACCCCCGGCCCATGGGCCCTTGTCCACCGAAGTGCTGGAAGTTGTTCCGCAGCGTGGAGTTCAATCCAGCCTGATCCTGCATACCGCCCATGAAAGCCCCGCCGTAGACCTGGGCTGCCTTGGTCGCGGCGTAGAACGGCAGAGCCGCCCCTGCAGCCATGGCTCCACCCATGGCCACACCACCGACACCTCCACCGGCCATGCCGAAGCCCAGGCGACCCGCGCTCATCGCTGCGCTGAACGGGTCCAGTGGCAGCCCGGTGAGGCCGCCGGCAATGGACAGCGCGGCCCCTCCCATTCCTATGGCTGTCTGAGCACCACCAGCCATTCGCATGGCGGACTGCTCCCCATACATCCCACCCATGTTGGGTCGCTGCATGGCCCCGAATGCCGTCATCTGCGGCGCCATGGGCGGTGGCGGTGGCGCCATCCCGGGGTACATCGCGGACTGCCCGGGATATGACAGCTGTTGGGCATAGGCCTGCATGCCCCCGAACATCGAGAGCTGCCCGGCCACCTGTTGGGAGATCATCCCAGAGCTGAAGACGGTCACGCCCACATATTACAACAAGGCTTGACCTTCTCCTATCAGACTGCGAAAGGGATCTAATGACTGAAGAAAACAAGACCCCCACAACCCCTATCGCCATCGCCCGGCTCGGTAACGTCCAAGCCCTCGTAGAGTGGAGGGGTGAAGGCCCTTACCGTCGTATGACTCTACGAATCACTAAGATCGTAGATCCCAAGTCTCTGGAAATGGATCCGACCCAGACCTCGTTCTTTGAGATGGAGGAGGTAGCCGCCCTGTGCCTACTCCTCAAAGACTCCTTGAAGCTCGCCATGGGGGAACAGGGCCGAATGATTCGACCCGTCGCCCCGACACCAACAGAGGAGTAGACGTGGTCTCCAAGCGACTCCAATGCACAGCCCTAGCACTATCCATCAAACGGATGAAGGCCGGCTCTAAGCCAGATACCAACGCAATACTAGCCCTGGAGCAACGCTACTACCAAGCCCTGAACGAGCTGCTCCGCAGTAGGAGACCGACAAGGAGGGTCCGGTGCATTTCTGCAGTGATGAACTAGCCGTGCTCACCGCGGGTCTGTCCTACACCGGCTGGTTGTGGTGGAAGCTCCGCAGTTTACTGAGGAAGAAACCATGATCATTGTTTTGTACGGGGTGAAGGGCAGCGGCAAAGACACAGTCGGTAACTTGCTGTCGCCGCTGGGGTTCAACAAGGAGTCCTTCGCCAAGCCACTCAAGACTATGGTGAAGGAGGCCTTCGCATTCACCGACGAAGACCTCTACGGCACCAGCTCGCAGAGGGAGCATCAGTACACCGACTACCCCTTCTCTGGACCCTGTCTGGAATGCGGCACAGCGGAGCTCAAGCCACACCTCAACGGCAATCTTCAGTGTGCCGGCTGTTTGGCTGTCTACCCCAGGTACGTCACACCGCGCATTGCGTTGCAAACGCTAGGCACCCAGTGGGGGCGTAGGCTCTACACCAACGTCTGGATCGATGCGGCCTTTTCGAGGATCTCTTCTGCGCTGAGGCAGTCGGGTCCTGGAGGGCGTTGGGTAATCACTGACGGTAGGTTCGCCAATGAGCTGAGGCGTTGCAAGGAGCTCGGGGCCTTCGCCGTGAAGCTCACCCGGGGCTTGGCAGGGTCCACTGACACCCACGCCAGCGAAGCCGAGTTCCGCAGCATTCCGGATCACGAGTTCCACTACGTCCTGGACAACGCCAGGCTCAGCCTCGACGATCTGCCCAGTGCTGTGAGTGTTCTGATCAATGCCGCAACCAAGTGGAAGCGTCCTGTCATCTCCGTCTGATGGTCAGGAACGAGTCTTCCACGGCAACATCGAATGCCGGCGCACTCCTGAGTTCTTCCCTGCTGATTCGGATCACACGTCGATGACACATCGCACCGATGACGGACTCATACTCCTTGAGTCTGTCTTCGAGTGCCTTGTACCTGGCCTCTAAGCTATCGCCACGGGCTATCTCTTCAGCCCAGGCCTCGGCGATCTCATCATAGGTCTTCTGAGTCATAACCCCTGTGGTATCGCCTATAAGAGAGTAGAGACCGGGCTCCATCCCTTTCACCTCCTCTGCTGATCAGGGATCAGGTCTCTAGGGGATGAATCGGCGCAAGCCCTTTCATCTCTTTGCCTAGCCTTCTGCAGTCTCTCGCATCGAGGATTGCTTGTCCGACTTCTTGATCACACCCTGCAGATGCCTAGCCACAATACCCCGGCACTGCGTACAGAGCACGGAGAAGTCGGCGACGATCTCACCGTCTACCCGAATGTTTAGGGCCGAGGACTCGGACTCGGCAAAGCCGGCCTTCGAGCGCTTGGCACGTTCTACTACTTCTTCCATCGTGATCTCGACGTGCTCCACACGTGGGCAACGCGAGCACTCCCGGCGAACGCTCAGATCCATCACTCACCTGTCTTTGTGGCCAAGTACAAGGCGTAGGTCTTCACCATGGCCTTCTCGGCACTGATCAACCCACTGGGGTTGGGATTACCACCCCGACGCTGTTGTTCCAGGAACCAGCGCTCGAACTCCACGAGCTCGCCGTCCATGAGACGGTCGAACACATCTGGCGGCACAGTGTCAGGATGCGGATCGATCCTGATTTCGACTTTGAACGGCATCGGGCTTCTTCTCCTTCTTCGACTTCTTGGTGTGGATGCCGTTCGTCCCGTTGGACACGGCCTCCCCCACTGGTGTGTTCTCCAGCTCCTCGAGCTCGGCTTGGAGCTGAGTTCGCTGGGCATCAAAGTCATCGACGCAGAGGACCACGTGGTTGGACCCGACGGCTGCGCCATCCTCCCGGGTGAAGAACATCTCCGGCGGAATCTTTTGTTTGTCCCTACTCGGCATGTAGTTCGCAGTGATGTACTGGATCACTGCGCTGATAACAGCAATCTTGGAGCGTAGCTCCGAGATCTTATTAGCGAGTTGTCCAGCAGTGGTCATAGCGTTATGCCGAGAGGAAAGCCCGGATCCTTCCCTGGAGATCTGCACCCGTAGAGGTGTCCTTGATGATTCGGTTCAGGGCATAGACGCCCCACTCCCGGCGGTCTCTGACGCCGGTGAGGACATCACCACGAAGTTCCTTGAGTGATTCCTTGTCCGTGGCTTGGCGGAGGTCGCCGTGCATCACTCCAATGCGGATATCGGCACTGCACTCCATGGCTCGGAACATCTTGGTGATGAGGACTGCCCAGGTCTGCATCGGGAGGCGGGCAAAGAACTGGCCGACCAGCTTCTTGGGGTCCGTGGCTTGCTTGCAGTGCTCACACACCGCGACTCGTCCACTGACGAACTGGAGTGTGATAGGAGCCCCGCAGGTCTGGGTCATGCCCCGGACTTCGGTCTTGGCCGGGCAGAAGTAGATGGCCTCGTCGCCACCGCCGTGGAGGAAGCCGCCATTGGACCAGGCCGAGACCAGACCGGCGAAGGGGTGAAGCATGCTGCGACGCTCACCAAAGGCTATCTCGAGTTTGTACTTGGCCTTCAAGGACTCGAAGTCGCCATCCACAGCCTTGAGGGTCTCGGCCACCTTGGCCTCGAGCTCTGGGTCGTGGAGGGCATTGCCGAGCTCGGCCATGTCGTAGAGCCCTCCGGGGATAGCGCTCTTGCCGTCGGCTGTTACCTGACCCCGATTCATGTCGCACCCCTAATCGCTGTGGCCATGGCCGAAGCCGCCACCCTGCTGTCATGAGCACCCTTGAGCTTCCCGTTGGCAGGGTCGAAGGGGTATTCCTTGCGACCAATCAGCGGTGCTGAGGTGACCTCTACGCCTTGGGACAGGGCGCGTAGCGCGGCACGGCCCAGGGCACCGGCGGCACTTGGCACGGCTCCGCCCAGGACAAACCTCCAGAGGTAGCGGATCGTGCCGTCCTTGGAGAAGTAGGTCTTCGACACATCTGAAGACCAGCTCTGGCCGTTGTTCTGTTCCGCAGCGACCAGGAACTCTTTGACGGTATCGATCCAACGACTGGCGTTGACCTGATCCTTTGGGGCCCGGATGAGAAGCACCGTACCGCCGTCAGGGGTGGTCTCTTGCTTCACGATCTCGGCTCCGATGCGGGCTAATGCTTGGTCGAGTCTCATCTCAGGCTCCGATGTCTAGGATGATGCCGTGGGTAGCGTCACTCAGGAAGAGTGTGGGGCCACCAATGACGACGATCTTGTCCGGATACTTGGATTCCGTGGAATACACCACTCGGATCCCGAACACTGTGCGGGGCTCAACGCCTTCATCATAGCCGAGGTAGGCGGCTAAGATCTCGGGCTCTGGGGCCAGGATAGCTGCAACCCTGAGACCCTCGCCGGTGAGTCGGCGGGTCGCCGCTTCAAGGCTGAGGTAGGGGTGAGACTCTGGGTCGAAGCGTTGCTCGATGAGTTCCACCCGTCCCAGAAGGAACTCGAAGTCAACGTCATCATTGATCTCCCCGGGTTCCGGCACCACGGGATCATCAGAGTCCATGCTGCGCGTCACACTCACGCCGCTGGGGGTGATGCGGATCTCCATGACGGAGCTAAGGCCAATCACGCGCTTGACCAATGCAATGACCCCCTCCGCAGTCCTCGGAGTCGGGAGGTCAGCTGTCCTGAGCTTCTTCTCCACTGGTCTCTCCTGGTGCCCCTGCGATGGTGTCGTAGATGCGTCGGGCCTTTTGCTCGACTTGCTTGCGGTAGGCTTCGACGGCGTCATTGATCACTCCACTCTGCCCACCTGGGTGTTCCACTGCCATCTCGCGAATCCAATGACCAAGAACAGGCGAGAACCGCACCGTAGTGGGCTTCGTCCGCTTGACCTCGAAACTTCGACGCGATGACACCGCTCTGGAATACACCCAGAATACAGTGGTGTCAACCGCCGTGTGAGGCTTCTCTGGGCTCGTCTACGGCTTTGAGGGCATCGAGGTAGTCGCGTAGGCCTTTGAACGCCGGGAACAGGCCGGAGAGTCGGTCTCTGACGAAGATGTGGAGTCCATCGAGGTCAGAGTCCTCTGCAGTGACCCCGCCGAGCAGGACAGCGTCGCGCATCTCGCGCTCGATCTCGGACTTCAGCTTGGGGTTCACGGCGAGCCAGTACGGTAGCCACGTCCAACGAACCTCCAGAACTCCGTCTCTGACCTGAACCAGTCGCATCACTGCAGAGCTCCACAGACGGGACAAACCCCCTCCGCACTGTGCTGGCAGGCCGGGGCCTGCGGTGGCGACGAACTCAACTTCTTCTTCGGGTCCTCGGCGATACGACCGACGAGGTCTCGAGTCACACCCTCAGGGGCACCGGGCCGAAGAATCACCTCCACACGACCTTCCAGCCGCTTGGTCAATGCCGTTCCGGACTGACTGAGGATGGACTTGCCACTGAGATCGTGGACAACGACTACGACGTAGTGCTTCTCCTCATCGGCTTCCAAAACATGAGAGATCTGTCGACCATCGAGATAGACGTCGACATACATGGCCAGGGGGTTGGCTTGTGTCAGTCGCATTAGATCACCCGTAGTGTGGCCTGAAACATGTGAACCGTGGCTTCTAGCTTGTCGTCGCTGTGTCCGGCGAGCCTCTCTACAGTGAACCAGATCGGGGTATTAGCGGTCAGACCACTGAGGTTCAGCGCGGCCTCGAGAACGGTATTGGCCGTTGTGAAGTTCACTGTGGTCTCTGCGACAAGAGCACCCCCGGCGTAGGGGTTTGCCGTGCCCTGGCCATACGTAACCCTGAACCTCGCGGATTTCAGGGTCGACGCATTGGTATCGGCAGCGAGGTAGAGCCTGAGCTTGGGCGTAGCAACCTGGGTGAATCCGGTGAATGCCGCACGGATGAATCGTCCCGGGAAGCTGCTGACGAAGTTACGGACCAGTGCGGTGATGCCCGTACCCGTGGTGTCCCCGAACTTGCACACAGTCTCAACGGCGCCGGCGGCACCCACAGTGCCGTAAAGGCCGGACTGGGCGAACCCCGAGACCTGATCCCAATAGATCTCAGACCCCGTAGAAGAATCCCCGACTGCTACTTCGACCCAACCCGGTGATCGATTGTTGTTCCAAAGCGTGGTGTGTCCACTACCATCGAGCTTGGTGAAATAGACCTCATCGCTGCGATAGCCAAAGCGCGTACCATGATAGGGAGCAGCGATCGCTGTGGCGTAGCGGGACTCGAAGTCGAGTCCGGTTCCAACACCGACACCACCAACCCCAGTGGCGTTGAGCACGGCGTAGGAATAGCACTTGTCAGGCGGCACACTCATCGGTGTCGTCTTGGTCCAGTAGCTGGTCAGGGCCGTGGCCGCACGAAGAGCTCCACCAGGGACCAAGCTGTAATCCAGGTTCGACCCCGCACCGCCATAAACCCAGCCCTGGGCGTCGGGCAGCGTTCCGAGTCTGGCGTCGTACTCCACCACACTGGTGCAGTAGTCGAATGGGATCGATACCCGGCTACCTGAAGCGGGGTGTCCCGCCGGTGCTTCCGCAGATCCACCGGTCAGCCACGCCTGCGGGGCTCCACCGAGATCTGCGTTGTGTGCTGTGAAAATCATAGGGGCAGCCTCCAGTGTAATCGTGGCCAAGTCAACGGTGTAATCCCCGCAACGATCTACCAGGGTTGCAAGGTATTCACCGCCGACACCGACCTCGGGCAAGACAGCGGTGAGCAATGTGTCGATGAGATCATCCCCCATTGGTTCGGGGTACAGAGTCACTGGGGTATCCACAACGATAGGTGGTGGAGGACCCGGAACGATGTTCACTGCCGCGGTGTAGGTCCCGCCGGGCCCAGAGAACTCCACACTGAGACAACCGATGTTGCCAATATCTGAAGCCGCGATGAAGACGGCCTCGGCTGTGGTGTAGACCCCAAGGATCACACTGCTGCCCAGGGTCTTAGACGTCCTGAGCCTCTCACAGTTCTCACACCTCGTATCGATCCGTGCGGCTCGGAGCGTGGCGTCGAACAACCCCCAGGAGCCTCCACCACCGGAACCAAAGAAGGTCCCAAACCCAGTGGAGCCCATGCCTCCGAGATGCGCGGTATCCACCAGCATCCAGCGTTGAACACCCTGTGTGACCCGTACACGGCGTTCGGAGAACACGGTGTAGCCACAGACACATCTACGATTTGGATCCTGGGCAACCACTCAGTCCATCCCTATGAAGTGAAGAACCATATTGGTGACCGATGTGACTAGGGCAAAGATACCAGCGACAAGAGCAACCACGATCGGGGCTGTGGCCTTCCACTTCTCGACCACCACCTTCTTGTCATCCTTGAGATCGTCAATCCGATCTTTCAACACATCAGTCCTAAACTGACCGGTGTTTTCCCGATGGTTCGTGATCCTCTCCTCCAGAACCGCAACCTTGGTCTTGAGCTCTGTGATGGAATCCCGAGCCGTCGCTAACTCACGCTCCAGGCGCTCGACACGCCCAAAACGCTCATCCAGCATCACCTTGACCGCAGAGAACCCCTTGGCGAGGTCTGTACGAAGCGTGGCAATGGCCTCTTCCGGCGTCTTCTTCGGGTCAACCATCGCTGTCACCCAGAGGAGACCCAATGATCCTGAGTAGCTCGTACTCCGGGTTCATCACTGGTTCAGAAGACGCCGCCTTCAAGGCATCAAGGGCACGATCCGTGATTTTTCGTGCGGTACTGGCTCGGATGTGATTATCCATGCGGAGTAAAGATCTCATCTCCTGCATGACCACATGATAGCCGTGCTCACGAAGGATGTGTTCCACGTTCTCAGCTGCCTCTGGATAGCTGCGCTCCAGGAATCTGAGCACAACCTGCATCGTGGTGTCGACGACATTGATGTGCTCGGCGAGCAATCCGTTGGCGGCTGGTGGCACAGGTGTGCTGAAGTCGTGGGTCAACCTACCAATGCTGCGGTGGATCAACTCTTTGGAGACCTTCTCGCGTCTGGATCGCTCCAGGGCATAGAGAACGTCACGCTCCAGGGCATCTGTGCTGAGCTCGGCGGACTTGACGATAAAGCTGTCGGCCCCGGCTTCTAACGCACGGGTCGCTACGCCGAGGTCTTCCTGCCCGCTAAGAACAATGATCGGAACATCGGGAGCCTCGCGCTTGACACCAACGACACTGTCGATGCCGTGCGAGTCCGGCAAGGTGAGATCCAACAAGATGATGTCGTATCGCTTGTTCTTCAGCAGGGTGAGGGCCGAAGACATCCAAGATGCTCGCTCCACCGAACACTGAAGCCTTCGGGCAACGCCGAGACGACGCTCAACGAGTCGGGCATCACCGTCGTTATCCTCGATGAGAAGAACACTGATGTTCAACACGGGACCCTCCCGAGGTTGAACCAGAAGTTCCCCAGCGTGGTGGTGAGTAACTCGAACTTCTGCGGACTGCCCGGCTTCACCAGGTAGGCGTTGGCGCCATTCGTGTAGCAGGTGTTCACGTCAGTCTCCGCCTCTGACCCGCTGAGGATCACCACAGGGATGGATTTTAGCTTGGGGTCAGACTTTACTTCGCCGAGTACTGAATAGCCGTCGATCTTGGGCAGGTTCAAATCGAGCAAGACCAAGTCTGGTCGAGGGGCGGTCTCGTAGGGCGCCGCCTTGTGCAAGAACTGTAGAGCCTGGATCCCATCCGAGACGTGGTGGAGGCTGTACGGAACCTGGAGGCCTCGAAGAGCTCGAACCATTAGGCGAGCGTCGGGTAGGTGATCCTCCACTAGGAGTATGTTCATCGCTCGAGGCACTGTCGTACTCCGGTTTTGGGACCGTGAAGTGGACTGTAGCACCGTGACCAGGGCTGGAATCTATCCAGATCCGACCGCGATGTAAATCAACGATCTTTCTACAGATGGACAACCCAATACCCGTACCGGGTCGTGACCTGTCCAGACGCTTGAAGATCGAGAATACCTGATCCGTGTACTTTGGGTCGATCCCGATACCATTGTCCTGAACCCAGAAGTGCCAGGCATCAGCGGTGGTGTCACAACCCACTCGAACCACAGGAACACTGCCATTGGCAAACTTCACTGCATTGGACACCAAGTTCTGGAACAACAGGACAAGCAAGGTGTTGTCGCCCCAGACCTCGGGTAGTCCCTCGGACTCTACAGTGGCCTGGGCCTCCCGAATCATGAACTCGAGATTCAGAGTTGCCTGAGACACACAGGACTCAGCAGACACCCAGCCGAAATGAACATCCCTGCCAACTCGGCTCAAGGCGAGGAGATCGTTGACCAGACTTCTGCCCTGCTTCGCGGCATCCACGATGTAGCCGAGGTACTCGTTGGCTTCTACGGGAAGCACACTGCCGTAGTCCTCGGCCATGAAACTGGCATAGTTCGAGATCGTACGTAACGGCTCCTGCAAGTCGTGCGACGCCACCGTAGCGAACTGCTCGGCTTCATCCTTACTGCGTCGAAGATCAATCAAGTACTTGCCGAGGTCATTCTCGAAGACCTTGATGTCTGTGATGTCCCGGCCCGTGACATGAACCAGTTCTTGTCCGAAGACACCACGATGGCGCCACCGGACCCAGACTGTCTTGCCGGTCTTGGTGACATGCCTGCAGTCGTAGGGGAGCTCGCCGGCTTGATGCAGGGCGGTCTCCACGGCTTTGACGTCTTCGGAATACACAAAGTCCAGGAATGGCCTGGCCACAAGTTCCTCGGCGGAGTAACCCAGGATCTTGCACATCGCGGGATTCACGGCGAGGTAGTGTGTCGCATTGATCACACACATCGCATCACTACTGATGGCAAAAAAGACTTTGTGGTCGGGTTCCACGACTACCTGTTGTCTACAACCGCTGCCACACCGGCGAGGTCTACGGCATCCCTGACCTGCTGCTTCAGAACTGTGCCAGAGTCGAGTCTTGTCCTCATGGTTCCCAGTGCAGTGAGGTAGAAACCGTGAAGAGTGGCGGAGTCAGCAATGCTGAGCTTATCGGCGTCGTCGATAGTGTTCCACTCCACGGGGTAAGTGAAGTTGACATCGTCTCGGATCTGGTGAGACCCCATGATCTTTGACTGGGCCGCCATCGACAGCGAGAACTGCTTGCCACCGAACGTAAACCCCAGGCCGATGAGGTCAGCAGTACGGGAATCGATGGCAGAAATCTTCTCGGCCTTTGCCTGGGGCAAAGCGGAGAACGCAGCCTTATGGGCCGCCACCGTGCCATCCAAGGTATCGATCTCCCCAGCGGTCAGTGCATCAGCAAAAATAGCTGATAGCGCCGACCCCGAAGCCGATAATGTGAACACCTTGCCAGGCAATACGGCTTCAATCTGAGCCGGCAACTGCCTCATACAGATGTCCCAGCGGCCATCCACAAGATCTCTGCTGTATTCGTGCGTGCTCATGCCTTTGTGTACCTCAGGCGAAGGCCGATGTAATCGACCGTGGTTCCGATACCGACGTGATCGACCTGGACGCCGACATGGTCATTGGCTGCAATCCCAGCGAGCAAGACAGCCACGTTGATGGATAGCAAGACGTTGATCGTGCCGGAGTAGGTCAGCGTCGTCTCCGACACGGAGTTGACGTTGAAGACTTCGCCAACCGCACCGAAGTCGGAGAACAGATCGATGTTCTGAGTCGTGAATGTGGCTAGTGGAATACCGATGACCGCAGCCGACACCAGAGTCCCGAAGTCAGCGGGAACCAAGAAGCTGAAGTAGACACTCGAGTTGGTGCCTGCGGCGTTGGACGCGAAGTCTCCACGAATGGCTATTTGGTTTCCAGGCGGGATCAAGAGGTCTACTGATGTAATCCTGGAGTCATTGCCCTCCACAAACGTTCCCGCCGTGGTCCCGAAGGCCGCCAAGGCATGGGTGTGATCTGCGCGGGCCAGAGACGTGGAGGCACCCTCGGCGTTGGACGTGCCCGGCGGGTTGGCTACCGCAGCAGCCGTCGTAATGTCGTGCTTGTGGTCACTGCGAGCCGCTGCTGAGGACAGCCCCGCCGATGCCGCAGCCTTTGTGACGTTGGCTGGTGCTAATGGTGCCGTCGTGGCGTGGACATGGTCACTGCGAGCCAGGGTCGATGCCGCACCTTCAAACCCACCTATGCCGAGAGACCAGCCGGACGGGGCCGCGGTATCGACGTCATGCTTGTGATCGGCGCGAGCCGGCTCACCACTGGTTCCAATAGCCGCCGCAGACTTGCTCGTATTGACCGGTGCTGTGTTGGACTGATGGGCGTGATCGGCACGAGCCAGATTGGCTGACACCCCCACCGCCGAAGCCGTGGCCACACCCGTAGCGCCCGGGGCCGCGGTATCTACGTTGTGGGCGTGATCAGCCCTGGCAGCCTCGCTTGCCGCCCCAGCAGAAGCGGCCTGAACCTTGACGTTCACTGGGGCCCCGGGAGCAGTCATACCATGAGTGTGATCACTCCTTGCCAGTGTTGTGGCGGTCCCTTCAAGAGGGGCGTCTCCAACCTTGACGTCGCCGACCACAGCGGTGCTGATGTCGTGTTTGTGGTCAGATCTAGCTGCCGAGGTTCCAACCCCAGCCGAAGCCGCTGCTTTGGTAACAGCAACAGGAACACCACCGAGACCGAACGGTGCTGACCCCGAAGAGATTGTGATCGTCGACCACTCGCTCTGCCCGTCCCAGACAAAGGTGACGCTGCTCCACGGCGAGGACAACACGAACGTTGGAGCCCCATCGATTGTGGCGGGGCCTATTGTACCGATCACGATGGCATTGGAGCTCGACGACTGGTTCTTGACCGTGACCGAAACTCCAGGCCATCGACTACCGGTCCCGGCATCTGGCAAGTCGATGGAGAAGCCACCACCGCTGGGGTCGCAGAGAACGACCTCACCAGGGGCTGCGACGTGATACGCCGTTGTCGTGTAGAGCCTCCACGACGGATTGGAAACCGAAATAGCCCCACCGCTATCTCCGAACACGGGCTGAACCGCCGAGGCCCAGGCCACCTGGGAGAACGACACCGTGGCACTGATGTTGCGGATCTCGACGAGGACAGCGGCATTCCCGCCGTCGCCTTCGATCGTATCGGGGCCTACTGCACAGGATTCACCAACCAAGACATAGGCAAGCGAGATACCACCGCCAGGGTCTTTGATGCTGAGAACTGATTGCGTACCCGTCGCAATCTGACCACCCTCTACCATGTCGATGACGACCTGATTGGTGGCGTGCGCGTGCTCGATGAACGGGGATGTGCCAGCCGTGGAAAGTCCACCGCCTCGGCTAAGCAGAATGAGGAGGCTACCCGCCGACGTGGTCAAGACAGGAGCACTACTCAGGCTGGTAATCCTCAAGCGATCAGTAACATGGGGCAGGGCGCTGAGGGTCACACCATCGGCTAGCTGCAGGTAGGTCAGTAGACCTGGACGACGGAGTCCACGAAACGTGGTATCCGGGCGAATCGTATAGGCGCCCGCTGGCATCACAGCTGGAGACACGATGCTGTCATCGATCTCAATCGTGATTGGACCCTCGGACGAGACATACGTCGACATCAGGGATGCCCACGTGGTGTAGACGTTCCCCGAGGCGACTCCACCGGGGCGATACACCAAGGTGTCACCCGGCGGCCTCTGCGGAGACCACTTGGCTCCATCCCAGACCAAGGCGTTGCCCTGGACGGGCGCCAAGGTGTCCACGGAGTAGCCCTGGAGCTTGACCACTGCGGGGTTCGGGTACGTCGAGCCCAGGTCCCCGCCGGCTGCTCCTGTGGGTGGTCCGCCGCCACCCCCGGCTTCTACGGCAAGGGCAATCTCGTAGGCCCATTCGGCCCAGCCCCGCCAGTTCTTCTCCGCTACCCCGGTTCCCGCTCGGTTGGTGTAGACAGCGTTGTCCGTAGACAAATCCGGGTTGTTTGAGCCCAGGGTGTTGGACACCGGGGCTGTCTCTGGAAACAACGGGACTCGGACGCCGAGAGCCGTGGTGCGTACCGACGCGATGCGATCCACGGTGGTGACAACACCGTTATCATTCACGGTCAATCGGATGAGGAACGCACAGGGCGACAAGATCTGTGCAAACGGCCCGATGGTGGTCGAGATTCCCGTGGGTGCGGACAGGACAGCGGCTGAGCCGACCTTGTCCAAGATCTCCCAGGAGTATGTAATGCCCGGCCCAGTAGGAGACGTCGCAACGAGATTGATGATTTCGCCGACCACGAGGTCATGGCGCGAGACATTAGATGTTCCGGCGCCAGGCGTGGCTTGATCAATCCTGAACTCAGTCATGGCAGCAGCATAGCACTGTGCGCAGCGGCCTAGAAGAGTGCAGCTCGTGGCTCCGGGGTTGGGGAGATTAGGTCCCCGGAGTCACGAGCCACGACGCTGACTAGCCGAAGCGGGTAGTGCGGGTCAAGCCAGTTTGGCTAGCTCGTCTGGTGGGAAGGTCAGAAGGATGTCGTTGGGTTTGATGCGTATCACGTCTTCCTCAGCGATGAGACGGACCTGCTTGTTGGAATCCTGTTCGGCTAGGAATCGGATGAAGACAACCCTCATACCGACCTCGAGCTCCGGCAGTGGGATCCTCTTGGGTCCATCTGCGGTCTCAATCCAGGTGTAGCCGAACGCCACAACGGTTCCGGTGTTGTGGACGTGTTCCATCGAGCCATTGGGGTAGAGAACCAGCCCAGAGGCTGACATCTCGGGTAGAGGGTCAACGGCGACAAGGATGTTGTCGTTGATCACGCGCAGCGTATTCCCAGACTTCGTGGTGTATGAGTCATTCACTTTTGTCCACCCAGTCTTCTTCCAAGAGGTCCGACTGCGAGGCCAACCAGGGGACCACGCAGCCATCAGCAGTACGCATCGCGATCCAGGGCTTCTGTGTCAGGCGCCCACGTGTTTCTCCAGGACTGCGGGCGTACTGCGCCAGCTCATACTCATTTTCCGAGACCAGGAAGAGGTACATGTTCTTCCCGTTCCACCCCTGACGAGCGACGCTCCCACTCTCTTTCAAGATCTGTAGAGCCTCATCGAAGCCCATGGTTCCCATCACGCCTCCTTGACCAAGTCGTTGGCGTCCCACCACGTCTCGGTGCCATCGTCCCAGGCGACCTTGACCTTGCCGGTGTCGGGGTCTGCGGTCTTGACCCGCCCCTTCCCAGAGGCTGCTGTCTTGATCCCTCCCGGAGCGATGTAGACCACGTCATCGGGGAAGAACGAGTTGCCGTGTTTCAGCATCACTCGCCTCCGCCGACGTCGAAGCCGCTGACATCCGAAGTGGAGAGCACAGTGGGTTCCTTGCTGGCCAAGGCAGTGATCGAAGCCGGGACGTCATCGGCCTGCACCGGGTCAAGGCCCTGGAGCCAGGTCCTGACGCCCTTCTTCAGCAGTGGCGGTGCAATCCTGAGCTGCTCTGCCATCTGCTCCTCATTGGCCATGGTGAAGACGCCGAGACCTCCGTCTTCGGTGTCCTTGCCGAATGCCATGACCAGGGCCACACAACGCTTGCCCTCGCCATCGGCGTAGGCCACGGCCAACACCTTGACCTCAGCCACGCTAGTCACTTCATTGGAGCGACCCTGAATGTACTCAGCCGGTCGCTTCCCCTCGATGATTCTTCCTGCCATCTCAGTCTCCTTTTCAACCGACGAGTAGATCGTCGAAAATACGTTTCCCGCTCTTGATGTCTTCTACAGTGCGTCGGCTGATGAGCCGAATCGGACCTCCAGCGATACTGACCCCCAGGGACGTGGGCTCGTAGTCCACGACTATGCGTACCGCGAACTCCAGTAGAACTGATCGAGGCACCGCATAAGGAATCGAGTCGAGTACCTCTGCCCAATCCGGATCCGTGATGCGCTCGGCGGACACGGCGGTGTACCCCGAATCGCACAGGGTGTATCTGATCACTATCTCAGGCTTGTCCGAATCCATCTTCGTCGAGCTCGGCAAGGCTAGATGCTGTCTGTGCTCGGATCACGACTTGTTGCTCATCCGGCGCCTGTCTTTGCGGCACTATGGGGTAGCCCATCTCGTCTTTGGCCACTGTCCGCATCGGAACAGCTTTGGCCCGTTGTCGCATGTCGAGGAGCTTCTTCTTCGCCGGGTTCTCGACTTGGTTGGCTTTGATGTTGGCGAGTCGGGCTGCTGTGGGTAGCGGCTCCGCTGGTCTTGGCATCTCATCCGTGGAGATATCAGTGGCCACAACTCCGGAGGTCTGGAACATCGGTGGTGGGTGTCTGACCCCATCATCCGGTGAGTAGGCTTCAGGCTCGTAGGGCTCCTCGAGCTGCTCGTCTCCACCGAAGTGCCTCTCCGCAGGCTCCTCGCCACGGGATGCAGCCGACGCCTTGATCGCAGCGACCAGCTCTTCAGCACTGACCTCGAAGACGTACTCCCGGCCCGCGAATCCCAGGACCAAGAAGTTGGTCTGTTCCCCGGTGTCTGGGTTCCACTCCTGTCGGGCGGCCACAAACTCGGCTGCAACTCTCATCGCGTACCTCCTATTCCAGGGATCTTGGGTGGTCCACCACTCATTGCGATCCGCTCCGAGTCCTGAGCCGCCTGCACTGCCTTGCGATTCACGACAAGAGTGCTCAGCGCAGCACTGGCCTGCTGACCGGCGTAGAGCAGAACCAAACACTTGTTCGGTCCCTGAGCCGGGGCACCGTGCTCGTCGAGCTCCTCAGTGTTGAAAGCCACGCAGTCAGCCCCGCAGTACCTGGCACCATCACGCCAGCACAGAGACCCGTCACTCACGGGTAACGTGTCGGGTCGCTCAATGAACGGAGTGCCACGAATGGTCTTGGCCTCGACCTGCTCCTTGTTGGCAAGCTCAGCCTCCAAGTCGTCGAGCTCCTCATCCCGGGTAGTCACTGCTCAGCCTCCTGGAAAATAGAATGCACCGGCCTATCTATTTTCTGAGCGTAGAGGGCGTTGGCCTGCTCCGCGGCAGCAAACCCCGCAGAGATCGCAGCAGCGAACATCTCGCGGAGTACATGATCCCTACAGCCCTGAACAACTCTGTTGTGGCTCTCCAGATTTTCTAGACTGGTCTGATCATCAGGAGCAGACTTCATCCTCGGCAGGATACCGACGAACTCCAGGGACTGAACCATTGGGCCAGCCGCATTCTTCTGCACCACACGGAGCAGTAGGTTGGCCACGCGCTCGACATCCCAGAACTGCTCGGCGCTCACAGCCCCAATGGTGGAGGACAGTGCGCCCTGCCACTCACAGTTCGGGCAGCGCGCAGTGCTACCCGACCCACCAGCAGCGGTGAGTACATCCGACTTCTCGACCACGAGATCGATACTGCCGCAGTCGGGGCAAAAATAACGTGCCTCGGTCATTGAATCCTCCAGTGCATCTTCTTTGCCAGATCGATAACGGCGCAGAGCTCGACACAGTTACGCCCAGACACCTCAGTCTCGATGTCAGTGACGACGAACTCGTCTGTATCGGCATCGTAATCGTGTAAGATCTCTCTGCCTTTCAGGATCTTGGGCATGAAGTAGAGACTCACAGACCCATTGGGTCGGGTATTGACTGAGATATCCCACTCCAACTTCGGGGTCTCCCAGAGCGGAGACAGCTTTTCTATGCAGGCCTGGGCCGCAGCCTCGAGTGCTTCTGGGTCTGTTCGACCCTTGAAGTGTTCGGCGATGAACTCACGCACCATTGCGGCAGCCGAGACAGATGGCCCAGTCATGGCTGCACCGCGCGAAGTCTCTTCCGTGTCTTGGAGTCATCATCGTGGTGCATCATCAGACCAAGAGTGATCAAAGCCTCGTCGCAGCGAGGTCCAACCACAAACAAGCCGTCGTACTCGGCTCTGAAGCTGCCTGGGTTCTCCAGATCTAGTGTCACGGTGTAGTGCAGCCCGCTGAGGGATCGGGGTCCAACCTGGACGTGGACAAGACCGGGGTCTTCCACTGCTGGAGAAAACACAGACCAGAACTGGGGCAGCAGCGTTGCGTTGCCCTGCTCGGGGTATGTATTCATCAAGCACTTGAGAGCCAGGACATGTACCTTGTTGAGATCAGTATCGTTTTGGATGGGACCGATGTAGTTAGACTCCAGCCTTCTGTTTACGAGATTGCCGATGCGCTCGGCCAAACGCTCCGATGCCGAAGTAACCACAACCCTGGGATTGGTGGCCATCGCGGAATCGATCTCGGCGAGTTCTTCCGCCTCCTCGAGCTTCAGGGTGTCTAGTAGGGAAGCAGGCATCTCCTCCCCGCTGAAGTACAACACCGCATCCCGAAGCGAGCTCTGGCGCTGAAGGCTTCGGATGTGCATGGCATAGAGTTCTTTGGTCGAATACATACGATCACACTGTTCCCGGTATTTTGGGTTCAATCCTGAAGCGTTTGAGCACAGCCATGCGCTTGGCGTTCTCGGCTTGAGCCTTGTAGATTGGATGCAGCGCGATCTTGACTGGGTGCTTGACGAACTCCACGAGACGCTTCCGTTCGTTGTCCTTGTCCTGGTTGCCGGCACGTTCCATGAAGGGGAACATCGCATCGCAGTACTTCTGGTACGCCGCGATTGCGGGATCGCTGGCTTCCTTGCCTTCTGGCAGGGTGCTCTGCACCAGTGCTCTGGTGGACAGCAGCTGGGCTTCTTGGCGCTGGAGGTAGACGAGAAGGAAAATGGTCTCCAGGGGACTCCCCCGGGGTGGCAGGCCGCGGAACTTTTCGTACCACATCCCGGCCAATGCCCAGCCCGCTGGAGACCTCATCCATTTTTTAGTGTCTCCGATGTGAACAGCTCACGAACCCGCTGATCGAACCAAGCGCCATGGACACCAATGGCATGGACCAGAGGCATGGGATACCCGCTGATCAGCGAGAACTTCTTGGTGAAGACGTCCTCGTTGAAGGTTTTCTCGTACGCACTGGTCCCATCGAGGTGGCTGGGCAGCTCCTGAGTGTTGATGCGGACTATACTGGCGACGCTGAGCATCAGACCGTAGAGCTCGGCGCTAAGGGCTTCTCGTCGCGGGTCCTTATCGATCCACTGGAACAGCAGGAGCCTGATGCTTTGGTTCTCCGCCGGCGACACCGTGCGATACCGGATGGTGAGGGCGGAGTTGATGGGCACGTCCTGGGTGAACTCCCCAGTGGCCAGGCCTTCGGTGAGGTCGATGGGCTTGACCCGGGCCTTCACCGCGGTCTTTTCAGTGTCGTTGTTGATGACGTCGTTCTGGATGCTCCGCATGACGCGGTCGAACTCGAGGTCGTCGAGCTCCTTGAGGTGCTCATCGACTTGCTTCCTGCGCAAGTCGTCTGGGGTACGGTCCTTGTCGTCGGACTTAACCTCTGGCTTGGCTTCGGCCTTGGTAGTCTGGGGCTGTTCCACTGCGACCTCTTTCTTCAACGTGGCTCGGGCGTGCTCCGCCATGGCCTTGAGTCCGGCTACGGTGTCCTCACTGAGGCCTGGGGTGCCCTTCGGGGGCTCCACGGCGCGCTGGGCCTCACCCATCTGTCCCAGAGTCATTGGGCGGTCCTTGCCGGGCTTGTACTGCTCATTGGCCTGGGCAAGGTTGGGCAGTCCGGGGCGGGCCGCGCGTTGGGCCTGGGCCCTCGCCGCGATGCCCTTCTTGTAGTTCTCCAGCACATCGTCCGGTGTTTTGGGGTCCACACCGATCAACTTGGGGTCTTGAGCCATGGAGCAGGCATACAGATGGAATACACCGGTGTCAAGAGCGCAAAAGAAAAGGCCCGGGAGGTTCCCGGGCCGGTGGTTGGAGTTGTGGTCAGTCTTCGGCGTCGGCGTACTGTGAGGATGACAAGACCTGAGCGGGCTTCCCGGCTTCATCTCCGTATTCGACCAGTGCCCATTTGAAGTTGCCGTTGGACGAATCAGACAGCCATTGAGCCAAGGCTTCCCTGGCTGCGTCTGCTATGTTCGATGCCTCCCAGCCTTCCTTCGACCCATCAGGTGTGACGACGAAGGTATAGAGCCCATTGAAATCAGATGTTGCGATGGCTGTGGTCTGCATCCTGAGATCAACATTAGCGAACTGCCTAGCCTTCTCAATGTCCGGTCTAAACCAGCTCGAGACCAACACGGCGTGGTGTACGTGATATCCCATAGTCACCTGGATGAAAAACATCTAATCCTGAACCGCTTCTCCTACTGATCGGATCCAGGACTGGGTTGCTGACACAATGCGGATCGCCGCATCGATGCTTCTGTGGTGGGTTCTGTACCCCGTGGGATCCATGACGGCCCCAGCACTACTCGCCAGGCTCAGGAACTTGCGGAGCTCCTCGAGTGGGAGCTGGCCCAACATTCCGGCCTGAGCCCGAATCAAGTCTGTGATCGATCGGCACTCTTCCCAACTCATTTTGTCTACCACGGGATGTTCCCCTCCTGGCTTCTTGCTGCACTGTCCAAGCTCTGCTTTACCCAGCGCCTCAGACACTTGACGTCCTCGACACTGCCCACACGGAGTCTTCCGTAGAAGATCTGGGCTGTGAGTGGCACTACTACGATGAATCCTATCTCTCGATCCAGGGTTGTGTGATCTCCCACGATAAAGCTGCGCTCCGCGTCTTCCAGCGTGGTCGTGGTGCCGTGAAGGCCACCAGTGGACAAGAACAGCCAGGACTTTGACTTCTCCATAGTGGCTTCCACGAAGTCAAAGCCATCCTCTGGAGGTATGCGGCACGCTGAGTACGGACTGGCGTCGTAGCGCTGCAACAGGGCTTCACACAACACTTCGTTCACGTCGCCTCCTATTCAGTACAGATCTCTAGATCACCGATCCAGATTGGGGCATACCAATCCTGGACCCAGACCAGAACTGTACCGTCCCGGGAGACAAATGCGGGACCCGAAAGAGCGGTGCTCAGCGGAACCCCGTTTCGAGTGATGCTACGCACCCTAACCCTGGTTCCCCTGGGGTTTGCGGAGTTGAACTCCGCAGCGATTTGATCTTTCATAGGCCTCAAAAGAAAACGGCGAGGCCTAAGCCCCGCCGCTGTTTCTGTCTTGAGCTGTGCTCAGTTCACGTCACTGAGATCCAACCCATCACTGATGCCGTTGGACGGGGCCTCGGCCTTGGGGGCCTTGGCCTTGGCCACCCGCGACTTCTTCTTCGGCCCTGACTTGGCGACTTTCTTGCCCGCGGCCTTGGCCACGACCTTCTTGGTCGCAGTCTTCTTCGCGGCCTTCGCCTTGGTCTTACGAGCCGAACCCGGACCCTGATACTTGTTCAGGGCTCGGTCCCGGTTCATGCCGATACTGCAGCACCGCTGCGTCGAGGCCTCAACAGTGATGCCCTTTTCCTTGGCAACAGCCTTGATGTAGTCAGCGACGTCTCCAGTAATCGTAACAGTGATCTTAGTCATTGCGGTTCCTTCTACCATCTCTGGGTTGTGTGGATCGCCTTGATTCGGGGGAACCTCGGCACCCCATCAGGGGTCAGATCAAAGTACTCTACCGTAGCCTGCTTGCCGATCAAGGCATTTGATGCCTTGAGCAGCGATTTCAGATGCTCCCGGGTCCCCTTGATGTTGGCTCGAAACGTACGATCCTTGCCCAGTTGTAGGACGGCGTAGCCCGCCATCCCACTGCGATTACCCTGACCCTCGAAGATGCCTACGATGCTGAACTCCGAGTCCTTCGTGCCCTTTCGCTTGAGAAGCAGCTTGCTGCGCTTCTGCTCATAGGGTCCGTCGAGTCGAAGCATCTGACCCTCGAAGTCGTTTGAGGTGTACATGCCGTAGAGCTCATCGAGGTGGTCATGGCTGGTAACCCTGGTGGTAGGAACGATGACAAGTGCATCGTGTTGGGCACCGACAACCACATCCGCCATGGCGCGGAACCGACTGCCGAAGCCACTGGGACCTGGCGAGTCGTAGACCCAGTACTGAATATGCGTGGCCGACTGCTCCAGGTCCTCAGCCGTGGGCTTGGTCTTCTTCACCAGGCTCACAATCTTGTTGAAGTCCTCGGCGTACTCATGGGCGTAGAGCTCACCGTCGAGCACCATTTCGGGGCAATCCGCAAACACCGGCGCTAAGGCCTCAACGATGTGAGGCACCGCCAGGATTGGATTGCCCTGGCGCGACTTCAAACCCTGGGACGTAGCGATGCACCGGATCCCATCAAGTTTGGGCTGTGAATACACAGCCACACCACGAACTAGAGCCTTGATGACATCATCGGAGTAGTCCTCAAAGATCTTGGCCAGCATGGGCTGAAACCTGGTCGAGACCCGGGCCTTCGCCGGGTGGTCGGTGTACCCGGCCTTCATCTTCAACGTGTAGTTCGCCTCCACCTCTAGCCTGGCCTGCTCCTCCGCCGTGGTCTCATTGCTCCTACCCCGGTTCTTCGGGGTCGCCATGGTGTACTCCGAATGCGTGATCTTCCCGTCGAGTTGGCCACTGCAGGTCCGGTAGCCTGTGGCGTCCAGATTGAGTTCCTGCCACCAGACCTGAATGGCCCCGGTGGCCGTTCGCTTGTACAGCTTCTTCATGGCTTCTTTCGTCCTGGGTTGTGGCGTACGAACTCTTCAAGGTCGGGAAGAATGCCCCGTCTTTCTGGCTCAGACACACCTGCCAGAGCCCTATCAATCACGCCAAGAGCCAGCTTGGGTTCAAGGGCGTTGATGAGACTTCTGATATCGCGCAGTGCGTTCTCCAGCCCTACGACGTACTCCGTGCGACCCGGCGGTTCATGGGGCTGACCCATTGTCTTGTTGAAGGCCGAACACGACAAGGAGCCATCACCGAAGTGCATCGCGTTGCAGGGGTCGCAGAAGTAGAGACCACAGTCTGCACACTCCCCGGTCTTCGCCTTCCGCTTCGAGCCACAGGCACAAACCCCTGTGGCGTCCCTTTCTCTGTGGTTCATCTTTCCAATGCCTCTCTGATCACTTCCGCCACTCTACGTTCAAGATCGAGAAGAGCCGGAGACCTGCGACTCAGGACTGGGTGGTTCTTGGCCCACAGAGTCACAAGGTCTTTCGCTACTCGATCTGGGTTGAGGACGTAACTAGACGCCCTAAGATCCCTGGAGCTGATCTTTTCAGCCGGTACGATTTCTACTCTCATCTTCCCTCTTATAGGATCAGAGGCAGGTACTGCCTCAAGACCTCATGTACCCTACGCTCTACGTCGGTCGCCATTCCCACATGCTCTTTTCGGCGGAGCCTTGCTGAACCAGCGCAGGAAGTCTTCCAAACCCATGGCCCCCATGGGTGTTCCCGCCTCTTCCACTTTGATGTAGCTGACCACGCCACCCATCACGTGGTTGATCATGACGCGACCGATGCCGGTCTCATCCCAGTTCCAGTTGATCTCTTGGTCCGTCCAGTACTCCCCTGATCTGGGGACGACGGCTCGAGCTGATTGGTTCACAAGATCTGTGCTCCTTGACAGCGTGGCATAGCCTACACCGCATTGTGAGATCATACCTATCCGGAGTACTGCTGGGCTCAATGAGTACGGTGTCCCAGGCGTGATGTGTGGTGCAGGTCACCACAGCTTATCGACCTCGTCGAGATCTACTGATTTAGAGCCGCAGTAGGCGTCGACGACAGAGAAGCTTGCAGGATCACAGTCCAGCTCTCCACTGGTCTTCCACGCCTCCCCTTTGTAGCCCGCGCATTGAAAGCACAGGGTCTGCACTCCTCGGGCCTGGGCACTTGCTACGGCCTCCTCCAGAGAGTCGGCCTCCACGGTTACAGACATGGAGATTTTGGCCTCAACTACGAACGAGTATTCCATCTGCCCTCGTAATGGTCCTGGGCGTATCGCAGCGCATCTAGGGCCTGCTGCAGAGATCCCGGGTAGTTAGATTCAGGGAACCCGCGTTCGGCCGGCGCATAGATCGGTAGGCACGATGGTACGAGCTCCCCGATCTGATAGGTAGGGCTGTGCGGGTTCGCTGTCTGAGTCGTGAGGATTACGAATCGTGGGAGGGTCATGGGTCGAGTAACTGATGCTCGGGTTTCATCCTGATCTCTTCTGCCCTCGATGCCTGGACAGCCTCGATCTTGACTACGCTGTCGCCCAGACCAGTCAGAATAGGATCTGAGCTAAGGGCGTCAGCTAGTGTCTTTGCGATCTCGCGGTTCTTCATCACTGTACGGTACACTGCTGGAAGCGCAGTCTTCAGACACACGCGGTACACAGAAAACTCAGACCCACCAGATGAAAGCCATAGGTGTGATGCTGGGTATCCAGGGAAGTTTCTGACCTTAGCGTGATGTGCTTGAGACCTACGGTCACACCATCGATCAGTCAGGTCGACCATACATAGGGTCCCACCATCGGTTGTCTTGGGGCCACCGGTATAGCGGATCTCAAGGACGACCTCCGCTACGTCGATGGCCGAGACCCTGTGGAGAGATACCCAGTACGTGTACTTCCACTTGTACAGGTGTGGCAGATCCAGCCTCATGGCCTCTACAAACTCAGCTATGGTCTTGCACTTGCGAAACGGCCAGTGCTGCTTCTGTTTAGCGCCCATCGGTCCTCACGATCTTGAGTCGTAGTGTTTGGAGTTGTTCATTGGCGTACTCGATGGCCCGCTCCGGGATCTCGGGGTCAAGTCCTCTGGATTGGAGCAGAGCATCGATCAGTTCTAGGGTGGCATCCTCGATGTCGTAAGACGCCAGTGCCACGGTATCAACACTCATGTTTGCCTCCGGCTCCACAAGTGGTGCAGGCCTCAGTCCTGGTGAAATGCCCTGTCGACTCTCGGTAGTCATCGACGTCATGACCCTGCCCAAAGCAGTCCGGGCATTCCCCGGTCTCTTCCGCAATCACCCTCGAACGAGCTTCAATGAGTCTGTGCTCTTCCACGGGCTGTCCGCCAGGACCGAAGGCCTCATCAGTAGACTCCCACTCGATGTCATGGGTCTTCGATACCTCTGCCATGATCTTATATGTCTTGCGATATGCCTCTTCGAGATTAGCGGCATCGACGTCAAGACAGATCACTAATCTATACCCTGGCACTTCTGGCCTTTCTACTCCGGGTCAAGGCGCCACGAAGTGAGTTGTTCGAGCTCTGGAGTTTCTGCATCTTGAGCATGAGATCCTGGATCTCTGCCCTTGCGCATCTCGGGCACGTACCCATCAGCCCAGTCTCCAGAGACCACCACCTCCCACAGATGTGACACCGCTTGTTGTCTAGGCAGATCTTGACGTTTAGCTCAGTCATTGGACCCCACGGATTCGTTCATGACGCCACAGAACACGACCTTGCGATACCGGGGTAGAACCAATAGGTTGGATTCTGCCCAAGACTCAAGCCACCTCCGTAGTAGATCGCAGTCGCTAGGGTCGGGGACATCGACGTCTTCGATTGTCGTGCTCCAGGTACCGTCTTCCCAGGCCAGGAGGAACTCAACCCTTCGCATAGGACTCCCCACACTTCAGTGCCATAACCTTCTCCATCTCTTTTGATCGCTCCCACACGTCTGACGCTCGATCCAGTAAGTTGTCGATTTCAGAATCGGTCAAATCCATGGAATCCTGAAGCACGGTGTAGTCGAGCTCCTGTGTCGCTACGATCTCGCAGAGCAGACGTGCGAACTGGATCTCATTGTTCTGCCACAGGGATGAATCGAACCTACTCATGTGAGTAACCAATGGACTTGCAGCTGATGGAGTAGACATCAGGGCAGGTCTTGCAGAACTGGATCACTGCGCCGGGATCTTCCCTTTGAGCCAGGGGTTCTCCACATTGTGGGCATTTCCCTGAGACGATCGCAGCCAGCTCGGCATCAAATCTGGCTTTGTCCTCCACTACTTCTTCAGCACTGGGCTCGGAGTAGTCCGAGCAATCGGGTCCCGGGTCTTTGGGTAGGCTGCCTTTGCAGTGCCTTGTACATGGCAGCCGAGCCAGCCAGCCATAGTCATCGCCACCGACTAGGGTTCGGACGCAGTGACCGACTCTACACTTCGGATCCAAGCCACCGACGTAGTGGCGGCACACATCGAGTCGAAGCATTAGACTGGGCCCTCTCCGGCACAGGCCCAGCCCTCTAGTCCACTACTGGTCTCCTTGACCCACCACTGCTGAATCGGGGTATCAGATACCCCATAGCCATGAACCATACGCAGCAAGATACCGCCCATGTCCATCACCAACTGCTTGGCTTCTCGGTGGTCTGGGAGCCGGCCTCGGCTTTTGTCATCCACCGCGTTCCACGCCGCCTTGGAGACTTGAAACATGACAACACCACAGGCGTCCCCGTAGTAGTGATCAGTTTCCCAAACGAACTTGGCGCAGCGATAAGCGCCGCGAAGGGATCGTAGTAGACGCCGCATTACAACCACCTCACCCTGCAGGACAGTACCGAGCAGCACACCAAGGCTTCCACGGGTCGGCCCCTTCCGTTATGGCCCCGGACCACGGCTGAGCCCCAGGCGATTGAATCGGTAGCCTCACAGCCAAACACGGCCTCAACTGTCCCAACGACTTCGGCATCTTCGATCCCATTATCCCTGGTGGCATCAAGAGCCCGACTACCGGAGCAGCCGAGCAAGGCCAGAATCCACACGTACCTCATTGACTTCTCCTCTGGTGTGCGTCTGGTAATACGACCACGTGCTCGCCGCGCTCGATGGCGTCGGCGGCGTCTCTGAGAATCGCGCGCGCAAGGAACATCGCTAGCGCGTCGGTGGTGGCGCCATGGATGACGCCGCTTCTCGTCATGCTGTCGGCATCGTCCCGCTTAACCCGCAGCCACGCCACCACCGCGGCGCGCTCGGCGAGGGCTGGGTCAGGCGACTCCTCTTGGTCCATTGGCGCCATCTTGGCCTTGGCGAGGAGCGAGTCCATGGCCTCGCGGCGTGTTCGGTTCAGCTCATCGCGCTCACTCACCAGAGCCTCCGTCTGTTGCTGTCTGGAGCGGCATCGTAGGGCACAGCAGCCTGATCTGTGATGCTCGGTGTCTGCGTCCTCATCGGTAAGAAACAGGCCGCAGACGTCACAGGCCTCAATGCCGGGGCCCCAGCCCATGGAGTTATCCATGTGAACCCAGCCCCGACACTCGGGATCATCACACCTCATTGATTTCTCCTGTCTTGAGGTCTACGAATCCGATGAACCAGTACTTCCAGCCCAGACCGTTTTCTGTGTCCGGGTAGTGGCGTGGTGGCTCCTTGTGGGTGCAGCCGTCTCCGACGCGAAGGAACTGGAGATGACCACGACTGGAAGAGTCCATGGCTAGGTTCTGGTACACCGCCCAACGCGTGCCCGGCATCTGCCGGATCTTCATGGCTTCCAACGTCTCGTCAGAGATGGTCTGCAGGTTTCGACACAGGATGCAGGCCCCGCCTCTGTTGTCACAGCCATCGTGCATCAAAATCTCCTTCAGGCTGAGATGTCTGGTTCGATCACAGGCTTCATCCTGCAGTCTTAGGTACTCGGCGTCACGAAATGGCCAGATGCCATCTCTAGACCCAAGGCGAGGACCACCGCTTGGATACTTCATCGGACCTCATAGTTGTGACCCACCACTGGGGTAGGTAGTTCAGTGCCCCGGACATGGGGTTTGATCCAGAGCTGCTTACGCTCCTTACGCCCCAACCCATGGGCCTGGTTACGCCAGTGACCACGGACCAAGACGCGATAGCTCAGCTTGGAGCCGGCGAGCTCTCCACTGCGCACTACCTCACGGAGCTCGTGGTCAATGACCACATCGCTACCAACAGCAAAGACCCGGTCGTCCTGAAGCCGCTTGATCCTGTCCTGGACCGTCTTCCTCAGCGACTTCCACTTCTTGTCACCGCGTAGACGCTTGATCTCGTCTTCGTGGACGTGCCTGATGCTGGCCTCCGCACTGCTCATGTAGATGCAGAGGTTGAATACGAAGCGGAGAAGAACAGACCTGAACTCCGCATGGGACAACTCTTTGTTTCCGATCTTACAGGCAGGCCGACCACCCAACTCCTGTCGATCCGAGCTCATCTCGCACACCGAATCGAGAGACTGGGCAGGGTCTCCGACGCGATAGGACCGAAACCCCCAGGCATCATCCCAAGGACTTGTGCTGTTCTGGTTGGGCTCTGCGAATGTTTCAATCAGAAGCCGAGGACCCAGAGGCGCGCGGTCCGCAGTGGGGTCACCCAGCTCCCTGGCCTTATTCAGAGTCTCCTCGGTGATCTCACCACGAGTGACAGTGATTGCACTGACCTCATGCCAGTACGTTGTGGGATCGTAGATGTACATGACGTCCGATGGTACTTCGACGTAGAACGACTCATACGGCAGCCGTAGATCTCCGATAACTGCGCCACGTAGATCCGTGGCCAGAAGCATGTGGGTGAGTGCATCAGTCGGACAGAACCAGTTCGGTGTGTCTCCGATCTCTAGAAGCTTAGAGGCCACCCAAGCCGAGATGCAGAACTGGGTGGACTCAGCTTGCTTGTCCTTGCGAGTCAGATGGGAGTACTCAGAAAACCAACTCATGGCCGGCTTGGTGATCCATGGCATGGCGGATAGGACACGGATCCTGGCACCGAGTCGGGACAGCTTCTTCTTACTCTTGTAGTGCTTAGAGATCTCGCCCATCAAAGAGATGATCTCGACCTGTGTCTTCTTGTCGTACATATCCCTGTAGTCTTGACCAGGGGGTGGGCGTGGCTCACTGCCCTGAGAGAATAGACTTCGCATAACACCTCAGAGATGATCGAACTCTACTCTCTGATAGGCCCAAACCGAGATCAGTTATTCAGGGCTTTGATCAGGCTGGGAAGGTCGGGCTTGGTGTCTTCGCCTCGACATTGCTCGCAGAGCAACCCGGAATCGTCACGCAGTCTCCAGCTCCGGGGCAAGGCAACAAGCATGTTGACCTGATCGCTCGGAGTGACTACGGCATCGCCTTGGGCTCCGCAGTTGGAGCAATAGACGTGGGCGAAGAACTGAAACCCCTGGGGTCGTGGCGGTATCGAGGAGGTCACCGCAGCATATTAGCGGTTCGGCTCAGGACGTCACCTAGTGGCGGTCTGGGATGACCCTCGACGGGTAGGATGCAGGCGAAGTTTCGGATCAGGGCTTCGCCAGTGGTGTAGAGGGCGAAGTCGGAGTGCAGGACGAAGAAGCTCCGGGGCTCTCCGCGGAGCTCGACAGTGGAGTCGGCGAAGGCCTTGCCATACGACACCGCGGACAGATCTAGGGTCAGCTCCTGGGACAGTAGCATCCTGGGAACTGCGATGAGGTCGTGACCATCTATGGCATCCACCAACCAAGTCGAGGCCCAGGCCAGGGTGTTGCCTTCTCGGCTGATGACTAGGCTCATTTTGGTGTCTGGGTCCACCCCACTGGGGGTGGCGTTGGCCCCGGCTCCTCCGGGGCGTTGAGGACCTCGAGCGTGGAGGCCCCGCACTTCAAGCAACACGCCTCAGGACCGAAGCCACTAACCGGTAGAAGACTCCCCACCGGCCAGGGATACTGCAGAGCCACGATGCGCTTCGGTGTCTGACACTTCCTGCACTTGAGGCGCAAAAAATGATGCCCGTCCGGCGGCTTGTACGTCATTTCCACTACCCCCGCGGACTAGACCACCACTCAGGACGTGATGCTCCAGCCAGTTCTTGGCATGTTGTTTGGCCATCTCGATGTTTTTATTGATCTCGGCCTCGGCTTTCTCTGCCAAGGCGTGGCACTGCAGACAGACCACGATGTGACCAAAGAACTTGGTGTTCCCCGTCACAAGATCGGCCTGTCTGCAGCTCATGCACTTCATGACATCAGCTTATTCGCAGCGGGTTGAGAAATCCACTGCTCGTGATGTTGGTTCTCAGCGTCCTCTAGAAAGACACTGGTGTCATCCACGTGTAGACACCTGGCAGTGACAAAGGCGGCTCCGCCACCGAACCCCCCAGGCCTTGCAGGGACGGAGGTGTAGGCCCACTCCACCATCAAGTACTTGTTGGGTCGGAACCGGGCTAGGAAAGCCTGAAGCAGGTGTAGTAGGGCATCGATGTTGCCGGACACCGGCGACTCGATCTCCAACCTGTTCACACCGTCACGGTTGTGGAAGTTCATCACCCACCCCCAGTTCGGCATGCCGTCCTCCAGGATGTCGGGGAGTGTGCAGATCAGGGTAGACAGCTCGTCCTTCAGATCGATTGGCTTATCGATCCAGTCCAGCACGCTATTGACCTTCTGCTCCACCCTTCGAAACCAGGCGAGTTCCTCATCCGTGGGGTTGGGGATCTCTACCACTGAAGTCATGTAGTCTTCATCCATTGCGCATCCTAAACTCTATGAGCTCCGCGCTATCGGGGCCGTAAGCCCCAGCGAGCAGTCTGACTTCGAGACCGGAGTCCGGCTTTGGAAGACTTGCCAGTACAGCACTGGTAAGCCAGGCATCAACGCTGACTCCAGCCTGTGTTGATGCCGCAATCACCTCGGGTCTCAACTCATCCGGTATCGTCCATATTGTCATTGGTATGGCCTCCTACATTCTGATAGATCACTTGGTCCTTGGTTTTAGAGCATGAGTCAAGACCCTGGACCCACTCTTCTCAGCCCTGGCTGTGTCTTGTCTGAGAACCTCGGCGACCTCTGGGTACATCTGGTGGGGTAGAACCATCGCGGGGTTCAACTCATACTTCACTGACCGATTGATCTTTCCAGCGGGGATCACCCACTTGTTCTGTACCCATCGTGCCATTGAGACCTTGGCATCACGGAAGTGGGAGGAACAGACATACCCGCGTTCCACAGCGTCGAGGCAGAGGCGAACGGCGCTGATCTTCCATGGCGTGATACTTTGCGGACTCTTCACTCCCGGTGGTGTCCAGATCTCAAACTCCGGATGCCACTCAGACTCCGAGTAGTAGAGCTTCTTGTTCACCGGAATCCAAGCCAGTTCGATACCCATCCCAGGGGTAGGAACGACCTTGCCTTTGCCATAAGAGAACTTCTGCTTCGCCCCGATGAACACCAGTATGCCAAGATCGTTAGCGATGCTGGTGAACTCCGGCCGGGCCAAGGGGACCAGCACGGCATGGTAGTGCGGCCCCTTGTCGCCGTAACGCTTAGGCCTAGCCTGATCCAAGACCTCCAGGTTGTCTCGTAGTTTGGCTTGGACCCCGATCTGGTCACCGGATACGGCACCGGCAGTCTGAACCGCGTCGGTGGCGACAAGAAGAAGATCCCAACCCGAAGTCTCTGGGAACACCCTCCATCCCAGAGACTTGGCGTGATCCGAGAAAGCCACGCACAAGTCAGTCTCCGAGGCGTAGGGCTTCGCCGTCACCTCCGAACCACCCTGTAGAAGTAGTTCCTCAACCCCACGGTCTTGCCATCCAGACCCACCACGTGGCGAGGTAGCAACACCGCCGAAGTCAGCCTGCCATGGTCCTGCCTACTCCCCCAGTGCTGTGCCCCGGGTAGGGGGTTCGGAACCCCAGTGGTGGAGAACTCCTCGACGAATCCAATCACAGACTTCCACAGCACGGCCAGACGAGCCGTGGAGACCCCAGGAGGGGCGTGGACCAGCCTCCCCCATGGAAGGGACCTGATGTAGCGCTGACGGGCGCTGGGGCTGCCAGCGCGGTGCATGGCGCAGTACCTCCGGGTCATGTCGAGAAGGCTCCAACCCACTGTCTTGTGTCGTGTCACCAAGACGTGGCTAATAGCCGCCCACTCCGTCGGTGCATCCCACCCGGCCTCTGCCACCAAGCACTGGGCCAGGGCCAGCTTGGTTGGCACAGTCCAGTCCGTGTCCTGGGCCTGTGCCGTAGCCGACAGAAGTAGAAATCCGAGTACCAGCTTCATGTTCTCCTCCGTATCTTCCGATGCTCTGCGGTACGACCCAAGACCTTGATGGCTTCGATGTGGTCTGGAGTCCCGTATCCCGCGTTCTTGGCCCAGCCATAGCCGGGATGAATCTGATCAAGCTTGATCATGGCATCATTACGCATGGTCTTGGCTATGATGCTAGCAGCACCCACCGCGATGACACGAGAATCGGCTTGCGTCATGAACCCAGATGAGATCCCGAGCCTGGATAACTGATCTGACGTCTTCTTATCGAACGACCCATCGATAATGACTTCCGACGAGGTGAAGCGCCTGTGTAGATCTAATACGACAGCTACCATTGCCGATCTCCATGCGTCCTTACCCCGTTTGTCGATGTCATCGACACGGACAAAAACACAACGCGCTGCACTAGCGGTGTCCGCAATGACCTTCGCTAGCTTGCGCCGTCTGGAGTCCGACAACTTCTTGGAGTCCGTGACCCCAGCCGTAGCCAGAATCACGGATTCCACTGAAGTCAGGGCTACGGCACAGACCGTGTAGGGACCAGACCAAGCCCCCGTTCCACTCTCATCTACCCCGATGATCACGGTAGATGAGCTCATTGCGGTTCCTGATGTCCTTCATGATCGCGATGAAGGCATATGCCTGCTCCCTGGCATCCTCGATCGCCACATGAGTGTGGAGTAGATCAGGGTGGGTCCAGTGCTTGGGCCAGAACGACTTCTTCGAGACCGAGAAATCATCACCGGTCAGACCCATGATGAGACTTTGGATGTCTACTGCTCCGATGCCGAGCACTTCGGACCGTAGATAGCCCCAGGTGGACGGAATCAGTTCGTAGGCATAGTTCTCGATGAAGCCGACATCGAACACCGCGGGATAGGCCACAAGCACTGCTTCGTGCCTCTTGCCCTTGGCCTTCTGAGTCTCGGAAAGTCCATTGATCCAAGACGCGAAATCCGTCATGACACCATGCCCAGGCTCTGGGTCCTTCAATGTCTTGTCCAGCGCTTCGGGGAACCCATCCCACCACGCCTTGGTCTCCAGACTCCACCGACGCATCCTCGGCGGAGAAGCCAGATCCAGATTCTTGGAGAACTCACCGAGGCAGGCCCAGTCCTCGTCCGAGGCGTGGGCCACGGCTCCGATACTCAGAAGGGCGTGTACGTCGGGATTCGTCCCTGTGGTTTCGACATCGACGTTGATGTAGATCATGATTCCTCCGGACTCAGCGCAGCCACCAAAGCGTCGCGCACCCTCTTTGAGTCCTCTGGATCATCCAGGCAACAAGACTCGTACTTCTCCAATACGATCTCCACGGTCCTGGCGATGCCGGGGAAGGGCGGCTCCTCGGGTTTGACATACTGGATCTCGACACTGCCATCGGTAACAACCAGCTTGGTACCGCAACTGGTATCGAAGCGTTCAGCTGGTTCAACGGACCCAACAGATCCACTGATCTCGACACCATCTGGGTTGTGAATCCTCGCGGCACCGTCCTCTGGTCCGGCGTCGTAATCGATGTCCCAGTCCGGGAGCTCACAAGCCGCTGCGTAGATGTCGTTGGAGTTCTCCTTGATGGTTTCAGCACTGGGGGCCTCGACATCGACGTCGATAAACTCCCTGATGTAATGACTGCACTGCACTCTGAACACGGGCATGATTATCCTTTTGATCTCTACTTGCTCGAACTAGCCAGACTTCGAATCGCCTCAATCACAGTCTCGCGTGCCATGTAGTAGGTCGGCACGTTGTTGGTGGTCTTGAGAGCTGTCGGTGCCGAGATGACGGAAAACTCGGCGGCATTCAACGCCTCGTTCCAGCCGCGGACGTATGCACCATTTGTCCGCTCCACCAGGCGTTCGACCTCCTGTACGAGTGTCAGTCCCGTACCGCCCGCCGTAAGCCCGAGCGCCGCCTTGACGGCGTCTCGTTCACGCTTGAGATCAGCCAGGATGGTCCTGTACGTCTCCTCTCCGACCTGCCACTCGGGCCAGGGTTGCCCGAGGTTTGCGTTCTCCTCATCACCTTCATCCATGTCGCTCATCTAGACACCACTTTAGGTACACGGGCTGCGCGAGTGTTTCGCACAGGCGCGTCGTCGAGAGCGGCCTGGGCTTCGTTGCGCAGATTGGTAGGCGGCAGGCCAGGTCGCCGCACCTCGACGCTGCCGATAGTCCAGCTTTCACTGGTGTTCGCCACCGCCTCCAGGATCGGCACGTGAACGTCGGCGATCGTGGCACGCAACCGCTCGACCTCGGCGACAGCCGCGTTAGCCAGCGCGAGCAGTTCCCGCAGCCGCTCGACCTCTTTGAATGCTCGCTCCGCCTGGCAGATGAAGGCCGACATCAGCATGTCGTCGTCCCGGCGACACTCTGTCGGAATCGTGAAGCGAGCGTGCGGTCTGACGGTGTCGCGGAAGTGACTCGCGATGAACCTGGACAGCGACTCGCGCGCTTCACTCACCGTGACGTGCCCGGTGCGGGTGTGGGTCTCATGCTCAAAGCACTTGGTTTCTTCCGTCATGTCTCTTCTCCTGGCATGGTGTTGTAGATCTTCATTTCGACTGCCCGCCTTCGCCGGGTAAACACAACCTTCGGACATACTCGACGTAGTAGCCCTCGTCGTTGTCGAACTCGACATCAGCGGGGTCCTCTCCGAGGCGCCCATACGCAGCTTTGAGACCAAACTCGTTGCGGGCCATACCCAGGATGCTGTGGATCAATCTGTCCCAGCCGGAATAACACTTGGTCCAGTCTTCGAGCCACACCGCCTCCACCTGGCCGTCGGGCAGTACACGGTCTTCTGCTCGACAAGCCTGTAGTGTGCTGGCGTACTCCGATTCGTCTTCATCGTGTGGCCCGCTCGATACTTTCTCCGCACGGGCTGCGATCTCAGCAGTGAGTCGAGCAACCCCTTCGGCGGGGCCCTTCACCTGTAGTAACCACTCTGATCTATATCCCATACCCACCCATCTGTGATGGACGCCACTGTAGCGCCAATAGATGCCTCGAGATCTTATAAGCAAAAAGGCGGCCGAAGCCGCCAGCCCTACCACTCCACCTCGTAGTGATACGTCGATGACGTAGCACTACACCGGATCGTGGTTCCTCCCGCCAGGCAGATCGGCGCCCGCTCCGTAGACCTGGCTACGGCGAGAGCTGTGATCTCTTCGGCGATGACGTACAGGGTGTTGAACCCCGCGGAGTCAAAGACGCATACCGCGCGTTGTGGGTCGCGCTTCCAACACGAGGCCAACGCCCCGAGGAAGTGCATGGCATCTCCTCTAGGCCTGGTGCCGAGGAGGGTGCCATTTCGATAGCACGTCGATGGCACTCCGGGCTGGGAGTAGCACATCAGGGTTGCGGACGTCGGGGCTTCGCGCCTCGACACGATTGACTCGAACTGGACCAGGCCGAGTCCGGCGATCACTGCGGTGCCGGACACAGAGCCGTAGCCCTGGCGACCGTCGCTGGATCGGACCAGGACACCGACACCTGTGGTGTCAGAGGTCACTGAGGCGTCCGTGACGGACACCCCGGGATCGGTGGTGTACGCCGTGAGCCCTGACGCGGACCAGCACTTCAGAACCCCGGCGTCGATTGCACAGCCCCGGTTCAGGGTACTGAACATCGCAAGGTGCTGGGCCCGGTCCAAGACCTCGACCACACGGGGTTCCTCGCAGGAGGAGAATCCAGTGTCCCAGGTGGTGCATCGACCGAAGTCGACGCAGTACACCGAGTCGTCGTGGCGTATGCCACACTCGCCGCGCACCTCCCGCACATTGGAGGTGATGAACCTCACGGGGCTGGGATTATACCCCCGGGGTCCGGGTAGGGTTCTGGTTTCCCAGTGATGCCAGCACCAGGCGTTGTCGGCCTGGTCCCGGGCACAGTGCAACTCGGTGAGCTGCACAGCAGATCCCACAGGTCGAGCCGGTGGGGGTGGTGGGGGTGGTGGGGGTGGTGCATCGGGCACTTCAGCGTCTGGGGTGGCGTCTGGGGTGGCGTCTGGCTCAGACGCGTCGGGTGACGCATCGAACCGCATAGATGCGTCTGACGCATCCGGAACTGGGACTGGGACTGGATCAGAAGCATCAACCGCAGAGTCCGGGGCATCCCCTTCAGGAACCATGGAGTCTGGTTCCGAGATCCAGGCATCTGGGGCTGGGACCGCGGAGTCGTCGGTCGGCGTGAACACAGGCTCCGGGTCAGACCCCGGAGACTCACAGGCCGCTAGCAGTAATAGAGCGATGAGTTTCATGGGGCCCTCCTACTACCTAATAGGGCAAAAAGGGGTGGTTCTGACCACCCCTACTCCCACCGCAAGGTCCAATCTCGGCGTACCACCAGTAGGGGTACGCCGAGAGACCGTGCAGCAGGTATGATCACGGAATCTGCAGTCTCAGTGCTGTGGGCCTTCGGCGCCCTGGACTTCGCCCCCTCAATGTATGGGGGGTCTTCCACTGGAAACGCCACCACGAGACAGACAGAGTTCAGCATCTCAAGCGGCCGGTGCTTCCGACTCAGCTGGTACTCCCTGTCCCGTGGGCCGACGAGACAATCGGGTAGACCCAGCCTGGCGATGCAGGCCCCAACCCAGAGGTCGAAGCCGTAGAGACCGCCACGCACCGCCCTGTACGTCCTGGCCTCGGCTAGGCTCTGCATCACACAGGCCATGACGCTGATGTCGCCCCGATGCGTCCTGGACACCGGGCCGACGAACGCAACCCCAGGGTCTGGACTGCACCGTAGGAGCTCTCGGGCCTGATGCAGACTCACTTTGTGACGGAGTCCCACATCTGAAGCACCTCTTCCAGGGCTTCAAGCACAGTCTCGGCGCACGCCGAAACCGATCTTTGATCCCCGGAGTGGCTGTTCCATTTGATGCGAGCCGTCCACTTGGTGCCAGACTTCATGCCGCACGTAACCTTGGCCCAGCCCTCGCCTGCGATCTTCTCTAGCCGCTGCTCTATCTCGGACGAGTCCATGTCTACCTCTTTGCTTCGTGCATCAAGTATTGGTCAAAGGCATCACTGAGACGCCCGGCTTCTGGGTCCTGCTCTGACACCCGGCGGAGTACGTCACGCCCGCGTTGAATCAGGTCACTCGGATTGTTGGGGTCCGCGATACCGAGGGTCTCGGCTTGCAGTGCTCTGCGCTGATCCTTCAGCCACGCCGTGAGTTGTGCGTACTCCACACGACTCATTGAGAGCTTGGCCAACGCCCGATGCTTCCAATCCGTGTACTCCTTGCGGGATAGAACCTGCCCTTCGCGATCAGTGCGGCGTGGGTCACTGAGATCCACATTGATCTTTTCGATTGTGCAGTACAGCTCATGGAGGCGGTCCCTGCACTGTCGAATAGAGCTGGGTGTCGCGAAGACGTAGCGGGGGTGAATCATGTGACCTCTGGGTTCTGGAGCCGTGCTCGCAGGGTTGTACACCTCTTGTGATCGGAAGTGTTGCGCAGCGCCGACTTGATGGCACTACGAGTCCCGATGATATGAACCTTTCGCCTGGCCCTGGTGACAGCGGTATAGAGCAGCCGACGAGTCCACATGTAGTGGTGAAGATCGTGACACACCACAACGATATCGGACTGCTCCGAGCCCTGATACTTGTGGATGGTGACGGCGTAGGACAACCGCAGGAATGCCTGGGCGTCCTCGTAGGTGTAGTCCACGACACTGCCGGTATCGAAGGCCACGACCATGGTGTTGTGTGTGACTGCGGACACCACTCCGCTATCACCGTTGAACACCGACCTGGTGTAGTCGTTCTTGATGCAGATGACCCGATCGGCCTCCCGCATTTTGTACGCAGTGCCTTTCTTACCCCGGGTTCGGATCTGGAACTCTCGGTCCTTGGGGTTGAACACGTTTTGGAGCTCGACATTGGCGACCTCCACTCCGAGTGGCCCAGCGTTCTGTGGGATCAAGACCTGAACCCCGCTGAGACGACCGCGGTAGTTCTTCATGTACTCAACCAGACAGGGAAGAACCCTGGTGGAGTCCTTGACCTCGACGAACTCGAAGTCTTCGACCGGGGAGATGTCGATACGCCCTTCCCGAATCTCTGGGGCCATGCGGCAGACCCAGGACTTGGCCGCAGCTCTGTGGACATGTTCGAGTCGCACGACGGGTACAACCCCGGAGTCGATGAGGTCGCGGAAGAACTGACCGGGACCCACACTGGGTAGCTGGTCGGCGTCCCCGACGAAGAACACACGGGTTCCCCTGCGCAAGGTTTGTAGTAGAGCCGACGCGATCTCCACATCCACCATGGAGGTCTCGTCCACAATCACGACCCCTACACCCAGGGGGTTCGCCGCGTTGTACTCGAACTCCCAGTTGTCAGTGTCATTGGGCTTGACGCCCAGGGCCCGGTGGATGGTCTGGGCCTCGGCTCCCGTGACCTCAGCCAGTCGCCGCGCGGCCTTTCCAGTTGGAGCCAAGAGACTCACCGACTCCCCCGCGCTGTACAGCTTGCCCAGCGCAGTCTTCAAGATCGTGGTCTTCCCCGTACCCGGAGACCCCGTCACTACTCCCATCGTGTCGGTGAGGATCATGTTGACCCCCGCCTCCTGAGTCGGGTCCAGTTCTATCGAGTCCATTAGCCCTCAGCGTGTGTATTTGTTTTGAGATCGTTTGCTCAGCCAGAAGGAGTCGTGGCACGTACAAGGCGTCATCCTCCACGGCGATGTGCATGTGGTTGATGGCACTTCTCAAGGCCAGAGTGATTTCCTTTTGGGACCACCCGTCGGACTCCATCAACTCCCTGAGATCCGCCACCATGACGTAGGTATGGCCACTGTCGTAGCAGACCCGTCGGATGCGCTCTACACAGATGGCCTCAACACTCCGGGGGTCTTCATTCTCGAGACCGGAGGCTTCGGCAATGACGCAGGCCCGAGGAAAGCTGAAGCCATCGTTGTAGTAGAGCTTGTAAGGGTTCTCTTTGATGTAGGGTAGAAGATCAGTGTGGCGGGCGGCCAGTCGTGTGATCTCCTTCTTCTCCAGTCCGAGATCAAAGAGCTCCACATCCCTATCCTTGTTAGCCTTGAACAGGGCATAGGCATTAGAGATCTCCTTGGCTCTGTCTTCCGTGATGCCTGGGATGACGCAGAGCTTCACGGGGTCAGACTCTATGGCTTCCCATAGCCCTGGTATGCCGAAGCGATTGACGCACTCCGCGGCTCGCACCGGGCCAATCTGGGGGAGCACGTCCATAATCCACTGCGACACACCTCTGTGGTCGACGGGCAGGTCACAGACAATGGACACAACCTCGATCTGGGCGCCGAAGCGTGGGTTGTTCACCCAAGACCCGGTGAAGGACACACGCATGCCGACGCGGTGTCCTTCTAGGGATCCAACGACTCTGGCTGTGTCCTTGGTGGAATCCAATCGCACTACGGCATGGCCCCAGCCGTTGGCCCAGAACCTTGAGGAGATCTGAACTATCTCTCCGGAGAACTCTTCGTGACCATCAGTCTTTGCCATACTCGTCCGTGTTGTTATTTGGTTAGACTCAGTAGATCTAGCACCTTGGTGATGTGCTCCTCCTTCAGACCACCTACCCAGGAAGTCTGAACCAAACGATCTGAGAGATGGACCATGTCGTCGCTGTCGTCAAGAATCGCGAAGGCATCTGGTTTGATCCCCAGAGCGTTGCCATCCAACCACGCTGCGATCTCATGTCCTCGTTGGTGTGTCGTGTAATCGTGGGTCCCGGGAAGTTCTCTACCCACAGGGGTTCTATCCAGTAGCTTCCCGGTGAAGCCCCTGGCCTCTAAGACCTCCTGCAGCTTGGTGTAGGGGTAGTCCTGTACGTGCATGTCGTGGTGTGGCCAGCGGTAGCCGATCCTCCACGACGAGGACAACACAAAGCCGATCTCTGGTCGGACCAATCCGTTGAGGGTTTGGACCGCTTTCGGGTCGATGTGGGAGTACTGCCTCTGGCGCCACTTCCGAAACTCAGGTGGGCAGTCCTGTAGAGATAGGCTCTGGGGCACCCCCATCCAACCCGCGGTGTTCAGAACACCGTCGATGTCCAGGAACACTACATTCACGACAGGCCTTTGCTTCGGGCCAACCACGTCGGGATCACGAGGGTACCCTCAGTCGTCGTGGAGTTCCAAACCTCGGAGTCATCGTGGATGGCCTTGCGCGGAATCCAGACTGTCTTGGGATCGCCCTTAGCAACGCTCACCCTGCAGAGCAGAGCTTTAGGTGTGTGATCGATTACTTCTGCATCAAATGAGCAAGTCGGTTCTGATTCTTCCATGTCTGTCCCCATCCCAGGTAAAAAGAAGAACCACGTGCCGTATCGTTGGAGGCGATGTACAGAGGGGCTGACAGGTTGCCAGCGGCACGTGGTTCTTCCAAGATCTTATAGGTACAAGGGGTGTGGGATCGACACCCCGGTGAGAGTCGTTGTACGATGCAGTATGCGACTCATTGCTCTGTGTCTACTGGTCATGGCCTGCGACCCTGACAAGACTGAGATGTCGGGTGGTCCGTCGGGTCCATTGGTTCCGTCTCGCCCTCTGCCCCAGCTCTGGGTCTGCCAGTGCGGGGAGTCCTGCATGGATGCCGCGGTATCCCTACCCCTCGACATCCAGCAGGTTGTCTGTGCCAGCCCCGAAACGGCTGAGGACCAGGCCGCGCGCTACTGCGGCTTGCGTTCGAGCTGTGGGTTGTGCAGTTGCAGCTGCACAGGCCCGTACGCCTGCGAGTGAGCTAGTTTACACCCTCGCCCTCATCAGGAGGATCTAGGTTTGGTGTCGCCGCAGACACCCTATCGCGAGCCCGTTTACCCGCGGTATCGATTCGTAGACCACGGATCTTAGACACCATTGCTTCCAGCGAGTGGATACGGTCTTCCTGATCAGAGACCTTCTCCTGGAGTGCATCATACCGTAAGACCAGCTTCGTGAGCTGTTCGTCCAGCTTTCTGTAAGACCCCAAGATGGACGGCTCAGCTTTGGGCTCCAACAATCTCGGTGTCGGTCTGATGGGTAGATCTGTGATCTGAAAGTTGGTGTAGTTCGTGTTGTGCCACAGCACGTAGTCACGCACTCGGTCGTGACGCGTCTCCAGGCACTTGAGTAGGATGTTCCTTATCCCCCGTGGGCTCAGCAAGACACCATGTTTGACCCTTCTGGGGTCCAGGACCAAAGCCATCTCAGGGTTGTTGATGATGCCCAACCAAAGGGAGTGGAGCAGGTTGTGGAAGTTACGCCCGGACTTGGAGAAGCCCAAGGCCTGTCCGATGTCATAGGACTCCCACTGCGGTGTGCTGCCGGGTAGGTGATGAATAGGGATCTCACCGAAGTACCGCACTACGTGACTCGTCTTCGTCACACTCTCGGAGGGATACCTCGTCGTATCGTTTGTCTTAGCCATGTCCCACCACTTAGTTGTGTAGTTCCTGTACCGGCGTTTTAGATTCCCTATCCGAGACTAGTAGGTGTCGTATGGTCTCCACGCCCTTCGAGACTTCTCGTAGCATCTGTCTCACACCGATGTAGAGGGCCAGCAGCTCTCGTACTGTGGCTTCTAGGTCATCGAGCCTTTTCGTGTGACTCATATCGACACGCGGGGTCTTCACCTCGCTAGTAGACTTGGATCGGATTCGGATCTTGTTCCCGTGGTAGACGCTGTTGTGCCACTCCAAGTAGCGCGCCACCTCTTTCTCCCGAGTCTCCTGACACAGACGAAGGGCGCGGGTGAGTCCCTTGAGCGTCAACCAGATTGTAGGCGGTCCTCGTCCATCTTTTGACCGATGAACCTCACTGGGCGGAAACGAGTCCTTCCACACTGTCTCGAAGTTTCGGGACAGGTTACCGCCACGAGACCCAAAACCCAGCGCATGGCCGATCGACCTGGACTTCCAAACCCGAACAGATCTACCAGACACTCGAAACGTCGTGCTGCTGATTAGAACCGATCCGTATTTCTTATCCTGCATGTCCCACCAGATCTGTCAGTTGTGGAGATACCAGTTTACGCACCAGGGATTCGGCCTTCTTGTCTGTGATCATCCCAGTACGAACCAAAGCCATGGTCAAGAGGTGCTCGATATCGGACTTGGCCCAGTCCTCGGTCATCCCACTGCCGAGCTGAACCAGTGCCGCGGCCAGAGCCTGCCGGTCAGTTCGACTCAGGCTGGTGGCATACAAGGTGTGCTCCTCGAAGACCTCCCAGCACTTTGGCCACATATCTCGAAGGCACGTAGCCATGGCCTTGGCGTACTGCCGGGTTTCCCACTGCGCCTCCTCGGGTAGACGAAGGGCGCAGAACTTGAACCAGGCCAGCATCGACGCCTGGATCCGGATCTTGGTGTACTGGTTCCCGGGAAGAACAAGTCTAGCGATCTCATTGGCAACACCGTCTTGCACCAAGGTGTTGTATGTATCCCGAGAGTCCTTGGTGGCGCCCTCGATCTCACGACAAGAGCTCTTCACAATGTCGCGGCCCAGGGCTGTACCGCTGCCCTGCTTGTTGATCCTGGACTGCCCAGCCGTGGCCATGCGCTCTTCACTTGGGGTGTAGTAGAGATCTGGCATCACGGCATACCTGCCACTGAACTCGTTCCGTGATGTGAACTTCCGGAACTCATCGTAGTCCGTCGACTCCACGATCTCTGGGTTGGTCAGGTCCAGAGTGCGATGCCGATCGATCTGGCGCAGCACGAAGATAGGCAGTTGCAGCTCGAAGCAGGCCACGTTCATCTCGTAGGGCGAGGTGTGAAGGTCCTTCCAGAGGCGCTCGCGCAGTGAGTCATCCTTGGCGGTGTTCACCCCAGTGGGATTGTCCGTCGACATCCTGGCGGCTTCCACGGGGTTTAGATCATCCCCCATGAAGTCAATGAGCCTGATGTATCCGTAATCAAGAACGGCTGTGTGAATGATGTGCATGCTTCCTCTTCGCTCTTTGTATTGCACAGGCCTCGCAGTAGGGCGTCCAGCCCCGCTTGGCTCGGCTCTTGAGTGGTACGATCCCGGGTTTCCCACAACGACAATCGCCCAGGCACATGGCACAGAGGCAGGGCCCGGGTTGGGTGGAGTAGAAGGCGTGGTTCAGGATGTCGTATCCGGCTGCAGACATCTGAGCTCCTCAATCGCTGTGGCCGCGACGTCCACGGCACCATGCAGACCACGGGCTCTGGCCTGTGCCGCACGAGTCTCCAGGAGGCTGATGTGCCCGAACCCCAGGGGGTAGAGCACATCGGCCTCTGGGATGTAGATGTCATTGGCGTTGTGCCGGACATCACAGAACACATGATTCGATCCAGGACCCCGGTTGTTTTTGCACCGGAGAATGTTGCCCCCGCGAACCATGTAGATCACTCCGGGCTTCGGCTCAGTCAAGAGATCCGTCCTGTAGTGGATCATTCATCTCGTTGAGGAGATCTGACAAGCTACGGTGCTTGGTCTCCTCCGGAGTGAAGTACTCCTGATCCACACGACGAGTGATCCTGGCCACCGCTTCGTCTGTCTTGGCCAAGTCGTAGACGTCCCTAAGCAGACGGCGTACCGCTATGATCTCGATGGCGTTCAACCTGCTGTAGACGTCCTTGGCATCTACACCGGGCATCGCCATAGCGGTGGCTGTGAACCACGCAGATCTGGCGAAGTCGATGGCATCATGCTTGAAGCGAACAAGGGCCTGCTTCTCGTCCTCGAGCTTGCTGACTTTATCGCGAAGCCCACGGATGGTCTCGTTCAGGACCGAGCGCTCATCTATCATCCGACGGACCTCGACATCAGTTTCTTGGATGCGCTGGAACAGCTCGTTCAGTACGGTCTGCTTCTTCGCAAGTTCGAGCTCGAGCTTCTTGGTCTCGACCTCATGTTGGAGTTGCTCAACACTCATTTGTCCTCCCCGATCCTGCTTGGTGTGGTTGTTGTCTGGCCCTGGTACTTCGACCCCCGAGCAGGACCATACGGACGCCTCGACGGCGTATCAAGTCTGTCAAAGCTAATCTGGCAAACCCGCATCCCTGGATTCAGAACGATCGGGTTACGACCCACCACATCCATCTCCAGCGTGATGCAGCCCTGAAACCCGGGATCGATGAACCCGGCCGTGCTGTGCACCCTAAGACCCAAGCGGCCCAGGCTGCTACGGCCATCGACGCGGGCAACCAGATCAATGGGCAGTGCGACGTACTCCATGGTAGTGGCCAAGCAGAAGTACTGGGACCCCGGAAAGAGCGTGAAGCCAGATGAGTCCGGTGGCAGAGTCAGTGGCTCCATGAGGCCATCCACGATCTCATTGGTGTACACGTTCTGGGGTATGCCATCACGTGGGTAGACCATGAAGGTGTCGCCTAGTCTGAGGTCCACACTCGCGGGTTGGATCTGAAGATCTCGGTCGATGCTATGGTTGTGGGACCGCTCCATGGGAAAGATCTCATGGAACCGAAGTTCAATGTCAGCATCACTCAACACTGGAGTTCTCCCCTATGCTCGATTTCCAGGCCCGTCGCCTGGCATAATCGTCAGCTGTGAGAGTGCTCTCAAACTCCGAGACCTGCCTGTTGAGGACACGAAGTATTGCCCCCGCGGCACCAGTGATTGATCGCGCCGGGCTGGTGCGATAGGTCTGGTCATTCATACTCATCACAGCAACCCAACGACCCGTGCGATCCTCGAAGATCTGGATCTCTGCGCGTTGCGGAAATACCGAGTCAGTCATGCTTCACCACACTGGACCCCGAAGCTGAACTTCGAGGCCGAGCCATAAACACCGGGGTGGATTATGCTGGGCACAGAGACACCACGTGGGATTGGCCAAACCGACCAGTCACCGTCGGCAATGCCTTCGGGCGTCTTGATGAGGGCGGTTCGATACCCGTCATAGAGGTGCTCGACATGTGTGATCCCCACAAAGTTGGGGAGATCTACTGTGCGCAGCGCACTGACGACGACACCGATCCCGAAGAAGTGGACAGCCACATCCAGTGGTACTGACATCATGAAGCCCGTGGCGTAGGGGACGTTGCCGTTGGTTGATGGACCCTTCATGTAGGTGATCAGAGTCTCGAACTCGTCCACCGAGTAGATATGCTTCTGCTTGGAGTGAACCTCGATTCCGGGGTGGCACAACGGCCACTTCACAAAGTTGATGACCACAGGTGTGGGTCGTTCCGTATCAGAGGCTGCGATGAAGTTGTCCTGACAGGACTTCATGAACCCGTTGATCTTCTTCCAGTCCTCGTGCATGTAGACCTCGCAAAGAAAGAACGCAGGTATTACCCTGCGTTCCCCACAAACACATCTAACCGATCAGAGATCTATAGTGAGATCGGCTGAACCGGTTTGACCACGTAGAACCCAGGCTCTACCTCATTTACCCTCTGCTCTGGTGGCTCAACTGGCTTCTCGACGTGGACTTCCCACTCCACATCGAGACTCATGAGCCTGGCCTTCTTCTCTGACGCCGATTCGAAGAGGGCCATGATGTCCTTATCTCGGACAGCCACGGCCAACTCGTCGAGGTCAGCCCCGCCTGTATGAAGCCGATGAAGGATCTTCCCGTTCCGCTCATAGCGGGTGGCGTATGCCGTCACCTCCATAAGCTCAGGGCTTCCCCCATCGGCGTTGACGAAGTACCGGGTGACAACGGTGCTACCCGTCGTCTTCCCGGCTTCGGGATCTGCAGTGATATCCACATCACATAGGATCTTGAATCCCGTGGGTGTGGTGTGGCGCTTGTCGCGTTTTCTCTGCGGATCCCTAGCAGTCTCGGTCTGGAACATAATCACCTCCAGTGATCACTCACTGATAGGCCGAAAACCTACTTACTAAGCAGGTGCCCGCGAACCCCCCAAAGAGACTCGATGGCTGCCACTCTGTCGAATAGGTATGGCGAGAGTGCCGCGAACTCTGCCTCAGGTACCATGAGGGACCCGCGTTTCGTCGCCCGCACCATACGGTATCTGGCCTGAACATGATCAGACCAGTGACTGTGTGGTGGTGGAGTGCACTGCTTGGCGAACACCGCGGTGGTAGGAAGGAATGATCCTTCGCTTGGACCCTCTGGGTTGAAGTTACTGAGTAGAACAGTAACGACGTGTCTGCACAGTTCTTGGCGTTGTAGGATCGGTTCTTCGTTGACAAGACAAGACAAGAGATTGCAGCGCTCGCGGAACCCGGGGTCAACTAAGATGCCCTCAGCAATGGTGTAGACATCTGACCAAGAGGCTTGGTCCCCGAGCATTCGTAGTACCGCGCCGCCACAGGCGTCGGCTTCAACTTCCACTACTGCCTCGGCGAAGAGTGTCGAGGAGCGGCTCAATGTGAATGGCCTTGGCTTTGGCCACGTACTGAACACTGCTGAGCTGACCCTTGAGCTCAACGGTTTTCACCTCGAAGTCGGCGAACCCCCGTCGGTTGCCGAGCTCTGCCCAGGCGATACGTCCGGGTGGTCCTGTGAAGTTCATCGCGGTGAAGGCGAGGTCCTCCACTGTGAGATCTGCGACAATCTCGGTGAGGGCCCCTACGGGCTCTGGGTTGTGGCACCAGTTCACGAGTCTTTGGATTTTTGGGTTCATTGGTCCTCACGTAAAGGAATAGGCATCGAGCTCGTACCACCCGACCTTGCCCGCGGGATCACTCGTGACGTGAACATCCACTGGGTTGGTGGCAGCTTGTTTGAGGGCGACATCGACGTCGGCACGCTCGATCGGACGTTCCAACTCCAGGCGGTACGTCTGCGTAGGTGGCCAACCCGTAGTCGACAGATTGATCCTCGGCGGCGGAGTGCCACCCATCTCCTGCCACCTGATATTCAGGATGTAACGGGTGATGCTGTTGGTCGCATCAATCGCCTTCTGAAGCTGATAAGCAGCTGAGGGGTCAGACGCGGAAGCGAGGGCGAGGAGGGCGTCGTACTGTGCTCGTGTAATAGTGATCATTTCTTATTCCAGGGTCGGAAGCCGTCGATTTCGTCGATGCTGGGAAACACGCCGGTGAAGCAGATGGCACGATCATCGATGGTCAGGAACGCTGCTGGCTTCTGTACTGGGAACACCAGCTTCTTGACCACGTTCTCTGGGGTGCCCCAGTGGAGCAACCAGGTCTTCATCGCTTCGATCGCCGCTGGGTCCTTGGATCGAGAGGAATAGACGCAGACCTCGAACCTGGGGTCTGCGGTGAGCTCGATGAGCCAGGCCACTGCGCCAGACACTGGGGGGTCGGGAATCTCACAGACCCCCTTCCAGCCTGAGTCGTAACGGTGCAGGACACCGTCGAAGTCTACGCAGATCGATTTCTTAGCAGCCATCTCAAACCCCTTTGGAAGGAACGACCCGTAGTCTATGGACCTCGGCGAGGAGCACAACTGGATCACGCCACCCCTTGGTCTTGGGGTCCGAGGCTTCGGCACGCTTGGCTTCTGCCTCAAGCCTGTCTGCAGTGGAGCAGCGATGGCAGAACTTGCCCTTGCCGCGATGTCCGCAACCAAATGATGTCCTCATCACGATCCTCGCTGTGGTGGTTTCTTGCCGAGTAGCCCCAAGACTTGTAGCAGGGCCTGACCGACTGCTTTCTTCTTTTCCGGATCGCCTACGATCTCAGCCGGGAGGTGGGTCGGCATCACGGGGTAGAGCTCCCCACGTACCACCGTCTCATTCCACTCATTCAACTCAGTTGTCCTACCGAAGAGAGTATCGGCCGCTGCAGTACCCAGGGTCACAATGACACGGGGTCTGATGAGATTGATCTGTGTGAGAAGGAAGATCTTGCAGGCCTCGGCGCTCTTCCCCAGATCTTCGAGACCTTTACCCAGGACTCGGCACTTCACGGCATCGGTGATGTAGTAGTCGCCGTCGATCAAACCCATGGCGGTGATGAGCTTGTCCAGGACCTTACCATTGGGTCCAAGGCCGGATTCACCCTCGGCCTCCTCCTCGGCTCCTGGTGAGGGTCCAACAAACATGATCTCAGCAAAGGGGTTGCCCCGGCTGAACACTGTTCTGGATCGGGATTCGGATAGGTCGCAACCCACACAGATCCCAACCTCGTGGGACACAACCTTGAGGCGGGCTACACGTTGATCGTTCATGGTTCCTCAGATTCGGGTTAGTGGGTCCGAAGACTTCATTGTGTAGGTGTACCGGGCCGTACAGACCGGGCACACCACAGGACCACGTACTACACGTTTCTCACCCGTAGAGCCATCGGTTTCCCACGCATCCTTGATGTTGGGCTGCCCGAACTTCATGTGGGCCAGCTTCACCGCCCCGGTCTTTGCAACCAGGGGTGCGATGATTTTGATGTTGATCTCTACCATCAAGTCGGGACTACCGCAGACCTTACACACCACGACCTTCATCGAAGATCCTTTCGCTACATTCTGATAGCAGAACGCCTGATCTATTTCCCGTAGCCTCTACCCTATAAGATCATGGAGGTAAGATGACTATCCGAATCTTAGACGAGCTGCGTTTTGAGGATGAGGAGATCCTCAACGCAATGGACGCCTACCAGCCAAAGACCCGGTTCAAGCCCGGGGACCTCGCCAGGTTGGTGGATATCCCCATGTACCTGCAGCTGAAGCGTAGGCCACTGCCCCAGTACTGGCAGATCCGATTCATCATCTCGACATGGATGTACGAGATCTTGGGGATCATGCAGTCCGAGTACGTCACTGGGCTCGACCACGCCATGTCTCTGCTTGAACGCCGTCGGGGGCTACACCCGAACCAGTACACCCGCCCGGTGATCTATGCCCATGGGTTCCCACACGGGGCTAACCCCGACTCGGCGACTTGGTTCTCTGAGCGCAGCCTGAAGAAGGTTGGCATCCGGAGCACCACAGCGGATTGGGAAGTGGTCTTGGATGAAGCCAAAGCCCCATTCATGGGCTACGACACCGACCACCTGCAGGTCCCCTATACTTTCGACGTTGCCCCAGATCTCTATGCCAATGGAGAGAACATAGGCAACCCGTTCAGTTTTGAAGAAGGCGCGTTTCACACCGCCTCTCTTCTTGGTTTGGAGCCAGCCATGATGACCCCGATAACCTATACTGATCGACGACCACGACTACAAGACGAAGACTAAAATCTGGGTCGGGGCGGAAGCCCCGGCCAAACTTTGCCTACCACTCGTGACTCCACTTCGTCATGGTCTCCCCGACGGTGAGATCCCCGACCAGACGAGGCACGATCCTGGCCAGGAGCTCTACGTCCTGGTAACTGCGGTGCAGACCGCTGAATGGTAGCTCGAAGTACTGGGCCACATCGATGAGCCGGTGCCGCACCCTGCGGCTCAACTCGGGGTGACTCCTCCGGGCATACTCCAATGTGCATAGCGTGGGGATACCCCTTGGGATTCGGCTCTGGTCGATGTCGTAGCGCAGCATCCTGATGTCGAAGGCCATGTTGTGGGCCACCCAAGGGGCATCCCGGCTGAGCAGCACAATGATCTCGTCAGCCACGTCCTCGAGCTTGGGCGCGTCCCGGACATCGGCATCGGTGATGCCATGGATCGCAGTGGCCCCCGACGGAATCGAGATGCCGGGATTCACCAGACTGGTGACTGCCTTCTTGATCTCCCCGGAGATGCAAAGAGCTGCCGTGATCTCACAAACCCGGTCCTTCGCGGACAACCCAGTGGTCTCGGTGTCGATCACGATGTACGGGATATCCGACCACCGCATGGGTAGGGTGCAGGCATCAGTCATTGCTGTCTCCATGGATGAGTCTGTGGTTCGCGGCGTTGGGCTCGAGAAGTGCGCGGAGCATGTCATTGACCAGGCGGTTGCAGAGACCCTCGACCTGGCTGCTGGGAATCACGATGTTGTCGCCGTCGATGTAACAGGACAACCGACGAAGCGCGGTCTGCGCAGCGACACTGCTGACGTCATTGATCCTGTCCGGGTCCAGGGGTTGCGGAACCACGGACTCAATCCGAGGTGCCCAGGTGTCTGACCACTGCTGGACTATGCCATGTACCAAGGCCTCGGGTTCGGCATAGCCCTTGGCGAGAAGCACACCCCCAAGGGCTCGGTACTGGTCCACGACTTCCCTGGCCCCGGCATCAGCGATGAGGACGAGCTCAACTGTCTGGATCCCAGCGTTTGGTGGAATCCGTTTCTGAAGCATGGCTGTGGACAGCATGGAGTCGGCAACGGCCTGAACCATGGCATCGACGTTTCCGGCCTCACAGTGCTTGCGTATCGAGCTCTGCACCCGTGAGTCGAGTAGACCAAAGGCACGGATGACTCCAGCTATGGGATGGGTCATGGCGGAATACGACTAGCACAGCTCCAGGGTTCATGTCCACACCGGTCTCAGAATCTAACAAAAGTGTAGCACCTCCAGTTTTCTAGGGGTTCTCCCACATCTAAACCAGTCTAAGAATCTAACAAAACTGTAGACTACTTATTGAGATACACTTTCGTTAGATTCTTAGGTATAAGCACCAGCATGGGAAGCCTACCCGCAGAACTCAGAAATCAGCTGGGTGTGCCCAGCACAGAACCCGAGTCTGGGTTCGACAGGCTCGATGGGCTTATCGAAGAAGCCAGAGCCGGAGCCCCTGACACCTGGCTCATGGAGAAGGCCCAGGTCTCGGCCAGGACAGTGCAGAGGTGGAGGCGGCACAACAACGTTTCTCGCCCCAGGGGTAGGCGGAGGAAGCAAGACCTCGTGGCCTGGGCCATTGATGTTTTCGGCGACGGCTACAACAAGGAACTGCACACCACGAAGTCCAGGGTCTTGGGGAAGTTCGAGCTCCCCGAGTTCGTACTCCGCGAAGCCCTGGACTACGACGCTTTGTGCAAGACGGCTTGGGAGCTCTTCGCAACCTGTGGGTACACCGCCGAAGAGATCTCAAGAGCTTTTGGAATCAGAGAGAAGGACATTGCCATGGCGTTGGAGCTGCAATCCAATCGGTTGAAGACACTGGGCAAGGACTGCCCGAGTTGTGGGTATCCAATGGATCCGTCGAGTGGGAGGACGACATGCTCAAAGGCGTGCCGCTGAGTCCGGAGTGGTACTGCTGGGTGACACATCGATCCAGGGACCTGGTTCGTATGGGTCACAACCCCGAGGAGCGTTTCATCCGCACGGGCCACGCCACAGCGATGCGGCAGAACTGGTCCAGTACCATTGGGTTCTGGGGTCTACGGTCGAGGGCGGAGATCATGCAGGCTGCTGGGTTAGACCCGGTGTCCAAGGCGGACTGCGCGGTGTTCTACTCCTTCAAGTCGAATCACAGGCTCGGCACCAGGGATGACACCGTGCGCAACATGGTGAGGCTCGCCCAAGGCACCCTGGACAGCTGCGCCCGATGCCTGAATGAGTCACCGCAGGCCTACATGGCAAGAGAGGTGTACCGCGCCGTCACCGACGGCTCGGAGCCCAGGCTCGAGACCATGGGGGCGGTGGCCAATGCCCTTGGCCACAGAGTCGGCCTGCTACCCGTGGAGGTCGTGTTGTACTACGCCGCGGCGAAGCACCTCATGGGGTCCGCGGGCCTCGACAGCGATGGGTTTGATGCCCTCTCCGTCATAGAGCTTAGCCGGCTCTGGGATTCCCATGACCTCGTCGTGGGCCTACCCGAAGCCGCGGGTTACACTTCGAGTCATGTCTGACTTCATCGAGAGGTACCGACCCCGGCATGAAGCCCTGGAGCTGCTGCAGACAGTCTTGAAGTCTGAGGAGCCGGTGCTCAAGGCGTTCTCGGCCTTCACCGCTGTGGCAGACACGACAAGGACCAGACCGGACAACCTCCTGGACCTCTACCTCGGCTCGAGCCGTGAGCTGCTACAGGACGTTGCTCGGCGGCCGGACCACTACAGTGCCGAGCACAAGGACATCATTGACCGCTTGGCGAATAGGCCAGAGACCGTGACTGTGGCGGAGAAGAACTCAGTCTTCATGGCATGGCAACGCCCCAAGGAGCTGGAGGCTAAGACACAGTCCAGGATCCGAGAACTCACCAGTCGAAGACTTCGGGAACAGCAAAGGAAAGAAGACGAGGAGATCGTCCTTGGTGACGGCCGAACCCTAGCCGCTCATCTCGAAGATCCCAGCTTCGAGTCCCAGGACTTCGGAGATAAGGTGATCATCTAAATAACGCAGACCGGTGCTTCTCCTTTTCGGGAAGCACCGGCCCACGTCCCGCAGAGTTCAGAACAAGCGTCCGGGTCCTTCTACACCTTGCGGGTATAGGGGCTGGGCATGGCTAGCGCTCTGAAGCATCTCGGATCCAGTCTGAATGCCTTTGTACCCACCGTAGAGGCCAAGCCCGGCGGCACCGGCGGCACCGGCGATGAGGAGGTTCTTGGGACGGAGTACACCCGGAGCCTTGGCCTGCGCCGCCTGGCTGGCCTGTGCTGCGGCCTGCGGCGTTGCCGCCGCGGTCTGGGGTGCCACGGGTGGTGCAGTGGGGGCCGCTGCCGGCCTCGGGGCCACTGTGGCCGTCGGTGCCGGAGTTCGGTACGGGGTCTGTGGAGCCACCGGAGCCTGGGCCGTCACAGGGGGTTTGACTCTGTCCATGCGTTGCACAGTTCCTGGGCTGATTTTTTGCCCAGTACGCCCGGAGTGAAAACCGGCACGGGCCTGGCTTGACACGTTCTGTACTTGATTGGACACGCCCTGGGATGCTCGAGCCGTCGTACCCCTGACGCCTTGAGCCACACGGCTTCCTGCGTCCTGGGACCATTGCATGGCTCTGGACCCGGCGCCCTGGACGGCCCTGGCGCCACGGCCTACCGCACCAGCACCTCGACCGGCCAGACGGCTGAGTCCGAAGAACAGGTTGGCCCGCTTCTCCTCATCGAGGTACTCGAAATCGGGGTCCAGGGTGCTGGCTAGCTTCTCCCACTGCGCGGTTTTCTCCGGACCCATCTTGGCCAGGGCCTCGTGGTAGGCGGATTGCTTCTGCTTGGGCAGGGCCTTGTCCACCCCACGGGCCAGGCTATGTGTGACCCCAGGGGCCACCATGGCGAGTCCGGCGAGCTCCCGGCCATGGGACTTCCCAAACCTGGACTCTGTACCCACTGCGGCGCGTAGGGCACCGGCCGCGGCTCGGATCTTGGGGTTACGGGCCTTCTCCATGCCATGGGACACGACGTCAGCGGCGTACGGCGCGGCGAGAACCCCGATGCCGACATCATCAATCCTGTCGGCGAGGCGGTGAACCCGCTCTGACGCCGACTTAGAGAGCTCGGCCTTGGCATCTGAGGCTTCGGCCTTCGTCGTCGTGGCCTTGGCGAACGCCGTGAGCGGTGGAAGCTCCTCGACCCCGGCGGAGCCCCCGAGGAGTTCGGAAGAGAGCTTGAACCCGGCCAGTCCACCACCACGACCCATCTCGGCGAGACTGGCTTCGACGAAGTCGTCGATGAAGGGGGCAGCCTTCTTCATCTTGGATTCCAGTTTACTGAGCTCCTTGTAGTAGTCCGGGGATTCCTTGAGGTGGTCGATCGCGATTTGAAGCGCCGTGGCAGGATCTGCGGTGTGCTCGGATTCCACAGCCATGCCCTTGCAGAGCTCGGCCTGTGGGAGACCCCTACCGGACTCTGCGGCATGGGCTAACCCAGAGAGCTTCTGCGGCTGGATGATGCCGCGGAACTGCGCGGGTTGATTCCCCCGGATCCCGGTGTTGGGCCGGTTCCGGTTCTGTAGCGCAGTGACCTCTTCTGGGGTGAGGTAGCCGTGCATACCGGTGACCTTCGCGGTCTTGGCGTAGGGATCAGACCTCCGTTCCCGTAGTCGGCGTAGTCTGGAGCTCATGCTGTCACCGCACTCGGCCACCTTCTTGCCGTGACTATCCGGATCCAAGACCTTGGTTTTGAACTCAGTCATTGTCATCGCCTTCATTGAGCCAAAGAACCTGGGATCATCGTACTGGGCGCTGTACGCCTCTCTAGCATCCTCGGCGGAGTCAAACCCCAACATGATCTTCTGTTCGTCGAACCGATCCCACTTCGCGCCATCACCACGAGTTGACCCCGCTGGCTTCTTCATCTGGTTGATGACGTAAGCCGTAGAGGCATCGGGATTGGGGCCGACATAGACATCGACGTGATCACCATCGGTACCCCGGGTCTTCTTGATGTAGCCATAGTGGTTCTTCATCAGTGTAGAGCCCGTCTCCTTGCCGCTGGGGTCGTACCACCGCCGCGTCGAGCCCTTGGCGTTTTCCACGCTAATGTCGAGGCCCTGGAACCTGAGACGGCCGTGTAAACGGTGTGCCGGCATTACTGGAGTCTACCCCAAAGACCTGGGTGGTGTCGAAACCACGAGAGCCCTGTGCTTTGTCAAAACCAGTAGAGATCACCCTATAAGTATGTAGAAGGCGCAATCTGCGTCTTCAGAGGAGGAACCATGGACCCAAAAGAGCTCGTAGTGGAAATGATTCGTAAGCTCTCGGAAACCGATCCCAATGCCGCGGTGGCCGCCGCCACCGGGTTCTACATCATCAACTCGGTGGATGAGAAGCTCACCACCCTCTTGACCCTCATCGCGGCGAAAGCCGCTGAGGACACCGCCCTGCGCCAGGCTCGGGAGATCCGCGAGGCCGAGGCCCACGACGCCGAGATGCGTCGCCTCAAGACCGCAGCTAAGCGGGATGAGGAGAGACACGAACACCTGCTCGAGGCTCTGGAAGATGAAGAACGGGACGAGCTTGAGTTCCTAGAGAAGAGCCTGGAGAGCCGAACCGCCTGAGATCATCGAAGACCCCACGGCGAAAGCCGCTAGGGGTTAGATCTTTGCCTATAAGATCTTGAGGACTATGCTCAGAATCCAAACCGAAGCCGCACTACTGTTCTGCACACCTCTCCAGGGTTACGAAGACACCGAACCCCGCCCGATCCCTGGGGGCTGGGAACTGCCGCCATCTGTGTTCGCTCTGGAGAAGGACGGCAGGATCGTGGAGTACGTCTGGGACGGGGCCGAGAAGCCGAGACGGTCACGTGCTGGATCCTAGTATCCTGCAGATCTTTACAACCGCTGGAATCGCTATGTTCCAGCCCCGCCGGGACTACTCCGGGTTCAGACCCCAACGCACTGCTACAGGCTGGTTGATCCCACCCGGCATTTTTGTACTCGAGTCCACCGACGCAGCTGTGGTCTTGAGGTGGGCCCCAGGCGATGGTGGTCTCACCCTATCTGAGCACAAGATCTCAGAGCTCCGCTATCTACTCAGCGGCCCAGTTCAGACACCAGAGCACACCCACAGCACAACTGAAGAGGCACCATGAGCGGGATCGGGACGTACAAGGGGGACTCCCCAGGGAAGAAACTAGCCAGGACGATCTTTTGGAATGAAATGGCTGAGAAAAAGATCTTAGAGCATGATCGTAGAAATACTGTTCTGACGCTATGTGGTAGTGGAGGGGATTCGCGAACACTTCAAGGGCTTGGGTTCCCCCGGGGGACTGTTGTATCTGCGGAACTGGACAGAACAGCTCTGGACTCCTATGCCGAGGTTGCGGGGTTGAACCCATTGAGGATTATCCGAGGCGACGAGCTCGTCAGCACGTTAGTGGATGGTAAGAGCGAGCTCGTTCTACATCATGATGTTCGTGACACAGCTTCGCTGTTACAGGTGGCAAAGGTAAAAGCCGACGTGATCTTTCTCGACTTCTGCTCTCCACTCCTTCAGAGAAACGTGCAGTGCGCTCTGCGCTGCGCTCAGAGGTGTTTGAGGCCGGGAGGGGTCTTAGCACTAGGATTCATGTATGGCCGAGAGCAGAAGTCGAACAAGACAGGTCGACTGGTCTCTAACCTACGAAACCACGTAGATAATGCACCTGAACAAAGGGTGCTCGCTGTGGAGTACATGATGCGTAAGGAGGAAAAGCGATTTGGACTTCGACTCAACTACATGATGTCGGTTGCCTACTCTTCGGTGACCGAGGGGTCGAAGGGTGTGCCCATGCTCTATGTGGGTTGGAAGCGCGTTGGGTCCGGGATGGCACCACTCCGAGGTATTCCGAAAGGGGAGCCGTACTGCCGCATCTTTGGGTCATTCAAAGAGATCGAAACCAGGCTTCGCGATTTGGTCCTGGATATGTCTTCTAGGGTAGGTACAGAACCTGTCGCAGCTATGTTCAGCTTGAGTCCAGGCACCATCGCGGCTTGGAAGGCTCATCGTACCCGAGGATCCTACGGCACGGACCCCTCTGGATTTCTGCCAAAAACCGCAGAGATCACCCTATAAGGGGGTAGAAGGCAATATCGCCCTTCGCGGAGGAGATCACAATGACTACCAAGGACTTGGTTCACCAGTGCATCTTGGCGCTAGTAGAGAAGGACCCCGCAGCGGCCACTAAGGAGGCGCTAGGCCTTCTCCTCTTCGAGGAGACTCTCCAGCGGGTGGATGGGGTTCTCGCCCTTATCGCGGCGAAGGCCGCTGAGGACACTGAGATCGCCAAGGCCCGGGAAGCCCGCGAGGAAGGCCTGGCCCTCTCTGTGGAGATCAGAGAAAAGCAGCGTCACGTCGCTGAGCAAGCCCGGGACGCTGCTCGCGAGGCCCGGGAGCAGGAGCTCCACGAACAGCGAATGTCTGAGCGTCGACCCAGGAATGGGAAGAACGCTCAGATCTGAACACAGAGGCGGCTTCGGCTGTCTCGGGGAACGGGGGTACTCCTCCCCCTTCTCTTTTGCTTTGCCTACCCCATCAGGGGTAGGTCTCTGAGTTCACGGCCGAGCCCGGGGTCGACGGCTATGGCGGTGAGCTCATCGTTGAGGTCTGGCTCCCGAAAGCCAAGGGCTCCGGCACCCAGTCTAGTGGCGAGGGCCTCGAGCTCGGCGAGTCCGGGTACTTCAAGCACCACTAGGTTGTCCGGGGGCCTGCCACGGGCCAGGACCCAGGAGATCAAGGCGTGCCCTATCTGGGCGGTCCTGAGGCCCGGGGAAAGGTCTCTGCGCCCGACGGCGTAGAGCTTGGTGGATGGGGCACGATTCGAACGCGCGACCCCCTGGATCATTACTCCAGGTGCTCTACCAACTGAGCTACCCATCCATTCAGCATGGGGAGAAGGCATCGAACCCTCGCCTCCGTCCACCCCGAGAGGTGTCCGGCGCTCTACCACTGAGCTACCCCCACAAACACAAACGCCCCCGAGCACTGCTGTGCTCAGAGGCGATTCGGAACCAGGCTGCGCCCCACGGGGCTGACGGTCAATGCGACGACATGGTTCTAGACTAACGACTCGATTCGAGGTGTCAACCTCAATCGATGAGTTGGATGCTGCGCGTCGCAATCGGGATGAGGAGCTCGAACTGCACGGCCACCGACTCCTGAATGATCACGCCCTGGGCATCAGTCGCAAAGGTGTGGTTCGGCAGGTAGCAGGCCTCCAAGTAGAAGGCACCGTAGGTGTCCATGTTGGAGTCCTTCATCACGACGAGAAGACCAATGGGCTGACTGAACAGGTCACTGGCCAGGTTGACGTAGAAGTTCTCGTACCCCGGAGGGATCACGACGTCATGGGGGTTCGGCATCGCCGAGGCGCCCACGTTGGGGAACACCGACGGCACCAGCGTGCTGGGCAAGAGGTCCTGGTAGTAGGCGTAGAGCACCCGAAGGATGCTCGGCCCGTGGTACAGAATCCGGCTGAGCCCGAGCTGGCCGATGGTGCGGCCACTGATGAAGTAGCTGCGCTCCGTGCCGAGCTCGAAGATCCTGGAAAACTGCTTGTTGTGGCTCAGGTTGATGTTCTGGACGATACCCACGGGATACACGATCTGAGACGCCGTTGCCGGCGAACTCAGAGCAGCACCCAGGGATAGCGCACCACCCACAGTGGCCAGGCGCGGGGGACCCGCAAACACCCCCATGAAAGCGCCGGACAAGAACTGCCCGTCGACCATCCCAGGACCCTCGGCCCCGGACTGCATGTAGGACGTGTACGGACTCCAGTTGCTGTAACTCGCGTTCGCCATGATCTCAGCTCCTCGTCCTCAGAAAGTCCTGAACCACGTCTTGGTCTCTGGTGCGCAATGCACTGAGCTTCTTCTTTACCCTGTACTCTGCGAGCTCTGCCGCCGGAGCCTTGGCCTGCTTCGCCGCGATGATGCTCTGAACCTCGTCCAGAACACTACCACCACGAGCTACACGACTCAGACCGGTGTCGTCCTTGTCATGCGTGACCGAGGCCTCGTCCGTAGCCTGCTTGGCCTCGACGTGGGCGTCCAGCTCCTCGACCAATGCGATATCGAGGTCCTGGGCGTGTCGGCTGTAACGGAAGTTGGTCATCGTGCCCCCTTGATACTACGCACAAAGTCCTCGAAGACCTCAACTGGGGCATCACACCGGGCTAGATTAGCCGCCTGACACACCAACATTGTGTTGGCCTTAGTATACCCCTGAGCGTTGTCGATCCGATCCAATGATACTTGATCCGGATAACGGAACGATCCACCAAGACGAGTACGCAGCTCAACCCCGAGCCAAGCACATCGACCACCTTGCTTTTCTAACACCTCGTGGAGGTATTCCGGAGTCAGATCAAACCCCTGACTCCACCGCTTGGTGTGGCGTGACTTAGTCTGTTCCACTAGCCTCTTGGCCCAATCTCGTGATCTCTGATTCTCTGCTGCACAAGACTTACAGTGGCCCGTGGTGATTCTATTCTTGCCGCGAGTAACAGAGTAGAAATCCTGACATCGATCTTTCTCTTGTTTGCATCTAGAGCAGATCTTAGTCGGACCAATAGTCTTCCTTGGTTGTACCCCGTTTTTTCGACTATACCGCTCACTACGAAGACGGGCATTCAACCGTAGTTTCTCTGCCTCTGCTGGGTCCTGCTTCCGAGCATCAATACGGTTCTTAGTACGGATGCTACAACAGGCTTTACACTCAGCCAGGAGTCCACCTCTGCCGCTTCCGCGATAGAAATGATCGATAGTAGCCGGAAGCTCTTTCGAGCATTGGCTACAGATCTTCGTTTCTTTGACCAGGGATAGCATGAGATCTCAGATCAGACGACCAGGGTAAGTCGGATTTTATTTAGCGGATAAAATACGGCGACGTCCACATCAATCTCCAGTGTATCCGGAGCCGACGAGCTCTGCCGAATGGCCTGGACGTCAAAGGCCTTGAGCACTCCCTGCCGGAGCAGGAAGGCGCCAAGACCATCCAGCGTGATGCTGATGGCGTCCTGGACGTTCGTCGTGATGTTGAACCGCCCGATGAAGTTGCGGAGACCACCACGGATGAACTTCGCCGTGAAGTCCAGCGCCCGACGGATGCTGTCCTCGCGCTTCTCAATGCTGGACATGTCCGTGGTCAACTGGTGCCGGGTCTTGACGGGCTGACCCGCGGCTTCCTGGTAGATGACCCAGAGGCCACCACCACTCATGATCTTGAGCTGGAGTTCGCCGTAGCGGTCCGACGCGCCAATCACCCCGGTGAAGCCAACAAGGCTCTCCTCAGTGAAGGGCTGCTGCGGAGCCGAACTCGACATCTTTCCGCTCAGCGCGCAGTTCAAGTAGTAGCCAGCCACCGACGTCTCCAGCCCATCGATGCTGGCCTTGGCGGTGTCCGGCGCCGTCACAATCACGCGGCGGTCGACATAACCCCGAGCGATGTCGGCGTAGGCCGTGGCCTCATCCGTCCGATTGGTCAGGGCCGCGCCACGAATCTTGATGGTGAAGGGCCGGTCAATCACCGCGGCTGTGAACACCGGGCTTCCACCGCCGTCGAGGTAGAAGTCATTGGTCGCCGAGAGCGGACCGTCATTGATGGTGACGGCACCACCGCTGACGCTCTGCACCAGGTACTTGTTGGTGTCAGACTCGAACTCGATGTAGACGTCGTCGGCCTCGACGTAGCTGGGTCCGGGAAGACCCGCAGCGGCGAGGAGGGACTGGAGGTTGGCGATCCCGGTTTGCACCACGTTGGTGGGCGGACCACTGACGTTGCCCAGAGCACCGCTGGCCACAAGCGTGGCTGAAGCCCGGGTGGGCCGCGACGGGTTGAGGAGAACACAGCGCTCCAGGCCGTTCTCGGGCTTGGACATCTCTGTGACGTGGACTTGTCCGACCAGCCCGACATCCCCGCTGTGGGTCAGCGGAGCAATGCTGTAGACGTCCTTGGACTCCAGGTACTCAAACGCCCTGGTGTAGGCGTCGAGTGTGCCCTCGGTCTCCGTGGCCGAAGTCTCGTCGACACCAAGACCGGTGACCTCAACACCCGGGGCGTTGAGAACGGCGAGGTACAAGCCGAAGCCCAGGGGGTTCTGGGTGTCCAACGGGGACAGCGCCGCTTCCAGGTCCGTGGTGGTTCCGAAGCGAAGGAGGTTGAAGTCCTCTGCTGCCGGGGAGACATCCTTGCGGAGCGCGGTGTAGGCCATGTAGGTGAGCAGGGGACCAGCCAGGGTCGGGGCTCCCGCGGTGTCACGGAAGAGCTCCTGCTTGACGTGGACTGCTCCAGTCGTCGTGTCGATCTGCAAGTCGCTGCTTGGACGACCCAGGGTCGGGGCGTCGTTGTCCAGACCCTTGGCCTGGACCGTCCAGGTCGTCCCAGTGAAGGTCAGGAGCTGCTCCGCACTGATGCGGACCCGGTTCACCGGGGTGCTCGGGATCTCGATGATTTCGCCGAGGCGAATGCCATCGACCCAGACCTCGTCCCCAACCTCGGGGCTGTACGCCGCGCCATAGACCGCTGAGGCCGAGGCGAAGGGGGCTCCACCGCCGGTGAGGCCCAGGCTGGTCAACAGGGTGGCATCCGAAGCCGTGGTGTCGATGCGGACCACAGACTCCTTGCCGCCGTAGCCCTCGAGCGACCACAACACAAGCTGACCCGCATCGTTGAGGGTCGCCGAACCCGCACCCCAGAGGGCCAGGATCTCGTCACGGAGGTCCGTGGCCGAGGCAATAGTCGCCGGCATCAGAAGGTCCTGGTAGGGATCTCCGTCCAGGCTCATGCGGAGAAGGCGGCCGTGGACCACACTGGCCCAGACCAGGGCAGTGATGTCCGCAATGCCCTGAGCACGGGCCGGGGCGGGCTTGCCAGCGGCGTAGCGCCCAATGACAAGACCAATCGTGGCCTCGTTGATGGTCCCGCCGTCGCCGACCTCCACCGAGCTGGTTGAGCCGGTGAGGGCCGAGGTGATGACCGGCTGATTGGAGCCGTTCAGGGCACAGCTGCCATTGATGCCCAAGGCCGAGTCGATGGCAGCCGCGGCTGCAGCGGCGTTACCCGGACTGGCGAAGGTCACCAGGACCGTCACACCATTGACGAAGAGCTCGAGGGTGAGGACACCGAAGTCCCCGGGATAGGTCAAGGTGGTCCAGTCCACGGTGCCGACGAGCTCGGCGGCCTGGTCGTGGAACTTGGCCCCAGCAAAGTTGAGGAGTGGGGTCAGGTTGTCGCCGTCGCCGTCGTCCGTGGTGCTGACCGCTGAGGTCGCGCCGTCCAAGAAGGTCTCGGTGGTCAGGACCTCGCGGATGGTACCGCCGCCGGCGCTGATGAAGACCCGGATTGTGGAGTAGTCGATGACGACATCTTCGATGATGCCCCTGGGATCCGGATAGTCCGGGGTCGAGGGCCGGAGGTCGAAGTAGTTGGTGTAGCCGGAGAAGCCACGGGCCTTGTAGTCGACGGTGAGGTCGAGCTCGGTGAGCACCGCGGCCGACGCCGCCACCACGCGGATCGAGGCGTTGTCGCCCTTCTGCGTCGTGTACATCACCAACCGGGACGTAGAACCCGAGGTCTCCACGCCGGCGAGCAGGCCAGGGATGGCTGCAGTGTTGATGGCATCTGCGGCTTCTGCCGGGGTCGGGGCCGCGGCGAACGTCACCACCACAGAGGCAGCGTTGTTCACGCTGAGCTCGAGGGTGTTGCCACCCGCGATAGTGGCGTAGGTCGTCACGAACGGGGCAGTGAAGCGTGCCGGAATCGAGACCTGTGCCTCGGAGTTCAGGGAACCGTCGTCCTGTACGGCCTCAATGATCTGGACACAGGGGCCCATGATGCACGACGGCATCGTGGGGACGAGGATCGTGGGACTAACGGTCTGGAACTCCTGGATGACCTGTACGCCCGGCCTCTCAATAGTCACGGTTGCCATGCGACTCTCCTTATTCGGTCTCGATCTCGAGCGTCAGAGGCACACCCGATTGTGCCTCATCGAGCCCGCTCTGTGGAAGGCTTGGATCACCGCTTACAGCGGCAACCCTTGAAGAAACCTGCTGTTCAGGCTGCATCACTGCAGTGCCCTGAAGCAAAGAAACTGGTTCTGGGGCCGGATTGTCGGTCTCTGACACCACTGTAGCCGTCAAGTTGACGGACTTCACGACCGGCCGGTTCATTGGCGTCAGTGTGGTGTGGTGCTGGAGGTAGACGGGGAACGCCACGACCACGACGCACCACTCGAAGTCCGTGGCATCCCCAACGAGACTGCCCGCCGGGCTCGGTGGTGAGATGCTGGGGCGCTGGCCGAGGTAGAGAAAAATCTTGTTGGGCTCCGACTTGATGATGGCCTCGCGATAGGACCAGATCTGTTCAGCACAGAACCAGGCCAGTCTCTCGGCCTCCACCGGCAGACGGCTCAGGACATTGACCATCAGGTTGGTCGGGATGATGTCCATCTTGGTTGTCGCCCCGGTGGCGAGGTCGACATGGGCCATGTCTCCAATCCCAGAGCCCTGGAACGCGGCATGGCTGCGAAGAACGGTGAGTGCCGGACGCTGGCCCACAACCTCGGGACGAATCGGGGTGTCCGCAGCAATGAAGATTTCCGACCCCGTCTGGTCTGGGCTGTCCTCAGTCTCCGGCTTCCACTGATATGAACCCGGCGGCAACGACGAGAACCTCCACTTCAGGAAGCTCAGGATGTGCCGTGACATCTGAAAGGTCGGCGGGAAGGTCTGGTCCCTTCCGCCGAGCCCTTCAGGTGTAGTCGGGTTCGTGGCGCTCACGCCTTGCCCTTGCCCACGGGTGGGTGTGCCTTGGCAATGCGCCTGTCCTCGGCCTCTGCATTGGCCTTCTCCCGACGAGCTCGCAGGCCCTCACGAACCATGCCCTGGGCGAATGGCAGAGCCATGCCTGCCGCGGCGAGGACCTTGGGGAGATGCTTGAGGTGACCCTGGCCCCGTGTCGAAGTCAGGTGCTTCTCCAAATAGGGCACAGCGGTACGGCCCAGGCCGTAGCCAACTCCACCCGCCAAGATCGCTAATGGAATGTCTTTCATTGTCCGCTTCGCCGATTCCGGGGTCAGAGCCTCGTAGACCCTGCCGTCAGCAGCAGTGCTTGTCGGGGTGTAGGCCAGCTTCTCCAGTGCAGCGGAGAAGGCGCGTAGAACCTCGGGGGTCATCGCTGTACTACGACGGTTCCGCCGGGCTGCTGGCGATTCCGCAGCATTCCCGCACCCAAGGCCCCAGCACCCAGGACTCCAGCACCCAGGGCGGCACCACCAACGTACTTGGACATCCGCTCCGGACCAACCTTCGAGGCGTAGTTCATCACACCGGTCGCCGCATTGGGCGAGGCCTTGGCCAGAAGACGGGTGCCGCCGCTCAGGATGCGACTACCCACTGCGGTGGCCGCATTGCCCAGGGTCTGGCCCAGACCAGCTTCCTTGGCCAGGGTGTCGTGGAAAGCACGCATTACGTCGATGTCGAACATCTCATTCCTCCGGGGCATTACGCGGGTAGGTCGCGTAGTTCGCAAACACATTCGGGGTCTTCTCATCAATCGCCGAGTTCAGGTCCGTGGCGTTGACGAACATTCGGGGCGGACTCGGCTGAATATCACGCAGGGCGTCCTCCAGACGAATCGGGAGTTTGAACTCAATGTCCGATGTGTTGAGCTGACGCAGTGACATCTCCTGCTTGATCGGAGCCCTGAGCCTCTCCGACAGTGTAACCTGTTGGACCTTCCACCGCTTGTTCTCGGCCTCTACGATGAGATCTCCGGGAACAATGTTGGGGTAGAACGAAGTCCTGGCCGTGGTCATCACCTGTTGATCGATCTGCTGGGCTTGGTTCTGTTGAGCCTTCGCCGCAGGATCGATTTGGATCCAGACCTCAATGGGGTTGTGGTAACCGCGAAGGAACCCAGTGTTGTAGCAGTCCAAGCACCCCGATCGGGTTCGCTTGTGGGAGACTCGGTCCCAGCAACTCGGGCATCGCGGTCCGAAGGTTCTGGTCTTGAAGAGCCAGCACTGTCGACCCGTGACTTGGGTGAACAGCGTCATCTCGTGTCGCCGGATGTAGTTTGCGATCAGGTCTGGCTCGGCTTCCCTGCATACAGGGCCAAAGTCCTGAGTCGTAGTGGTCGCCTTGTGGGTGACACGCAGCTTGTACCAGATCTGACGAAACTTATCCCCAGCCGGGATCCTGGAGTCGACGAAGATGTAGCGGTCCTCGAAGGGTTGAGTCACCAAGTCGAAGGGGCCCTCCGGCGATTCAGACCGGAGGACCTCGAACCTGTAGTCCAGGACGTCGTCTTGGGTGTCCTGCACTTCCCACGTAACTTCGTTGCGATCTACATCAAGTGATCGCACACGGAGTTTGTCGATGGGAAGTGCATGGGGCATCAGGCAACACCAGCGAAGGTGCTGAGCGGGCCGCCACCACTACGCGCCAAGTACCTAGCCTTCTGCACCGCGACGTGCGGGGCTTCGGCCACGGCTTGGGTGAGTGGGCGCACCCCAGAACCTGCGGCTCCGGCGACTGCGGCTCTGGCCGCTGCGGTCTGGGACCTCTTCTTGGCGAGGTGCTTGGCGAGATCCTCAGGCTTCATGGCCTGGGTCTTCGCCATCTCAGCAAAGAGAGGGGCCGAATGTACCGGGGCCTGGGCCTTCTCCGCAGCCTGGCGTTTCAGAATGCTGGAGAGTGAAGATCCGCCGCTGGCTGGTCGTGGCTTCGGTGTATGCTGCGCCAGGGCACGGCCAAAGCCCTCACGTACAGCTGCGCCGGATGTAGCCGGAGGATGCAGCAAGGACTTCATCTCGAAGATCTGGCCAGGACGCAGAGTGCTGAGCTTACGAAGTCCCGAGCTCTTGATGGTGTTGTCCAGGGCCTTCCGCAGGGCGTCAGACTTGTAGAGCTCCGTCAGCGCTACACCACGCTTGCCGAACTGGCTCGGCGAAACCATTTTGCCCGCAACCTCTGGGTCGATGGCGTCAACATGCTTCCTCAATGCACGGGTGGCACGCTCCGGGCTGGCCTTGGCAAGACCAGATCGCATGTGCTTGCTGACCCACGCATTACTCACGGCCTGCTTCAGTCGGTCACCAGCACTACTGGGTTCGACATGCTGGGGTGTAGCCGTACGGCTCTGGGCCGACTCCTCAGCAGCAGTGGCCCGGCGTCCTGCGGACTCCACCCCCAGCGCGGCCTCCGGCCACTGCCGTGGGCTGGGATCTCCGTTGTTCGGGCTCCCCTGGTACTCGATGTCTTCCGCCAGCTTCAGCCCCTCGATGCCGAGACAAGCCTCGAGCTCCTCCAGGGTCATGGAGTCGTAGTCCTCAGCCGCGAGCTTTTCCGTGGTGTCGGCGTACAAGCCGTGGATGAAATCAGAGATGTCAGTCATTGGCTTTCTCCAGTGCCAGGGCGATGCGTTCCTGCACCTTGTCTCGTTTGTTCTGTTGCTTCATGCCATGGATCTTGCCCCCGATGAGGCCAGTAGCCCCAATGGCGGTACCCAACCGAACCCGTGGCTTCTTCGTCCAGTCCCGGACCGCGCTGTAGGCCCCGGCGGTGGCACGACGCGCGGCTTCCTCGGCGTGTTCCCCGAACCCAGCCCCCATCTCACGACCCACAGTCCGGCTGTGCTCCTTGGCGGCGTGACCCACGGCTTCACCAAGGTCCCGTCCTGTAGTCTGGGCGTGTTCCGAGATGCCCTGCCCCAGACTACGCCCGGCTTCGCCAGCGGACTCAGCAATCACGGACTTGGCCTTTTCCCGGGCCTTGCCAGCTGCAGCCCTGGCTTTGGCTTTAGCGGCATCCACAGCGGCCTGCGGTGCGGCCTTTCCGGCTCGAACCACGTCGCCAAGACGACTTCGGATGCCAGCTGTTTTGCCCTGAACCGCGGCTTCGGCCTGGGCACCCTGCTCCTGGGCCTTGCCCTGAGCCCTCTGGGCCTCGGATACTTCCTTCTTGGCCTTGGCCGGAAGCTGGGCTTGCTCGGCTTCAGCCGCCTGTTGCTCGGCCACTTGCTGTTGCTGCTGAGCCGTGGCCGGGGTGCCGGCACCGGCCTGGGCGCCGAACCCGACGCCTTCTTCTTGCACGGGGTCAGCCGCTACGATGTCGGCGAGCTGCTGACGGAACTGTTGGATCCTCATGGCAAGACGCATCTTGGCGTCGGCCTCTGCCGCGGCCTGCTCCTGGGACTGTCCGGCGAGCTCCGTGGCCTGCGCAGCCTGCTGCTGTGCCATATCGGCCTGCTGCTGAACCATGCCCATCTGCTCCTGGAGCTGGGCGGACTCCGCAGCCATGGACTCGGCCTGCATCTGGTGCTGCTGCACCATGCCATCGGCCTCACCCAGACGCTGGGCCAACTCCTGCTTCTCGGCCTCGGCCTGGGCCAACTGGAGCTCACGCTCTCTGCTGACATAGGCCTCTACGGGCTCCGACCCAGGGGCTGGGATGACCAAGCGCTGATCTACCGCCCCCTTCTCTGCAGCACGATTGCGGTAGAAGTCATGAATGCGCTGTCGATAGTTCGACTGCTTCATCAGGCCCTGAGCCGCAGCGACTTTGGCAGCCGGGGTCTTGGCACCAGGCGCCGGCATGAACTGCCAGAGCCGGTCCAAGTGCTCCTGAGCCCCCTGCATGATCTGCTCAACCGTGAACTTCATGGGGTTCTCCCCCAACATGCTGTGCAGGGTCTTGAACAGCACAATGGCCTGCTGCTCCCCAGCAATCACTCGGGACAAGATGCTGGCGGCGTCATCCAGTGGCTCCGGCGCCGGAGTCGGCGGAACCGGAACACCACCAGGGGCCAATACCGAGATGCGACGCAAGAAGTACTTGGCCTCCTCGACCTCTTCCTTGGCCTGATGGGCGAAGAGCTTGACCAGACCCGCACGATTCAGGTCACGAAGCGTCTCGCCGTAGTAGATGTAGTTGAAGTGCTGCTTCAGGTTCTGACTCACGATCTGAGACATCGCCATGACGACCTGCTCGACCGGAACAGCGAACTCACCCTCGAGATGACCTGTGGTGTCCGGCGCCGCCGACTGGTAATGGGCCTCGGCCTGATCTGACGTGGGCTCAGATCCCGTGGCCTGACCCACTGCCATCTCCGCAGGGCTCTCCGCAGCCATCTTCTTCAGGCCCAAGAAGAACACCGCGGCATCGGCCACGCCGCAGCCGGACTTCTCCCCAGGCATTCCAGATTCGAGGATCACGGCATCGAGTTCAGCGTACTTGTTCATGACCCCTCACAGTTCGATGACGAGAGCGTAGTGGGCCGGCATCGAGCCCTGGGAAAAACCAGCGATCTTGGCAATGGCCACCTTGCCGGCGCTCACCACAGGGGCCCCGCCAAGACCGAGATCGTCATTCGCAGTCCCGGTGTTCGCAACAGTGACCCCGGCATCCCGCTGCAACACAATGGTTTGCATCGCAACCACTGTGGTCCCGTCCAAGCTGTTTGAATATCGCGGACCCAGCGGAATGCTTCGTAGCTTGGCAAGACCAGCCGAAGCCGTGTTGATATCAGTCACCATCTGGGACGGAGTCACCACAGCACCAGCCGCGCCGGTGAATGTCGCCGTCACACCCGGGGCGGTAAAGATCAAGGTCTTGGCACCAATGGCGAGACCCGTGCTGGGAAACGGGCCGAGAAGAATCACGCCGTTGAGGATGTCTTCCACGCCCTGGATGTCTGCTACGTAGGTCTTGTAGGCCATGTCTAACCCCTTGGATTCTCAGTAGAAACCAACAGCCGAGAGTGCGAGGTAGTCGGAGTGTACCCCACTGGGCTGATGGTCCAGGATGCCTTCGATATTCACAGCTGTCTTCACCATGCGTTTCTGCTGCTCGTAGCTGGACTGCAGTAGACCCAGCATGGACTGGATGATGGGGGCCTTGTCGTTGATGCTCACGGTGAGACCGCCGTCACTGAACGGCAGGTTGTTCCTGGCATAGATGATCATCAGGCTCTGCATCAGGCTGATGACGGTGCCACGGATCGCCATGCTGTGGAGGTTCCTGGCGAAGAGGTCATCCAGGCTGTAGCCGGAGAACGGCGGGGTTCCGTTGAAGTCGCTGAGGAAGTCCATGGTGGCCCAGGCAATCATACGGTCCGAGGACTCCTCCCCACGGATGAGGAGGTTGAGCTCGGCGAAGTCCCGCATGAAGAGCCTGACGCTCTGCACATGGGACTCCAGACCGCGGACGGTTGGCTGGGCCAATCCTTGGAGCTGTGAGACCACTACTCAGCCCATTTACGAATGGCGGTGACGAGTTCGCGGTTGGTGGACGACTCATCGACGTCCAGTCCACGGGCCGCACACATCGCGAGGAGCTCGCGCTTTGGTGACCGTTCCCAACCCTCGGGCAGGGACATGTCGGGTGCCGGCTCACTGGCGACAGCGAGTTCAGGCTCGGGCTCAGGCATAGGCTCTGGCTCGGGCATGGGTGCCGGCGTCGGTTCCGGTTTGGGTTCCGGCTTGGCCGGTGCCGGAGCCGCGGAGCCGTGGACCAAGGCGTAGAGCTCTGCGGGGTCGACCGCGGTGTCAGCGTCATGCTGGACCACGATGCCACCACTGCGGATGAGCTCCTGGATCTGGGTCAGGTGCTTGGCGACGAACGCCATGGGCACAGCGACCCGACGCTGGGGGCGGACCACGATGTCGCCGATGCGGACGACACGGTCAGTGAACCGACTGGCCCGGCGGGCCTGAAGGGTCTGGGCGCGACCACCACCCAAGAGGTAGAGAATATGGGGTGCCTGCGGTGTCATGCTGTCTCCTTATGCGACGAAGGGGCACCGGCATGCTGCCGATGCCCCCTACGCCACGGCTCAGGGTCTGGGGTGCAGAGGGCTTAGAACTGCACCACCTGGGGGTAGAACTGGCGGTTGCCAGCCCGGTTGTTCGGAGCCCCGAGAGACTCCTCCGCCACCGGAGTGACGCTGGCCAAGATGCTGTCGGCATCCGTCGTGGGGTTGGCGTCGCCGGGATACAGCTCGAGCTTGCGCACCGAGGCGATGTTCACGAGCGACATTCCGATGTCCTTCCATGCGACAAACTTGATCATGTTGATCACCTTGTCGATGTAGAACTTCACGTTGTTCAGGACGTAGAACCGTCCGAGGAAGTCCGGTGAGGTGAAGCAGTAGACGTTCCCGGGACGGAGAATGTCGGTCTTCACGGTACGGACGTAGCGCTTGCCGAGGAGCAGGTTGTACTGCCAGCCCTGAACCGCGGTCTCGCTCTGGATCTTGGAACCCTGGTCTTCCACGGTCCACTGCAGGATGTCGTCCCAGTCCTGAGATGTCATCAGGATGAGGTCCGACTCCAAGCGGTTGCCGTCGAGCAGCTTGATGAGCCGCACGATGTCAGGCCGCTGGATGGGGCGGGGCACGGCGTCGCCAACGCTGAGGGTACGAGCCAGCTCGCCCTTCACAACGCTGAACTCCACCGGAGGGGTGGCTCCGCCAAGACCCACGGCGTTGAGCGCTGTGGCAACACCACCATTGGCCTCGGTCTGCAGAGCCTGGACCGCGGACTCAATGTGGATGGTGAACTCACGGTCCTGGACCTCGCCGAGGTCGCGGACTGCGTTCTGCTCAATGACCTTCCCGATGGGGAACGAGTAGGCCAGGAACTCTTGCTCCGGCTTCTGGAACATGTCCGACATCACCGTGATGAAGGGGATTTCCACCTTCTCACCACGAATGAAGTTCGCACGGGGTTCGCCGCGGAACGTCACCACCATGGCCCGGGACTTGGGCTCCAGGAACTCGATCTTCACGAGGGCATCGTGATTGGTCGAGACCTGGCACTGGCTGCGATCCACGTTTTCGGGCGGTAGAACCCGCTCGACATAGGACGCTTCACGCAAGCGATCCCGGATATAGCCCCCGAACCTGGCAGCGATCTTTGACTTCGCCCCCGGATCGGAGAGCTGGCTGAGAAGCATCTCCTTCGCATTCGTCGACATCGTTTCCTCCTGAGTTGCCGTTTTCTAGGGTCAGCCTTGGGGGCTCAGACCATCGTTTGAATGAACTGAAGACGACCACCGTTCACTGCGGCAAGCCGCATGACGTACCCGACGATCAGGCCACCAGCACTGGCGACGAGGCCGGCGCGAGCCACGCTGCCACTGAGGCTGTTGTTCACCGTTCCGAGCTGAACAGCAGCGCCGAGGGTGGTGAGGGCGGTGTCATAGACGATGGTGTCGGCCAGGAAGGTCGGTCCCATCAGCGCGGAGAGCTTGCGGCTCGCCTGGACGCCGTAGTCGCCGCGATCCTCGATGACGAAGAACGACGGGGCTGCAGCCGTGGTTGCTCGGAGCCACTTGTTCTCCGAGTTGTTCTGGACCAGCTCACCATCGATGAGCGGGACCACAACTGTGTTTGAGGGATCAATCAGACGGGTGTCCGCAACCTCTAGGGGGTGCCGGTTGAGGCGGTCTAGAGACGGCCGGACGATCTCGAACTTCCTGTCATACGATGCCATGGGTTTTCTCCTGCTGTGGTTTCACTGCGTCAGACCAGGGTCGTCCGGCCTTAGCCTTCGCCGTAGGCCTTCTGGTTGGTGACGAAATCCTCGAGACTGTCGGTGCCGGACTGGGCGGAATAGAACTCTGAGCCTGTGGATGCTCGCTTCTCTTCGGCCTCGACACGGCCAAGGCGGAAACCGCCGGCGCTGAGTTCGATGGCCTGCTCCAGAGACCCGAGCTTCTCGGGATCCATCTCACGGAGCATGGCGGTCTTTTCCTCAAAGCTCAGGTTGGGCTCGAGCCCGCGCTGATCCATGCGGCGGGCGACCTTCATCACCCGGACCTCGTGTTCGGCGACCTCGGCACGCTTGACGAGGTCCACGTTCTGCCCCGCGAGCTTGCGCAAGTGCTGGGCCGCTGCACCCATCACACCGGGGACCTGGCTGGCTACTTTGTTCATGTCAGACATGTGTTCTCCTCAGCCGAGCAGTTCGTCGGGGTTGATGGCCGTGCGGGCCTGGATCTGTTGGATGAGTCCAGCGGCCTTGGACCGCTCCGCCGGAGTAGCCTCGGGGTCCTGGGCCAGTGCCGCCACCTTGCGGAGGTAGGCCTTGGCGAGCTCGGGGTCGAGGTCGCTCGCCTGCTTGCGGCCGTGCTCAGTGGCTTGACCCAGCATCTTGGCCTTCAGGAGTTCGTCTTCCTTCATGGCCTTTGCACCCCAGCGGCCCAAGGCACGACCACCCACGGCTCCGCCTGCGCCGCCGATCAGGGCTCCGATGCCGACACCTGCGAGAGTGGATTTGAGGTCATGGCCTTTACCGATCGCATCACCCACTGCACCACCGAGAACACCACCGTAAAGACCGCCTGTGGCACCGAGCAATCCGGCACCCACTCGACCCTGGTAGTTTTCATCCCACTCGCGCGGGATGCTTCTCTCCGCAACCTTCTGCGGCACAATCAGGGACGACATCTTGAGGCCCTGGGTCGTCAGCGTATGGGCCGCCACGGCGTTATCGGTCTTCGGTGTCTCCGAGATGTACTGCCCAGCCTCGCGTGTGGTCTTGTCCCGGGCCTGAGCCCGAGTCATCGAAATGAGACCGGCATTATCCGGGATGTGACCGGCCTCGCCAGGCTCAGTGTCCAGGCGGCCCTGGCCCTTGCCAGCTGAGATGTTGGCGTCGGTCTCGCCGGCGACCTCGAAGTCAGCGGCCTGCTTCTGGATCTCGGACTCCAGCTGCTCCGCTGCCTTGATCTGACCCAGGCGACGAAGCGTCTGGGCCTGAGCGATCTTGGCATTGAGCAGACGAACCGTGGCCGTCTTGCTCCGCGTCCATCCCGCGGTCTTACCCGGGTGGTTCTTCGCCGCACCGGACTCATCACCCATGGAGGTGAAGTCCGCTTTGTTGGTCTCGATCCCGTTGGGAGCGCCCATGGTCCGCTCCGACCCGCCGCCGCCATGCGACTTCTGCGAACCCGGAACCGAGGTCGTTACCGCCTTGGGGTGGACCGTCGCGGCGCCCTCAAACCCAGACTCCATGACCGTGGGTCCCGGAGCATCGGTGTGGGACTGACCCTCAGTGGCGAGCTTCGCCGTGATGACATTGCCACCAAGCTCGAGGGCTTCGGCGAGCTTCATCGCGTACTCCGCATCACCGAGAACGACTCGAAGAGAGGCCTTCTTCTCCTCAGCCTTCTCCTTGGCCTTTTCCTTCTTTTCGGCCTTCGCCTCAGCGGCTTCCTCGGCCTCCTCAGACTCGTCCTCAGCGGTCTTGAGGTAGTCGAGCTCTGCGGTGAGGAAATCACCGGGATCTAGGATATCGGCGTCACGCGCCGACGCCAGCTTCAAGCCGCGATCGGCCTCGGTCAACGCCGCACTGACGAGTTCTTTGAGAGACTTGCCGGCCATTGTTTCCTCGCTCATTGCACAGGGGGTGGGGGTAGGGCCTTCTGGGATTCTACAAGATCGGGTCGAGTCGTAGCACTGGCTGGGTTCGGCGAGGTGTAGGGCTGCGCCGGTCTAACTTCCCGAGCCCGTCGCGGAGACCCCATCCCGTAGGACACAGACTTTGCCTCGGCCAGCTCTTCGGCTGACTTCACGAAGCTGTCCAGCATCTCTACGGGATGGATCATCACATCACTCCAGGTAGCCGGCTTCCTTGAGGATCTCCATAGCTCGCTCAGCGACAACATCCTCGTAGGTAGCGACCTTGCCTGTGTCAGGATCAATGCCGTTTTCGGCAAGAATCCCACGAGCAAGATCCATGGCGTCGGCCTCGAATGCCTCTTCTTCGGACTTCTTGTCCATGTGCTTCTTCGCGGCGTAAGTCGCCCCACCCGCCGCGGCTAGCCCTGTCGCGCCGATGGCACCACCAACCCCGCGCTTGAGTGCTGGGCTTGCCTTTGCAGCGCCCTCTCCGCCAACGAGCTTGAGCGCCTTTTCTCCAAGTGACTGGACTCCGCTATCAGCTGTAGAAGCACCACGACGAACCGCGGCCTCTGTCGCGTGGTAACCACGACGAACAGTGTCACTCATACCAGATGTTTTGTTGAGGCGTTCACGGGCTGCGCGCTCCCCTTTAGCTACATGGTAGCCAAGGGCTCCGCCACCAGCGCCACCTGCCAAAGCCCCCAGGACCGCCCCAACAGGTACGCCGTGTCGGACGCCCATCGCCTTGCCAAGAGCTGCACCGCCAAGACCGCCCAGACCAGCCCCACTGATACCACCCAGTGTGCCCTGAACCCCCTTATGCTCCCGCAAGGCACGGCCATAGTTCGCAGAGGACTCGAAGATGCCGGGGGGCTCGTCGCCCTTAGCCTCCTTCAGGGTCTCGATGAAGCTCAGTGCCATACGCTGACCAATGGCCTCGGCCTCGGCGAGCTTCTCTTCCGCAGCGACCTTCTCTGAGAAGTAGCTGGGATCCTGCATGCGCTCGGACAGCGCGGTGAAGGCGTCGTGGTACTCCTCGCGGCTCACCTCGTTGAGGTCGATTCCATTGCTGGAGGCAACCTTGGCGAGCTCAACGGCGACATCGGCGTAGGTCAACTGCTCGGGAACGTCATTCTGATCCATGGCGCTGGCTTCCTTTTGCTGGGGCTCCCCATAGTTGGCTGCGTTCTCTCCGGGGAGCAAGTCGGTGAGAAGGTCCGCGACGTCGGCATCTGACAAGGCGCTGAGATCAACGCCTTCTTCTGCGGCGAGCTTGTGCAGAAGCATGCCGGCGTTCGCCAGATCGACGTCAAGATCCTCGGAAGAATCCTGCGTCTCACTGTCGAAAATATCTGTCAGGTTGTCCATGTTGTCTCCTAATGCGCGGATCTCTCGTCATCGGCTGCACGAAGCGGCCTCTAGAGATCAGAGCACCTCCCGAGCAGCCGAAACCAGAGCCTTAGCAGCCTGCGAGATTCCTCCGGCACTCTGTACAGCCATCGCAGCCCGAAGTCCGGCACCGATCGTTAGCATCGATGTGAAGGTCGGGTTTTCTGCGATGAACTGTGACATAGCACCCAGCTGCTGACCGGCTTCGCGCTTATCGCGAAGGTGTGACGAAACCAAATGTATCACGGGGGCAAGACCGAGGAGAAGGCCGGCAAGTCCAATACTGGATCTCTTTTCCTGGAGGTAGACATCCGGGCCCATGTACTCAGCGACCTTGGGGAACAAACCTTCGCTCTGTTCGAGTAGCGAGATGCGGTAGGCGTTGTACTGCGCCGCGAGCTTGTCCAGTGCAGGAGTCGATAGAGAAACCCGCTGCTGTGCCGCTGTTTTTGGCTCCGTCCTGGACAGTCTTGGGTTGATGAATGGGGCAAAGGCTGAACGCTCAGAGAGCCAAGGACTCAGGGCCCCGGCCATCGCAGGGTCGAAGTCCTTGGGACTCACCGCGTAGGTGTCGTCCAGCCCGCCGCAACAGGTGTCGAAGACCGCTCGCCTCTGATCCAATGCGTTGCAGATGTCCTCTCCGCCGGGAAGCGTAGGTAGAACCAGACTCTGAAACTCATGAGGAGTGGCCACGACACCAAGGGCCCCGAGCGAGCTCAAGATCTTGCGAACTACGTCAGGGGTCGGACCCCCTGCGGCCCGGACAATGAGACGCATCGAGATTTCAGGTGCCGTATCGGCATCGTGGTGCACGGCTTCGGCCACACCACCGGGGATTTCCTTCTCCATCGAGGCCAGCTTTGAGCTCGAGGTCTTGGAGAGCAGGACATCGAGAAGACGATTCAAGCTCGAGGCCTGGGCCGCCCGGTGCGGTGGCAGAGGGCCGCTACCACCGAGATGCCACATCACACGGGCGGTTCGATCCGCTCCGATCCAGACGAAGCTGATGTCGAAGAACCTGGGGAAGTCGTTGTAGACGAAGACTTTGCGACCATCGGGCAGAATCTTGCCCGGGGTGTTGAGCATGCAGCTGCAGTAGTCCGCTCGAGTCACGGCGAGACCACGAATGGGCTTCACCTGGCGGTGGTAGGCCAGGATTGCGACACCAGGATGCCGATGGATCTTGGGGTCGTAGGTCTTCCAGGCCTTCTTGACCTCGTCCCAGTCCGAGCAGATCGAGCAGTTGTCGAATGGGACCTTCGCACCCATCGAGACATCGACGCGCTCACCAGCATTGATGCGGTCCAAGATGCTGGTGTGGCCTTTTCTCTGGGCCTCGGCGTTGGACACCCGCATGACGAGCTCGACACGCTTCATCTTGGGATTGGCGTGGGCGAAGATGACGTCACCAAACCCGAGCTGCTGGGGGTCAGTGTTCTTGTGGTGGGCGTACACCGCGGCGTTGTAGAAGCAGGGGTAGCCGTAGGGCCAGCCCTTGCCCCGACTGCGGTCGTCCACCAGGTTCTGGCCAATATCGGGCCAGGCATGGAGCAGACCGTTGAAGTCAAGGCTGTGGTTGTAGCCGTACCAGTCCTTGTTGGAGTTGGCGCCGAAGAACTCGGAGTACCCCATGGCATTGCAGAGCACGAAGGTGTGCTCCGGGCTGGGACGTAGCGTGCTGATGAAGGCCTGGACCTCGGGCTCTAGACCCGAGGTCTTGGTCATCTCCCCGGCCTTCACGACGCTGACGAGATGCTCGCCATCGCGTTCGCCGGAGAACAGAGCACGCTTGATCAGACTCATCGAAGTACGGCGGCAAGGAGTCGGTTCGAGGATGTCTTCATACGGTGAAATAGAGCTTCCTGGAACTGAGCGGGATCGATGTCCGTTATGCGGTGTTCTTTGGCATACTGAAGTTGATCATCCAGTGCCTTCGACGCCGACGTGATGCGTTGAAGATGCTGCTTATCTTTGAAGGTCTGATGTTCCCGCTCAAACCTAGCCTTATCCGCCTCTAGTGCTTGTCGTTCCCCGCCCATTGCCATCGCACGGGACTGCGCGGACTCTCCGATTTGCTTCGTAGCTGCACCGAGTGATGCCCCAAATCCACCAGGCTCTCTGGACTTGGCCTGGGAGATTGAAGACCGGATACCGGATAGGTCTTTGACGATCGTGGCCAAACCCTGGTTGGCCTGGCCCTGGTAAGCATCAGAGGCCTCCACGGCCTGATCCACAAAGGCCCCTGCGACCATGGGATCTCGGGCCATGTGGGGGTTGGCGTGATGCACGGAGTTGAAAATCCGGGCCACCATCTTTGGGTCACGCTGCTTGAGATGGGGGTGCAGCTCCATCATGGACTTGAAAGCCACGGACTTGCGCCTGGCCTCCATAAGGTGGTCCACCCCCTTGCCGACTCCACCCATCACGGCGCCAGCACCCATCAGAGCCACACCGCCCATGAAAGCTGGGTCTTTGCCGAGGGCACGAGTCGTACCCTTGACGCTGTTCCAGACGTCCCCGAAGTAGCCCGCGGTCTTGGCGTGCTTGGTGTAAGTAGCCGACATTAGTAGCCTCCGTTACCGTAGCGCCAGTTGTAGTACGCCATGTCGCCCTTCCGCTTCAGACGGCGTGCGCCCTCGGCGCCGGCAGCGATGGTCAGACCACCACCAACGAGCCCGGCCAGCTCCTGGTTCGCGGCACTAGCCCCGACGCCTTGGGCAACACCACGTCCCAGGCTAGCCCCACCTGACACCACGTTCTTTGCAGCCTTACCGATTCGAGTGCCGATGGCTCCGGCATCCAAAGCCGTCTTGAGTAGAGACAAGGCGATGAAGGTCCCACGATCCATGTCAGCCCCCGTTATGGTTCAGCCAGCTCTCGGTGCGTTCCAGCTCGGATTCCACACGGGACAGCGCTTCGCTGTGGGCCGCGTAGCTCTGAGCAGTCTTGGCGAACTCCGCGAAGGTTTCAACCACGGCAGAGTCCAGGCGTAGGCTACGCCCAGCTACCTTCGTGGATGACCCCATGAAAGACCGGGTTTTGGAGAAGGCGAGCTTCGCCATTTCAGGGTCAATCTTGTTCCAGGCATCGAGGATGTCTTGTGCAGCAGCGCCCTGAAGGCTGGCCTGCTTCACCAGACCGGAGAGCTCCTCCAAGGTCTCATTCATAGAGCCCCTGGCCGCCTCGGTGTTCTGGATGATTTCGTCGTACGCCGCAGCGAGCTTCTGGTGCAGCGCACGGATGTCGCCGACAACCCCTCGCGGAGTCCGGCTGGTGTCGGGCATGAAAGACGAGATCTTCGATCCATGCTCAGGCGGCATGGTGTATTCGAGGGTGTCGATGGTGACCTCCCGGGGGCGAGCGCAGTCGTTCAGGTCTTGGAGAACCTGAACGGGGTCTGCGGGACCCCCGTCGATGTGGACAGACCGGAGCTGCCCGCTCAGTGCGGCGAACTTCTTGTTGAAGGCCTCGATATTGGCGTATTCAACGACCCTGCGGATCTGTTCGGAGTTGAGCTTCTCATGTCCAATGGTCTGAACCACGGCTTCGGTGAGGCTGTCCACACCAGAACCGAGCAGCGACGCCGCATGCTTTCCCAAGGCCTCAAGATGGCCGGGATCAACAGACCGCCCCGTACTTCTATGGGTGTGATGGGTGGTCATTGGGTCTCCATTCGATCGTCAGGGGTAGAATATCGTATTAGTGATAGTTTAGGGAATACAGATGAGCGATAAACCTTCAGATGTCATGTGGTCTCAAGCCCAGGTCCACGACCTTGAACGCCGCATTGGTGTTCTGGAGCGTGTTGTTACTGGACGGACCAGAGAGCCTATTCATCATCGCATCCTGTCTTCCCTGTACTTCGACGCCTTGAACGAGCCTGCGTTGGATGAACCCAGTTCAAGGCACTGGGATCGACAGTTATCGGCTCTGGACTCCAGACAACTACTGGTTCTGAGTCGCATTCTACGGGATCCCTTCCCGTGGCGCCCGTTCGTAGTACTTCTCGACCTTTATGTCCAAGCCGGATTCGACCTCACCGGTTGCAGAGACCTGGTCCTGGACGCGGCACAAGACCACCTCCGACTCCAAGGTTTGGGTCGGGTAGAGCCCAGGGATGTGCTCGGCACACCACTTCCAAGTCTTCGTAAGTTCCGCGCTATCAGACTGTAGCGAGGCGACTTATGTCAAAAACCAAGGCCTACGGGGCCAGTAGCATTCGGCAGCTCAAGGGGCTCCAGGCCGTAAGAGAGCGCTGCTCGATGTACCTCGGAGATCCCAGCAGCGGAGATGCCCTTCACCATTGCCTCAAGGAGGTAGTGGACAACTCAGTGGACGAGCACCTCGCCGGCCACTGCAAAGTCATGGACGTTGAGCTCCTGCCCGAAGGTGTCTGCCGCATCCGTGACGATGGCAGAGGCATCCCCGTGGACACCCACCCCGAAGAAGGCATCTCAGCCCTTCAACTCGTGATGTGCAGCCTGCACAGCGGGGGCAAGTTCGGAAACGACTCCTACGCCCAGTCCGCCGGCCTCCACGGTGTCGGGGTCAGTGCGGTCAACGCCGTGTCCTCCTGGTTGAGGGCCCGGGTCTGGAGAGACGGCTACGTCTGGGAGCAGACCTACGAACGAGGTGTACCGGTCACAGAGGTCATGCGGGGTCCGGTCTCGGACTCCCATGGCACGGAGATCACGTGGCAGAGGGATCTACAAATCTTTCGTGACATCGTGGACTACGATCGCCGAATCGTAGTGGAGCGCCTACGGGAGATCGCGTTCCTAAACCCTGGGCTGACCATACGGTTCCAGGATTCCAGGAAAGACACCCCCTGGCTCCAGGAGTTTCACTACAGCGGCGGGATCCGCGAGTACGTCACAGAGGCTGCGGGGAAGAAGCAGACCCTCACCCCGGTTCTCCACTTCTCCGACCGCTCCAGGGTCGAGATGGCGTTCACCTGGACGGATTCATCGGAAGAGAACATCCGGTGCTACGCCAACAACACCTACAACCGTGACGGCGGCACCCATCTCACGGGGTTCAAAAACGGCCTCACCAAAGTGATCACTACGTATGCCAAAGACTGCGGCATGCTCAAAGATCTGGGTGACGAAGGCATCACTGGGACGGACATCCGAGAAGGACTGGTAGCAGTAGTCAGTCTTCGCCTATCAGAGATCGCATTCAGTTCGCAGACCAAAGATAAGTTGGTCACTCCACGGGGTAGGACTGTCGTTGAGGACCTCTTCAATGAACAGATCACATACTACCTTCGTGATAATCCGGCACTGGCAAAGAAGATCGCCGAGAAGGCTGTTCTCAATGCTAGAGCCCGAGAAGCTGCGCGTCGCGCCAGAGACCAGGTGCGCCGCAAGGATTGGGACACATCGTTCCTTCCCGGCAAGCTCGCGGATTGCCAGTCCAAGAGATCAGAGGACTGTGAACTGTTTATTGTGGAAGGGGACAGTGCTGGGGGCAGTGCGAAAGGCGGTAGGGACAGAAGGTTCCAAGCCGTACTACCGCTTCGCGGAAAGGTCCTAAACACGGAACGTGCCGGCATCGACGACATCATGGACAATGCCGAGATCGGCACCATCATCACTGCCCTGGGTTGCGGCATAGAGCAGATCGCTGGGTTCGACAAGACCCGTCTGCGCTACAGCCGAATCATCCTGATGACTGACGCCGATGTCGACGGCGCTCATATCCGGACCCTACTCCTGACATTCTTCTACCGCTGCATGCCAAGACTGATCCATGAGGGTCATGTCTTCATCGCGCAGCCCCCACTCTATGGGGTCAAGACCCGCAACAAGACGAGGTTCTACACCTCGGATTCCGAGTTTGAAGCCGCCGTGCATAGCCTCTGCGAGGACGAACGCCGAGGACTTCGCGTAACCCGCTACAAGGGACTCGGAGAGATGAATGCTGAAGACCTCTGGGCAACCACTATGGACCCCGGAGCCAGGAGTCTACTCCAAGTCGGTGTAGACGACGCCGTAGCGGCCGAAACCTACTTCGACCTCCTCATGGGGTCGAATATTGAGGGCCGCCGGCACTGGATTGAGGACAACGCGCAGTACGCGCGGCTGGATACGTAAAAACACCGTAAAAAGCACCTATAAGCAGGTACAAGGCAATAATGCCTGCAGAGGAGAGATACCAACATGAGCAACAACATCAACCCCAGTGAGACTCAAGCCCTTAGCCAAAACCAAGAGGTTCTGTCAGAAAACCAGAAGGTTCTGGCAAAGGCCGTCCAAGACATGCGAGAGGAGCAGCGGCATTCCCGCGAGGCCCTCGCTGCCATCCAAATGGCAATCGGTGGCTTCGCCCCTGCGGCCCCCGCTCCTGCGGCCCCCGCTCCTGCGGC